>VOFK01000216.1_pt1 | contig 52994 bp, 51 predicted proteins | sample 5384121 | NCBI WGS metagenome assembly VOFK01 (sample SAMN12384730, study PRJNA508395) | human gut metagenome | isolation source: healthy gut J | host: Homo sapiens | reverse complement strand
ATTTTCAATTAGTATCTACAGCCTATCAAGCGTTAGCTGACAACTGGCAGGGCATTACCAACGATATTGAGACCATACAGCAGGAAGGCATTGAAGCGGTAAGAGTGGTAGAACCTGCTTATAAACTGGTAAAGAAAGGCGACGAAGAAATTGAAGTGCCAGATGGTTTGAAAGGGCGCATCATTCCTTTTGACTTGGTACAACAGGAGAAAATTTCAGGACGATTTGAAAGCAATTGCCGATTTGCAGATTCGAGTAGAAGAGATCTCCGGTGAACTGGATGAAATCCGTGAAAACTTCTCGGAAGAGGAGTCTGAGGCTTATTTGGATAGTGAAAAAGGAAAATGCCTTTGATAAGAAAAGCCATTACTGCGGGAGCAAAAGCCAAGAAGGATGAGGTGGAAGCAGAAACTAAAGAGAAACTGAAGAAGATTGTCAAACTCTGGGAGGAACAGAAAAACAAGAACAAACAAATTAAGGAAGCCAAGCAGACTCTTATCGACAAAACTGTAAAAGCGATAGAAAATCTTTCAGACGAAGATATTTCTCTATTCCTACATAAAAAATGGATTGATCCTATTGTTTATGGTATTGATGAAACGCTCGCTGAGGTCTTATCTACTTTTGAAGATAAAGTGTGTGCATTAGGGAAAAAGTATGCCGTAAGTTACAAGCATTTGAATGAGGACGTGGAAAAATCTCAAAAAGAATTGTCAGGTCTTATTAATGAACTGACCGGAGATGAGTTTGCGATTTTGGGGCTTAATGAGTTGATTAATGATGAAAAGAAGTAAATGTATGAATGTGCCGGAGATAAGATTTAAGGCGTTCTGTGATTACTATAGTGATGTTCTTCTTGAGAAGTGCCTATCAGTTAGTAATAAAAAAAATAACAAATTAGAATATAAAAAAAGGGAAGACGCTCTTTCTGTTTCTGATGAATTTGGCGTTGTAAATCAGATAGAGCATTTGGGTAGAAGTTATACAGGAAACAATATATCCACTTATAAAATTTTGAATAAATGGCAGATAGTATATACAAAGTCTCCCCTAAAGCTAAAGCCTTTTTGGAATAATTAAAGTAAATAACAACAAACCAGGAATAGTTTCAGTTTTATATGCAATATACGATGTTAAAGAGGGCTTCGATCCTAACTATATCAGTGTTTACTTTGAGCCTAATTTCAGACTTAATAAATACCTTCTACCTCTCATAAATAAAGGTGCAAAAAACACTATTAATATTAGTGATGAAACGGCCCTATCTGGTGAAGTGCATATACCATTATCTTATACAGAACAACAAAAGATAGCATCCTATTTCCAATCATTAGACTCATTAATTCAAACCACTTCAAAGAAACTTGCGTCTTTAAAACGAATAAAGGCGGCAAGCCTACAATCTATGTTCCCACAAGAAGGAGAAACTGTACCTAAAAGTAAGATTTAAAGGATTTGAAGGAGAATGGGATTTCGTCACAGCTGGCGAAGTGTTTAGAACAACAAACGTAAGAAATCGTCCTGATTTACCCGTTTTATCAGCTACTCAAGATAAAGGAATGGTTAAAAGAAGTGATATTGGATATCAGGTATTTCATGATAAATCAAATGAAACGACCTATAAACATATTTTTACCAGGCCAATTTATTATACATCTGAGATCATTTCAAGGAGGATTTGCTCATTCTAATATTGAAGGAATTGTATTGCTCCTGCATATACTGTAATGGAATTCAAAAATAAGGAATTTCATTATGATTATTTCTGGAAATATATTTTTACATCTAAAAAATTTATAAAACGATTAGAACTTATTACTTACGGAATTAGAGATGGCCGTACAATAAGTTTTGATGAGTTTAAAGAGATGGATTTTTTTATACCTTCAAAACTAGAACAACAAAAAATAGCATCCTATTTCTGTAATCTTGATAAACAAATCTCTCTCCAAACCCAGCGCCTTGAGAAGTTAAAACAAATCAAGGCAGCTTGTCTGGATAAAATGTTTGTATAAATATCATTCAAACCTTTAAGGAAGTAAATATGGATAATATAAACGACATACAATATTTCGTCAAGGAAAGTCAGTTTGAACAAGCCTTGGTTGACCTTCTCCCCCATCATGGTTGGGAAAAGGAAGTCCTTGTACAACCCACAGAAGAAGATTTGATTCAGAACTGGGCCAAGATTCTCTTCGACAACAACAGAGACATCAATAAATTGGGCAATTGTCCGCTTACCGCAAGTGAGATGCGCCAAATCATCGATCAGGTGAATCTGTGCGACAGCCCATACGCCATGAATATGTTTATCAATGGCGGACAGGTATGCATCAAACGCGACAACCCCGCCGATACCAACAATTACGGCAAGGAAGTTTATCTGAAGATTTTCGATGCACGTGAAATCAGTGCCGGACAGAGTCGCTATCAGATTGCCCGACAACCTCGTTTCAAGGCTTCGCACCCGTTGGGCGGTGACCGACGGGGCGATGTGATGTTGCTCATCAATGGCATGCCGGTAATTCATATCGAACTGAAGCGTTCAAAAGTAGATGTGAGTCAGGCTACCTTCCAGATTAAGCGTTATACCCACGAAGGCGTATTCAGCAACGGTATCTTTAAGATGGTACAGATTTTTGTAGCCATGACACCGGAAGAAACACTCTATTTTGCCAATCCGGGGAAAGAAGAGAATTTCAAGCCGGAATTCTATTTCCATTGGGAAGACTTTAACAACACCGTTATACGAGACTGGAGACGAATTGTATCCGACTTGCTCAGCATCCCCATGGCTCATCAGCTAATTGGTTATTATACTATTGCCGACGATAAGGACAAGACACTGAAAGTACTTCGCAGCTATCAGTATTTTGCAGCCAGTAAAATCAGCGACATAACGCATAAGACCAACTGGGATACCCACCAGCATCGTGGCGGATACGTGTGGCATACCACTGGTTCCGGAAAGACCATGACCAGTTTCAAATCGGCACAACTCATTGCCAATTCCGGCGATGCCGACAAAGTGGTATTTCTATTGGACCGCATCGAGCTGAGCGTGCAATCGTTGGACGAATATCGTGGATTTGCGGGAGAAGACGAAGCGATTCAAGATACGCAGAATACAGCCATCCTGTTGAGCAAACTCAAAAGTACGGATAACGACGACCGCCTGATTGTGACCTCTATTCAGAAGATGTCGAACATCAAGGCCGGGAAAGATATTTCGCAGGACGATATTGATCTGATAGACCGCAAACGACTGGTATTCATCATAGACGAATGTCATCGTAGTGTGTTCGGCGATATGCTGATAGGTATCAAGAATACATTCAAAAGAGCTTTGCTTTTCGGCTTCACGGGCACACCGGTGTTTAAAGAAAACGCCAAGCATGAAATCATGACCGAAACCAGATTCGGCGACATGATTCATAAATACACCATCGCCAATGGAATCCCTGACCACAACGTATTGGGATTCGATCCGTATATGGTAAGAACCTACGATGACAATGAGCTTCGCGAAAAAGTGGCATTCTCTCAACTGAAGGTAAATAGCATTGAAGAGATTGAAAATGACGAGCAGAAAATGGTTGTTTACAACCGATTCATGAACGAACTGAAGATGCCGGACACTTATAAGGAAGGAGATGAAACCTTACACGGAATAGAACATTATCTGCCTAAAGACTTGTATCAGCAGCCTGTTCATCATCAGGCTGTTGCTGCCGACATCGCAAGCGGAAGGGATAAACTGAGCAAGAACGGTAAATTCCACGCCATTCTAGCTACAAAGAATATACCTGAGGCAATAGCTTATTATCGGATATTCAAGGAGCAATATTCTTCTCTGAATGTGGTGGCCGTATTCGACAACAACATAGACAATTCTGATGGCGGAATCGCCAAGGAAGATGCCTTGCTGGAGATGCTGGATGACTATAACCGGAAATATGGAACAACATTCCAGCTTTCCACCTACGCCAAATACAAAAAGGATGTGGCCAAAAGACTGGCACATAAGAAGCCTTACCTCAATATAGAACATGATCACGCACAGCAGATAGACTTGCTTATTGTAGTTTCGCAGATGTTGACAGGTTATGATTCCAAATGGGTAAATACGCTGTATGTGGATAAGGTAATGAAATATGTGGACATTATCCAGTCGTTCTCACGTACCAACCGCTTGTTTGGTCCGGACAAGCCTTTCGGCATTATCCGCTATTACTCCTTCCCTTACACCATGGAGCAGAATATCAATGATGCACTCGATGTATATGTGGACAGGCCGTTAGGTGTTTTTGTCGATAAACTGGAAAGTAATCTGACAAATATCAACCAGAAGTTCTTGCACATAAGGGATATATTCCAGGCACAAAAAATCGAAAACTTTACAAAATTGCCAGAAGCAAGAGAAGACAGGAATATGTTTGCCAAAGATTTCAGCCAGATGACTCATCTGCTGGAAGCAGCCAAGCTGCAAGGATTCACATGGGATAAGGATGAATATGAGTTCCAGCATGGCGATACTTATACCTACGTCAAGATGGAATTGGACGAACAGACTTACCTTATTCTGCTGCAACGATACAGGGAACTGTTTGAAGGTAATGGAGGGGGCAGTACGGAAAGAGATGATTTTGACTATCCTATTGACACCTATATCACAGAAACAGGTACGGGTACGATTGATGCCGAATATATCAACTCCAAGTTTGTGAAGTTCATCAAGAACCTCTATATGTCCGGTCCGGGAAGCGAACTGACCAAAGAAGCCTTTAAAGAGTTGCACAAAACATTTGCATCTCTTTCACAAAAAGGATCAGCGTACGGCAATGATTATCCTACACGACCTGCAAAGTGGAGATTTACACCTGTCGCCAGGTAAGACGATTTATGCTTATATCGCAGAATACCAATTCCGCGAATTGCACAAACAAGTTATGATTCTGGCCGAAGCGACCGGTATAAACGCCAGTCAACTGGAGCACATCATGAGTCGTAATGTAACGGAACAGAATCTGAATGAGTTCAGTCAGTTTGACAATTTGAAACTGACATTGAACATGGCCAAAACTCGTGAGTTCATTGCCAAAGTAGAAGGTACAGAAGTTCCGGCTCGTCTGGTTATTCCCAAAGCAGACAAATTACTTCGAGAGTTTATTTTAGACAGCAGTTGTAGAGAACGTATTCTGAAAGCGTACTTGAATATGGAGGAGAATTATCAATCCGAAGAAGAACAGGTGCCGCAAGAGGAAGACGTTATTACTGACGAAGTACAGCATGTAGACGTGGCCGTCATAAAGGATAATATTCGGAGCATTCTGAAAACAACTTTGACCGCAGTACTTCCACAAATGCGTCCTATCGATGAGATTATAAACAGCGTATTCTATGTGATAGACACACCGTCAATTGACTCTTTGGACAATGTAGGCATGTTTATCCAACGGGCATTTACCAATCTATACGGTAAGAGAGCAACTATCGTAGATAAGTTTGTGGCATTTAATTTATTAGTCACCAAGTTTGAGGCATATCTGAAGAAATTGTATTATCTGATGAAAGGCCATGAAGTTCCTGCCCAAAAATCCCGGTGAAGATGTAACTTGGAAAAACGTGATTTATGCCCATAAATGTCTATGGAATCTGAAATACAGCACGGATGAAGGAAAGCAGCAGCTATATCAATACCTTATGCTCATTAAAGGCTGGAGAAACAGTGAATCACATATATCTCCTACCGCTTCAGAAAAGGAAGTTGATACTGCAATCAGCATTATCCTAACCATGTATTTCTATTCCACGGGTTCATCTATTACAGACCTGGAAATGAATGGACATGAAATACAAAAAGTCAGAAAGTGTGCACAAAAGAAAATTCTTATGTCCATAAAGTAATTCAGTTGCATCCATATTATAATGAAGAAAATGATGATCAGCAATTGGTCGCTGAAGCGGACGTAAAAGAATTGGCCAGAAGAAAAAAACGAATCGCAACTCTGAAAAAGAGCATTTGCCAGTTTATTGGATATGATCCTAAAAAGTCACCTTTGAGCAAGCAAAAGACATTGGATTGCGATTTATCGTATAGCAGCAGATAAGGGATTTATCATAGAAGGTGATTTTGCTTATTTCAAAAGAATCATGGATGATATGCAAATAAATAACCTTCCTGTTCCTCTTAAAAATAGAATCACTACAAAGCTCCATCAAAGATGTGTATGCAAAAGATATTGAGGATTGGACAGACGATAACCTTAGTGGCAAAAAACTAGCAGAGTATGAAGATATTAAGAAATGTGCTGATGCGTTTGCCAAGATTGTAGGAAATAATATTAATACGAAATAAGACGATTATCATGAAACATATATCAATCCGTGTGCCTTGGCACGATAATAAATGGAATGGAACTATTTGTCAATGTCCGAAAAAATAATCCATTCTGCATGATGCTTCACAATATATCTGAAAGAAAAGATGAGAACAAAGAAGAAACGTATGCAGGAAAGGATTGGAACTCTCTCAAACAAGATCAATTACCTGCTTGTGTTGGCGAGAATGGTGGCTTTATGAATGAGAAGCCATATAAAAGAATCTTCAAACATGTTTATGCTTTTTGGAGAGACTCCACATGCAAAAAGCTCTTACCTACAACAATAGAACTTAAACCATATAGCTTTTTTGGGAATACCTTTCCGATATCTTTCTCGTGATTATCAGGAAGAACTGAATCATAAATATCCGAATCTGTCTGATGATGAAACTGCACCGTTTCCTACATCTTGGGTATATGGAAAAGAGAGGCAGTTTGAAATATTAAATCACTTTAGATTAAATATAGAGGCCGGTACTTCACTCGGAGTTTTTTATTGCAAAAGTGGTAATCCAATTGATGAAGATGCAAAATTAATTGTTGGTATAGGTGAAATCACCAAAGTTTTACCGGTACAAACATATGACACAACAACTGATTATACATATCCTTTTTGGGATTTGATCTTTGAGCATGGCATAAGAACTGATTTGAAGAAGTCAAAAGGATTTCTTTTGCCATACCATGAATATATGTCACTTGATGAAGACTATGTAAAAGCCCAAACAGGTAAATCGAAACAAGAAGTAATTGATGAAATAAAAATTACTATCCCGAAGTTAGGTAATAGCCAGATTATCTTTAATGAATTATCCTACGGTTGTGATTATGTTAGCAATCACAGTATGCTGATTATTCTTAATGTTGCCAGAAAGTGCTTGGAATCGGTTATTAAACATGGGCTGGTTGGAGGAAACTGGAAACAACAAATTTTGTGGATAGATTCCCAAATTGCAAAGGTGAAGGATATGATAGGTCCGTTCCCTGCTTTCGCCGAGGCTCTATCAGCAATAGGAGTAAATTATGCATTTATAATTGAACAGGATTTACGAAATAATGGATATTGTGGGGTTAAAGATAATCCATGGGAAGCCTTTGATAAATTGATGAAAGGTGAATTGTCTCTTCCTGATTCCGTATATAAAAGTGAACTTACTCATTATCGTATTCTTTGGAAAAATACTCTAAGTAACCAAAGACAAGTGTTGGAACTGCTATCACGTTTTGAAATAAATTCGGAAGTAATAAAATGGTGGTTTGATTGTCCTGATTGCTACGATGAATTATTAAATAATCCATATATTATCAGCGCGGTGAGGAGAGTCTTATTGAAAATTATCTTCCGGTTACAACCGAAATGATTGATCTTGGCGTAATGGCTGACCCTAAGATTCAAGGGAAATGGACTCCAAAAAGCTCCTTCACTAGTGGAATCTGTAATTGATAATAGAAGGATCCGCTCATTTATCATTTCAAAACTTGTGGCAAGTCTCTGTGATGGCGATACATTAATTTCTGCAAACGAGATTGAGTTATATATAAAAGATTGTTTGGCTGCGGACAATCATCAACTGCCATATAATTATTTAATGTCAAACAAAGAGTTCATTGAAGAAAAAACTGTATACCTTAATACTGATGACAGGTGTGCATTGCAGTTGAAGGAATATAAAGAAATTGATGATTATTTGCGTAAGATATTCAAAGGTCGTGCTTCAAAGGACGTCAAATCACCAGTAAAAGAAGACTGGAATACGATCGTTAAAGCATCTATTGATGATTACAATGAAGCAAATGAGCGATGCCGTAATGCTGTGGCTGACCAGGTAAAGGCATTGGAAATGTTCTGCAGTAAGCGCCTTTCTGTGCTGGCAGGTCCAGCTGGAACAGGCAAAACTACAGTTGTCAAAGCTTTCTTAAAATCGCCACAAATAAAAGCAGAAGGTACGCTCCTTTTGGCTCCTACAGGGAAAGCACGAGTTCGCTTAGGCAACATGTCAGCAGGTATTCAAGCCCTAACTATTGCGCAATTTCTGACGCGTCAGGGTTTCTTTGACTGGGCTGCAATGACACCTTATGTTCCTGAAGATGCAGAAAAACGTAAATATTGTGGAGCAAAAAATGTCATTATTGACGAGTGTTCCATGCTTACATGTAAGGACTTTTATGTCTTAATGAAAGCATTGGATTTAAAGAACATTAATCGAATAATTTTAATTGGAGATCCATTTCAATTACCTCCTATTGGCCCTGGCAGACCATTTGCAGACTTATTTAACTACCTAAAGGATAATAAAGACGAATATTTAAGATCGCGGCAATAACAAAATTGCGATATGTTGTAAGAACTATTAATACAGAAGACTCTGACATATTGACTTTAGCATCATGGTTTTCTGGAGAAAAACCTGCAAAGAATTCCGATCTCATTTTTGAGCAAGTTGCCAAAGGAAATCTTAATAATGACTTGGCTGTTTATACTTGGAATGATGAAAACGACCTTAAAGACTGTTTGAAAGAGGCCATTGAAAAAGAGTTGCCAGAAGAGGAAGGTAAATCTTTATCCGATAAGATTCGTAAATCTATAGGACTTGACGATGTAAATAAAGCCTTAAATGATCCGTCAAAAGTTGAAAGATTTCAGGTTTTATCTCCGGTAAGAAATCCGGTATGGGGAACATTTCAGATTAATTCGTATTTCCAAGAGTGGGTTGGTATAAATAAAAATTTTTCAATAGAAATAGCTCCTATTACCATATCTGCTCTAGATAAGGTCATTCAATTAAAGAATGAACGCAAGAAATCTACGAGTAAAGAAGAATGTCAACTTTCAAATGGTCAAATAGGTTTTGTTAATTATGCAAATAAGAGGGAAAAGAAATCGACAGTCGTTTTTACCGGGTTACCCAACAAGAGATTTTCATATTATTCTTCTAAGTCGGATGAGGCTGATAATACAATAGACTTGGCTTATGCTATAACTATCCATAAGAGTCAAGGGAGCGATTTTGATACTGTGTTGGTTGTTCTTCCTAAAAGCGGACGTATACTTTCACGTGAACTAATCTATACAGCTTTAACACGAGCAAGAAAGAAATTAATTCTGTTGATACAAGATAATATATCGTGGTTAATCGAGTATACTAAACCTCAGATGTCAGTTTTAGCTAAGCGAAATACAAATCTTTTTCTCTACATCTGTTCGTGAAGATATTTCAAACATTCCATATGTGGAAGGATTGATTAACACAACCTTAAAAGCCAGGTTTAATCGTACGTAGCAAGTCTGAAGTAATTATTGCTAATATGCTTATATGAACGAGGTATTGACTTTGAATATGAAAGAATGATAGAAGATAACGGCCGCCGATGTATTCCTGATTTTACTTTTGAAGATGCATCTGGAGATACCATTCTTTGGGAACATTTAGGAATGTTAGATAATCCCGCCTATAAGGAATCATGGGAAAAGAAACGAGATTTTTATAAATCAATCGGTTACATCGAAGGAGTAAATTTATTTACTACAGTTGACCATGAGAACGGAAGTATTGATTCTACAGAAATTGCTGCAATAGTAGATAAATTAGAAGATTTAATATAAAAGATTATGAACAATGCAGAAAGACTGCATTGTTCATAATTAGCTTTGTATTGTTTGATAAATAGTATTGCCTATGCCAACAAATAAGAATGCACAGTTAAGATACCAGATTATAGATAAATGCCTGAGCAATTGGTCTAGGCGTTACTATATTGAGGATTTAGTAGATGCCTGCAATGAAGCGCTCTATCTGTACAATGGAGAAACGAAAGATGGTTGCGGAGTAAAAAAACGTCAAGTACAAGAAGATCTAAAATTCATTGAAAGTGAAGAAGGATATGGTATGGATATAGATGCCATTCGAGATGGGCATAGAAAATATTACCGATACCATACTAAAGGGGCTTCCATCAAAAATCAACCTATCAATCAAGAAGAGCTCAATTTGATTTATGATGCATTGATACTTCTTAAACGTTTCGATGGAGTACCACAATTTGAGTGGTTAAACGACCTTGAAAAAAGCTATATACGACCAGTAAATTAGGAGATAATCTGGATTCAGTTGTAAGTTTTCAGCATAATCCCTATCTCAAAGGAATGGATTTATACTATAAACCCATTTTTAATGCAATTGTTAACAAAAGGGTAATTGAAATTATATATCATCCATTTGGGAAGGATGCTAGAACTGTAATTGTTACTCCTTATCATCTTAAACAATATAATAATCGCTGGTTTCTGATCGGCAAACATAAAGACTCGAGATTATCTATCAAACTTTGCAATTGATAGAATCGAAGGAGTAAAGGAAACATCTAAAACCATACATAATACAACCTGAAGGAATAGATTTTAAAGAATACTTTAGCGATATCGTCGGCGTTTCGCGTTCAAATGCTCCTGTAGAAGAAGTCATTTTAAAGGTTAGTGATAAAGCCATTGGATATATTGTGACTAAGCCACTTCATGAATCTCAATCAGCAGTGACAACACCTCTTGAAGATGGATATTGGAAGATAACCTTAAAAGTCCAAAATAATTATGAGTTACGTTCTTTGCTCCGTTCGTTTGGTGCACAAATAGAGGTTATTGCCCCTGAGTCATTACGACAAATGATGAAAGAAACAGCCGAGGCTGTGAGTCAGATATACGAGAAATAATAAAATCACGATAACCAACGACTTATAATATAAATATGAATATGCCCGAAAATTTATATTTAGAATTTGATGCTTTTTTACGATCAATCAAACAAAATTTAGATGGGTCATTTGGTGTCCTATTAGGTGCCGGTGCATCCATCTCATCTGGTATTCAATCGGCAAATGATTGTATATGGGATTGGAAATTTTTAATATATCAATCATTATCAGGTAATCAAAAAAAATTAGTAGATCCAAAAAAATCTGATTTAAGTAAAGACATCATTCAGAAATGGTTAGATGTGCAAGGGAAATATCCACAATTGGGGAGTCCAGAAGAATATTCTTTTTATGCCGAAGCTTCATATCCAATAGATGCGGACAGAACTAAATATTTTGAAAGCCTTTGCAATGGAAAAAGTCCATATGTAGGATATAAATTGTTATGTCTGCTGAATAAATATGGAATTGTAAAATCTGTTTGGAGTACAAATTTCGATGGACTCGTGGAAAGAGCTGCACAACAAGCTAATATAACACCTATAGCTATAAATCTTGATTGCGTTGATCGTATATATAGGACAGAAAGTTCAAGTGAATTACTTTATATAGCCTTACATGGAGATTGTAAATTTAGAACACTCAAAAATACGGAGAAAGAACTAGACTCACAAAATAGTGAATTTGTTTCAGCTTTGCGACGTTATTTTGTTGACAAAAATTTAATTATCATAGGATATAGTGGAAGAGATAAATCCCTTATGTCTGCTTTGAAAGAAGCTTTTACGGATAAGGGAGCGGGAAGATTGTATTGGTGTGGCTACGGCAAGGATATTACACCTGAAATAGCAGATTTAATTCAAACTATTCGATCTGCTGGAAGACAAGCGTTTTATATTGACACAAACGGATTTGATAATGTTATGTTATCTCTTGTAAAATTCTGTTTTAACGAAGATTCTAATAAACAAGAGGAAATCAATGAAATACTTAAAAAGTAATAAGTATAGACAATACGACAACTCCATTTTCCATACATGATGGAAGTACAAAAAAATATCTGAAAAGTAATCTAATTCCTGCTACATTTCCCGATGAAATATTTCAGTTTCAAATTTCATACGATAAGAATGAAAACAGATGGAAATATCTTAGAGAAAAGATTAAAGAAAAAAGCCCCTTATTGCTGTACCATATAAAGACAAAGTATATGCCATCTCAACTGTATCTACTATCAATGAAGTTTTTGGGGAAAAAATTTAATTAGTGAAATTGAACGTGTTCATGTTTCTATTGATGAAATAGAAAAAAACAGCTATTTTAAAGAATTATTTCTCAAAGCCGTACTTTATGGAATCTCCCAGATTACAGGATTAGGTGTTGATTATAAGCGTTATAGGTTGTATAAAAAAGAAATTTATGCAAATAAAAATAATGTAACAATACATGAAGCTATTGAATGTGGATTATCATTTGTCCCACAAGAGAAATATGTCTTGTTTTCAATTACTCCAACAGTTTATTTTTTATTTCTAATGACCAAATAAAAAAAGGAGATCAAACAACAATACTCTCATGAATATTTGGATAAAATGAGAAATCAGCAATATGAGAAGAAATTACAAGAGAATGGTGTAATATAATGTTTAATGGTAAAAGATTAAGTTTTGAGATACCTGTTAATTCACGAAGTGGTTTTATCTTTAAAATATCCAACAATCGTGGTTATGCTGAGATACACCATTGCGGACAAGGTAACATAACGATATATTCTCCAAAGGAATATAACATAAAACAAACATTATATCATGGCATACACATTAACGAACCCAAGCTTGAATTTATAAATCCATACGTTAATAAACCAGCATATGATGACAATCCGATGAGAGGATTATCAAAAAAATACAGGCCTTTCGATGCGAAATATTTTGATGTATTCCCTAAAGATGTATGTATTGGCAGTATCTGTCCTGCTTCTTATTCTTCAAAATTTAGTGAATTTATAAAAAGACTAAATTCTACAATTTCCGCAGATAAATTATCTGACTATGTACATCATTATACTGGTTTTAGTAATATTTATAACTGTAGACTTGAAATACCTGAAACACATTCTGAAAAAATGGGTATCAATAAATGATAATCCTAAAAGTGCCATTAATTTAGCAAAAACTATTTGTACAGAAGGGCAAAAACTTTCAGAACAGTTCCCAGGAATTGTGCTATTAATATTTATACCTAATTCATGGAGCAACTATAGACAATTCAATTATCATGGAGAAACATTTGATTTGCATAACTACATAAAAGCGTTTGCCGCCCAACATAGATTCACAACCCAATTTATAGAAGAAAAGACTTTATATGACAAGATGGTATGTGAAATTTCATGGTGGCTCTCTTTAGCTCTATTTGTAAAAGCTTTAAGAACTCCCTGGACTCTTGCAGACTTAGATCAAAATACAGCATATGCAGGAATTGGATATAGCATAAAAAAGCAATATTCAGGTAAAGCTGAAGTTGTTTTAGGCTGTAGTCATATATACAATGCACAAGGACAGGGATTAAGATATAAACTGTCAAAAGTTGAACATCCTCAATTTGACAAAAAGAAAAATCCTTATTTAAATTTTGAAGAAGCTTATAAATTTGGAATGGATATACTGGCTCTTTTTCAAGACGCTATGGAAAAGTTACCTCAAAGAGTTGTAATTCATAAACGAACCCCTTTTAAGAATGATGAGATTGAAGGTATAACAAACGCATTAAAGCAAGCAGGAATATCAGAAATTGATTTGATCACAATCACTCAAGAATATGATTTAAAGTTTATTGCAGAGAAGATTATGTATGGTCAATTTCTTGAAGATGGATATCCAGTTGATAGAGGAACGTGCATTAAACTATCATCGAGAAATGCTTTGTTATGGACACATGGAGTAGTTCCCTCAATACAGTCAAATCGCAGATACTACCAAGGAGGACGTTGTATTCCTGCTCCTTTAAAAATTACCAAATACTATGGGCATGGAGATTTGGAAACTATTGCTAAAGAAATTCTAGGATTTACAAAGATGAACTGGAACTCGTTTAATCTATATACAAAAGTTACCTGCCACAATTGACACTTCTAATACATTGGCACAGGTGGGAAACTTGTTAAGACAATATAACGGTGTAACATACGATTACCGTTTCTTTATCTAAAAAGTAGCTCGCCATAAACAGTCTTCATTTATGGCGGGCTACTCGACTATAAATTCTGTTATATCGAAAAGATTCTATACAATTTCAGTTAATAATATATCTATACATTTTTAGTCCTGTTTTGTGTTTTTGCTATTGCCATACATGCATAGAAAATCTAAAGGATCAATATCTGCTGTATCCTGCATCCTTTCCTCAATAAAATCAATTGAAGATGGTGCAATATTCAGCTTAATATTTTGGAAAATAGGGAGTTGCCTTATCTTATTTTGATATTTCACGAATTTATCAGTACGTGGCGTAAGAGCAAAAACTAAAGCACTAGCAAAGATATCAGCCAACTGGATACCAAACTCTTCATGAGATTTAACTATTTCTATATTACCAATTGGTAAAGGATAAACATGCTTTCCTTTGCCATATCCTACAACAGTTTCAGGAACATCCATATCTCTTAGGTATTCCATAAACTCTTTGTTTGCAAAGAATGGTTCAGAAGAATCAAAAAGAACATCCTCTTTTTCCCCAGTTCTTTTATACCATTCTTGGACTGATACAGAAAATAATGGTATTGTCAAATCGATATAGAATTTCATATAAGGCAAGGCCTCTTTAATGTATTGAATAGTTAAAGGTATCTCTGACAGCATCTCAAAAAATCCAGACTCTGTACCAGTATCCCCTCTTAATTTATCTGTAGTTCTATAGAAATCCGCAACGGATGCTACAGATGGTGTTCTAACCATTGTAACAAAATTTTTCTCGAATTCTGCCACTAAATCCTTATTTGGATGCCGAATAGCAAAATAATACAAGCCATTTGCTAATATTAGATTTTTAGCTCCTTCATACAAGTTTATTCCTTTGTTATAATACATAGTTTCAACTAATATATTAACAATGTTGGCATATATGCAGTATCGCTTATCGGCAAATGATGGGAGTACATGATTTGCATCCATAAGTGGATGATTAAATATTTTATCTAATATGGCTCTGCCTTGAGGATTAGTATACATGCTTTTGAAATGAAGTTCCTTTCCCCATTCATAATAGCCTATATCTTTTTTTAAGCACGCAATTTCATCATTAGTCATCTTAACAGAAGCCAGTGCAAAGTAAGGTTGACTTACATTAGTTAAATCTGGTCCAGTATATCCGGATTCGTCAAAATACAACATATAAATATATTATTCGGTTATTATAATCATTATTTATCTTTGAAGATTTTCTAAAATATTTGGAATTTTCTTTGTATTTTCCGTAGTTCCTAATTATCTTATTCGATAAATCATTAATTAAAAGTCGCACACCGAACGCTATTTTCCATTTGTCAAAATCTGCTCCTTGCGATTTATTAATGTACGTCCCCATCTATCTGAAAGGACATCAGAAAAACATCCGAAAATATCCTTGCCGGAAACTGTGTATTGCTGACCAAGATAACTGTTCAAGTTATCACTAAAAAAATAGATATATGTAATCTTTGAGCATTCATCATTATAGCAAAATCCATAGCTATCAAAGCCACAAATAGAGATTCATAAGTCAGCGCTCAAATTAGTCTTGGTTCTTTCTGCCAATCAAAATCAGCAAATACATAGAGTCTTTTAATTCCTTATTCTTTTTTGGATGCTCTTTCTCGTTTCTTGAGGCTCAAATCCTGTAAGGCCTTTCCTATTGCATCTTCTTTTGCAAGCAGAAGAATATCATCATCCAGCTGAAGTGCATAAAGCACCCTAAGATAAATACCAATTGCCACTGTCGGTACACCTTTCTCTATGCGTGAAATTGTAAGAGGTGAACAGGTGGCACGTTCGGCAACCTGAGCAATACTAAGATTCCTGCGTAGTCTGGCCAGCCGAATCTGTTCACCTACTGTCTGCATCTTCTGCTCCAATTTCCTTGGTAGCTTGGTAGCCATTGTACTTTTTGTCATAGCTCAACATATCATATAATATGCAAATATAGCGGTTTTAGTTTATTTTATGATAGATTACAGAAATAAGTTTTCGGATTTATTTCTGTTGAAACCTGCTTTGGGCATATTATCGGACGTTGAGATATTAAATGCTATTATATTATTCGTAGAGTTCGTATTTCACCTATAACAAACAATATATTGTTTCTATAAAGTATGGTATTTCATTATGATTGTTCAATTTTTACCACAATATTTTTGTTTCTACAAATATTTGAGTTCATTTCAGTAATATTAAAGAACTAATGGCTGACTTATTTTAAAATTCAATCTTATCGCTTTCATCTCATTGAGAAATTTAACAAATATAATTGTTATAAGTCTGAAGTAATAAGTTACTCTTTTGAAATAAAGCGGTTAAAGTCCAAAAGCAAAATATACTGAAAGAATAACTCATACAGATAAGCCTCATAAGGCAAAGATGCCATTTTATGTTTTAAGCAATCATATTTTCTCGTCCTTCTTTGTTAGTTAAGAAATTTTTTATATATTAGCTCTTCACTCCATAAAGTAGCCAATAAATCTTTAATCTTAATTAATTTAATGGATATTTTCAGGTAGAGTTGGAAGCTTTAGTAGGAAGAAAGTAATTGTTTTTAACAAAATTTGAAATAATATAAACATATGTGCAAGATACAGAACATTAGCGATAATCCCTTTGCACGATTCAGCGCAGAAGAGGAAGAAGATTTGCGTAGTATATTCGTTAAGCCCCGGTATTATGACGCATTAAAATCAAACGCTAGACAGGGAAATAGTCGAATACTCGTTGGGCAAAGAGGACTAGGCAAGTCAGCTACTATTCATATGCTTTTTGAAGACTTAAAAGCCAATGGAACTCTTCCTTTGCTTATTACGCGTTATGAGGGCATTCCTTTGAGTAACAATAAAGGCTATTTTCTTTATAAGATAGTACAGTCGTTAACAAAGAGACTTTCAGAGCATTTGTATAAGAATCGAAAAGATGCCAAACTTCTCTCAAAAGAGCAAAAGCGTCTTTCATATCTTGTTGAGATGTTCTACGATGATGAAATAGCTGAAGACTATTTGAAGCAGGCAAAAGTAATCAAAACAAAGAAACGAAATATTGGACTTTCTAAATTCTTTAACAAGAATTTAAAGTTAATAAACGGCGTTGTTAGCGGAGCTATTAAAGTAACTTCTTCTGTGGTTCGGCAGAGTATGGGATTACCTGAAAATGATGATGTAATAACAACTATACCCATTTTCGAAGAGATTCCTATCAATGAAATTAATAGCCTTTCTATGAAAGACGTAGTTGATAAAGGTAATGACAAAATTTTAGCTTTACTTAAGCATCTTGTAGACATTGCACTGAGTCTGAATTATGGGTCTATTGTAGTTTTATTTGACAAAATTGATGAATTCTCTGAGATAAATGCTGACGTAAATAAAGTTTCTGAATTTACATTACAAATTTTAACAGATACAAACCTATTATACACTAACAAACTATCTATTGTATTCAGTCTGTGGTCAGAGGTAAAACGTACACTTAACAATCGTGGAGTACGGTTTGATAAATTTCAAGACATAGATATTTCATGGCGTGATGAAGAACTCGAACAAATAATTAACAAAAGGCTTTTACACTATTCCATTAACAAAAAACAACCTGTTTCTCTCCAATCACTCATACCATTTGAGAATGATAGAAAGACTATTTTGAGTTTAGCCGGAGGATCACCAAGGTCACTAATATCATTAATGAATAGATTGTATGATGAAGAAATGGGTGATAATGCTACCAATGGTGATGTTGTATCATTCTCTTCTGCAACGATATCAAAGGGATTGATAGAGTTTTGTAAACGCTTTGACTACGAGTCGCTTCAACCATCGAAAATATCAGATAAAAATAATTATTACAATTGGCTGAACAAAGTATTGCTAATTAAAAAACCATATTTTACTATTTCTGAATTATGCAATGTTTTTAATATTAAAACAGCAACGGCTCGAACGTATATTTCCCAATTAGTAAAACTTGGTATTATTTTACCAGATGCATCGGAAAGTGATGGCTTGGAAATAGCCATAAGCAACCATAACCATTTAGAATAAAGTCGCTGTATTTCAGTGACTTTTCTATTTTAACGGTTTCCAATCCGTATTTGGAGATAACGGTTTTTATCCATATTTTTCTATCATATTTCTACCACGACAGAAATTCACGGTTAACCCGAATGTCACAGTGACGCATTAGTTGACGTGTGTTGACAGTGGTTTACATGTGTTGACAAAAATCGGGAGAATTAAGGCGAAATTACCGCCAATATAAACGAGAAAATATGGAAGTAAGAAAGATTTGGCAATGGTGCGGAAAGCCATTCATAGCTCAAAAAACAACGACCTGTTATTGTAGCCATCAGTGTTCCAATCTTGGCTACAAGGAGCGCATCCGGGAACGTAAGCGACAGTTGAAACGGTCGCAAGAATTATTGCAACCTCGACAAGCCGCCGAGGGGCAGGATTTCTTCTCTTTTGCCCAAGCAGCAAAGTTAATAGGCGTAACCAGACAGTACATATATAAATTGGTAAAGGAATCCAAACTTCGGGCTTCACGCATCAGCGGCAAGAAGTCACTCATCCGCCGTGCTGACATTGAACTGATGATGAAAACCAAACCTTACGAGCGTGTCGTGCCCAAAGAGGACTTCGACATCTCTGAGTATTGCACAGCCGAAGAGATTGCAGAAAAATACAAAGTCAACGCTAAATGGGTGTGGACTTACACAAGGCAACATAAAGTGCCGAAAGTGAGAATCCGCCAGTTCAACTATTACAGCAAGAAACATATCGATGCCGCCTTTGCCAAATACGAGGTGGATTCCGACCTTACTGAATGGTACACACCGGAAGAGATTCAAGAGAGAAAGTACGGCATGACACGTGTCGCCATCCGTTCACAGGTGTATAGGAACAACATTCCCTCCAAGAAGGAGCATGGGCAGATATTCTACTCAAGCTCCACTTCGACCTCTCGAAGAGTTCCGAACAGGAGATCAAGGCGGAATACTATACCGTCAAAGAGGCAATGGAGAAATTCAAGATCTCTCGTGATTCGGTTTACGGTATTCTGCAATTCCATCAGATCAACCGTGAGAAGAACGGACGGTTCGTCAGATTCCTGAAAGTGGAGTTTGACCGGGTAATGGGTGTCCGCAAATAGTCTAATTTATGACTATCCGTAAATTATTCAAAAAAATTAATCCCTGCTGTAGGTAATCTGCATGATTACATTATAGAGTTTCGCCGACGAATTAATAATAACCATAAAAATATAACATTATGCATGAATGCAAGACCGTGACATTAAGGACACGTCCGCTAAAAGGCAGGATGATGTCTTTCTATCTGGATTATTATCCGGGGTATTATCGAGACAAAGAGACAATGAAAGTTATCCGTCATGAATCGCTTGGTATTTATATCTATGCCAATCCGAGAAACAAACGTGAACAGAATTTCAACGAGGTAATGACCGAGAAAGCCGAAGCCATCCGTTGCCGCAGGTTCGAGTCGGTAGTCAATGAACGGTATGACTTCTTTGACAAGTACAAACTCAAGGCAGACTTTCTGGAGTATTATCGCAAGCAGCTCCGTAAGCATGACCAGAAATGGGAGTTTGTCTATCTGCATTTCAGTAACTTCGTACATGGTAAATGCACCTTTGAAGAGATTGACATCGACCTCTGTAACAAGTTTCGGGAATATCTGCTGAGTGCCAAGAAGCTAAGGCGTAACGGACGTATCACACGGAACTCCGCATCAGGATACTGGTCTACTTTCAGAGGTTTCCTGAAAATACTCTATCGTAATGGGATGATAAAGACCAATGTCAATGATTTCTTGGAAAAGATAGAGACAGAAGATGTAATGAAAGAGGCCCTGTCAGTTGAGGAATTGTACAAATTGGCTGAGACACCTTGCAAGAAACCTATTCTGAAAACGGCATCGCTGTTTTCCTGTATGACCAGCTTGCGCATCAGTGACATTCTCTCGCTATGTTGGGAAGACATCGTGGACTATTCTGCCGGTGGGAAATGTGTACACATCATTACGCAAAAGAACAAGGCGGAAGACATCATTCCCATCAGTGAAGAAGCTTTGGGATTGATTGGCTATAATTCTGAAAAGAAAAGGTTTGGTATTCAAGGGGCTTATGCGCAGTTGGACGCAAATACCGATGAAAGAATGGATTCGTTCTGCCGGAATTACCAAGAACATAACATTTCACTCGTATCGTAGAACATTTGCGACGCTACAAGCAGCTGCCGGGACGGACATCCGCACCATACAGAGCATCATGGCACACAAGAGTATCACCACCACTCAAAGGTATATCAAAGTCGTGGATGCCAACAAACGTGAAGCCAGCAAGAAAATCACCCTGACACGGCAAGACTGACAGCTGCTTTGTCCTCGATTTCTGCAGTCAGAGTATGATTTTTCACCCAAAATCATACTCTAACCGTTATTTTTTACAAATATTGAGCGATTCGTCATCACTAATTATATATATCTGGAATATAGCACATAACTTTGCCATATAACCATTTCAAATACTTGCAGCAGATGACAAATAATACTCAAATTCGGACCAAGAGGATAAGTTTTATTCTTGCATTATTGGTAATTGCCTATGTGGCAGTAGACACTTACCTATTCACTTATCACCAAATCAATACCACAACAATAACAACTCCAGTTATAATAGGCCTTGTGGTTACAATTATATTGTGCGGTCTCCTGCAACGATTTTTCTACACTTGGCTAACGAAGAATCCTATCAACTTCTCTTTGGGCGAGCTATTTACGCCTATTGTAGAATCAGAGAACGCCATAGAATCTATGGATGCTACTGAAATACTGCCCATCGAGCAACCGATGGGTTTGGCTGAACAGGAGTGTCCTCCGTCCCAACAGTCAAATCAAAATACTGTAAACTCTGATTGTCCGCAAGATTCTCATTTGAATAAATATGATTCCATATTAGTGGAACTCAAAAAGAAAGAGATTGAAAGGCAAGCGGAAATCATGGATGCGATTCGGGAATATGTAACCGTCAAGACTGCCCCCTATCTCTCCAAAGAGGATATTGCCACCCTCATTTCCAATATAGAGTATATGGCTTACGATCAACCTGAGTCATATAAACCGATTCGTTCCAATATAGACAATCCGCTGAGGTCGCCTGGACTTCGCCATTTGGCATGGAATGTCGGTGAACGCTTGGGAGTACCCTTGGCGAAAAGAGCCGTTTTTATCAAAGAATCATTTCCATACGAACTCGTAAACGCGACCCTTGAATATCTTAAACTTAATTTACGGGATAATGTTCCAAGCCAGATTCCCATTGATGTACCAGATAAAGGCGACTATCGCTTCCATTTAGATGTAGATAATGATGACTCGCAATAAAAAAAGTATGCAGACGAAATAATTAATCCGGTCTGTATTGTTCTGCAAGGTTTCATTGAGTTGGTTCGCAGCATGTTAAACGATTAAAATAGTCATAATATGGAAAAAGACCAACTGACATTCAACGACCTACCGAATGTGGTAGGCGAACTATGCGACAGAATCGCAAGTATGGAAAACCTGCTTACGGAGAAACTTTCCAAGCAGTACGAAACCAAAGAGAACACGCACGTCCCCATGACCGTACAGGAGGCTTGCAACTATCTTAAAATGCCGTTGTCGACCTTTTATTACAAGGTCAAGAAGGACGATATTCCGGTTATAAAACAGGGAAAGCATCTCTACATCTATCGTGACGAACTGGATAGATGGCTGGAATCTTCCCGGAAGAATCCGGCTCCGCAAAGTTTCGAGGACGAGAATGAGTCTTTGCTCGCCTCCCATCGCCGTAAACCGAACCCTAAAAACTGGTAGCGATGGAAAAGACAGACACTATTATTCTTTCTCCTGAAGAATTGGCCGCTTACATGGCGGAGTCTACAATAAGCGTAACGAGTACATACGAACACTCCCCGGTGGTTCTGATGGTGGACGATACCATTATCGGAACATTGGGAAACTTCAGTGCTTCCATCGGAAAAGCCAAAAGCAAGAAAAAAAACTTTCAACGTTTCAGCCATTGTCGCATCGGCATTGAATAACAGCACCGTACTTCATTACCGGTCTACATTTCCCGAAAATAAGCGGAAAATTCTATACATAGACACAGAGCAGGGGCGGTATCATTGCCAACAGGTATTGAAACGCATATTACGTTTGGCCGACTTGCCGGAATACAAGAATCCGGATAATCTGATTATGCTGGCTCTGCGCAAGTTTTCCCCCTAAACTACGTCTGGCGATAGTCGAACAGGCCATTGGCATAATACCGGATTTGGGATTGGTCATCATAGATGGCATTCGTGATTTCCTTTACGACATCAATTCCTCCAGCGAATCCACCGACATCATCTCCAAATTCATGCAGTGGACGGATGACAGGCAAATCCATATCCATACCGTCTTGCATCAGAACAAGAATGATGAACATGCCCGTGGTCACATCGGCACGGAACTAAACAATAAAGCGGAAACCATCATGCAGGTCGAAGTGGACAAAGAGGACAAAGCTGTAAGCGTGGTCGAAGCCGTCCATATCCGTGACCGTGAGTTTGAGCCTTTCGCCTTCCGCATAAACGAGGAAGCCATGCCCGAACCGGTAGAGTCCTATCTGCCCAAAGAGAAGAAGACCGGACGACCAACCAAAGGACCGTTCGATCCGGACAAGGAGATTCCAAAGAATGTACATCGTCCAGCATTGGATACCGTTTTTGCCAATGGCAACATCAGCAATTACGATGATTATATAGAACGCTTGAAAGAGGGTTACGGATTGCAGGGTATAAAACTCGGTTATAACAAGGCGGTAAAGGTCGCAACATTGCTCAGCGACGAACGAATGGTTATAAAAGAAGGGAAGATTATGCCTTCAATCCAGAATACCATTATTGAGTTCAACTTTACTTTATTGTCGGGGCGTATACATAAGAATAAAGTAAAGTCGGCAGGAAGACATCATGTGAGATATTCATATTCTCCCCTCTTTTAGAGGCTCATTTCATTCTATGTTTCCTATCCGAGTGCCAGTTCACTATACGCATCCGATATGGCTTGCCGTGAAGCATCAACAGGTAACTGTTGCGAGATATGCCAAGGTATAACCTCACTGCGTTACGGTTGTACATTGGCGCTCTCGCCTGCTCAGTTCCCTCGCCGGTGCGGTACTCGCAAGCTCGCACCTATTCAACCATTATAAAACGATTCAAATGAAAGAAGATATTGAAAATACATCGGACTCCTCGAAAGAAACCAGAAGTGTCTTTATCGGAGCTAAAGTCACTCCTACTCAGAAGGAGCATATAAAATCACTAGCCGGGCAATGCAGCATGACCGTAAGTGACTACATATTATCACGTGCGTATAACTTCAAGCCCAAAGCAAGGCTTACGAAAGAAGAAGCTGCTCTGTTGCAGAATCTGGACGATTGTCGGTCAGACCTCATAAAATACACATCCGCCCTACACGGAATGTCCACAAAGCAGCGCATGGCAATGTTCAATCAGATTCCGTTCATGGTCGGCTGGCTCAAGGAACTTGGCAATGTGGCCGAAAATGTCTGCCAGTTCCTGAATGCAGTAAAAGAGAAGAATAAAATTCCGTCTAACCCAAAATCCGAAGAAGAATGATTGCGAAAGCCAAAGCCATATCGCACGGTATAAACGACATCCGTTACATTACCGGCGAATCACAGCACAAAAAACATCCGGAGAAGATTTATCGGGTATTGGACAACCTATTGCCCTCAGAACCGGACGCTATGGGGATATGGAACTCCATGCAATTGACCCTATCCCAGCATCGACCGATAAAGAACTCCGTTATCAGAATCGAGCTGAGTCCTTCGCCCGAACATACCCAGTTCTATGACATAGAGGACTGGCAAAAGCTCTGGCACGACTTTGCTGAGGAGTTCGACAAACAAGTGATTATCGGCAAGGACGGAAAAGTCCGTTCTTGCCAAACCAATTTGGCTAATAGCAAATACTCGGTTTGGCTGCATACGGAATCTAAAGGCGAAGTCCCCCATCTCCACGCTGCGATTTGCCGTTTGGATGAAAATGGCAATATCAACAATGACCACAACATTCATCTTCGAGCACAACGTGCAGCCGAGCGAGTGGCAAAGAAACGTGGCTGGACGACTGCAGCACAAATCCGAAATCTCAACATTCCACAAGTAAATCGGGACTGCATGGAGGTGCTGAAAGCAATGCCATTGTGGTCATGGGATGACTACAAGAATGCTCTTATACGGAAAGGTTATACCGTCCATGAAAGGGAGGACAAGAAAGGTCTTCTCCGTGGATATGCTCTCATGAATGGAAACACCAAATACAAGGCTTCAGAATTGGGAATCGGCAGGAACCTGATGGTCTCGAAACTTCCTGCAACATGGAAGAGACTGCACCATCAGCCAACTTCCGTCATTAGAAATAATACTTCCCAAACCGTTCAACAGGTAGCGACACATAAGGTTGCCCCTATTGACTATACCCAATATCTCACATATAGTCAGGATATGATTTCCTATGTCCTCAGTCATGAAGGCAAGGATTACAAATTCTATATCCCAGAAAAAGTACTTGACTGTTTCAATGACGAATTTGATTACAGGTTTATTGCCAACTGTCAGGAACTTACCGATATGGCTGTAGCTATATTTGTCGGACTGATAAATACCCCCAATGTAACAACCGGTGGAGGTGGTGAAGGTTCGCAAAGCGAGCTTCCGTGGAGAGACAAGGACGAAGACGATTTGCAATGGGCTCGCAGATGCGCTCGTGCTGCCAGCCGTTCGTTAGGGAAGAAACCGAAAACAGGACTAAAACGCTAAGCCCATGAAAAAGAAATTTGATTTTTCCGCAGAAATGAGTGAAGTGGAATCCATAAAAACCACTCCCAAGAATGAATATCTGGAAGAAGAAACGACTACTCGATGTAAATGCCAAGGAACTTGCCAGCCTGAATGACAATGTATATAAGCTGAGAATAGAAGTTGAAAATCTGTCCGGCTCTATACGAAAGTGCAAACCTATCATTTCTGAAGAAATGCAAAAGTTGGCAATTGAATTTGGAGCAACACTTCTCTGCAATTTTCTTGGTCAGATTGAAAGCAAATGCAAGGAAGCCGAGCGGAGAATAAAAAAAGCCGACAATGCTATCCATATCCCGGCTACCGCATTCTACATTTTGATTATCATTGTAGTCGCTCTGTCTTCTTTTTTCGTGTGCATGATAGTGGCTAATGCAGAGATTTTGCATTCCGGATTGATTTGGAAAGCAGTTATCTGCTGTATTCTCATTGCCGTTTTAGGAATTGGTATAGCGTTAATAGTACAGAAGTTTTTAGATAGAGGTAAATAAACGAAAAGTCTCAATCGGATAGAGATTGCTACCAGTTGAGACTTTTATAATATGCCTATGTTATTGAAATTTTATTACAGGAACTACTTTTTCACCAAGTTTGGTCTCATAACGAAATGTTCCTATTTGCATAGCCTTTTTACCTTTAGGTACTTCAATTACCTGATCATCATAAAACAGATTCTGGCCATCTGTCACAATATAGACGACCGGCCCAGTAAAAAAATGAAGTTGAATGCCCTTTCTCCTCACAATTGGCCAAAGCACCATCCCCAAGAACCTGAAAAACTTCAAATTTTGTTGCGGTAGTAAATACCGTCTGTTGCTCGGCAATCGTAATATCCGATTCGTTAGCATTTGAATTGGTAATACCTATAACAAAAAGTACTGCAATTGTTAATACACACCCAGTAACAATTCCCAAGAAGAATATCAAACCCTTTCTCATAAGTAATATAATAACATTCAAATATACAACATAATTCTGAACCACAAAACAATTGTGAGCGAAGAAATTACAGCATTAATTCCCTCGCTCTATACATAACTTTATTTACCCAGTGACTTGAAAACCTTGGTAATGCAACGCTTTTTCTGCTCCATATTGGGATGAACATATAAATCCAAAGTAGTTGAAATGTTGGAATGCCCTAATAATACGCTGACTGTTTTATAGTCACAACCGACTTCTATACAGCGAGTCGCGAAACTGTGACGGAGTCCATGATACTTCAGCTTGGGAATATCAAGTTTCTCCATAAGCCTTTTATAGTAGTTGCGATATGTGCGTGGCTCTGTCGGACGCTCATCATTAGTAAGAATGTAATAATCGTCATTAATTACTTTTTTCAAAGGCTTTAACATAGTAAGCAATTCTTTGTTTATCGGGATTTCACGGCAAGAGTTTTTTGTCTTTGGCGTGTTGATGACCAGCTCTGTATGTTTTCTCTCTCCTTCTATGATATAGATGCGTTCTATCGTCCGGTTAACGGTTAGAATCCCGTCATATACATTGATGTCGCTCCATTTCAAAGCACAGATCTCCCCTATACGCAGACCGGTACTAAGGCTGATATAGATACCAAGTCCCGGAAAGGAAAAGTGGCTCTGAATATAGTTCAGAATCTTTTTATGATTTGCCACGGACAAGACCTCCAACTTTTTACCAGCAACGTCTGTTGGGTACTTAATATCCCATTCGTAATAGTTCATCCATTCGTTTTTCACCCCGAATTTCATAACCATCTTTAGGACAATAAGAATGTCCTTAACAGATTTCACGCTCAATCCGCCTTCCAACTTTTCAAGCACAAAGCCTTGTACATCATTTTCATGAAGTTCGTTACTCTCACCAAACTTTGGCAAAATGTGATTTTCAAGAATCAACATGTAGGCTGCCAATGTCGATTGTTTCACATACGGTCGCTTGTTCTCTCGCCATGCGTCCGAAATTTCTCTAATTGTCTTCTGAATCATAATTTTGAATTTAATTGGTTCTAATAATTAGAGAAATATAATAGGTAATGTTCCCCATTTGAGATTTCCGGAGTTTAGTGGAGAGTGGAACAAGTACACCATAAATGATTTAGCAACAGTGGTTGGAGGTGGCACACCTGATACTACAGTGAAATCATATTGGGGTGGAGATATACAATGGTTTACTCCAAGTGAAATCGGTAAAAATAAATATGTAGACTTTAGCAAAAGAACTATTACAAGAGATGGTTTAGATAATTCAAGTGCAAAGCTATTACCATTACACACTATATTATTAAGTTCTCGTGCCACGGTAGGAGAATGTTCTATTGCATCAAATGAATGTACTACAAATCAAGGTTTTCAATCTCTTATTGCGAAACAATGTAATATTGATTTTCTATACTACTTGATTCAAACTAAGAAAAAAGATTTGATTAGAAATGCTTGTGGATCAACATTCTTAGAAATCTCAGCAAATGAAATTCGCAAGATTAAAGTTGCTGTTCCTGTACAAAACGAACAGGAACAAATTGCGAAGCTCTTATCTTTAATTGATGAGCGTATCGCTACCCAAAACAAAATCATTGAGGATTTGAAAAAACTAAAGTCTGCGATTAGTAAATATTTGTTCGCACGAAAAGATTTGTTAGAAACTACTATATGCTTGTCGAATATTGCGACATTGAAAAATGGTTACGCATTCCAGAGTGGCAAGTATAATGCACTGGGCAAATGGAAAATCCTCACAATAACAAATGTGTCTGGCGAGCGATATATAAACGATGAAGATTACAATTGCATAATCAACTTGCCGAACGATATACAAGACCACCAAGTATTAAAAGAAGGAGATATTTTAATCTCTCTTACGGGTAATGTTGGGCGTGTTTCTCTTTGTAAGGATGGAGACTATTTGCTCAACCAACGAGTTGGTTTGTTACAACTTGCGAAAAATGTAAATCAAGAGTTTCTATATCAAATTTTATCTTCTCAAAGATTTGAAAATAGTATGATTGCTTGTGGTCAAGGTGCTGCCCAAATGAATATTGGCAAAGGGGATGTAGAAAGCTATGTATTACCATATTCCTCAAATGGCAATAACATTCTTTTTGCTCGCAAAAATACTACACTCATACGATGAGTACATCATTAATGAGCAGCGGAAACTAACCTTGTTAACCATGCAGAAGCAATATCTCCTTGCCCAGATGTTTATATAAACATCTGGGACAAAAGATAGTTCTTTTGCCTATTGAATAGTTTAAGAACTGATAACTCATTGTCGATTTTCGCATCAATGCCTTGCAGTGTTGACGCAATTTTCATATTGCGACTATGTCCATAAGTTGGAATCATTATTCCGCGAACAATATCAGCGTTAATATTACTTTGTGTACCAGTTTCAAGATATTTGTGGATGTGGCGATACTTAAAATATGACAAGTAGTAGTACAGATAATCCAATAAATCTTTGTCTCTGAGCTGCATCGCAAACATTGCCTGGCTTGTAGTAATAGGTACTTCATTTATAGTTACCAAGCCAACCGATGCGTACATTGATATTATTAAACTATACTCTGGAACCACCCATGCCGAAGAGTTCTCTAATCCACTTCGGCTCAAATGATTTTCCGTGTATCGGACATACTTACCTTGCTTTGTTATATCGTTAATACTCAAGAATGGTATTTCTCCATTATAGTATTCTTTATTTGTAGAAGTTGGAGTGCCGCCAGCCTTACCTTTTGAGAACAAAGTGTCTAATCTATTCCATCCATTAGGCTTTTGAGCAAATGCCTGTTTACTAATCGCAGACATTTCCGTTATTCAATCCTTAATCAAAGGACTTGCAGCACAACTTACACAGTCAGGAACTCCCAATATACGCTTGTGTGATTGCCTTGAATGCCATTCATCCACATTGCAAGAAAATTGCGTATCTGTGACTGGCTCATATCCTGTATATGGTGCAACTGGACTTATTGGCTATACCAACAACTATGCTTATAATGGCGAATCAATTTTAATAGTCAAAGATGGTTCCGGTGTTGGTTCTTTGTCGTATGTTAATGACCATTTTTCTGTAATTGGAACACTCAACTATCTAACAGCCAAAGAAAACTACTCAATTCTTTACCTGTATTATGCACTTATGGCGTTCAATTTCACTCCATATATAACAGGAATGGCTATCCCTCACATCTACTTCAAAGATTATGGGAAGGCAAAATTATTCTATCCATCCATTGAAAAGCGAATAAGGATTGCATCATTGCTACATAACATCGAGCAAAAGTTAGTTGTGGAACAAAACCTTGTTATATCACTAAGCGCACAAAAATCTTACCTGCTGCGTATGTTGTTTATATAAATATCATGTGCAATAGATATTGTTTCTGTAAATTCAAGAACCTTAAAAGTTCCTGTTCTATAGACAGTTTTTCCTCTATTGAGGATGTTAAGTTTGTTATATTCTTTTGTTGTGCCATAGATGGTAAAGGACATTTGATATGATTGATGTCCTTAAGATATGCAGTTTTCATTGTTCCCTCTGTAATAATTCTGCTTATTTCTTTTGAGAAGTAAGAAGAAGACATCAGCAAATACAAATACTCTACATTGATATTTGTGTTCGGAACAATGCCCAATATACCTTGCTTGGTACAAACTGGATATTCATTTATAGATATTGCACCTATGGTAGCACCATTGGAGTATATAACAGACTTTGATGGAATAAGCCATGCTGATGATTTTTGCATACCCAGTTCTGTTATAAAGTCTTTATTATTTGTCAGATATTTACAAGACAAGTCTTCAATCTTAATAAATGGAATTGTGCCTTCTGTATAATATTCAACTACCGATGTCGTCGGAGTGCCACCTTCACCAGCTTTAATATAGAAAGAAGAAAACGGATAAAGTTTTCCTTTCAAAAGAACTGTCATCAATTCGTCAACAAGTCCTTTGATTAAGGATTGAAGTTTCTCAATGATTTTGTTTTGGGTTGCTATTCGTTCGTCAATGAGAGATAGAAATTCAGCTATTTTTCTCTGTTCCTCAATTGATGGAAAATATAATGATATTTTGGATAATCCTTCCTGCCCAATATTGAAATGTTGTGCTCCTGCTCCCATTCTGCAAGTTCTTTTGCGCGCTAATGGCGTAGCAAGCAAATACTTAAAGAACAAAGGATCATAATTGCCGATTTTACGACCACGAATAACAAAGCCTCCATAAATGGCGGTACGATTATCCATGTACACATTAGCTCGTCCAACATCCTCCAATGTTTCTGAGCTACGTTGGAATAGCAAATCTCCGTCTTTCACTCCGAAACATTCTATTTCTTTTTCAGTAGCATTGACCTTGCCACGAATATTGTCATAATTGATAACTCCTTCTGAAAGAATATCCATCACCGAAATGAATGGTAGTCCACTTCCAATACGTTTAGCGTCTGGATTAAGACCATTCTTGAACTCCAAATATTCAGAAAGCGTATGCTCTTCCCACTCTCCACTAAACTCCGGAAATCTCAAATGGGGAACATTGAGGACTTTATTTTCGTTATTATCTGCCATAATCATTATTCTTTATCGGGATTGATATCAAACGGCAACAATTTGTCACCATCATTAAACCGGTCGAAATCGGAGATAAACGAACGGTCTTGAATCACTTTATATTTTTCATACTCACCATACGCCTTCTCTCGTGCCTCTTCTTGAGAAACTTTACCGGCCGAATCTTGTGCTTGATAGTCCATTGTAGCAAGAAACTGTTCAAGACGCTGCTTCCAGTCTGCCATCGTTGTAATGATATGGCGTTGAGCACGCTGTTCTGCAAATTCAAGAAATGCGTTAGTTACGCCGTTGAGTTCTGAAACCTCTTTGTCAGACAAGTAGTTCTTTGCTACAATCGTATCAGATTTCTGTACTCTGCCATTGGGAGCTTTTTTCCAAGTAGTCAGTCCCATGTGCGGCATTTCCGAGTCGGCACGTTCATATACTATTTCGGCAGCAGTACGATGAGTTACAGCCAAGTGCATCATGTTTTGCACCATCTTGAAGAACAATTTGGTACAATCCGACTTCGGGTCGTAATCCGCACTGCATTCGGCATAGATGTCTGTTATCTTTTGGTAGTATCTGCGCTCTGAGGTACGTATCTCACGAATACGCTCCAGTAAATCGTCAAAATAATCTTTGCCAAAATGTTTTCCCTGCTTCAAACGTTCATCATCAAGCGCATATCCTTTAATAATAAACTCCTTCAATACAGATGTAGCCCAGATACGGAACTGGGTGGCTTGATAGCTATTGACACGATAACCTACCGCAATAATAGCATCCAAATTATAGAACAGAGGTGTACGTTCCACATCCCTTTTTCCCTCTGATTGAACTATCCCAATTTTTCGGATAGTTGCCTCTTTTGTAAGCTCGCCTGTTTCGTAAATCTGACCAAGATGATAGTTGACAGTCCGTACATCCACCCCGAACAAATCGGCCATACGCTTTTGTGACATCCAAAATGTTTCACTGTTGAATATCACTTCTATTCGTGCCTCGCCTTGCGCCGTTTTATACAGCAAAATGTTAGAACTCAACGAATTTTGCATCAATTCGTTTATCGAAATTGTTCGAGTAAAATAATCGCGAGCTTGTTGTACCAACACTTTTTTGACATTGGCATTTTCGGCAACAATCATACATGCCATACGAGACAGACGGAAGATATTGACCTTACGGAATGAACCGCTTCCAATCCTTACCATATCAACCGCTTGGTTGAAATGGTCGTCTACATTCATTCCTTTTTCACCTGCCACCTTGATAGCCTTGTCTATGACTCTTTGGAATTTCCAATAAGCCGAATAGCCCATAGCAGCGCACAGGTCGCGAGAACTCCAGTATTCGTTTCCGCCCTCATCCTGACGGCGTATATTGTCGAATGATGGACGCATTTCGGGGATGTTGTCTATCTCTGCCATAGTGTAATTATTCAACCAGTCCCAATTCTTTCAAATAGCCTTCTATCTCCTTATCCAGTTCGGCTCGCTTGGCTTCCAATTCCTTTATTTCAGCCATGACTGCTTTGATGTCAATAGGCTCTTCTTCCTCAAAAGTATCGACATAACGAGGAATATTCAGATTATAGTCATTTTCGGCAACCTCCTGTAACGTAGCGAGGTGACTGTACTTTTCAATTTCCTTGCGGTCACGGTAGGTTTCTACAATCTTCTGTATATGCTGAGGGCGGAGTTTGTTTTGGGTCTTGACCTTTTCAAACTCTTTGCTGGCATCAATGAACAAGATATTATCGTCTTCCTTACGGCATTTCTTCAATACGAGAATACAGGTCGGAATGCTTGTACCATAGAAAATATTGGCAGGCAGCCCGATAATGGCATCAATATAGTTTTTCTTCTCTATCAGGAAACGGCGTATAACGCCCTCTGCATTCCCTCGGAACAGAACTCCGTGCGGAGCAACGCAAGCCATCGTACCACCTTCATTGAGGTGATGAACCATATGCAGAATAAAAGCATAGTCGGCTGTTTTCTTAGGTGCAAGTCGTCCTGCTACTGAAACGGTCGTCGTTGTTGAATTTGTCGGCAGCACTCCATTCGGCAGAGAACGGAGGATTTGCAACCACTGCATCGAACTGCATATCATCGAATGCGTCCCATTCAAGCGTATCGCCATTCTCTATTTTGAAGCTGCTGAATCGGATACCGTGCAGCAACATATTCATTCGGGCAAGGTTGTAAGTAGTCGGATTTTTCTCCTGTCCATAGATATATGCCGCCTTACCGATACTTGCTGCACGGAGCAATAGTGAACCACTACCGCAAGTAGGGTCGTAAACATTACGCAAACGGTTATGCCCAAGAGTAACAATCTCCGCCAATATGCGGCTGACCTCTTGCGGAGTATAGAACTCACCGGCTTTCTTGCCTGCACCGGCAGCAAACTGACTGATCATATACTCATAAGCATCGCCCAAAATATCAATCTCCTGAGAGGCCTCCACTCCGAATTTTATATCATCAAGTGCAAGCAGAACATTGCTTATAAGCGTATTCTTGTCATCGGTTGTCTTTCCGAGCTTAGGGGAAGCAAGGTCAATATCCGAAAACAGACCACCAAAATCCTCTTCGCTGTCACGTCCGAGCGTACTATCCTCAATGCGTTTCAATGAGCGTTCCAGCATCGGAAGGATATTTTCTTTCCGCTTGATAGTTTCGATTACAGACGAAAACAAGAATTTCGGTTCAATGAAATAGCCTATATTTTCCAAGCATTGGTTCTTGACCTCTTCCTGCAATTCCGCAGCATCCGAATCGGTCATTTCCCATAATTCCTTGAATGTAACTTCATCATCCTCCAATGCACTGTTGGCGTATGTTTCTATCTTCTCCGACAGGTATTTATAGAAAATGAATCCCAAAGTAAAATACATAAAATCGCTTGCCGACATATTGCCGCGCAAACGGTTTGCGACCGCCCAAAGCTGGTCACGGAGTTTCTGTTGCAGTTCTTCACTCATATCCTTATTGCTCTATATTATTCTGTATTACATCACTTTCCGGCAATGGTATATTGCTTTCAATTATACTTCTCAGGTCATCCAGCACTTTCCCTTTATATGAGAAATATTTTGCCCCTTGATATGCACCCGATGTATTCCGTTTCTCTTCCGGCATAAACGTACCGACAAAAGGGGACAATTTATAAATACGACCTTGATATTCAACGGAATCATCGCTTGCCACCTTGACTTCTGTATTCGTAGGCATGAAGGTAACACATTCCCCTATTTTAATACCGACCATGCTGAATTTGAAACGCCCTCGCTTTACGGTTCGCTTCTGCACGACAGGCAATGAATCTTTTTCGTTATGGCAAACCGGTTTATTATCTACATAGACCGTAACAACCGCATCATCAATCATCTTGGCTATGTCATTGAATATATCCAAAGCTATTTGCGGCGGCACATTGAAAAACTCCCGATTCTGACGAATACGCAAATCCGTCAACCGATCAATAGTCTTGTGTACATGCTTTTCAACATCGTTATATTTGACCGTCTGAATGGTTGCATAAATCTCAAAAGGCAACGGAACAGCCGTGTTGTCAAGTTCCTTGGAACGTATATCTACAGGCCGCGCACTTTTACCGATTTTGACCCAATCCTCACGAAAACTTGGATTAGTCAAGATATACACATATCCGGGTTCATTTGTCTTTACCATATCAGTATTTCTTTTAATCCCAACTGAAAGTGCGTATGATATTACGCAATCTGTCTAAAATCCTCGTCAACGCCTTTCTCGTCTTTATCAATCCGAGATGCTTCTCTTTCAATGCCTTTTGTATGATTTCTGGCTGCTCTTTTTGCAGATAATCATATTCTTTAAGGAAATGATTCAATACTGATGACGATATTTTCTCTTCCTCAGCCAATGAGTTGACGGCATTTTCTCGTTCAACAGCAATATAGCGGTTCAACCGTTCTTCCAAATCGCTTGTACCGTCAGCCTTGCCTCGCTGCATCATGAAATTTTCCTTATCGTCATCCACATTCTTGAATGAAGCCATCAATAAGTTTTGCCTTGCTGCGCATTTCAGCATCCTTAATCATCGTGTCAATGATATTCTGGCGGCGTTCCGCGTAATCGGCACTATATGGGTCAAGTTCTGCAATGAGTTCAAGGATATATGCCACATTGATAATGTCGCTATGTAGGAGTTCAAGGCAGAAATCCACATCACCGAGGTCTCCGTCATCCGGGAACATCTGTATCATCATCCGGTTTGGGTGACGGTGCTGGAACAACGAGTGCAAAAGTATCATGGATATCAAGATACTTACTTCTGAAATCCATAAATTGCTGTTCCGTCATGCCGAGATCATCAGACTCTTCATTATAATCCTCGTATATCTGTATTTCAGCATGTTTACGGATAATATCACGGAACGCCAAAACAAACTCTTTCTTAGCTTTTTCACTCTGCAAAAGGTCTATACAATTTGTGTCCGGATATTTCTTCAAAAAATTGGTAGCAAGCTCCTTGTATTCCTGTTTGACTTCTTCAAACGGAGGTCGCACTATTTCTTCCGGATTGTTACTGTTGCTGAACAATTTGATAGCGGTATCAACATTGCTTTTCAAATCACGGAAACACACAATCTTTCCGAAGCGTTTCTTTTCATTCAGCACACGGTTTGTCCGGCTGAATGCCTGCAACAAGCCGTGGTATTCCATATTCTTGTCTACATAAAGCGTATTGAGTTTCTTGCTGTCAAAACCGGTAAGGAACATTCCGACGACCAGACAAAGATCAAGCGGCCTCATATCAACTCGCTTCTTTTTCATACGCAGGTTGATGTCATCGTAATATGCACGGAAGTTCTCTGTCGTAAACGATGTCCCGAACATTTCATTGTAGTCATCCATGATGGCTTGCAGTTCATCAACCTCACCGGCACTGTCATTCAGATAAGAACCTGTACCCATTCCTGTCAGATCATCATCTTGACTTCCATTGGCTGCATAAGTAAAAACTGCACCTATACGAATCTTGGGATTCAGTTCCTTGAATATCTTGTAATAACGGATAAGCATCGGTACGGACTGTACAGCAAACAATGCATCGAACTCTCCGTCAAATGTTGACTTATTGAAATTATTAAGGATGAATTTAGCGATTTCCGTCATGCGATTAGTACTGCCGTTCTGCACTTCCTCACTGCCATGATAATACTCTACAAGGAAACCGAGAACATTTTCATCGGCAATGGCATCTTTAATCAGATAGCGATGCAGGCAGTTGCCGAATACCTCTTTGGTCGTATGCCCATCAACTGCATTTTCTGTAAAAATAGGAGTTCCGGTAAAACCGAATATCTGGGCATTATCGAAGAATTGCATAATCTTCTTATGACTCTCCCCGAAGTGACTGCGGTGGCACTCATCAAATATCATCACGATACGGGAGTGGCATATCGAATCTATCTTGCTGCTGTACCATATCTTACTTACGGCAGCATTGAGTTTCTGAATAGTGGTAATGATAATCTTGGAGTTACTATGCAGCCGTTTTACCAGTTCATCCGTATTGTCCGTACCGTCAACAGCTCCCGGTTCAAAGGCTTCATATTCCGACTGCGTTTGTGTGTCAAGGTCATGACGGTCAACAACGAACATTACCTTATCTACATCATCCAACTCCGAAACAAGCTGTGCTGTTTTGAATGAAGTCAAGGTTTTTCCTGCGCCTGTAGTATGCCAGATATAACCGTTATCGTTGGAGTTCTGTACCCGATCCAATATCTTTTCTACAGCATAAAACTGGTATGGGCGAAGTACCATCAAGCATTTATCCCCTTCATGCAATACGATATATTTTCCGATAATCTTACCGAGCGTACACTTTTCCAAGAAAAATACAGCAAACTTATCCAGTTCATTGAATGGCAGATTTGCCGCATCCGTCCAGTTGAACGTGAATTTATATCCACCATTGGGATTATTGGCGAAATAACGAGTATTTACGCCATTGGAGATAACAAATAGCTGAATATAGTCGAACAGCCCATGAAAGGATGTCTTATGATAGCGTTGTATCTGATTGTATGCCTGCTTGAGTTCTACACCCCGACGCTTCAATTCAATCTGAACCAGAGGGAGGCCATTGATAAGAATCGTCACATCATAGCGACACTTCTTTCGTCCCTCCACCGTAATCTGATTCGACACCTGAAACTCGTTCTGACACCATTGTGTACGATTAAGGAATTCCACCCAAATACGCTGCCCGTTCATCGTGTCAAGAGGATATAGGTCACGAAGTTTCTTAGCCTTTTCAAAGCGAGTACCACCTTCCAGATATATCAATATCTTCTCAAACTCTTCATCCGTAAATGAGTTACGACCAACTTCCGCCAGCTGTTTCTTGTTGTGAATTTCCAACTGCCGCTTGAAGTTGGCATAAAGATTATCTTCTTCGGTAATCTGGACATACTCGTAGTCCATTTGCCGAAGTGTGGCTATAAGTCCGGCTTCCAATGCCGCTTCGCTCTGTATTGACATATTCTTTCCCTACTATGGTGTTATTACTTATTTATTCCAGCTTGTAGTATTTTGATACCTAATGCATTTTCTATTTTGCACAAAGTTTCCAATGACAGATTCTCGCGACCTTTCAACACCTTGGATACATATTGCTGGGTGCAGTTCATTTTCTCAGCCAACGCTCGTTGTGTCATGCCAAGTTCCTCCATTCGGTTTGACATGGTTGCAGCTATAGCCTGCGAATGGCAAACCCAATCTTCGCTTTTGCATTCCACTGTTTCCTCTTTTACTTCCAGTGCGTTGTCTATCTTATCTTCTGCCATTGTATGCATCAAAAATACCTTTGCCTTATTTGGTAAGCAAAGGTACTATAAATAATTGAGATGACACAACTTTCAGGTTGTTAATCGGTTCTTTTTTGCGCTAAGAATATTCTTATTTAATTGCTGTTACTCTTAAATCATATCTACGGCTACCCGTGTCAAGATCGACATCATACTCTTTCAGTCCTTTTTCAACTGCAATCTGATGTAATTCTTGCTTATCCTTTTGTGATATATCTGGACCATAATATATTGCTTTCAAGCATCCAACATCCGGTATTGCAACATAATCATTCTCATCTTCTAAATTATAGTAAATCATTCTCCATTCATGTTCGTGCTCGTATTCTTTTCTGTCTTTATAAAGATAAACTCGATACCAATATAATTGATTAACAGATATTATAGACGACAAAAAGCTTAACCAATTTTTATCTCCAATCTGCTTGAAATATTCGTAAGTATGAATATTTCCCTCATCTAATGTAACATCCGGTCTTAAATCTGTATAAATCACAGGAAAGAGATTAACACTCATTCCCAATGAATTATATTTAAAAATGCATCGTCTGAGATCATATTCTAATGCAAACCCCTTATATCCATCTGCATATCTATCCCACATATACTTAGACTGCACACTTTCTGTAAAACAGGCAATTTTTGCACTATTTCTTGGATTTCTAAAACGCGATTCTTGTTTTTTTATCGCAGCCCCTATATTATTGCAAAAATCAACATAATCATCTGTCAATATTTTATCTATAATTTGTTCATCCGTATATCCGCACTCTCTATAATAACATATTTTCGTTGCTTTTTCCGCCCTTATTTCAGGGGATTTCTGTGTTATATGCGACAATGTTATGCGCAACGCATCTTTCAATGCATTTTTTAGATCTTTGTGAATCTTATCTTGATCTATATATAAATACGAATCATATTTATCTGGAAACATTCCCGCATGGCATAATGAAATAGTTTTAGATTTAAATGATTCAATTGTATAGCCCTTATCGTCTATTCTACGATACCTAAAAAGTTTTTCCGGTATATTAGGAAGTACTAACTTATAAATATTACTCCATACGTCAGAAGTCGCAGTTTTATCTATATTGAAAGGGATATAAGATTGTTCTATAATCTCTTGGAATTGTTTTCTAAAATCCAACATCTGCAAATCACGAATTTGTTATTTCTTTATTTCATTAACTCGACAATATTTTCTGGCAACACGGCGTTTCTTATACCATCTTTCGGAGCATTCTTAAGGAACAGCATTGGAACGACGGTGTAGCACTTGGCAAACGGTAGCAGATTAGCTTTGCGGAGAAGTTCGGCAGTCAGTTGTTTGCCATTCTCTTGAGTAGTCCATTTGCATTCTCCGACCAACAAATACTTTTTGTCAAGCGATTCGGCCATAACATCAAACTCGACTTGTTCCGGCTTCTTATCCTCATTGAGCACAGAACCCCACCAGCGTTTTGCCTTGCCATAAACCACTCCATTGACAAGATTTCCTGTTACGGCATCCCGACATAATTTTTCCCATTGCATACTCACATACTCCGATAAATGAGCAGTCAAAGCCTGTTCTATTGGCAAACGACGACCAAGCTCGATGAACGAACGATTAGGTACGACAAACTGATAATAAAATGCCATAAACGGATCGGCTATCTTGTAAAGACTCTTTTTCGCATTCTTTTCATCAATCCCAAACGGAACATCTTTCTCCAAAAATCCGAGATCAATAAGTTTCTTCAATGGACGCGACAGGTTGGTTGCAGGCTCATTGCATCTTGCGGCAATCTCAGAAAGCCGATTTGCGCCAGTACCGATATAAGACATTATCGTCGAAGTCTTAACAATATCCTTTACATCGTCCTGAAACAATTTTATCGGTTCTTCGTAAAGAGTTCCATTTACAGAAAGGATATTGTGCCACAAAGCATCATTAAGTGAATTTTGGTTTTCCCTTAGTTCCCAATAACGCGGTACACCTCCCCAAACAGCATATTCTTCAATGGCATTCATCGCATCAAGGCTCAAAGCCTCTTGAATATATGGCAAACGTATCGGTGCAAGTTTCATGATCTCATCAGCACGACCATAGAGAGGTGCAGTAGAATCAAGAAACAATCCATACATCATATTTTGTGACGAACCGCAAAGCACAAGATTATACTTCAACAGCTTTTCATCAACCAGTTTTTGTAGCACAGACGGCAGTTCAGAAGATTGCTCTACAAGATACGGAAACTCATCCAAACATAAAGTAAAACGCTTGTCTGTTCGATAATTGACCGCACGAAACATAGATTCCCAATCCGGATATGTCAGTTTGTCGAAATCCGGGAACACTTGTGCTATTACTTTTGCAAGCAATACTCTCTGATGTTGCCCTTCAGAACGGTCAGCAAGGAAGTAAACATCCGTATCCGACAACACCCTTTTGATAAGCGTTGACTTACCCAACCGTCTGCGACCGTACATCACGACTAACGAGGACTTCTCTCTTGCAAGAGCATCCTTTAATCGTGCAGCTTCATCTATTCTATCAACGAATTTCATATATCTTATTTATTATGCAGCGCAAACATAATGCTTTTATTGCATAACACAAATTTTTGAGCCATATTTTTTTATTCCCAAAGAGCAAATTGCAACTTATGTATAGGAGAACATGTGCTCTATTCCTTTTTTGAAGCTCTTTTCCTTGTTTTCAAACTCAAATCTTGCAAAGCTTTTCCCAACTTGTCTTCTTTGGCCAGCCATAGAATATCATCGTCAAGCTGTAAAGCATACAGCACTCGCAAATAGATTCCGATTGCTACTGTCGGTGTGCCTTTTTCTATTCGGGACACAGTCAACGGAGAACAAGTGGCACGTTCTGCCACCTGAGCCACACTCAGATTCCTGCGCAAGCGAGCCAGTTTAATCTGCTCTCCCACAATTGACATCTTCTGCACCAATTTTCGGGGCAGCTTAGTCCCCATTGTATTCTTTGCCATATTCAACACATCATATAATATGTAAATTTATAACTTTTCATCTATTTAATGATGTATTACAGGTAAAAAATCACAAGATTAGAAGAAACGCTTGACCAAGTACAATATAACGGTTATACACTTTTTCAAGCGAATAAATCAGATTCGTTATACTTTTTCAAACGAATTCTATGTTTATAAAAGTTGCAGCAGCTTCCGACAACCATCTTGGGGAAAGTGTGTAAACAAGATAATTTTGCTTTGGAGAAATATAAACGCTATTATATTGTTTATAAGCGCCAATATATCCACACAACAAACAATATGTTATTTGTTGCGTAAACACATACGATTCCTCCACACAACATATATTCAAGATTAGTTGGCTATTCAAATGAAAAACAACTTTACTTTATCCCCGTATTTATATATACGTGCATTAAAGTAAAGCTAACAGAGGGAGAAAAAGAAATGACTTCGCCAAAGCCGAACCGAACTATATCTGCCGACTTTTTTTGGAGACTGCAAAATAATCACATAATTTGCCAAATCCCTTTGACCATTATGTCTCATTTTTGAGTCGAAAACAGTTCATTTTAGAAATTCCATCGTTTATCATTAAATGTTATCGACTAAAATCAGTACCTTTGTATAAGAAATCACTTAGAGTATAAATGTGGTAAGAATTTGATTATCACTCATTTCATCTCTAACCCATAATACATTCTTCGTCTCGCACTGTAAATGATTAATAGTTCTTGGCTGAGCTAAGTGATTAAAGTTTAGATAGATGTTACTAGTAGTTCAAATATAATGTCAAAGAAGATAGGTCGTAATGAGCCTTGCCCTTGTGGCAGCGGCAAGAAATATAAGCATTGTTGTATGCAAAAGGAACAGGCAATAGGAATATTGCCAGTAGCAAATCATGCTTTGTGGCCATCTTCTTGGCTTGATGTACCAAAAACGATAGCGTATTTAAGTAATCATGCAGTCCCTCCCATATTGGACTATTTGATAGCAATGCAACTTAATCCACAAAATCGAGGGAAGAATATCCGAATTGAGCACCTTTTGCAAATAGCAGTTGCGAATCTCGGAAAGAGTAGCCAGATTCCTGACATCAGTGAGTTCAAGAGTATAATTGACCAAGAGTTCTCATTTGATCTTATGGAAGACATGCCGATTAACATGTTTGCCGAACCTGTAGTGTTTTATGGAGGCAATTACACATTCTTTCCTGGCATCTCGACACATGCGACAGAAATTTTCCGTTCAATGACAGAAGCCATATTCAATAAAAGAAATATATTTACGGAAGCTTTCCGTAATGAAATTTATGATGGAGTACTCTTCATGCTTGAACTGAGCAAGCTTTTGTCAACCCAAGCAGGGATAAGTGGCTTAGTACGCGGAAATGAGACCCCTCGCGAGACGCTTAACGAACCAAAAACTAGCCAATCTTTTGTTATTAATTTGCCGACAATGACAGAACTCATTCATCGGAATAGGCTGAATCCAAATGTTTTGAAATCATTTTTGTTAGAAGTTAATGCTACTGATATACTAACCCAAGATGCAGAAAAGAATCCGTTGTTATACAGACCAATCGTTGAGTTTGACAATAACTTCTACTTTGCCGGAATTTCCAGTCAAGGCTGTGCCATTAACAACTTTATCTTAAAAACAGCTCTAAAACATCGTTGTCTTGAAGAACTAGTAAAACAGACCCATTATGGTGTCTGGATGCGCATCGGGCGTTCCTGTATAGAACAGCTGCGCTGGGTACAAAATTCAATGGATGAAATACTTGCTCCTGTTGAAGGCTATTACGAAGATGTATTCCGCATTGATGTCAACTGGCTTGCATACGTGTGCTATGCTCATGATTTAGCCCGTAATGTAGCCATAGATGGCAATGAGAGTTTCAACAATCGAGATCTCAGCCAACATTTACAAAAACGTATTGATACCATCAGAAATGATAAAAGGTCGAAAGATGACCATATCCTGACGCTTGTTCTGTATTCTACAATGGGGGAGACATACAGATTTGCCATGAAAAAGCAAAATGGAACTGACTATTTTCTTCAATTCTCTGCTTATGATTTCTTACAACTGATACAGACTGAGAAATGGGACAGCTTGAGTCTTGTTCGTTATGCTCGGTCCAAAGAGAACGTATCATCTCTCGAGACTCCTCTGAATCAATCTCTCGATGTATATGCTATATATAAGCATTATGGTGAAAGTTTCTATATGACAGACAACACACCATCAGACATGCTTTATATTGAGCCAAATGATGGATGTGATCTCATATTCAAAAGTAAAGATCAACTGTATTTCCACGGAACGCTGAAGAGATTAAATGGACAGTATGCTTATATACCAGTGATACGTGATCTCGACTATGCGGCAATTTTTAAGCCTGTCCATTCAGGTTTCAATGCCAAGAGTTGTGAATCTTATAGTATTCCTGTGTGGGTAAGTTGTTATCAAGAAGAAAAACAGGGAATAAATCCATCCTCTATTTCCGATACTGTAATAACAGCTGTTGCATACTGGATGGATACTTTACAACCAGCCATAGCCGATATGATCAGCCAACGCTATGAGCACTCCGTAGAAATAGAACTTGTCTTCAGTGAAAAGGTCTTGGCCGATAAAGGGATACACTATGATGACGACATAAAGCCTACGCAAGGAGGAAATCTTAACGTATCCAAGACAGAAGGCGGAGTTTCCGTTACATTTGATGATGATTATATCCATTCTTTTATGGGAGCTGGCAATGAGAGTGAGCGCAACATGATGCGTTGTATCATAAAAAAACTCCTGGAAATAGACGAAGAGACTGCATGCCAAATTATTGATACTCGCATCCCCTTTGGTCAAGCAAAGATGATTCTGATGATGGAGCAGTCACTCAACCCCCTGTCAATACCCTTGTGGCTTTATACTCCTATCTATATTCATGCCGCCACCAGCCAACTACTACAAGACAAATTCCCACAGTGGATGAAGGAGAAAGGTCATGATATAGCAGGTAAACTCAATACAAAAACTGAGAAAGAAGACTTCCTCCACAAAGGAGTAGATGTGCTCCTTAATGAACTTGATAAACGCCTATCATCATTTGATACATTGTGGTTGCTGCGTATGCTCATGCAGAATCACGAGACATTGGTTTATCAGCGAGAGCATAACAGAGTCTTACAACCCGCACAGATTCTTTGTTTTGGAGAAAATGAGTCAAAACGTAAAGAATTCTTCGATACAGAAAGACGACTTGCTGATGCTGGAATATCTACCCGTGCTATGATAGAATATATAGCTGCGACACAGTATCGTGGCGGTGGTGTTAAACCAGGCAATGATGATGTAGAAAGCCTGTTAGCTATCATGAACGAAGTGATATCCATTGGTGGTATATGTGACGCCATACATTTAGATGTAGCTAATCATACCATTGAGAAATTAGGCTCTGGACGTTATGGTATCTACGATGATGTTTTTTCCGACAATGTAGGAGAGTTTGCAGCAACGCGCACTATTGAGAGTGTAAATGGGCAAATCGAAGATTTCGAGAGTAAGATGGCCAGGATGGCAGTACGTCCAGATACAAAAGAAAAAAACAAGGATGCAGAACTCGAGGAGATAGATGTGGCATTCTTAGAGGATTGGGGAGTATCATATTCTAACATCTTGCAGTTCCTTTATGTTTGTTACATCATAGCTATGAAGCAGCAGAAGTCTGTTATTGAGATGGAAGAGTCTCAACTCATCAAAGCTATGCAGGAGCATTGTACAGAACTAACTGAAGATTTAGCAAAGAAATGTATCATTCGCCTTTCTTTGGATAAACGGGAAAACTACCTCACTCCGCCAGTAGGATTAGCGGGCAAGGATATCTTCCCTTGGTCATACAATAGGGAATTAAGTTATCTGCGTCGCCCAGTGATTCGTTATCAATATGATGATGGCACAGTTATGTGCATGTTTGGGTTCCGCTCCTGTATTCAAGCCGGCATTCAGCTATCTGACTTGCTTTATTCTGGTCGCTTACGTTATGTGGGAAGGAAGATAGAAACCTTGCTTGGAAAATTTGAGGCTATAAAAGGGGCTGCGTTCAATGACGAGGTACGCTCTTTTTTGGCAAAGATACCAATAATGCGAGTATGGGAACATGATGTCACTATCAAATCTGGAGGTTATTTTGCGGCAGATAAAGATTATGGCGATATTGATGTGATGGCTTATGATACATCACGTGATATACTCTACTTGATAGAATGTAAGAATACCAATCCAGCCAAGAATATTAAGGAAATGAAAACCGAGATGGATGAATATCTTGGTCGTGGTGATAATCCCGAGAGAGACAAGAAGAGAGCTCTTGTTCTTAAACATTTGCGTCGTCATCGCTGGGTAACGGAGCATATTAATGAAGTTGCGAAACACATTGGTGTAGCAGTTACACCCCGAGTAAAGTCAATGATGCTGACAGCTACAGTAATACCAACATCCTATCTCAAAAGAGAGAAAATACCAATGTCAATTCTGAATTACCCTGAATTAAAGATAAAGGGCGTGAATTTACTAGATTCGTGCAAAGAACCAGATTTAAGCGTACTTGATATATGAGACTTTTAGAGGTGCTGATGCATCACGCCTTCTAATTTTTACCTACTCCTAAAGGTAGTATGGAGCAATCGCTGACGGTTTATCATCTCTGCAATCTGTTCAGTTCGCATTCCCCTATTCTGGCTTGCCAAACAGTAGAGTATAGCCTCTTCAATCTTCATATTTTCAATAATTTAAAGTGTGCAAATTTTGCACAAGTTGTTACAAAAGTACGGAAAAATACGGCAACGGAGGCTCTCTGAAAAAGAATCATATCTGAAAACTTTCTCTTTTGGCTGCAAAAGAATCCGAAATCTCAACTCACAAGACTGACAAAATTTCATATATGAACTTTTATTCATATTTTCGTCCTCAAAGAAACAAAATTATGGAAACATTAAAAGCATACAATAGAACAATTAATTTATTAGATAAGTACACAAAGTTTATCAAGTCTATTAACACCGAAGACATTGACAACAATCTTACACTAGATAAATTAATAGAACTGAAATCAATACTATCCGATATTAATAACATAATGACATTAATATCGACTCGTTCTATTGCAACAAAGCTATCAGACATATTATCATTAAAAATGAAGATAGAGAACAGATATTTAATGCTATTGATAATCAAAAGCCAAACACAAATGGATTCGACATAAGAATCGACTCTCCTGTAAAAATATTAGTAGAAGTCAAATGTAATTCTCTAATCCGCAACAAAAAATTTGGTGCTGCACAAATCAATGCAATTCTTGAAGATGCTAGAAAATTACGGTTAGAATCATCTCGACATATAAAAGCAAATAAAAGTATTCAAGACACAAAAGATTATATTAAAATAATTGCTATTGTCAATTTTGGCAATAGGTCTGACGAAGATTTAACGTCTCAATTACTGAGAGAAACCAAGTGTAAAGAATCTACTAATTCTGCAAGAAAAGAACGAATGAAAGTGAAAAAGTTTTTAAGGCCATTATATTCACTATCGCAAATACATGAAATAACAGATCTAGATAATGTTTATCTAACAGTTTTATCAATAAATGATCTAAAAAATGAGTTAGAGCGGATACGATGTGAATACTGTTTATCACTCAAATAAAAATACGACATAGCTTCACTTTATTCCCATATCATATATACGTTCATTAAAGTAAAGCTAAAAAAGGGAGAAAAGAGATGGCTGCGCCAGAACCAAGCCGAACCATAACTGCTGACTTTCTCTTTTTGGCTGCAAAAGACACAGAAATCCTTGCTCACAAAACAAACATGATTCGAGCCCTTGTCAAGCCACCAAAAACCCATCCGAAAATCCGTAAAATTACCCTCTATTTTATGCCCACAATCGGCGAAATACTCACCGATATGCCTTATCTTTGCGAAACGGAGATTTAAGAGCAAAAAGAGAGCCATTATTCTCTTTTTTTTCCCCTTCGTTTGAAGACAAACTAAGGTTAAAAAACGTTAAATCTTCGATTTTCGGCGAAAAAACAAGTAAATTTTTGAGCAGTCTATCTTTTAAGCCGTAAATTATTGATAATCAATTAGCATAATATGCTGCATCGGTAAGTAAGAAGCGCATACTATCATTGCTGCAATAAAATAGATCGTTTAAAGAAATCACTATGCCCATTATAGAAATATCATCCTTAACAGACTCCGGAGTAGAAATATTCAGTACCCTCACCGAAGCTCAATTACGGAATCGTATCGAGCCTGATAAGGGATTGCTTATTGCAGAAAGCCCCAAAGTTATCCATGTAGCTCTGAATGCTGGTTATGAGCCTTTAGCCCTCTTGTGTGAACAGAAGCATATCACTGGTGATGCCGCTGGCATCATTGAACGTTGTGGTGATATACCTGTCTATACCGGTGAAAGAAAGTTACTTGCCACATTGACCGGATATACACTGACGCGCGGTGTCCTCTGTGCCATGCGTCGTCGGGCACTACCAAGTGTAGAGGAGGTGTGTCGGAAAGCTCGACGGATCGTAGTCATTGAGGGCGTGGTAGACGCTACTAATATCGGAGCCATCTTCCGTTCCGCAGCCGCCTTGGGAATAGATGCTATATTATTAACACGCAATTCTTGTGATCCATTAAACCGACGTGCAGTCAGGGTTTCGATGGGTTCTGTCTTCCTGATACCATGGACTTGGTTGGACAGTTCTCCCAAATGAGTTGCGTAAACAGGGTTTCCGTACAGTCGCTATGGCACTCACGGAGAAATCAATCTCTATCGATAATCCTATCTTAGCAACCGAACCCAAGTTAGCCATCGTAATGGGAACAGAGGGGATGGTCTTCAAAACGAAACAATCAATGAGGCGGACTATGTAGTCCGCATTCCTATGGCAAACGGTGTCGATTCTCTCAATGTAGCCGCCGCATCCGCTATTGCTTTCTGGCAACTTCGCGTTCAAAATGACACAGATCTGCCACCATCACCGGATGATGTACATATATGATTTTACTTATATTCCTACTCACATCTACAATACGTATTTGCGCCACAAGAACAGCGAGGTAACAACTTTTCCATCAATTCACTTCGAAAGAACTCATACAGTTCTTTATGCATGATGTCATATAGTGCCCTCAACCCGTTCTTCCTGCTCATCTTCTACATGAATTCCTCCCTGAAAGGGATCTGTAAAGTTGAAAGAAACGTATTTTTCTCACTACCCCCCTGCATTTCCTTTTGCACTTCCTCCGCTTCCGAACAAAGGGTAATGACATAATCCCACGTCTGTTGGGCATATGTCGCAACGTCACAGGGCTTTCTACGCGAAAAGTCATATCCATTTTGTTCCATCACTTGGCAAACAACGTCAGGGACAGAATTTCCAGCCAAAATACCGGCAGTACTAATCTTCATCCCTCTACCGAAGGAGTTCAAAATTTCCTGTGCCATACGACTGCGGCACATATCATTATTACTTACTATCAGTATATTCTTCATACAAAAATTCTATTTTTATTTATTTCCTGATATAGCTACTTTAATAACCCCATCCAACTTTGTTCTCGAAAATACGGTAAGCTTCCTCAATCTCATTTAATGGAAATCGATGTGTACATAAGAGGAGTAGTATCAATTTTACCTTCCTCAATCAGCATGAGAATCTCGTTACAATCGCAGCCATCCACTCCACCTGTTTTAAAAACCAAATTCTTGCCATACATATCAGGTAAAGGAAGAAGTTGTGGTTTATCATAGAGGGCTACGATGGTGACAATGGCGTTCGGACAGGCACTAATTCCAAGCCAAATAAAAAAAGAATCGTCACTCCCTGCCACTTCCAAAACGACATCTGCACCACCATGGTCACTATTCTTGAGAACAAATAATCCTTGCAGTTTTCCGGTTCAGTCACCAACACATCAGGATAATGCTCGCGGACAAACCGAATTCTTTCAGGAGACTTCTCACAGATAATAATGCGTTTTGGCTTCTTCAGCATCACACACAACAAAGTACAAATCCCAGTAGGCCCGGCACCGATGATAAGAACAGTATCTTCCGCGGTAATTTCCGAGATGCGTGTTGCCCAAAAGCCTGTTGCAAGCACATCACCGACAAACAAAGCTTGTTCATCACTCACTGTATCCGGAATACGGTTCAACCCCTGATCCGCATAAGGAACTCTGACATATTCCGCCTGACCGCCATCTATTCGACAACCTCAAAGCCCAACCGCCATTAGGATCAGTACAGTTATTCACATATCCATGCTTACAGAAAAAACACTCACCGCAGAAAGTTTCGACATTCACAGTCACCCTGTCACCAGGCTTCACCGAAGTGACATCAGCCCCCACTTGTTCTACCACACCTACCATCTCATGCCCGACAGTTATTCCGGGCACAGCACGCGGCACACTGCCATGTTTAATATGAAGATCACTGGTGCAGATGCTACCAAGTGTTACACGCACGATTGCATCCCGTGAATCCTTTATTTCCGGTCTCGCCTTCTCTCGCAATTCAAACTTTCCATGTTCAATATATGTGTATGCAAGCATAATATCCTTCTTGTTCATTAATATATACCTTGCAAAGATAATGATTTCATTGGCAAAACAAATCTCTTTTTATCACGTTCAATACTCCCAAACCGAATCTCACTCTATATTTATAACAATACAAAGCTGAATAAAGTCATTCACTGTTTTTTTCGACTTTGGTTTTGATATTCTGGAAAATATTCTTACTTTTATATCCTAAATAATAAATAAAAAACAGCAGCACGACTTTATTATATTTACACAAAGCCTATGATAGATACTTCCGAAAATCTGATTATTATAAAAGGTCAAATCAAGACTCCCGAAATAGAAAAGCTGCCAGAAAATTATGATGGCAGCTATAAGATAGTATTCCGGAATGTTCCTAGTACGTATACTTATAAAGAAGAAAATGTCCTTTGGCTGACTGATCCGGACAAACCGGACCCCAATAATTATCAAATAATCAGTAAAGGAAGAGCTTTATCGAACATTAAAGCCTTATCTATTTTTAAGGCCGGATCACACAACTATTGGCACATTCGTTTTCTGAATGGTAAAGAGTATGATTACAGAAAAAGGACTTAGAAATTATCGAATCATGCTTGGGAGAGAGTCGTTCGAAAAGTATATTCGAATATTTGAAGAAAGTTGCCGATGCGAACGAATTGAAAGCTGATGACGGAACGAAGCTATTGGCAAAAACAATATGAAAAGATTCATTTCATCGCAAACAACAGAGCTATTGCTGTATATCTGAATCCTCAAAAAATATAAAATGCAGACCCGGACTGCCTCAACCTTGATTTTTTCCTTTCGGTTGTAATGCAAGCCAGCAAAAAAAAGCAGTCCAGGCAGCTTTTGAGAATCAAATCAGTGTTGTGCAAGGACCTCCGGGAACTGGAAAGACCAAACGATTCTGAACATCATTGCCAATATCCCTTGTGCGTGGTAAGACTGTTCAGGTAGTATCTAATAATAACTCCGCCATCGTCAATGTACTTGAGAGAAGTTATCCAAATACGATATGGGATTCATTGTTGCATTGCTTGGCAGCACAGCTAACAAAGAGAAATTCATCGAGACTCAAGAAGAGGAAAAACAATATCCGGAGCACTTTGAGTCATGGCATGATACGGATGTCGACCAACCTCAATTTCTCAATCAGATACATCATCAGACAGAAGAACTAAAAAGCATATTTTACAAACAGGAACGCCTTGCCATGGCAAGACAGGAAATACAAGCTTTAAAAATAGAGTGGCAACATTATCTGCAAGAGTTCGGAACAAAAGAATTTACTCTCCAACAACGGAAAAATTCCAGTTCGGCAGACCTTCTGAATTTATGGAATGAATGTCAGCAATTTGCAGAAAAAGAGCAATCATCAAGTCTTCGGGGAATAGCTGCTTTTATTCAACGGTTGAAATGGTTATTCTTTAAATTCAGGAGCAAAACGATTTGTAAAATCCCTGATAAAGGTTTCTATAAACGGGAGATGAGTTTGATTATCGCCGACTTCCAAATCTTATTCTACCAAACAAAGTACGCAGAACTGGAAGTCGAAATAGACACATTAGAAAAGGAGCTTGCCAACAAAGATGCAGCAGAAATGGCTAGACAAATGACCGATACATCAATGAAATATCTAAGGAATCAGTTATTTCATACCTATGGCAATAATCATGACAAGCCCATCTTTACGCTCCCTGATCTAAGAAATAATTGGCGAGAGGTACAAAAAGAATACCCTATTATATTAAGTACGACCTTTTTCATCATTAAGCAGTCTGCAACGAGATGCCGTATATGATTATATCATTATGGACGAAGCGTCACAGGTTTCCGTTGAAACCGGAGCTTTAGCCTTGTCATGTGCTAAAAATGCAATCATTGTCGGTGACACCATGCAACTTCCCAATGTAGTCACGGAAGAAAATAAGGAAAAGCTAAACTTTATCGCTAATGCCTGCCTGATTAAGCCGGAATATGATTGTGCCAATATGAGTTTTCTGCAATCCGTCTGCAAAGTTATTCCGAATGTACCACAGACCTTGTTACGGGAACATTATCGATGCCATCCCCGAATCATCAACTTCTGTAATCAGAAATTTTATGGTGGAGATCTTGTCATCATGACACGTGATAAAGGAGAAGAGGATGTCATTTGTGCCATACGGACAGCCAAAGGTAACCACTCCCGCAGCCACATGAATCAACGGGAAATAGATGTTATCAAAAGAGGAAGTACTACCGAATCTATCCTATGAAACAGATGAAATTGGCGTCATAGCTCCATATAACAAACAAGTAGATGCAGTAAAAATCCGCACTTGAAGAAGATATTGATGTCGCAACAGTCCATAAGTTTCAGGGAAGAGAAAAGGGATGCTATCATTATGACCACTGTCGACGATGTCATCACTTCCTTTTCCGACGATCCCAACCTGCTCAATGTTGCTGTTTCGCGGGCTAAGTCACAATTCTATTTAGTCGTATCGGGAAACGAACAACCCAAAGACTGCAATATCAGCGATTTGATTGCTTATATCGAATATAACAATGGCATTGTTTCCACCAGTAAGATTCATTCTATATTCGATTATCTATATGAGCAATATACAGATGCTCGAATTGCCTATTTGAAGAAGCACAAGAAAATATCCGAATACGATTCCGAGAATCTTACATTTGCCTTACTCGAAGATATCCTGAAAAAGAAAATATCAATATGCGTTCATTTGAATATCATTTGCCATTTACCACTCTATATGTTGATTCAGGGATTATTCTCTATTGAATGAAGAGGAAAGCAAATATGCTGCAAATATAAATACTCATATTGATTTTCTAATTTATAATCGTGTGAGTAAACAACCGGTATTGGCTATTGAGACGGATGGTTATGCATTCCACAAATCGGGGACGAGTCAGTCAGAACGTGATATTAAAAAGGAGCGTATTTTAGAGTTGTACGGAATTCCGTTGGTGAGATTGTCTACTATCGGTAGTAATGAGAAGAAAATTATTGGAGATAAGTTAAGCGAAGTATTAAACTTGCATTAGAATGTTCATTGCAAATCATATTTTTTTTTGTTAGAATAGGAGTTTCTGCATATTCTAACAACCAAAAAAGAATAAATTTTACTCAACTATAACAATTACATCAATAATAATGCCTACATTTACTTCTCATTTAAAGTATGACAGCACTATGGAAATTATTTTTCTACTTTTTGCATCAACCTCATTAAAAGTATCTGTGAACTTAAAGTGAGTACATAAACATTAATCACAATGACAAAAATATAATAGTATGGCAAAGACAAATACAGCCGAATTAGGATTTGAAAAACAAATATGGAAAGCAGCTGATTTATTACGTGGCAACATGGATGCATCAGAATATAAATCAGTCGTTTTAGGACTTATTTTCCTTAAATATATATCGAGACAGTTTCGAAGCAAAACATCAAGCTCTTATCAATGAAGGAGAAGGCTTTGAGGAAGACAAAGATGAATATTCCTATGAGCATATTTTTTTTTGTTCCCAAAGAGGCTCGTTGGTCGGTCATAGCAGAAGCAGCACATACTCCGGAGATTGGTACTGTCATCGACAACGCCATGCGACTGATAGAGAAAATCCTCGTTTAAAAGGGATTCTTCCTAAAAACTTCGCACGACCAGAATTAGATAAACGCCGTTTAGGGGATGTTGTGGATTTTATTTACAAACGTTC
>VOFK01001088.1_pt1 | contig 53069 bp, 98 predicted proteins | sample 5384121 | NCBI WGS metagenome assembly VOFK01 (sample SAMN12384730, study PRJNA508395) | human gut metagenome | isolation source: healthy gut J | host: Homo sapiens | reverse complement strand
GATGATCATACACATCTGGATAAAATTGATATATACATACAATGATGTATATGCATATAAATATTTGTATTATAAAAAAAATAGAAAGAATGAAATAGAATACAATAAATATATCAAGACATAGATAATGTTTATTAGGAGGAAATGCAATTATGGAAGAAAAAGAAAGTTGGAGATTATTAAGATGGTTGGCTGTTGGTTGTATATTTTTACTTTATGGCAATCAAATTTGATATATTGGAAAACCTTTCCAGAGCAGAAGAAATGACTTTAGGTTTTGTGATGTGCGTTATTGGAAGCATATGTGTTGTAAGATTTATGTTACATGTTTGGTTGAAAGTGGATAAGAAATGGAACGCCGACAGAAATTCGGTAATAAAAAAAGACTTTTCAGTATAGTTATTACAGCTATAATCATATTTGTTTATTCAGAAATAAGCATTTGGCTAGTTGACAACGTATCCACACCCAAAAAAAAAAATGCTTGAATTATATAGTGGTAGGAGCAGTCATTGCTTTCTTTATTTCTCTTGGCATACTGAGAATAATATATCGACATGAAATCAGATCTAATAACGAGTCGAATATAATAGCTTGAAGGAAAGTAATAATTCTAAATAAAATTACAAGGTTCTGAAGAATATCGGATCAATTTAAAGGGAGAAACATATGAAGGACTATTTAACAAATGAAATAGAAAAATATTATAGAGAAAGAGAAAATTGTGAGGGTTACGAAGATAATCAAGGTGCTAGTTGCTATAAGGAAATCTGTGACAAGTATATTGTAATAGCAGTGTGTATTTTTATGTTACTATGGTTTTCATTAAGCCTATATTTATATAAACAAAAGGCGATATCAAATTTCAATGATGTTACAATAGATATACAGGATGCAAATAAAAAGACATTGACGACATTTATGACTATAAAGCAGGAAGGTGATACTGTACATTTAAGTTATGAGGAACCGCTATTATTTCCTGACATGTCTTTAGAATTAAATGATCTAAGTCCGGAGGTAAAATACATATTTGATTATGTGACTATTGATAAACAGACTGGAGATTCTATAAATGCAAGCATGAATATTGTACCTGATGAAAATGGTAATGCAATATTAGAAATACATAAGGATGATCAGGGTGTAGAGACAGTTGAACAGACTTTAGGTGGTATGTAATTCACCAGTAACAAATTTATCAAAGTTTATTGATACGCCACAAATTGATCAGATATTCTAATGCCAACGTGAAATTAAAAAATACAGGAAGGAAAGAGTTTGAAGAAATAGTGCAGTGATAGATGTTAGTATGTGAAAAAAAGTGGAATTTAATTCCACTTTTTTCTTTGCAAAAAAATTATATTTTTATATTAGTGTAAAATATTTATAGAAAACAAAAAGAGGTGACAAGCAATGGAATCAAATAATAAAGTATCTTATACCGGAGAGGTATCAAGAATTATATACAGAAAAGAAGAAAATGGTTGGACAGTATTTGTGCTTGAATATGATGATCATACATTATGTACATCATGTACATGCGTTGGAACGACCAGTGAAATTAAAGAACATGATTTTGTCACTGTAACTGGAGAATGGATCAGACACAAAGATTATGGAAAACAGTTAAAAGCATGCGAAATAATAAAAACATTGCCAACAAAAATGGGTGACATAGAAAAATTTCTTACAACGATTGACGGTATAGGAAAGACGACGGCGAAGAAGATTGTTGCCAAGTATGGTACAGATACATTTCGTGTATTGGAGAATGAATGCACAAGAATTTCTTGTATATCTGGTATATCCGTAAGAAAAGCTGAAAGCATAGGAAAAGCTTTCAAAAATACTATGTCTTCAAAAGAAGATCAGCTTTTTTTCATAAAGCTCGGTATTACAGTAGAACAGGCAAAAGAAATAAAAAAGATTTTTGGTGAAAAATTTAAAAGTCAGATAATTGATAACCCATATCAGCTTATCAGTAAGATCCGAGGAATTGGATTCTTGAAGGCTGATAAAATAGCTGAGTCGGTAGGGATTCGGAAGGATTCGCCATTTAGAATTCAGACAGGAATTCTCCATTATCTCGAAAGTCTTGCGCTTCAAAAAAGGTCATCTATATTATCCAAAAGAAATGCTTGTAGAGGAAGCATCAATCTTTTTAGAGGTAGAACATGGACTTATTGAAGAAGAGTTAGTGGATTTAATCAGTCAGTCTGCTGCCGTAAATGACAACGGTAATATATATCTTTCAAAGTATTATCAAATGGAAATTCGGTGCGCTAAAAGGGTAATAGAATTACTTGAAAGCGGATCCGGCAGCGACGTTGATAGAATCATTAAAAAACATTAAAGCTGTTGAAAAAAAGAACTGCATGTCGAATTAGATGAAACACAACGTGATGCTGTCTGTGAAAGTATAAAAAATAACTTTCTGGTTATTACTGGTGGTCCGGGTGTTGGAAAAACGACGACATTAAATATTATTATCAAATACTTGCAGAAATATGAAACAAAAGAAATCGTCTTGCTTGCACCGACCGGACGTGCAGCAAAGAGAATGGCTGAGCAGACAAAGGAAGAAGCATCAACGATTCATAGGATGATAGGCATTGGAACTACAGATGAGATCGATGATATTGAAACAGATGTAATAATCATAGATGAGATGTCAATGGTTGATATATCATTGTTTGATAAACTTCTGGAACATGTAATGGATGGAACCAAGCTTATTTTAGTAGGTGATGTTGATCAGATTCCTTCCGTAGGACCAGGACTTGTATTAAAAGATCTTATTAATTCGGAGGTTGTTCCGGTTGCTCGGCTTACAAAGATCCACAGACAGGCAACGGAAAATCATATTATTTCGAATGCACATAAGATCAATAAGACAGAATTAATTGAATTAGATAGCAAGAATACCGATTTTTTCTTTTTAAATCGTTCGGATGAAGAAAAAGCGATAGAAACAATAAAATTGTTGTACACAAAAAAAATATATCCAGAAAATATGCATGTAAAGTCAACGGATATACAGATATTAACTCCGATGAAAAAGGGGGAACTTGGAACTGAAAATCTAAACCGGATAATTCAGGCTACTGTCAATAAAAAAGATGCACAAAAAAATGAAATTGAAAAGCATAACACTATTTTCCGGGAAGGCGATAAGGTAATGCATATAAAAAATAATTACTCATTAGAGTGGAGGCAAAAAAATGACAATGGAATGATATTTGGTACTGAGTATTTAATGGGGACATGGGCTTTATTAAAAAAATAGATGTGCCAAACAAAAAAGTAGATGTTGAATATGATGATGGAAAAACAACAACATATGATTTTGACGGCCTAGATGAACTGATGTTAGCGTATGCAATAACGATTCATAAGTCGCAGGGAAGTGAATACCCAGTAGTAATTCTGCCTGTTGTAAAAAATGGTATTCCATCATTGTTCAATAAAAATGTATTATATACTGCTGTAACAAGGGCTAAGCAAAGTGTTTGTCTAGTTGGAAATAAAAAGCCTGTGTATTGTATGATTAGTAATACGCAGGCAGAAAAAAAGATATACTAGCCTTGCTGAAAGATTGAAAAAATTGGTATAGAAAATCCTCTCCCTTCTGAAATAGAAGTGGAGAGGATTATATACTGAATATTATTTTAATTATCACATCCAGCAACATGCATATTATTAGCGACACGATTGGCTTCTGCAATGTATTTTTCCATAGCAAGTGTTTTGATTTCTTCTTTAGATGTATGTAAAACGATATATCTGTCGCAATTTGAACCGGAATATACCTTCATATCGTTGTCCTCCTTATCTTTGATCTGAATTAACTATATCATAATTGAAAGTGGGCTATTTTTTTGCAAACCTAAAAAAGTAACCATATTAATTAATAATAAACAATATAAATATGGCAGAATTTTGGAAGGATATAAGTAATGCATAATATAGAAATAGAAGAATTATGTGTAGAAGCATTTTCGGAAATTATCGTTGGGGATCCGATGTATCTTGTAAATATGGAAACAAAAAGAAATCTACAACTCGGTATATTGCTAATTTTAAGAAAATTCCGACGCAAAACCGGAGATGTGGAATTTATTATGCTTGTGAGGAGAATGCGATAGATTCAAGTATAAAAGATAATCGAATATTAATATATTCTGTTGATTGTTCTCCAATAGGAAATATGTTGCTTGATCTGCATTAAGGAGAGAAAATATCTATCCCGGTTAGTTGAGGAATTGCGGCCATTAAAAAATGATACAAAAAAATTAAATATAATGGTAAATGGTTTAACAGGAAAAATCGTATTACCTTATACCGGATCCTGTGGGATGATATGTGAATACAAGAAAAAACTAGGATATTTCGTAGAAATAGATATTCCAACGCAGGAAATTTCCAATAAAGAATTTTTACAAGATCATATCAAGATTATTTATTGAGAAAGAAAATTATGAACAGATGACAATAGAAGATTATATGTAGGAGATAAAAATGAAAAAGATATCATGGAAGTTGTATTTTATGATAATCGGTATAGCCGGAACAATAGGCTGTTTAATAATGATGAATATGTGGATTAAGGACCTCTCTGCCCGGCTATTAACAAATCATAAAGATGAAATACATTCTATAGAGATGGATGTAGATGCTGATATTGAAGGACAATATTTGAAAGATAAGAAGACGGAAATAATCAAGTAGAGATGGAATATGGCATCTTATGATAGATGATAATGCATGCTACATGGAAAATGGCAATGATCAGATTTATATAATACCTGATGAAAGAAATAAAAAATGGGCTATATCACACTATGATACGGATAAGAAAACATGGACAAATAGTGTACAGGAGAGTAAATTTGATGTTTCAAAAATAGAACTTGATAAATGGATAGGTAATATTGAGACAAAGTTATTTGCATTGGAAGATATTAAGATTGCATTTAAGAAAGAATACTATATTATTTCAGGAAATTTATTAGTTCAGGATATAGTGAAATCAACAAAGTTCTATTCATTCTTTGATGAAAAGACGATAAAAAATGCATCTTGCAAGGTTGTATTGCAGTATAAAAAAGAATACGGAAAAATTAACGGAAGTTAAAATAAAGTGTCAAAATATTGACATTGTGTCTTACGGAAAGATTGATGAAATTAACATTGATGTCGTAATAGGAAATATAAATGAAGGAAAAATAAATGTACCGGAGCAGGTATTACCAGATTATGAGGAAGTTGCGGAAGAGGTAAAGAATCAAAATAATACAGATATTTCTCTGGAAAATGATACAGATGTTTCTCCTGTATTAGCTTCATTGGTGTATAACGTGTCATTTGTTACATCAGATGTTATAGAACAGTCAATAAATGATAGTCATATGCTCATGCCATCAGAAGATATATTGATCATAATGACAAATATGTTAAACAATAATACGTTAAATCAGATTAGCAAAAAGTTACAGATGTACAATAAATGGAATCAGAATAATAAGCTGGCAATAGCATATTTTTTTATGGACTTGGTGTTTTCTCATTGGAAGATCTTTCATTGTATGCAGTTGATACGGATGAGGTTATTTCAAATTACGAAGAGATATGCAATAAAAATTAATAAAAAGAGGAAAAAATAATTGTGCTTATCATAATACAGATAATCATATTAATGGTTGATATTTTAGATATGAAAATGAAAAGAATGTATAACTCATATCTAAGTGGAATTGCGTATATATATATAGGCGATATATGTACAGGTTTATTACAGTTTATTACAGGTCTTAGAGAACAAATATATAGACTATTGAAGGGAGAAAGATATAACAGTAGCCTGCTGCCATTAGTATTCATGTATATACCATTAATAGTTGCGGTATATTTTATTTATTCTGGTGGTATACGATGTATAAATATCATTCCAATTTTTGCAAGTATATTTTCTTCGTATTATCAATGGAAAATAACAGACGAAAAAAAAATAATAGCCTGTAAGTTTTTTATGCATATTCTGTTTAGCATTTATAATGTATGGTCAGGTCTATACATTTTGGTAGCAGATCAAGGGCTATGGGTGATACAACTATTCAGGGAATATGCATTGAAATATAATAGCAAGGAGTAGATTATGACAGAAGATGAAATCATAACAGTAATTCGCTTGGATCCGGAGAAAGCAGAATTTACAGAAGCGGTGAAAATAATGCGTATAAAGAATAATAAGGAAGCTTATGGCGAAGTGTTAGGATGTCCAGCTATGATTGTAACGAATCATCCATGCAGGATGTTTCATGGACATTATCAGTTAATATATAACTTTCTAGGAAGAACGATAGGAGATAGTCCATCGGTTACTTCAATAGAAAATAAGGAGACAATATCATTTGGACCGGTGCTTATTTTAAAACAAAATAATGGTTTTTCAGGATTGGATAACAAAGATATGGTAAATATACATCGATCGATAGTTGCGATGAAGAAGAATGATAAAATTCAGGAAAAACATACATATGAGCTATTTGTTAGTTGCAGGTAAAAAAGGTCACAATGACCTTTTTTGTTTGCAAAAAAAAAAAATAACATATTTGATATAGTAAATATTGGGAAAGATAGAATATTCCTTATAGAGAAGGGAGCATGGAAACAAAAATGTTGAAAATAGTTAATAAGGATGAAAAAATATGACTGATTATATAAAAAAATAATTAGGCGGATCCCCTATTTCATATTATATGACTGTATAAAAAAAAGATGTAGATACATTATGTGGGGTGACAGGCACATTAACCAATATGTATTGGAATTACGAATACGAAGATATTGTTCAAAAAATCAAAAATAATAGATCAGATAAATCTTACTGCAAAAGGTATATAAATAGCTTTTTTGACTCAATCTTGAATGAACTGTCTATATCGGCATACGTTTTTCAGAATGATTGGCAGAAAATTAGAGCGTATAAATCATTGCAATATGATCGGAGAAGATCATTCAATTTGTTATTAGGAAGTGCATATACAATACATCAGAATTGCAATGATGGGGTTGATATACTACAAAAAAGCAAGAATACACAAGGTATACGAATGCGGATATTTTATCTAATGCAGCAGAACAGGGATGCTTGTTATGCTTCGAATTTGATAATAACCAATATTCGAATATTGTAATAGATTTTTTTACTCAGATGATTTTTATATAACAATAGATGAAAAAGAAGTTCCTGTTTATCGTTTGGGAGTTTCCGGAGTCATGGGACGTGAGATTATTTTATTTGCAGAATATGATATATGTATGACCGATCCGCTAACTATACTATCGACGTCCAAATCTGGATGTTCATATTGTAGAAGAAACTGTCCCGGACGCAATAATGTCAAATATGCCTATAATTATAAGCATTGTTTGGATTATATGAAATATCAGAAAGAAATATGCTGTGTTATACCAAATCAGAAAGATGAATTATGCCAGTTATCAAAATGGAACGCATTAAATTTATTAGGAATGATTTGCTATGCATATGGGACAATGAATCAGACTTATAACATAGAGCAGATACCTCATGTAAAAAATATATGAGGATACATTAGTATTTTTATAATATTACGGTGAAAGGAGAACAGGACATGGAATATGTAGAAAAAAAAAATTTTGAATATACAGAGGAAGAACAAAAAGAAGAGAATATTCCAAAAAGGTGAGATATATATCGTATATAGAAGATATTATGATTCTCATGCAGTAGGAAAGCCTATGTTAGTTATATCTTCTTCGTTAATTAATGACAATACAAATTATGTTTATTTTGCGCAATTAACGGAAGAGGAAGTTCGTACTTTGCCAACTCATATGAAAATAAAAACAAAAAGAGTAAGGGGTTATATAATTTTGTGAATCGCAGCTGAAGGTAGAAAGGGACTCTATTGGACCTTGCATAGGTTCATTGGAAGAAAAAGAAATATCAGAGTTGGATAAGCGACTATCATTAGTATTTGAGGTTGGTATCAATCTAAAAGCAACACGAAGAATTTGTAAAATACTATGAAAAAAAGTTGCAAAAAAAAGTGAACGAAAAGAAGCGGAACAAACCAAACGATTAATAGAAAAATATACAAAGGAAGCACTTTATCAGAACAACGATCAGTCAAATGTGGCAGCAGATAAACAAGATACAATAGAAACTTATGAGAAAGAAAAAGACAGCATATATAAATGAGAATAAGCGACTACAGTTAGAATTAGAAGAGGCAAGGAAAACAGTAAAAAATTTGCAGGGGCAAATTGAACAGGCAGAATAGCACTGCATCAAAAAATGAGATATCAAATGTCGGATCTGATTCTGATTTTATCGCGCTTGAAAGGGATATGTATAAGCAAAAATGCGCAGAACTATTAAAATTACTGAAAGGAACAAATACAGATGATAAAAATAATAAGTAATCCGGATATACCGGAGAATATAGAAATATTGTTTAATCAGCAATTACATGATTGGAAAGCCAAAGTAATGATACCGGAAGACGATGGATTCTTCACAAGTAATTTAAGTTCACTTGGCAAGAGTCAGTCATTAGATGTATCAGAAATAAGCAAAATGTTTCCATATTATTTTTCTGTATTAAGAAATGCGTGTGAAAAACGCAAAATTTCCAGTTTGGTAGATACTACATTAAGTGACAGACAATATTTTTATAATATGACAAAAATAATATTACTAATTGCATTATCGGGCAGCAAATACAGTCAAAGAAATTATAATGGCTGGATAGAGTTTTTCTGTAATTTTTCTATATATTACAGACTTAACACAAAAAGAAGAAATGGAAATATTACTTAATTTTCTTTCAGGCCGGCAAATATTGAATTTTATGGACATTGACAAGTGGATTGAGATGTATTTAACAGATGTATTGCTTGATGATTATGCAGTTAGATCATTAAATAATGATTATAAGAGCAAATATAAGGGGTTAGATGATGATTATATAATTTGTCTATATAAAAATTTCGTATCATCGCTTGCAACATCAATCTGCTACAATATTTCTAAGGCATGCGGAAATAAGGAATCGGAAGAAAATATCCAGCAGTTAGAGCAAATAAGACATCAATTTGATGAACTATCTCAAAAGTACGAACATGAAAAACACCGAGCGGATGCATTTGCAAAATCATATATGCGATTAGGCTTGAATCCTATTGTTTCAGATGAACAGAGCATAACTGGAATAATACAAACAGAGCAGGTGGCAGAATTTAAAAAGCAGATAGCACGATTAAATACTACGATTTGTGAATTGGAAAGGTATAATTCAAAATTATTAGAAAAAAATAAGCAAATAGTACCTGACAAACCAGTATCCTGCAAAAATAATAGTGAATTTGAGAAAGAGAATGATCTGGATGATGCTATTAGAAATGAGATAGACTGTACAGCGAAATTTGCATTTGCATTGTTGACTGATCAGAAGTTTGAATTAGAAGACGAATTAAAGAGAGTATTTCCAAATTGTGTAATCATAAATAATTGTGATCAGGTAAATACATCTATTGAATTGACAATATTTATGACAAATATCATTTCTCATTCTACATATTCAGGAATAAAGAAGAAATGTAAAAATTTGAATATTCCATACATTCATTGTCCAAGCATGAATATAAAACAGATAGAGAGATATATATGGAATTATTATAATTCGTGAGAAAAATATTCATGAAAGGAAATGCTGTATGAAAAAAATTTATGTAATATTATTAGTTCTTTTGCTTTTTATAAATCGTGTTGTAGAAGTAATTTATTCCGTATTTATGCTTGGTATATGTTTAATTCGATATACAGGTACTATTACTGTTACCAACGAATTTGTTGTGATTGTTATTATAGGAGGGGTGTTGATTACTACAACAGACAGATTTTTGTATAAGAGAAAGAAATTAATGCTGTATCAGATAAAAAACAGTAGAGTCAGTAGAAAGGCGTGATAAAATGAAAATTCCAAAAAGAATCCAAAAAATTCTTGATAGACGTGAAAAAATTGCGTTTGACTTAATACATTTGGAACGTGAACTGGATGATTGGCTTGAAAGTAAGGGTGTGGATTTAGGTGATCCTGATATATCCGATGCTGTTTTATCCGGTTGCATGATATATACAGAACCGGATAGCGCAAAGAGTCAAGTAGAAGATTATATAAAAAATAATATGTAAAAAATATGAGAAAATTGAAGGTGATAAAAATATAGATGAATAACAGGATAAAGGAGCTGAGCGAGAATATGTTATCTAATGAAAGAAATGAAGTACCAAGTGGTAGAATTATACCAGTATACCTTACAAATGAGGGAGATGTGTATCCTATTCGTTTTCATAGTATGGAGGAATTGGATCTTATTCAAAAATTAGTAGCTGGCTTTCTTGATAATAGGGTAGGAGTAGATTTTAACTGTATGATTAACAATCCTAAAAATAAAATCTCAATAATGGAGGTAAAGAGATGATGAATATATATTATGGTAAAAATTGTATGTAATAAAATACAGACTAAAAATTGGAAAAAATTGCATCATATCCCGATGAAGCTAAAACCAAAAAACTTGTGCGCCGTGGGGAATGGCAGAAGTGGTACAATTACATATTGGAAATCAATATGTATCAAAGAGAAGTAAAAAGAAGCGAGAAAAAGCGCATTCCAAAACATGCTTTAAGCCAGATTATAATATAGTAGCGACATATATTTGCGAAGGACTTGGATTGGCTAAAGAAAATAGGCAAGATAACAAATCTTGCACTTAAAAATCAGATAAGGAGTTGAGAAAATGGACGATACAAAAAAGTACATGATTGAAGGGATGGATGTATTTTTACGAATCTTTACTAGATATCCAAATGATAAAGAATTTACCGTTGAAGATATGATAGGAATATCCAATGTAATATGGTTGGTCATAACAGGAAAAAGACCGAAGTGAATCGACAGACATAGAAAAATACAACGAAGTTCTGAAAAATATGGTAAATGATCCAGATCCATTTATGCGTGAATTGATGACTGACTTTGGATATGATTTGGATCGAAGAAAAAACAAAATAAATAATATGCTTGAAGGCATTGATGCATTTTTGAGAAACTTTAACAAATATTCAAATGACAGAAAATTTATGGTTAAAGATATGATAGGAATATCTAATGTGATATATTTTATCATAACAGGAAAAAACCGAAGTGAATCGACAGACATAGAAAAATATAACGAAGTTTTGAAAAATATGGTAAATGATCCAAATCCACTAATGCGTGAATTATTAGCCAACTATGGATATGGTTTGGATCAATTAGTGAATGATCCATGTGAATCAGTCCGTGTCGCGGTAGCAAAACAAAAAATATGGTTTAGAGTGGCTTATCAATGATCCAAGTGAAATAGTTCGAGCAACGGTAGCAGAAATAGGGTATGGATTAGATCAGCTAGTAGATGATCCTGATGCTGGTGTTCGCGAAAAAAAGTAGCAGAATTAGGGTATGGGTTAGAGCGTCTAGTAGATGATCCTGATAAATTTGTCCGAAAAAAACGGTAGCAAAACAAAAATATGGTTTAGAGCGACTTATCAATGATCCAAGTGAAATAGTTCGAGCAGCGGTAGCAGAATTAGGGTATGGGTTAGAAACAACTTATTAATGATCCCGATGCTGGTGTTCGCAAAAAAGAGCAGGTCAAAGATATGGTTTGGATCAGCTTATTAATGATCCCGATGCTGGTGTTCGCAGAATGGTAGCAATGACCGGGTATAGATTAGATATATTAATTTGTGATCCTGAACGTCATGTGCGATATATTGCTGAAAGTGAATTAGAGGAGAGAGAAACGGCGTAGACAAAAAACTGTTTCAAGAATTGTCGGAAAAATAATTTTACAATACACATAACATAAATAACACACAACCCCTCATGTATTAACATAGGGGTTGTTTATTTTAAAATCTATCTATTACATATTTAAAATAAAAATATGCAGGAGGTTGTTGTATATGAAATATGTAATTATTGAAAAGAAAGATGCTGATAGATATGTGTTGTATGATGCAGAAAATAAAGGAATGTGTTGTGTATCAAAATACACATTGCAACAATTAAGAGATGATAAACATCAGATTGTAAGGTCTTAATTCTACTACTGGATCCGTAAAAACAGGTGATATTACAATTATGACACTTGATGAGAAGGTTCGCATGAAAAATGTGACGTATGAAGTAGCAAATACAAAACGATCAGCTGCAACAGTAGAAAAGGGAATAAAGTTACCCAACAAGCATGAAACGGACGTTTATTTACTTGAATTTGTGATTGTAAATAGAGTTCCGATGGATTGGGATGGAGATTTAAAGAAGATAAATCCTGAGTTTACATCGAAAATAAAAAAATATGCTTTGTCAATCGGGAACAACAGCTATTATTTGGAAGATGATAGCATATATGTGGATGTCCCGGGAACAAGGAAGAAAACAAAACAAATGGTAAAGAAGATACCAATAAATAATAAACAGATAGGTAATATTTTAAGGAAATCTTATTCATCGCATCTTAAGATAGATCAAATAATGGAACAAATTGAAAAATTGAAAGAACAGCGTTATGTTGAGTATTTAGTATGCGCAGAAACTTCAAATACTATTTTAAAAAGTTCTTGGTTATCTTAAAACAGATGAATTTATAGATGAATTTAAGTCCAATTTATCAAGCATGGTAAGAGGCGCGATTGAAGATTATAAGTATATAATATCTATTAATCGTAAAATGGATAATACCTATACTATAGATATAGCGAGAGATGAGGATATAATAAAATATTTTCGGTCGGCATCATTCATTTATGAGGAATATGATGGCACGATTTTTCTCGCTGATGATTACGAACATGACAAAGAATATCAATCATATCTTAACCGCTACAAAGAAACATTGCCTATAAAAAAGAAACCGGATGAGTTATATTTATCAGTTGGTGGAGATAAAGATTGGCTTTCTTGCCATACTATATATCATCTAAATGTAATGGAACTGACACAAAATACAGCAAGAAAATTAGCAATCGAGTTCTGTAAATAAAATGCATTTTCATAAAAAAAAGAAGATCGTCGCATGACTTTTTTTTTGTTCAGTTCAACAAAGCCATATTTATATCAGAAATTTAATTATAAGGAGGAAATGACATGGATAATTTTGAAAAATTAAAAAAGATAGAGAATAGATATAGCAAAAACCGAGAAGCATTAGGATTTACAGTTGAGATATCATCTATGGAGCATAAAATGACGATATCTTTTAACCATTTAGATAGCAAATACAAAGAGGCTTTAAAAAAGCTGACAAAGGATCTCTTAAGCGAAGCGAAGGAATATATCGCAAGAGAATTTAAGCTTGATTATTTGGAAGAAGATGAAAAATTAGAATATCTACGGTTTGATAAGACTCTATGTATGGAGTTACCGCTATTGTATTCCAATATTTGTAACGATGGATTAGAAGTTTTTTACGCAACGTAACATTTATTTCAACAAAATATAAGCAATTATATGAACTGGCTAATGTTAAGCTTGTTGAAGGAAATCTGGTTGATCGAAAAGGAAATAAAATTGTATAATAAACAAGATTATCTATTGAGAAGGGCATATCTGTTGATATGCCCTTTTTATAAAAGTGGAATTTAATTCCACTTTTCAGTATAAGAATTTGTACTATTTTTTAGGTTCGCAAAAAATATTTATTTTTTTCATTCTATATAATAAATACATAATTATAACAAAATTAAAAATATGAAAGTGGTGTATATATGGAATATATGTTATCTAAAGATCAGATTTTAAAGGAGATAAATGCATATACAAACCCTAACTGGATCTGGATAGAAATATGGGAAATGTCTTCGTATGAAATTCAGCTCGTTATAACTGTCAACACAGAAGAATATTGTTATTTGGGAAAGCATAAAGTTATCCATATTTGTTCTGGAGATCCGGGTGAAGAAGAGGATATTTGCAATATAAAAAAATACGGCAGATCGATTAGAAGATTTTTAAAACAACAATTTCATTTCAGTAACATTTATAGTCGTTTGTATTACTAATGCAGAAGTTTAACTGCATAAATAATGAATTCAAATAGAATGGAGATATTATGGTAAAAATAAAGGTATTAAAATATTCAGTTGTGATAAGTGGAAAATCATTTGATGAATGCAAAGCAGAATTTGATAGAATATGTAGTGGTGTAATAGAAGATTTTAAAGTTGAATGTGATTTAAAAAAAAATAATTTTTAGTGATATGTCCATGAAGAAGAATGAATGTATTGCTATTTTTCGCATTCCAGAACATTAAAAAATAAATCAGTATTTATATATAGTTTCTCTGGCAATAAATAAATTATACTAAATAAGGATGGTGATAACACATGCAATTAATAGAAAAAAACATATGATGATGGAGTTTTTAATGTTGTATGAAAAAAAAATAAAGTCGTGGCTAAAATTTATGGTGATTTAGGATTTACCAAAAGTATTATACTGCCTACCGACAGATATCCGCTCTATTCGGACTCTTTTAAGGTTTTTACCGCTGATAATACCAAGGAGATAATGGATGATAGGGTGATAAGACTGATTGATCAAGTTCCATATAAAATAGGACAGTGTTTTACAAACACAAGGAATGTTCTTCTTACATTGTTAAAGCATGGAATACAGGCACAGTCTTATGTTGGCTGGCTTTTCATAGAAGCAGGAGAACCAATTATGCATTGTTTTTCGGTTTTGGATAATAATCAGATTATTGATCTTTCAGATGATTCCGAAATTTTATTTGAGGCGTTAGGGTTTAACTCTGTCTCTCTTGAAAAGTATATAAGTACAAAAAAAATCGTTCTGGCTCAAAAAAATAGTGTGCGCTGCAACCCGATTGGAAAAAAGTGTATAAAGACTGGATTTACATAGGTTGTCCATGTTTACCGGAAATGGAAAGAAGATGATGAACCATCTCATAAACAAATATCCGGATCATCCGGCGTTTTCTGAAACGGATAAATCTGGTAAGACAAGAACACAGCTGCTATTAACTAATTGACATTTTTCACCGCTAAAGTAGTGAAATATTTGTTTTGATAAGTGAAAACATATTATTAATATCAAGCTATAATAAATAGGAGGATTATAATTTATGTGTATGTATTGTGAAAGAAGGACAGATATCAAATTTGGATGGAATCAGCCAAAGTTGCCTTTACCATAATCAGAAAGATATTTCTGCTACATTAAGTGGAAATGTTTTTAGAAAATGAGAAATGGGAGGGAACGATTCATGATTATCAAACGGCGTGTCCTCAGTTGATATTAACCTGTAAAAATTATTTCAATGGAGAAGGCACAGGAACAATTTATATACCTATCAAATATTGCCCGGAATGTGGACGAAAATTAGGTAAGACTCATATAAATGAATTCCGTGGAGAATATGATTTTCTAAGTAATTTTTACTCTGCACCAGTGGTATATGATGGATTAAAATATCAGAATAATGAAGCTGCTTTTCAGGCTGCTAAAGCTTTTGGAACCCAAAGAGAGCGTTTTACCAACATAAGTCCATCATATGCAAAAAAAATTGGCAGACATGTTCCTTTGAGAAGTGACTGGGAAGATGTTAAGTTTGATGTTATGTATGACATCGTAAAAGCAAAATTTACTCAGAATGAAGACCTTAAGAGAAAGTTGCTGGATACTGAAGGTTATTATTTGGAAGAAGGCAATAATTGGGGAGATAAAATCTGGGGTGTCGTTAATGGCGTCGGAGAAAATCATTTGGGAAAAATTCTCATGCGTGTGCGAAACGAATTGAAAATAGAGGAATAAGAAATCAGCAAATGTAAATAATGTTATATCCATTGAATAATACCATAAAAGGCGAATAGCAGAAATGCTATTCGTTTTTTATATGCCTATTTTATTTGTTTTGATAAGTGAAAACATATTATTAATATCAAATTATAATAAATAGGAGGATTTAACTATGTTAGTAAGAAATAATACATTTGACATCATTAAGGATAAGGTAAGTGCGATCAAGAGTACAGAGAACTCATATTACATTCATAATATGTTTGAAGTAGGTTATCACAGACTTACAGATGCAGATAATTACAGTGAGTATGGCTTAAGTTGCGCAGGAACTCGATTAGGATTTCCGGGAAGTTTTTTGGTACAGTATAGAGAAAACCATCCGGACGGAGCAGAGAAAGTGTTATACGACAAGTATTATGACTGGTTTGATACATCCGTAAGAAGGAAAAATCATGATAAGAGGAGTTCACAGGCTCTCTTTATAAGGGATTTCGAAGGAATGCATTATGGTGTGTTGACGGACAAATACGCCATGTTTGATGATGATGAAGTTGTAGATATTTTAAGTCAGAACGAATATCTGATGTCGTCAAAAGAATTTTGGAGTGATATCACTCGGAAAGATTTCATGCACGTTTTGTAGATGCTGAGAAACTGTACATACCGGGAGATTCTTCGCCACTTTCTTTGTGTACGTTTGTAGACAATTCTATGGTAGGCAAATCAAGTTTCAAGATCCGTTTTTTGAATATATCGTTGGGCTTGCACCAATGGTATGATTGCTGGATTAAAAAAAAATTTGAGATTCTTAAAATGATGCATAAGGGAGATAAGGATTATGTACAGTGTGTATCCGAAGCTCTTGAAAATGTAGAAGAGTATAAGAAAATGCTGTTTGAAATGGTAAAAGAAGCTGCATGTACATATTCAAGTATTTATAACCTGACTGAAGATCAGGCACTTGCATATATACAGAAGAAGCTCAATGTATCAAAGAAAGCGAGTGTTATCATACTTGAAAATTACCGTAAAGTACGGTAATGAGACAAAATGGGATTTGACGAATGCTATAACTGATTATGCACATGTTGTTGATATTAGTTCACGCATAAAGTTAGAGTCTGCTGCATTTAAAATTGCATAAAAAATTTTAAAAAAAACTAACGTAAAAGAAAAAGAGATACATATTTAATTATATGTATCTTTTTTTTTGCAAAAAGTGAAATGATTTGTAAAATGCTATGATTTCTATAAAAGTAGTGGAGGAAACAACATGGGTAAAATAAATAAATACGATGGAGTAACATCTGTTATAGAGTTGCCATTAAAAACTGAGAAGTGGCAGGAAGATAGAATAAATAAGAAAATGAAAAATATAGCAGCAATATACAATGCAATGTTGCGGTATGAACTTGATAAATTAACATGTTTAAAAAGTTCTTCAGAGTGGCAGGAAAATGAAAGAACAATCAGTCATATTTATGATCTTACGAAGCCTTTTGAAACCGTAAAAAAGAAATATGATCGAATTTATGAGTTTAAAATCAAGTCGGCTATTAAGGAGCAGGATGAAAGCAGTGACGATGTTGATAAAGATAAAATAAAGGAAACTTTTTTTAGCTGAAAAGAAAGAACTTCTTGAAACTTTAGAGGCTGATCGTAAAGCGTTTGAAGATGAAATTTTACAGCAGATTGATATGGATGCCATCTCGAAAAAAGCAAAAAGCCCAAACGAAGAAAAAAAGTCAGTCATCTGATACATATGAAGATGCAGTAAATAATCTTTTATCTAAAAAAGAAAAGTGAACTAATTGAAAAAACAGGAAAAGTAATGCTAAAGGAAGCATATGGCATAAAGGGGGAGCTTTTGAAAAATGCCAAATTTACTCAGTTTGATTTGCGAGTGATGTTGCCATGTTTACCAAACATTATATTACATCAATAGGTGCTAATATGGCATCATTAACAGTTGCTAATCCGATGTGGGTTGCGTTTTCCGAATACTTTTATGGAAATGGAAGGCGTATAAAATATAAAAAACCCGATTCGATAGATGCTATAAGAACTGATGGGAAAAGTGGAATTCGCCTTATTTTTGAAAATGAAAAATATTATTTACTTATTTCAAATAGCTCTTATAAAAAAGAAAAAAATGGAAATGTTTATACATTTAAAAGCTGCTATGGACAAGCAAATCCTATAAAAATTGAAGTTAAGATGGATGATAAAGAATACAACAGAGAAATGATGAATGCGAAGATTTCTGGTATTTGTATTAAAAGAAAAACTGATTCGCAACAGATACAGATACTATGTTCAGTTTTCTGTACGACGACATCCATATCAAAAAGAAGGACGCAGATGGAAATCTGAAACATTCAGTTGCTAGAGGAAAAGTGGGTGTATGTATATGGAGAGATGTAATTGGAGCCTACTCATCCAATGGTGTTAAATTTTTTTCAACTTGGCTTCCGGAAGTGAGAAATATGATAAAGAAAAAGAGGAGAGCTTTCCGGAAAATGGATGAAATATTAAGAATGAATAATCCAGATAACTTTGATGAAAAAGGAAGAATCAAAAAAGGGAAAATTGTTGACGGAAAAAGTACGGCTTACATGGGTAAAGAGTAACTTATATAAAGATTTATCTATGCAGTACCGGGAATTATCACGCCGTTTTGTCGAAAACAGAACAATTGAGCAGAATAAAATCATTTATGATTTGCTTACATTAGGGGATGAGTTTTATATTTATGATGGTAATTATTCTACTATAAAAGGTAATCTTGAAGATAAAAAGTATAGAAGAACAAAAAAAAAAAGAAGGCGGATAGACGAAGATCTATTCAGACTGTGGCTCCTTATATGTTTATAAGTAAACTCAATAATAAATTGGCAGCATTAGGATGTGATCCTGTTGTTAAGGTTAATGTATCCAATGATACATATTGGTATAACCATGCGAAAGGAAGACAGGACAAAGATTCATTCGGAGCTAATTACATGATGCTTAATTCGTTTGAAAGTGTAAATCATACAATATATAGAGCATTTTTGATTTTATATTGTGAATCAAAAACAAAACAATATGTTATTCAGAAGAAGATTGGAAACTGTTTTTAGAGCGAACAAAAAAAATACAAGTTTTCTCCGCGCAAGGAATGAATAATATATTATTGTTTTCTTTTGTTCATAATGAACAAAAGAAAAGTTTAATTTAATTTTATAGGGTGAGTCGGCATCCGGCCAGCAATGGCAAATTGATATCGGAACCTGTACAGTGCGCACAAGGGCGAGAAGACAGCGTACGATATCACCTTGTATATATATGATGACCATTTGTATGCTTATGGAATCGCAAGGTTCTGAAGGCAAATATCAAGGTAAATCAAAGTTAGTTGACATTTGTATGCTTATGGAATCGCAAGGTTCTGAAGGTGAAGTCCACTTTTGGGTAGGCGTTTACATCATTTGTATGCTTATGGAATCGCAAGGTTCCGAAGGAAGTAAAGAGGTGGCTATGGAAAACCTATCCATTTGTATGTTTATGGAATTGCAAGGCTTCGAAGAATTCTAAGGATGCGAGTGTATGTAGGACACTAAATAATTGTTTGGCTGGGCAGTATAGTAGAGACTAATGTAAGAAGAAACTACTTCAAATAGAGTTAAGTGATGAGCAGTTTGCAAGATTACTTAACAGAATTTTAAAAAGAAAGGCAGTTAATCATTGACATGGATTAATATTGAAATAATTAATGGTATTGAGTATAAAAGGTATTCCTATATAAAACATAACATAATGCCATTAGATATTTATGTTGAAAATAAAAATATAAAAGAATCCGCAAGACAAATGAGACTGCGGATAAATGAAATAGAAAGAAACCGAGATATAATGCTATCATGTATTGTTATGTCTGTATTTATTGATTTAGCATTACTTACATATAATCATAAAGTCACAACAATTATTTTTTTATGTCTGATATTTGTTATGGCTATTTTATTAAGTATGGTACAGACTCAGTTAAATGATGAATGTGAAATAGTAAAACAATTTAAGACAATGAGCCGGATAATAAACATATTAGAGACAATACGATTGGGTTCTTATTTGGATATTAAATTTTGTAATATGTACGATCCTATTATTGATATTCAAGTGCAAAAAAGCGGAGCTAGTGATATCAGATGATATTGTGGATAATTATAAGTTTTTTTTTTTTATTTTAAAAGATGTTGAATTTGATAAAAATCTTCAATCATTTACCGGAACAACAAATGATTTAGTAACGAAATTATATACGGATGTAAATAAAATATATGAAGGAAAACGCTTGTTTATATCATATATGCCTGTTGGAAATAAATTATATATGTCAACAATACCAATTTCACAGGAATAAAGGCGGAAAGGATAATATCATATGTACGAAGATCTTAAAAAGTATATAGAAGAATCAGATAATATTGTTTTTTTTAGTGGAGCCGGAGTATCGATAGAAAGCGGTGTTCCTGACTTCAAAAGTAAAGATGAATTATATGATCAGTATGACTGCGAATTTAAAGAGTATGAACCAGAGGATTTGTTAAGTGAAGAATGTTTGTATTACAATCCAAAATTATTTTACGAATTTTATAGAAAAAAACTGGACACAAGAAGCAACAAACCCAACATAACACATCAGGTTTTGGCAAAACTGGAAGAAAAAGGGGAAGGTACAAGCTGTGATCACACGGAATATTGATGGGTTACATCAAAGGGCTGGCAGCAAAAAAATGTAATTGAATTACATGGTACTATAAGAAACAATTATTGCAATAAGTGTAAAAAGGAATATCCTCAAAATTATATTTTTGAATCATTGGATGCTGTTCCACGTTGCAAATGTGGCGGTCAGATCAGACCAGATATAATTTTACATGATGAATTTTTACCTGTTGAGGTTATAGATGAAGCGGTGGATGCGGTGCGTAATGCTGATATGCTGATCGTAGGTGGAAGCTCATTACATGTGTTTCCAGATCCTATGTATGTTTCATATTTCAATGGAAAACATTTTGTAGCAATAAATGGAGAAAAAAAATAGATATATTATTTAGAGAAGACCATGATTTGATGATTATAGATTCTGTTGAAAATGTATTCCGGGAGATCAGTAAGTGGTATTAGATTGTACGAAAAAGGAAATGATATACTATGGGTATGGATGCAAATATGTTGGCTTGTATTATTAGAGCTTTAGCGGAGAATAGAATACAGGATGCTAAAAAGGAAAGCAATTTGCTGTTGTTTAAATGACACTACAAAGAAAAATGAATCTCAAACGACATATTATAAAAAGTTGTTGGAAAATGGATCTGCGAAAATGCTTGAGTTGCCAGTAAATTTACAAGGACTGTTGTATATGCAGGATATGTCTGATGTTAATGAAAAAAGATATTATCTTGGAAATGCACAGAAGGAACTATTTTCAAAAAATAGAAAATGGGGTGAATATAACAACAAAAATGATGGAGTATGGTATTCCTTATATGAATAGCACTTTAATATTTGGAATCCCCGGAACAGGAAAGACGGAATTTGCTAAATACGTTGCTTATAAATTGAATTTACCATATGCATACATAAAATTCTCATATTTGATCGATTCTTACCTTGGAAAGACTGCTCAAAATCTAAATAGAATTTTTTGATTATTGCAAAGGTCAGAAATGTGTTTTGATGCTTGATGAAAATAGATTGTATTGGTTTGGCTAGAAGTAATGATACTGGCGTAGATGGAGAACTTGGAAGAACAACTATAGCGTTGCTGCAATTATTAGATGAATTAGTTGAAGGACAGGTTATTATTGCAGCAACGAATAGAAGTGATCGTTTAGATCCGGCACTGTTAAGAAGATTTCAAAGACAAATAGAATTCTCACCGTATGACCAAGTAGAGCGTAAAGCTATGATAGAAAGATATATAAACAGTGTTGACTCAACCTTTCTTACAGATGAAATGCTTCATTATGCTGATCATTGCCATACACAGGCTGAAACAGTAAAATTTCTTGTTGAAAAAATCATTGAACAGATAGTTTAAGTGATAGAAAGTGAGGAGCAATGAAAGTTAAAAAGAAGCACAAAAAATTAATTGCGAATATAGATAATGAGATAAAGAATTTGGAAAAACTATTACTTCTTAATTCGGTAGAAAAAGAAGCTCTGGCTGAAAAAATAGGATTAAATAACACGGTTGATAATATGGTTCTTATTGGGGTTAATTCTATGCTATCATGGAAATCAGTGTTACAGGATAAAATAAATGATGCAGAAATATATTGTACTCATATCATAGACAAAAAATGGATAAAAGCAGAAAACTTATTTGTGACGTTTAAACCTATCAGATTCGATAGGTTAAAAAACGGAATTTAATTCCATTTTTTTAAAAAATGACGTATAATCATTGAGGTATATATTCAATAATATGAAAGGAGCCTTGATGAAGGGTAAGTTGAAATGGGAAATAATCATAAAAGCTATAAACAGATTATAGTTACATTAGAAGTTGATGATGTATGCACAGAATCAGAGTTAAAAGTTTTAGCGGATGACATTGCAGAAGTTATTGAAAAGAATTCGAACGATCATATATCAGATCCAACCATTCGGATTAACTGGTAAAAAAAGCTTCCGAACCAATTAAGGTATCGGAAGCTTTTTGGTTTATTTTGGAATAACATTGATCTCATCTGCAAGTTTCAGAATAGATTCTCTTGGAAAGATGATCAGATGATCGTTTGATTCAATGCAATAATATCTGCCTTCGCACATTGTAAGGATTTCGACATCATCCATTAATGCAATGTCTTCCATTTTACAGTTTGGCAATGATAAAAGGAACTGTCTGATCAGTTTTACATCGGAAATATCAGCCTTACCGGATTCTTCAAAGAACGATCGAGAAACTGCAAAAGGAGTCTTTTTTCGTCGTGTTCTTTTAATTTTATTTTCTGTAGCCTGTGTCAACTGCTCATCAGACATTTCTGAAGGGAAAGTGGAAGGCTGCTCACTTTCTTCTACTGGATCTGCTGCCGAATTTTCTGGAATAGAATCGGGTTCTTTATCATTTGTAATTGCTTTTTCTTCAACAACCGGGTTACACGCCATTTCAACAATCTTATTGAGATGATCGCCTGTAATGAAATATTCCATTTCATTTTTGGAATTAGGCGTGGCAATAACTTCAATATCTGCGGATTTTCCGGATAAGATATGTTCAATCGATTCATGATTTGGTACGACTGATTTAATGATCATAACTGGGATTGATATATTTGACATCTGATCTAGCGTCTGCTCTAGCTTTAGTATTGCTTTTTGAACTAAGCTTCAGTTCTCCATTCTCTTTAGTAGTCCAGTTTTTGTAATATTCACCATCCATATTCATTAAGATCTTGATGGACAGCGGATTCATATTATGCATCTCTGCAAATTTGTTTAATGTTGTTACTTCCATATTGGTAATCCTCCTTTTTTTTATACCTTCATTATATAAAATGTATTATTTTTTTTTATTTTGGCGAAAAAAATTATTAGATAGGGATAATCTGAACATATTTTTATTAGAAAAAAATTGTAGGAGGATGTAATACATGAAAATTAATAATATAAAAGTAGGTAATAAGCTTTGGTATGTATCAGCTGAATTTGATGGATGTTCGTTGAGGGAGGTTGAGGTAACAGAAAAGGCAGAAGATCATATCCTCTGTCGCCCAACGGATCCCAAAGATCAGGATATTACATTGTGGTTTGATAATGAAGATATCAATGAAAGTTTAACAGACGATTATAACGTGGCAATAGATCGTTATAGAGAAGGAAAAAAGAATGTTATTAATTACATCGTATAAAAAAGAGAGTCGGTAAATCCGGCTCTTTTTCTATTAAATATAACATATTAAAAACAGATAAGTATAGAAAGGAAATAGACGATGAAATACAGAAAATATATTATTGGCAGTTTTATTGTGTTACTGTCAAGCTTTTTGTGTATTTGGAACATCTACTAAAGGATCCGAATTAAATAATCGATACGAAGATGAAATCAAATATATGACTTTAAATTATGAAATAGAGGACAAGAGTATACAAATAGACAGAAGTAAAAACACGGTATCTGTGAATGGATCTCAAACTTCTTTGTCGAAAAAGAATTTGGCATTAGTGGCGGAAAAGAGAAAAACTATATTGAAAAACGAAGCCAAATTGAAGCATGAATTAAAAAGAAATGGATATGAAGTTAAACAGGCATCAGCAAATGTAATAAAAAGGTGACTCAATTTTGCATCAAACGTATTTATGTAGATTCAAGTTCTGTAGCAGAAACATACGGAGCGATAGCAGAGGCAAATGGAGCGCATACGGTCTTACAGTATGAATCGCCAGAAGAGGCAGCAGTCGCATATTATTCGTTAAAGAATGATGGATATAATGTATATCCGAGTTATGTCGTTTCTTTAGAAGAAGATGAAAACATAGTCCCGGAGTCTATTGATGGGGAATATATTGATAATGGTGTGTCTTTTCATGGTATAGATAAGATGCAACAGGATGATACATATAAGAATAGAAAAGTAACTGTTGCAGTCATTGATACAGGAATCAATGATTATTTTTCTAGGAATATCCAATATTACAATTTCAATACATCTTCATCGGAAAAAGATACAAATGGACATGGAACAAAAGTCGCATCTGTAATCGCAGACTGCACATCGGATAATGTTGATTTTGTATCAATGAAAGTATTTGACGATGATTCGAAATCTGATATGGCAGCAATCGAGTCAGCATTAATTCAGTGTACGGATCTTGATGTGGATGTTATTAATATTTCAATCGGTATATATGATAAAAATTTTGAGAAAGAATGCGGAACCTTTGGATATTGGGATGACACTTTTAAGGTACTTAAGAATAATGGAACTGTTGTTTGCGTAGCGGCCGGTAATGAAGGCGTTCACACAAAGTATGTTTATCCAGCTGGAAGTGATTATACATGGACTATAGGATCTATTGATGTGTATGGAAACATAGCAAATACATCCAATTATGGAAAGATAGATTTTGTAGCAAAAAAGGAGTAGGAGTTATTTGCCAGAATGTATCAAACATAAAAGTATCTGTTAGCGGAACGTCTTTTGCCAGTCCATATATTGCAGGTATTGTGGCAAATTATAAAATAAAGGGAAAGCAGGATGATCTGGTTGATGATATATATGAGATTGTAAAGAACACGGCTGTAGATCTCGGTGATACAGGCAAAGATGAAATATATGGATATGGATATCCATGTTATCAATATAAAGAGGGAGAGTTTGAACATTGTGAGCATTAAAATATAAAAGAGGTAACAACAGATGCCACATGTGAAGAAGATGGCAGCATTATTTATATATGCAAAGATTGTGGAGAAGTTATAAAGAAAGAAATATTGTATGCAACAGGACACGCTTACACGGAAATAGAACATATAAATGGAAGCTGTAGCCAAAGAGAAACAATAGTATATAGATGCAATAAATGTCAAGCTGAAAAAACAGAGTATCTTGATTATGATGAAAATAATCACCTGCATACAGAAATAAAAATAACAAAAAGATCCATCCTGTACAGAAGATGGCGAACAAAGGACGTATTGTATGGATTGTGACTCTTATATTGGCATAATCGAAAAAATACCGCATTCAAGCCATACATATGAAGAAATATCGCACACTTCCGGAACATGTAATGTAAAAGAAAAGATAACATATAAATGCAGCAAGTGTCAGCAGGAAAAAATAAATTATGTTGGCTATAATCCAGATAATCATATTCATACTGAGCAAAGAATAATAAAAGAACCATCTTGCACAGAAGATGGAAAAGAAACAGTTATATTGTACAGACTGTAATACCTTTTATTGCTAATACGGAAGAATCAATCACACATTATGATCATAAGTGGGTAATAATAGAAGAAACGCAAGGCAGTTGTGCAGAAAAATCATCTGTTATATATAAATGTTTGAATTGTGGAGAAATGAAAATTGAATATGGAAACTATAATTATCAGGTTCACAATGAAAAATATTTAACAAAAAAGGAAACAATAACTCCGGGATGTGAAACAGCAGGAACCTATATTATATATTGTAAAAATTGTAATTCAGAAATAGAAAAACATAGTGTTTCCGCAACCGGACATGATTATCAAATCATATCGGAAACAGTAGGCACATGTGTAGAAAAAAGCCAGCACAACATACAAATGTAATAAATGTAATGATACTTATACGATATATGGAACTATTGATGATCAGGCTAATAATTTTACAACATGTGTAACCGATTCGTCATGTCAGGCATTTGGATGTAAAAAGATATATTGTTTATTATGCGGAAAGGTCATATCTTCTCAAATAATTCCTAAAAAAAATCATATCGCCTTTACTTCGAAGGGAACGACAATATGTAAAACGTGCGGAGAAATTCTGTCTGTTGATACCTATAAGATCAAATTATACGATGGATCTACAGAAAATATTCTATATGCAAAGTATGGAGATATGGTTACGCTTCCAGTTTTGACAAAACGAGATTTTGTATTTGATGGTTGGATAAATTCCAATAAAGAAAGAGTTTCACAAATTACAGTTACCGATAATGCCTCATATACTGCAAAATGGCGTGCGAAAAGGATTATGTATTAACGATTAATGCTAATAATGGTCAATACAACAAATCATCCATAAAGGTAACTTATGGAAAAACAATTCATTTATCAAATCCTAAAAGAAAAGGTTACTTATTTACAGGATGGTATGTCGGATCCAGAAAAAAAAGTAACACTTTTAAATATGAGTATCACTCGAATGTGACTGTAAAGGCAAGATGGAAGAAGATAGTTGTAAAAAGAACCATCTATTTCGAAAATAGGTGCTACTTACATAAAAAATTAACAGCTCTCAGGCAAATCATTATCAAGTGTATGTATCAAAGAATAAGAATTTCAAAATTTAAAAAGGATATATGAAACAACAAAGAAGAAACTTACTGTAAAGAAGTTAAAGAAAGGAAAGTATTATATCAAAATAAGAGCATATACATATGATTCGTCCGGAAAGAAAGTATATAGTTCTTGGAAAAAGATACAAATATTAACATGAAAAGGTCAGATTATTACACAATTCAGGAATTAAGGAAAATTATGCATTTAAGTACGGCTGGAGTATACAAAGAAGTTCATAAGGAAGGTTTTCCTAAAAATACTGATAGGTAAACGTATATATATTCATAAAAAAGAAATTTACGGCTTATTGGAATAACACGAAATAAACATAATTTTTTTGCCAAACAATATCGTATATCAGAAATTTTATAATGTAGAAGAATCGATTATTAATAAGCGAGGATCTTTTATGCGATTGGAAGAATTAAATCTAAAAAAGGAAAATACCAGAGAATAAATTAAAAGATGTTAAATAAAAAAGGCATTAATTCAGTAGAAGATTTACTACGATGCAGACCAAGGGGGTACTATGATTACAGTAAACAGACAGAGTTAATGGATGTCGCAGATAAAAATCAATATGCGCTTCGACTTGCTTTTCGGCTTACAGTGAGCAAATGTATCCGTAAAATGGGAAAAAATAAGCCATATGTTAAAGCAACATGTGTATCCTCCGACGGAAGCATTATTACAGCTATTTGGTATGATCAGTATATTTACTATAAAGTGAAGGAAATGGTAAAAAAGGAAGTTATCGTTGCTGGAATATATGAAAATCATACTATGATATCTCCAGATGTTTTTGAATTATACTCACCGGAATTGTTCAAAATTTATCCGGTCTATAGCAAATTAGATGGAATCAGCAACGAATACTATTTAGATATGATTAATCATGCAATCGCGGAATATCATGGTGAGGATCCGTTCCCTAAAAAATTTAGGGAAACATTTAATATTGTCGATGAAAAGCAAATGATAATGTATCTGCATAAACCAAAATCCTTGCAGGATATAAAGAAGGCAGAAAAGCGTTTGGCTATAGAAAGAATGTATCCATTCTGTCAAGCAATGTATGACATGGCAGCAGACGCAAATATTATGTCAAATATCAGACCTGTCAAAATAGATATATGCCATAAAATCATAAAGGATCTCCCTTTATAACCTGACGGATGATCAGAAAAATGTATTAAATCAGTTTGTTGTATCCGCTAGGAAAGGCAAAAGAATTAATGCACTTTTACAAGGAGATGTTGGCTCCGGAAAAACAATATGTGCTACATTGCTGATGGTATCCATTATTGAGAACGGATATCAGGCGTGTTTAATGGCTCCAACCGGAATCCCTTGCAGTGCAGCATTATGAAGAAATTGAGAAAATGCTATCAAAATACAATATTCATGTTGCATATTTGGCAAGTGGAATGAAAAAATCTCAAAGAAATTCGACATTAGAGAAGATTGCATCTGGTGAAATTGATCTGGTTGTAGCAACGCATTCTGTTATATCAGAGAGTGTAAGGTTTAAAAATCTTGGGATCACGATTATTGATGAAGAACATAAATTTGGTGTCATTCAAAGACAGGCATTGAGAGAAAAGGCGAAAGAAAGGAGTACATAATATATCTATGTCGGCAACTCCGATTCCGCGGTCTTTGGCACAAACAATTTATGGTAATTGTATGGATATATACACAATTAACAGTATGCCAGCTGGTCGATTGCCAATTAAAACAGCTATAACAAAAAGCATACTATCTATGCTTGAATTTATGAAAAGAGAAATAAATGCCGGGCATCAATGTTATATTGTGTGTCCGTTAGTAGAAACAAATGAAGAGAAAGGAAATTTTGAAGAAGCTACAAATAAAAAGAAAGAAAAAGTGTACAGTGTGGAAGAAATCGAACATATTACTAATAAGTATTTCCAAGGCTCAAACATAAAAACAGGTGTTGTTACCGGAAGAATGAAAGAAACTGAAAAATCGGAAATTATTAACGGTTTTAAAAAAAATGAGTTCCAGATTCTTATAGCAACGACGATCATTGAAGTTGGTGTTAATGTCCCAAATACAACGGTTATTGGAATTATTAACGCTAATAGATTCGGACTTGCCGGACTACATCAGTTACGAGGCAGAGTTGGCAGAAATAGTTTACAAAGTTATTGCATTCTTCAGTCTGAAGATAAAAACAATCCAAGACTTCGTGCAATGTGTCAAACCACAAATGGATTTGAAATTGCAGAAGAGGATCTAAGGCTTCGCGGAACTGGAGATATCGTTGGTATTCAGCAGAGCGGATTAGATATTAATGTTATGATGATGCTGAAGTATCCGCGTTTGTATAATGCAATGATGACTTATATTACAAATGAAAGAGGTAAATAAAAATATGGTAGTTGTATTACGCTTATTAAAACAGTTATTTATATTAATTGGGATCTGTGTTATTTTATGGATGCTTTTACCGCGGATTACCGGAAAAGAAATCAAGAATGATCGTCAATTTTCTACGAAAGTAATATGCTTGGTGGTATGTATAGCTGGTCTTCTCATATCTATAATTGCAGGGTAAGACAATATTTGCCCGGTAAGGAGCCAAAAATAAATCATGAAAGAAACAATGAATACAGTAACTTTTGACAGCTTACTGCGAGCGGTAACAGAAAAGGAAAAGATCCAAACGGATTATGGAACAGTATTGTCAAATCCGGAAAAAGGAAAGTATATCAACAAGAACTGCATTGCTTTGTTGGGAATATATGAACGAAGATCCGTTAGTGGATATTGAGCGGATCATATGTTTATTTTTAGAAGAACAGGTCTTGAACCGGAAAAAATATCCAGAAAAACAAATGGATTATGTTTATTTGAAATTTATAGATGCAATACTTATTGAATACGAAATGGGCCATAAAAAATATGATTTAGATATTCTTGTGGATAGAACACATATCAGCAGAGATCAAATTAAGGATATTTTGTATCGTTACTCATAATATTTTTTTTTTAAAGGTGGAATTAAATTCCACTTTTTTTTGCAAAAAAATTCCATATTTATCATATGATACCATCTCATTAAAAAGAGAGAGGATGTGATTATATGGCAGGAGAATTTACCAGATGGCGTAATAAAATTCCAATGAAAGAGAAAATAAATGAATATATCATACCTGGACTCTGTAATTGGTGTATTTGATCTGGAAACAACTGGGTTGAAAGAAGATTCTAAAATAATTCAGTTTTCTGCGATTCGATATTTGGTTGATCCGATGTTTGGATTAAAGAAGATCGATGATGTGGATGTCTATATCAATCCGGGTGAACCATTATCAAAGAAAATTATTGAATTAACAGGAATCACAGATCGCATATTGGCAGTTGCTAAAACTGAAGAAAGCTGGGCTGAAAAAATCTTTACATATTTAGATTCGTGCAATGTAATCCGCGGTTACAATGTGGACTTTGATATTAAGATGTTACAGGGAATGGCAAAGAGAACGGAACATTCATTCCATACAAAATCAATACTGGACGTATGTGAAATGGCAAGAGACTGGATTCCTAAGTCTGAAGTAGAAAATCATAATTTACAGACAATCGTTGAATATGTTTTTTCTTCTACAGAGACATACTTTCAATTTCATTCTTCTTTTGATGATGCAAAAAGCAACAGCACAATGTTGTTATATGAATTTGCAGATCAGTATAGAAGGTATGAAGATGAGCAGCAACATAAAGATTATGCACACTTGGAACGTGCATCATTATTCATAAATCCAAGAAAAAAGTCAGAACAACGAATTAAGTTGAAGCTGAATGTTGGGAATTTCGGAGATATCTTTTGGGATATTGTGAAGCAGGAATGGGGTTGTTGCAGTAACACCAGAGCAAAGCAATATTTTAAATCGATTAATCTTACAAATTTGGAACAGCAGTTTTTAGAAAAGTATGGTTATCGCTTTGGTCAAAATTCACCCAAGGAAGTTGCAACTACATGGATGCGTTTTGCAAAAAGCGTAAAAAGAAAATGAAAATTTATAAGACAAGAAAGGATATGCAAATGAAAGAATTAAATGAATTTCGTGGTGTTGAAATGGAAGCTAATGACGAAAAAAAAAGTGGGATTTCAGGAAAATACATCTAATATAACACTGCCATCCGGTTGCATGACATCGAATCAGATCTATGTTGCGCCAGAAAGCGATCAGTCTGAAAAAAAACAAAAATAAAAAGGGAAAATCAATGGATGATAAGAAGAAACGTAAAACGAATATCATTCTTCTTATTATTGCGCTTATCGTCGGAGCAATATATATGTGCTACGATTTATCAAAAGGTAAGAACAGCAAGAATGATGATGTAAGTATTATTAATACAGAGGAATCATCTCAGGATACAACAACAGAACAAAAAACACAGATTGAAAAAATAACAAGTCAGGCAATCAAGGAAAATGAAAATGCAAAGACAGAAGAATTAAAGACTACAACTGAATCTGCTGAAAATACGGAAACTACAACCGAAGTCACTGCCAATACAACAGAAACAACAGAAGTCATACCGGAACCCCAAAACAGTAATATTGGCAGTAATGAAATTGAAATTGGTGGAATAACTGTAAGCTATGAATTTGACAATACATGGAAGACCGCTGTTAAGGATCTTGCGTTTTCCGGCGAGTAAAAACAGCAAGTGGAATACTTTGTTTGTAGGTTACGGACTCCAATATCAGAATTGGAAAAACAGACCGGGTTAGAGAAATGCTTGGCACAATAAGTAATCCTTGTAAGGATGCAGGTTTGGAGCTTGTAGATTCAAAGAGTTGCGAAAAAAGTAGATATACATGGAAGAGATGGTTATGTCACTTATTATCAGGGTAAGGATTCATCTGATAATAGTGTAACATCAATGGGGATCATACAGGATATAGGCGGAGATACTTATGCTTATATTACGATTGACGACACTTTCGGGTATGAGCCTGCATTACTAATTGAAAATTTAGCGATCAATGTACAGTAAGAAAGGTGAAATTGAATGGAAATACGAGATGTAATCCGCCATATATTTGTAGGATTTATGTTGATGCTTATATCCAGAATTGTGAAAGCTTATGTTTTGGACAATTACGCGGGTGAAAGTGGATTTATAAGTATAATAAATGTAATTTCAAATATGATGGCATGTTTATCTGTAGTTGTAGTTATTGGTGGGATAGTAGGGTTGGTATCATGTATAAAAAGGGGGCGATATCGTTGGCGATTCTACAAAGTTAGAGCGAGGTATACATATGAGTATACCAATAATCAGGCAAAGAAAATTTGGAGGATTTTCTGTAAAAAATGAAATCATAGATATACCAAGTTCGTTTACTGATGAACAAATAAAAGAAATCACAAAAGTAGTTGAAACACCATTAAATGTTATTTTTAATAAAATAAATTTATCATCTTATGAGTACATGCAAAAAAAATTATATGGAATCTATGCCGGATTTGAACCATATATACAGACTATTTGTGAGGATGTTACTTCTTTTGTTGATAAATATGATAATGCAATGAGTCAAGAAGAAAAAAAATACTCTGGGATAGTTTTATTTCAAGCTCATATGTAATTCAAGATGCAATCGGTACTATAAGTGAAAAAATTCATGATGCAATTCAGGATGAAGTAATATACAGAGCAGACTATGAAAATGCATTACGATCTTTATCAAAATCAGAAGCAACTCAAAATGCGACAGGATATCAATTATTTGGGAATCTTAAAAAAATGCTTAACACTTTATATTCAGATGAAATTGACAACCTACAAACAAAGTACGATAAAAAAAGCAAGAAAAAGAATAAAAACGCATAATTTATTTATCTGGACTAAAGCTGTTATATTTAAAATATAAAAAATAATAACAGGAGGCTTGTCCATGGAAATGCATAAAATATATAATGTAAAACCATTTCGATACATAAAAATAGGAGATCCTATGTATCTGGATGATATTGAAACATCAAAAGATATAAAAAATGGTTAAACGCTTAAAGAAACTGGTATTGAATCAGAAAACGCCTTTTACAAATAGGGAAACAAAAGTGATTGTAAATACAGAGATGGTCGGAAACAGAACTCTGGATTACAGAATTATAATCTATCAGGCAAAAAAAATTTTTTATTCATAAAGACAAAGTTTTAGATTGCCTTATGAAAGGAGAAATGTATACGGATCTGATAAAAGAGATCAAGCAACTTGGATGCGATACAGCAGAATTTCATATGTTTGTAGATAACGAGATGATCCGATTTAATACCTTAAGCGATGGCTACTACGGAACATCGATATTGTTAAAAAAATAACGATGCATTATGTGTAGACATTTCGCTTACAGCAGATGCTTATTCATGGGAAAATGTAAATGATATAATAAAGCATCTGTTTACAGTATTGTAATCATATTATACATTTAGATGATAGAAAGATCTGAGCTTTAAAATCAGGTCTTTTTTATTTTTGCAGTATAGATTGTTCATATTTAAAATATATCAAAAAGACAGGAGGATTAAAGTATGAAGTATTTAATCAGCAGATATAACATAAATATCGTGAAAGAAATTTGTCAGAGAGATAACATTTCTTATAAAAAGTAATGCCATCTTCTAATGACAGAGAGATTATTTATTTGATATGGCTATTTCAAGAGCCAGATTCCGGGAACTTTTTGGATGATGTGATGTGTGAGCAAAAGAGAAAGCGAACGCAAACATCAACACCATATGTAACCGCAAAAAACAATTTATAATCCAGAGAAATTTCAGAAAGTATTAGGATCCGGCAATAAATTTCGGATCACGGTTCATGAACTGAACAAATTATAACGATGTGATTATGGGACTGCTGATATGTATTTATCATGCGGTCCCTTTTTTAGGAAGGGGGTACTTGAACATGACAAGTACATATTTGATTCAAAAATGCTGGAAAATGGTTTGGTATCGATAGATTTGGACACACAGTAGATAGACATTTCAACATGCCGGATACATATTTGAAAAGAAGATCGTTATCGCATAATAAGCGCATGACATCCACATTTGTAAATTGTACATTAGTAGATATCTATGAAATGGTTATTGATGCAATTACAAATTCTGCGGATGAAATCGTCGATTGGATGGATGATTGGCTTGATGATGGCTGCTGGGGGTTATATGTTAATTTACCAAAGAATATTAAAGGGCGGCAATACATAAAAGATACAGATTCTTATTATGATTGCGATATGGCTCTTATAATATTAGGAAAATGTTCGGATAGAAGAAAAATTAAAAAATAGTAACTGCTTTTCCATATAGTAGAAACTATGAACCAGCTATTGAAAATTAATGCTTTAAAACATTATAAAACAAAAAAAACCGTATTTTATGATACGGTTTTTTTTTTTCTGCAAAAAATAAAATAACATATTAATCATGTATAATAAAATAGTAATAGATATGACATTATAAAAGGGAGAAATGCAGAATGGAAAATGAATATAAAGTAGAAGAAACCAAGTTTGGAGTAAAAACTGCGCATCCTAGTTATGGAACCTTATTATTTAATAGGGCATATGGTAGCAAGACACCTTTGTTTGGTAGCAGTATTGAACATAGTAATGTAATAACAATGGGAGCTTAGACATGCAGATATAACAAGAGGATTAAACCGGGATGATATTTTCGGAAATAAACCTATCGCAATCGTAGAAATGAGCTATTCACAATTTGCTGAAGCAATTACAGCATTTGGACAAGGCACAGGAGTACCAGTTACGATCCGTTATACTGAAAAAGATGGTAGAATTCCTTTCTGTGACTTTGTAAGCAAGAGAGAGCAGTTTACAGGGGAATTCAAAGAACAGACCAGTAAGGCGATGAAAAAAGTCAGAAGAATTAATAGAAGAAGTTGCTGAATTATTTTCTTCAAAGAAGGCACTTACAAAGACAGATAAAGAAAACATATTAAAAGAAGCTTAATATGTTAAAATCCGATATTGGAAGTAATATTGAATTCATAGCAGATCAATTCAATGAGCAAATGGATAAGACTGTTATGGAAGCAAAGGGAGAAATTGAATCATTTTGCCAGAATAAAATAAATTCTATCGCATCTGGATCCTTGGTTGAACATCGGGAAGACATTTTAAAAAGCTTGAAAACCCAGTAAATATTGAAATGGAATGAGAGGCAGGTGTCACTATGAATGGACGAATTTTGGATCAATGTACAAAGGATGCATGGGATATCATTAGTGGTAGGAAGAAAATAGTTGGAAATAAAATTGTTCCATGTCGAGATGATAAAAAAGAAGAAAAAAAAGAAAATGATTATGGCTGGCTTGCTCCCTGATGGGACGTTCTATAGCGTTGAATTTGGCTGTCATCAAGCATGGGCGACAGAATTTCTTGCAAATGAATACAGAAGTGGAAATAAAGCCGTAAAAGTAAGTTATCAAGAAGAATCCGGCGACAAACTTTGTGAAATGGGTTTTATCTTGATACATAATCCGCATGGATATAATTTATCTATTACAAGAGATTTATCGAAGAGAATAACAACAAGACAAAAAAGGCTTTCTTGATAGATTATTTTAATAAGCGTGGATTGACGGAATGGAGCTATAAATTAAGTGAAGATAGAATATAGATATTTCATATCAAAGTTACAAGACGGAAATGGTTGTATATTCTGAAATGAAAGTATGATGTCAAGTAGGATGTATTTTGCTATAATACATCCTACACCACGAAGCAAAAAACTGAAAAAAAGTGTACTCATGATCAATGACTATATGACACAAGGAGTCTGTATCAAGTAGTGCGGCCAGATCATTCTCCTTTCCGCATAACTAAAAATTCAGTTAGATTAGGTATCTTTGTCGATATTCTCCGAATCAGTTGTTTCATTCAAGTGTTTTTTTCAAACATTCGGTCAAGATAGAACTAATCCAAGCTCTGAGTTTCTTAGAAATACTTGCACCAATAAGAATAATGATGCTAACGACAAAATTAATAATTGTCACATAATCGGCTACGGTTGATACATTTAATGAACTCATGAATTGTTCCTCCTTTATATAAACAAGGGAGTACACTTTCTGAAAAGAATTTTAACATGAATAAGCAATGTACACAATAAAAATAAAAAATAATATCTATATATTAAAAGGAGGAAAGTATTGATATGCCAGATATGAGAGAAAAGATACGAAATTATATCGATGAGCTTGATGATGAGATTGATAGGTTGAGGCGATCAACAGTAGATAAATTAGAAGAACTTGCTAATGCGACTATAATGGAATCTTATACAAGAGGAATTGAGTATAAAACGATTGAATCAAGGGTACAGACATTAATAGAGGTCAGAAATGATTTACAGCGCAAATTGAATGAGGTGATATAAATGGGTAGAATCAATAAAACACAAAATAACTTACAGTCAGTATGGAATGATTTGGATCTTGCCTATGAATATATGGAAAGAGCCATTGAAAATTTAGCAAAGATGAGCGGATTGCCTACTGAGTTAATGAAGATGGTTGAACAGTATGATTTATCAGGAATAAGTATGATGAAGCAGGAGGTTGAAGAGTTAATGGATTGATGTAATAGGAGTTGAAAAAGTATTTCTCTGAAAAGTTGAAAAGAAAAATTGTTTTCCAATGAAGATCGGAGATAAATATTGGAAGTAAAATTGTTTTTGGAGGAAGACAGCGGTATGAATTATAGTGAACTGTTAAAAAGAAAAAGGTTTTGTCCTAAATACTTATCCAGAGGGGAAATTTTGGGAACTGGTTGTGGTAGATGCCGAAAGCAAGAAAAGAACATATTTGCAAAGTGTTTGGAGCAGATATTGAATTGGTTGATGCTAATACAACGGACATTGACACGCTTATATTACAGTGTACAGAAGACTTTACTAAATGTCTTTTTTTATTATGACTGTAATCCATATAATATGAATCCCAGAACATTTATGCAATGTGTTGAGAATATATAAGGGATTGTATGAATTGGATGGAATAAAGGTAGTTAAAAGATTATTTTTAAAGGGATGTATAGTATGGATATTAATAAAAATATGATAATTGATGAAATATCTAAAGAATTTATTTATGTAATGCGCAGAGATGAAACTAAGAGCGAAATTTTAAAATTGTACGAGCAAACTACTGACACGATGGAAAATTGCGTTCGTAGATTTTTAAAAAAAAAAACTGAAGGAGTTATAAGATGAATAATGAAGTCATTTGCTTAAAATGACGAATCGAATATTTTACTGTATAATAGGAGGTAATATTAATTGGAATTTAAAACCGGGAGATAAAGTAATTCACAAAAACTTAAAGTTGCTTGGTACATTTGTTGGATATGCATGGGAATCTGAGAAAGAAGCTGATGTAGACTTTGAAATGGAAGATGGATATGTAGAACAGAGGCATGTATCTGTAAATCAGTTGAAACGGTGTTCGAGTGATAAAGAAATGCGAACGAGGGATAAGAATGGTGTGAGAATAAATAATGGAATATATACTAGATGAATATAATGGAGATATTATTCGAATTGACCGTCTTATGAAGCTCTTACCGGAAGATCATTGGTTATGGGATCAAGCGGAAGCAATTAATTTGAATGATATATTGGTCGCAATTCATGAAGGTGCATCTGAAATATCAGAACCATATGGAGATACATGGAAACATCCTGTATTAGAACAGAAATCAAAAGCTTGGCATATAGGAAGGATAATTTATTTTATTAATCACCCAACGGAGATCAGGAATGTTGAGATTGATAATGAGAGTAATAATGGTTTTATTCTTCCGCAACCAATTATTGTAGATGGCAGACACAGATATGTAGCAGCAAGATGGTTGTATAATCAAGGCAGATTGAACGTAATTCATTGTAGATATGGTGGTAGGGTGGACGTACTGGAATATTTACAAGGAAAAACAGACAATTTATTATATTAAGATATTAAGCGGTTTAAAGGTGATTATAAAAATTGTTTTTCAAACGGAGATAAGAATATGGGAAAATATGTTTCAACAGAGCTAATTGATAAAATGGCGAAGATAAAAGATGATTTTAAGAACATGCCAAAAGATACCATTGAAGATATACTGAAAGATATAACAGATGATGAAAAGGAAGTATTATTGAGGCTATATATTTTTGAAAAATATGGAAAGGAATAGAAGAAAAATATATGGATTTTGGGATGATCTTACAGACGGAAATTAATAGTGCTATGATTTCATTAAAAAATCATGATAGCGATAATGAATTTCTGGAGTGCGATGTAACAAAATTTGAAAGTGCTTTTAGTTAAGAGGGGATATGAACCGCTAGGTATATGCAAAAAATGTACCATTCAAACCCGATTATGCCGTATATTCTGTTGCTTTTTGCTATAAATACAATGGTGATGTATATTGGTGTCATTTGACCGAAGTAATGTGGTATTCGCTATTGAATCAAATTTATGGAAATAAAAAAGCGGATGCGATTATTTCGAATATTATGGGGTATTAATGTTGCAGTAATAAGTTCTATTAAATCGTACAAATAAGAGGAGAGCGGCTTCATGATGATTGGAAGATTTAAACTTGAAATACAGTATGATATGCAATGTGATGCCTGTGGCGAATATAGAAGCAATATCGGATACTTAACAAGGTTATCGACGAAACCTACTTCGAAAATATTGAAATTGGAAGGTTGGACTATTATTTCAAGGGAATTATCCGATGGAACAAAAAAAATAAAGCTACAGTTGTGTCCGAATTGTAGTCGTAAAAATAAAAACTGTGTTTAAGAGGGATCATAGAATATGTACAGAGTTTTATATAAAATGTATAGTGGTGGATACCAGATGACCGAGGAAATGACTTTAGAAAATGCGGAAGAATTTAGAAATAAGTGTTTGAAAATGAATTATCCAAGAGAACATGTACACATTATACAGATAGTAGAAGAGAAGGATAGATGTAATGGTTTTAAATAGTAAAGGAAAGGTGAGATTATGTTTGGGGCAAAATTCAAAAAATGATAAAAAGAATTATCGACGAAGGATCATCAAAAAAGAATTAATAGAAAAAAGGCTATAGTTCTTTTAATATTGTTGATACATACGAGGGTGCAGAATACCGCGCAAAAAAGGAAGAAGAAAAAGAGAATTAAGAAGGGAATTTTATAATGATATTACTGACTATGATTCAGAAAGAGCGCATGAAATTGATCGTAGGGTATTTCAGGAAATGCATCATAAGGAACCGGGGGAAATGCTGGATCAAATGAAAAAACAAAAAACATATACTGAAGATATAGAGTATATAAAATTGTGTTTTGAACAGATCAAGCAGTTAGAATTAACCACCTCGGATTATACAGAATTAAAAGCATCTGCTATGCCTTGGAGTGTAACACTTGACAAAGAAACAAAAAAGATGAAAGTATACTATCATCATAACGCTAATATCTTAATCTGTACATATGACATAAACAGAAAAAAGTTTATAGGAGTTCTTCCTATCTTGCCTGTAGAAATAATGACTCAACTCAAAAAATCTATAAAAAAACTAATTGATCAGCAATAAATAGATATTAAAGAAAAAGATAAATACTTGGTACATGAGGAACAATCAATGCACCAAGTATTTTTTTTTGCAAAAAAGAAAAAATATTGCATATTTGATATAAAGAAAATGGAATTAAATTCAGAAAAAGAGGAAATGCAAGATGAAGAGATGGAAAATATTAGAATATTTTTTTCTATTTGGAGGAATTATATTTGGAATTTGTGGCTTATATTTAATAATTCCGGCCGTATTAAGTACAAAAAAATTACAGCAACCGGACTATTCGCAAAGCCAGATAGAAGAATATGGCTAAACAGGGTAAGTGAAGAAATTAGTTATATCTATGAAATAGATGGAAAAAAAACATTGGTGTAGATCATACTTCAATAAAAAAAGTCAGACAAATAAACAAAAATGGGAATATGAGTATTTGGATATGTCCAATATATCCAAGGATCAACTGTTTTGATAAAAAAGTAGATATCATTATTATTTTGCTCATACATTCGTTTATATACCAATTTTTTTTCTTTCATATTATTCATAGAAAAAAAAGAAATGAAAATAGGAAAGGACTGGATGAGGATGGCGGATGATAAGCAGCGGAAAACATATCGAAGGGTAACAGTTATAATGCCAGAACCTAATAAGGAAAGGGACGACAAAATAATTCAGGATGTAATCGATATTATTGCAAAAGATATTGCAAGAAAATGCCGAAAAATGATATAGTTTTTATACAGCATATATTTTATATATGCTGTATTTTTTTGAAAGGATACTTAAGATAATGAGTGATAAGAAAAAGAGTAAGGATGCTTCTTAGGGTAAGTTCGAACCAACAATTAGAGGCAGATGGGGACTTGTCTATACAAAGAGATATTGTAATGGAATATATAAAAAAACATGATGACTGGATACTTGACTCAAAGGAATATTTTGAAGGTAGCAAGAGTGGTTATAAAAAAGCTGTAAAAAAAAGAGATATATTGCTAGATGCGCTTATGGATGCTCAGAGGAAAGAAATATGATATTTTAGTGGTGTATAAGGATGATAGAGTTGGAAGACGTATGTGGGAAATTGGAGCATATATAATGCAGTTAAAAAGCTTCAATGTTGATATATATACTGTAAAAGATGGTTGCATATCCCCTGCAATGGATGATGCTATGGGACAGATGATATTAGCATTACGCTATGCCAATGCACAGAAATCTAGTTCGGATACCGCTCAAAGAGTAAAAAGATACAGCGATAGAGCTTGTTAAAAGAGGTAAATATGCAGGTGGTAACGTACCATATGGTTATAGACTTGTTGAATCGGGAGAGATATCGAAAAAAGGAAGAATCCTGCATAAATTTGAGATTGACGAAGAAAAAGCGGAAATAGTAAAGACTATTTATGATTATGCATACTTTCAGATGTTAGGACCATATCAGATTGCAAGATTGTTAAATACAGACACACAATTAAAAACAAAAGCTCCGAGCGGTGATTTCTGGAGATCGGAAACCGTAGCAAGAATATTAAAGAACCCGGTTTATTACGGAACGGTTGTATATAATAGAAGGACATCTATTGGTGACGGAAGAACGAAAGTAGTAAATAACAGCGAATGGGTATATTCAGATGTAATAAATGAAGATTTAAAAAATTATCGACAGGCGGATCTGGAACGGAATTCAAGAAAGAAGAGAAGTTCGAGCAAAACAACAAAAAAGAGGCTATGAAACTTCATGAAACAGCTTTAAAAAAGAATACAGGAACCCTTCCATTAATAGATGTTATTCATTGTGGTTATTGCAAACATAAACTTACAAATGGAACGAAATACAGCTATTGGACAGCAAAAGACGGCGAAAAACGCTGTAAAAGAAACCGACGATATCAATGTAAACATAATGCTTTACATCCAGATAAAGTAAGCAGCTATGACGCTGAAGATATCGAAGATGAAGTATTTAGCGCAGTGTGTGACTACCTTGAACAACTTACAAAAAGAATGAAGCAGGGAATCTTAGATGAGATTGTAAAAAATAATATCAGCGAAAGAGTTGAATTAGAAAGACAAATTGCAACAATAAACAAAAAGATAGAAAAGATAGAAAAAGATATCGGTATAATGAAAGATCATATACCAGAGGCAATGGCAGGAACTTATCCGTTATCTATTGAGGTTATAGCAGAAACTATAGATAGGTTTAACAATAATTTGGATGATCAAAAAAATATATTAACGGAGTATTTGTCAGAACAAAAAAAGTTATCTATAGAAGAAAAGGATTTTAACCAGTTTTATGAAGCTATTCCACCATGGATTGATACATTGAAAAATAATGATTTAAAAACACAAAGAGTTGTTGTTGATACATTAATAGATAAAATATTTATTACAGAAGAAGATATTGCCATAAAATTTAAAGCAACTATAGATCAGGACGGTGATTCTGAAAATTTTAATTATGATTCCGAGGTGGAATTTAATTCCACTTCGGAATCAAACCAATACCACGAATTATTATGGCGCATGGTGATAGAATGAGAATGTCTTGTGTAATAATAGGTGAGACCACTGTCAATCTGTTTTGTATAGTTTGCAGTTAGAATACGCCGGAATCGCATTGCAAACACATGGAAAATAGGCTATATTTATGGGTGGTACTGTTAGTTCCATGTAACAGGAAGTAAGAGGAAATTTGTATGAATGAAAACGAGATTTCAGAGATGATTGAGCTTGCGATGCAGGCAAGAACAAAGGCATATGCGCCATATTCGAATTTTCAGGTGGGAGCCTGTGTAAAGATGGAGAATGGAAGTTATTATACAGGATGCAACATAGAGAATGCTTCCTATGGGGCAACAAACTGTGCGGAACGGACGGCTGTTTTTAAGGCAGTCAGTGAAGGGTGCAGAAAAAGCTGTCTGCGATCGCGATCGTTGGCGGACTAAAGAACGGAGAATGTGACTATACTTATCCATGTGGGATATGCAGACAGGTCATTGCCGAATTTGCCGAACAAGGCTGCGTGATCGTTGTAGCAAAGAACAAACAGGAATATAGGATGTATTCGGTAGAAGAGCTGCTTCCGGAGACATTTCATTTGAATAAAGAAGAATAAAGGAGGCATCAGATTGAGAGACTTAAAAGAATTAACAGGGTATGACATCATAACAGAAGAAAAAAAGATCCCTGAAGTAAATGGAACAGGTTATATCTTAAGCCACAAGAAGACAAAGGCCAGAGTGCTTGTAATTGCTAATGATGATGAGAACAAGGTGTTTAATATCGGATTCCGGACACCGCCGTATGATGATTCTGGTATTCCGCATATTCTGGAACATTCGGTATTATGCGGTTCCAGAAAATATCCGGTAAAAGACCCGTTTGTAGAACTGGCAAAGGGTTCATTAAATACGTTTTTAAATGCAATGACATATTCTGATAAGACGGTATATCCGATTGCAAGCTGTAACGAAAAGGATTTTGAAAATCTTATGGATGTCTATCTGGATGCGGTATTCTATCCGAATATTTATGAACATACAGAGATCATGCGTCAGGAAGGCTGGCATTATGAACTTGAAACTGTAGAAGGGGAACTGATCTATAATGGTGTTGTGTTTAATGAGATGAAGGGTGCATTTTCATCTCCGGAACAGCAGATGTATTCAAAAATTGAAAAACTTCTTCTTGCTGACACACCATACAAGAATGAATCCGGTGGTGATCCTGCGGCGATTCCAACATTAAGTCAGGAACGTTTTCTTGATTTTCACAGAAAGTATTATCATCCGTCAAACAGTTATATTTATCTGTATGGTGATCTTGATATGTATAAAGAACTGGACTATATCGATAAGGAGTATCTCTCAAGCTTTGATTATAGAGAGATTGATTCTGCGATCGCTGTGCAGACAGCCTATGAACAGATGAAGGATGAGAGCTGCTTTTATTCGATCGCAGAAAATGAGAGCGAAGAAAATCAGACATTTTTTAACTTATAATATGGTAGTTGGCAGCAGCCTTGATAAGAAGCAGTCCGTTGCCATGAATATACTGGAATACGCAATTATGGACGCTCCGGGCGCACCTTTGAAGAAAGCATTAGTAGATGCAGGGATCGGAGAGGATGTCTTTGCTTCCTTTGATGATGGGATCCGGCAGACAATCTTTTCAATCGTAGCAAGAAATGCAAATATGTCCGATAAGGGAACGTTTTGTGTCAGTGATCAGGGATACACTGACTGATCTTTCCGGGCATGGAGAAGAAGGAAAGGCGATCGATCGGACTTCGATCGAGGCTGCGATCAATAATTTTGAGTTCAAACATAAGGAAGCAAACTTCGGCAGATTTCCGAAGGGGCTTATGATGGGTCTGGATGCATTTAATACATGGCTGTATGATGATGCATCTGCACTTGAAATGTTTAAGTTAAATGAAGTTTATGATGAATTGAAAGAAAGTCTGAAAACCGGATATTTTGAAGAACTGATCTGGGGAAAAGCTGGTTCAGAATACCTTTGGTATGATTTTTGTTATGAAGCCGAAGAAGGGGCTTGATAAGGAGAATGATGCAGCAGAGAAGCAGAAGCTTGCGGACTATAAGGCCTCTCTTACGGAAAATGAGCTTGAACAGGTTGTATCAGATACAAAGGAATTAAAATTATATCAGGAGACACCATCTCCGGCAGAGGATATGGAGAAGGTTCCGTTGCTTAATATTTCTGATATCAGAAAAGAGATCCATCCGTTAAAGAACCGTGAGGACAGCATTTATGGTATGCCATTAATAAGTCATGATATCTTTACTAACGGAATCGGTTATCTGGAGTTTATATTTGATATCAATGATCTGGATGCAGAGTTTGTTCCATATGCAGAGCTGCTCACCAACATTTTTCAAATACGTGGATACAGAGCATTACACATATGGTGAACTGTCCAATCAGATCAATTTCCATACCGGCGGTATCGGATTTTCTACAGGAGCCATGTATAAGGATGGCGGGAAGGATCATCTTTCCTTCTTCTCCGTTAAGACAAAGGCCATGTATGACAAGCTTGGAGAAGGTCTGAAGCTGATCGAGGAGATCCTGTTCACATCGAAGCTTTCGGATAAGAAGAGATTGAAAGAGATTATATCGGAAGAAAAGGCCGGACTTAAGACTGATCTGATATCTTCAAGGGCATATCACATCTGCAACACGCGCGATGTCTTATGTCTCAGATGTGATGGCATTTAAGGATATGACAGAGGGAATCGGATATTATGATTTCTTACAGGAGCTGGATCAGGATTTTGAGCAGAATGCAGATGCGATCATTGAGAAGCTGCAGACAACGCTTGCCGAGATCCTCAGAAAAGGAGCGGTAACAATCTCTTATACCGGTGACAATGATATCAAGGAATTATTGGGCGCAGATATTGAAGCGTTTGCAAGAAAGTTGTCAACCAGACCTGCTTTTGCAGAAAAAACGTGTGATGAAAAAAGCTTTGTTAAGAACGAAGCCTTTAAGACAGCAAGCCAGGTACAGTATGCGGCTCTCGCAGGAAATTATAAAGAAAAAAAGGATTTGAATATACCGGAGCACTGGAAGTCCTACAGGTGATCTTCTCCTATGGATATCTCTGGGAGAATATCCGTGTAAAGGGTGGGGCATATGGAGCTATGTGTTCATTTGCCAGATCAGGAATGGGATATTTTACATCCTACAGAGATCCGAACCTGATGGAGACATATGATATCTATAAGAAGGCAGCAGACTATGTGGCAGGCTTTGATGCAAGCGATAGAGATATGACCAAATATCTGATCGGTGCGATCGCGAAGTTAGATTCTCCAATGACACCATCAGCAGAAGGAGCATTCAGCCAGACCTGTTACTTTGCAGGTATTACAGATGAGCAGCTTCAGAAAGAACGTGATCAGGTGCTTACTGCAAATGTAGAAACGATCCGTTCACTGGCACCTGTGATCCGGGCAATCACAGAGGGCGGGGGTTATCTGTGCAATCGGTGGGGAAGATAAGATCGAACAGAATCAGGCAGAGTTTAAAGAAGTAAAAGATCTATAGTTTTTATAGAAGTAACGAAAGAAGATATAAGTATATAGATTTGTAAATAGTTCTCCGGCAGGTTACAGAATTCTGTGCCGAATGGAGAACATGAATACACACAGAGTATGGAAGGAGAAGTATGAACGATACATACAAATCAGGATTTGTTGCGATCATAGGAAAGACCAAATGTAGGTAAATCCACACTGATGAATCAGTTGATCGGACAGAAGATCGCGATAACGAGCAGTAAGGCGCAGACAACAAGAAAAACCGTATTCAGACCGTGTATACCTCGGATGAAGGACAGATTGTTTTCCTCGATACACCTGGAATCAACAGGGCCAAGAACAAGCTTGGTGAATATATGTTAAAGGTGGCAGAGGGAACATTAAATGAAGTAGATGTCGTTATGTGGATCGTTGAAGCAACGACATTTTATCGGAGCAGGAGAACGGTATATCATTGAACAGTTAGAACGTGTTAAGACCCCGATCATCATTGTGGTAAATAAGATCGATGCGGTAAGTGAAGAAGAAGTATTCAAGGCGATCTCGACCTATAAGGATGCCTGCAGTCATGCGGAGATCGTTCCGGTATCGGCATTAAAGGGAAAGAACAAAGATGAACTGATAAAGACGCTGTTCAAATATCTTCCATACGGACCACAGTTCTATGATGAAGACACGATCACCGATCAGCCGGAGCGACAGATCGTATCCGAACTGATCCGGGAGCAGGCTTTAAGACTTCTGGATAAAGAGATTCCACACGGAATCGCGGTTGTTATTGATTCGATGAAGGAACGTCCGAACGGACGGCTTATGGATATAGATGCAACAATCATCTGTGAGCGGGATTCCCATAAGGGTATTATTATCGGAAAACAGGGCGCAATGCTGAAAAGGATCGGCAGCAATGCAAGGTATGGCATTGAACAGCTATTAGATACACATGTGAATCTGGAAGCTTTGGGTAAAGGTGAAGAAGGATTGGCGGGATACCGATACCCTTCTTCGAAATTATGGTTATAAGATGGATGAATCATGAAGGATGAGATAGTATTAAACGGAATCGTGCTTTCCTCCGGCCTTCAAGGGAGAATATGACAGACGGCTTGTTATACTGACCAGAGAGCAGGGGAAGGTCACAGCATTTGCAAAGGGAGTCCGACGACCAAGCAGCCAGTTGATCTCAAAGACGCAGCTGTTCGTCATGGGAGCATTTACTGTATATCCGGGAAGAAATGCATATACACTTATCAACGTAGATGCAAAGGAATATTTTCATGAACTGACCTTTGATATGAACAAATACTGTTACGGATCTTACTTTTGTGAGATGATGTCATATTTTACAAGAGAAGGTGACCGGTCGGCAGATTATCTGAATCTGCTGTTTGTCAGCCTGAATGCATTAAAAAAGGACTGCTGCCGGTGAAACTGATCCGTTGTGTATATGAACTGAAGATCATGGATATCTTTGGACAGGGACTGCAGAGCTTTCATTGCCCGATCTGTGGAAGCGACAGGCTGACGCGGATATTTGATCCCTTATCCGGTGGAATCCTGTGTGAGAACTGCCGGGCAAGGCTAAAAAAGTATCCATATATCAGAGGACGCCAGATATGTGCTTCAGTATATTAATGGAGCAACGCTTGGAAATCTGTATAATTTCACGGTTTCAGACAGCGTGCTGGAAGAACTTATGATGATCGCAAAGGAATTTCTAGCGGTATATGTAGACCGAAAATTCAATTCTGTAGAAATAATTGAATCCCTGTCTTGAAAAAAAACAGGGAGAGAAGGTACAATAACGTACAAATATAAAGATGAAATATAAATGGAGGACATTATGGAAAAGACATTAGACAAGATCGTTGCTTTAGCAAAGAACAGAGGTTTTGTATATCCGGGTTCAGAGATTTATGGTGGACTTGCAAATACATGGGATTACGGTAACCTTGGCGTTGAATTAAAGAACAATGTAAAAAAGCCTGGTGGAAGAAATTCATCCAGGAGAATCCATACAATGTGGGCGTTGACTGTGCCATTTTGATGAACCCTCAGACATAGGTAGCTTCCGGTCATCTCGGCGGATTTTCTGATCCTCTGATGGACTGTAAAGAGTGCCATGAAAAGATTTCGTGCAGACAAACTGATCGAAGACTACATGGCAGAGAATAACATGGAGATCGAAGGTTCTGTTGATGGCTGGTCAAATGAAGAAATGGAGAGCTTTATCGAAGAAAAAGAATATCTGTTGTCCTTCATGCGGAAAACATAATTTTACAGGTATCAGACAGTTTAACCTGATGTTCAAGACATTCCAGGGTGTAACAGAAGATGCGAAGAATACCGTTTATTTGAGACCAGAAACTGCACAGGGTATCTTCGTTAATTTCAAGAACGTCCAGAGAACCTCCCGTAAGAAGATCCCATTTGGTATCGGTCAGATCGGTAAATCTTTCCGTAACGAGATCACACCGGGTAACTTTACTTTCCGTACCAGAGAGTTTGAGCAGATGGAGCTGGAGTTCTTCTGTGAACCGGGAACCGACCTTGAGTGGTTTGATTACTGGAGAAGCTTCTGTATCAACTGGCTAAAAGACCTTGGTATCAAGGATGAAGAGATGCGTGCCCGTGATCATTCACCGGAAGAGCTTTGCTTCTACAGCAAGGGAACAACAGATATAGAGTTCTTATTCCCGATTTGGATGGGGTGAGCTTTGGGGTATCGCAGACCGTACCGATTACGATTTGACTCAGCATCAGACTGTATCCGGCGAACCAATGGATTACTTTGATGATGAGAAGAAGGAGCGTTACATTCCATATGTTATCGAGCCATCTCTTGGAGCTGACCGTGTAACACTTGCATTCCTTTGTGCTGCATATGATGAAGAAAATATCGGAACAGAGGAGAAGCCGGATGTAAGAACTGTATTACATTTCCATCCTGCACTTGCACCTGTTAAGATCGGTGTCCTTCCACTGAGCAAAGAAACTCGGCGAGGGAGCAGAAAAAAGGTATATGCTGAATTATGCAAATACTACAACTGTGAGTACGACGACAGAGGAAATATCGGTAAACGTTATAGAAGACAGGATGAGATCGGAACTCCGTTCTGTGTAACTTATGATTTTGATTCAGAAGAAGATGGTGCTGTAACAGTCCGTGACAGAGATACCATGGAGCAGGAAAGAGTAAAGATCGAAGATCTGGAAGGCATATTTTGAGAAGAAATTTGAATATTAATCAGATGAAATGAATCAATATCTCAGATAGAGTATCCGGTTGATCGAATCTGTAAAATAAAAGGGACATTTGTCGGAAAAGAACATTATCTGGCGGATGTCTCTTTCTTTTTGGAAAAAAGATTCCGGAATATGCGGTTAAAAAGAAAAAAATTGAAAAAAGTGGTTTAATATTATTAGGTCATATGATATAATCACGTCAGAGTGGTGGGAAAATTCTGCCCTAAAGCAGGCTTTTTTCAGCATATATTTAATTAGATACGTAGGGAGGTAATAAACAAATGGCAAACAAGTGGGTTTATATGTTTAGCGAAGGCGACATGACCATGCGTAATCTTCTCGGTGGTAAGGGTGCAAACCTTGCAGAGATGACAACAATTGGTCTTCCAGTTCCACAGGGTTTCACAATCACAACAGAGGCTTGTACTCAGTACTATGAAGATGGTCGTAAGATTAACGACGAGATCATGGCGCAGACCATGGAAGGCGTTAAGAAGATGGAAGAGATCAACGGTAAGAAATTCGGTGATCTGGAGAATCCACTGTTAGTATCAGTTCGTTCCGGTGCTAGAGCTTCTATGCCGGGTATGATGGATACAATCCTAAACCTTGGTTTAAATGACGAGGTAGTTGCAGCGATGATCGCACACAACCCAGATCCAAGCATTCGAGCGTTTTTCGTATATGATTCATACAGACGTTTCATTCAGATGTTCTCTGATGTCGTTATGGAAGTTGGTAAGAAATATTTCGAGCAGCTCATCGACAAGATGAAAGAAGAGAAGGGTGTTAAGTTCGACGTAGAACTTACAGCAGCTGATCTTAAGACTCTTGCAGAGCAGTTCAAGGCTGAATACAAGAACCAGTTAGGAACAGATTTCCCTTCAGACCCAGTTGAGCAGTTAAAGTTAGCTATCGAAGCTGTATTCCGTTCATGGGACAACCCTCGTGCAAACGTATATCGTCGTGACAATGACATCCCTTACTCTTGGGGATACTGCAGTTAACGTAATGCCAATGGTATTCGGTAACCTGAATAATGAGTCTGGTACAGGTGTTGCATTTACTCGTGACCCTGCAACAGGTGAGAAGAAGCTTATGGGTGAGTTCCTTTATCAATGCACAGGGCGAAGACGTAGTTGCCGGTGTTCGTACACCAATGCCAATCGCTCAGATGGAGCAGGAATTCCCAGAAGCATATGCAGAATTCCTTAAGGTATGTGAGACTCTTGAGAAATCACTACCATGATATGCAGGATATGGAGTTCACAGTTGAGAACAAGAAGCTGTACATGTTACAGTGTCGTAATGGTAAGAGAACAACAGCTCAGGCAGCTTTCAGATCGCTTGTGACCTCGTTGATGAGGGACATAAGACAGAGGAAGAGGCCGTTGCAATGATCGACCCTCGTAACCTTGATACACTTCTTCACCCACAGTTCGATGCAGCAGCTCTTTAAGGCAGCTACACCAATGGGCAAGGGACTTGGTGCTTCACCGGGTGCTGCTTGTGGTAAGATCGTATTTACAGCTGACGATGCAGAATCATGGGCAGCTAAGGGCGAGAAGGTTGTACTTGTACGTCTTGAAACATCTCCAGAAGATATCACAGGTATGAAGGCATCACAGGGTATCTTAACAGTTCGTGGTGGTATGACATCACATTGCTGCTGTAGTTGCTCGTGGTATGGGTACTTGTTGTGTTTCAGGCTGTGGCGATATCATTATGGATGAAGAGAACAAGAAGTTCACACTTGCAGGCAAAGAGTTCCATGAAGGAGACTTTATCTCAATCGATGGTTCTACAGGTAATATTTATGATGGAGTTATTAAGACAGTTGATGCTTCAATCGCAGGTACATTCGGTCGTGTTATGGCATGGGCTGATAAGTACAGAACACTTAAAAAGTTCGAACAAACGCTGATACACCAGCAGATGCTAAGAAGGCTCGTGAGCTTGGTGCAGAAGGTATAGGACTTTGCAGAACAGAGCATATGTTCTTTGATCCAGAAAGAGAATCGCAGCATTCAGAGAGATGATCTGCTCCGATACAGTAGAAGAAAGAGAAGCAGCTCTTAATAAGATTCTTCCATATCAACAAGGTGACTTCGAGCAACTTTTACGAGGCTCTTGAAGGTAACCCTTAACAATCAGATTCTTGGATCCACCTCTTCATGAGTTCGTGCCTACAGAGGAAGAAGATATTGAATTGAAACTTGCAAAGGCTCAAATAAGAGCGTTGAAGACTATCAAGAACATCATCAACGGTTTCATGAGTTCAACCCTATGATGGGTCACAGAGGTTGCCGTCTTGCAGTAACATATCCTGAAATTGCAAAAATGCAGACAAAGGCTGTTATTCGTGCAGCTATCAACGTTCAAAAAGGCTCACGCTGATTGGACAATCGTTCCTGAAATTATGATTCCGCTTATCGGCGACATCAAGGAATTGAAGTACGTTAAGAAAGTCGTTGTAGAAACAGCTGACGCTGAAATCGCTGCAGCAGGTATCGAACTTAAGTACGAAGTTGGTACAATGATCGAAATCCCTCGTGCGGCTCTAACAGCTGACGAAATCGCTAACGAAGCTGACTTCTTCTGTTTCGGTACAAACGACCTTACTCAACTTACATTCGGTTTCTCTCGTGACGACGCAGGTAAGGTAAGTTCCTTGACGCTTACTATGACGCTAAAATCTTTGAAAACGATCCGTTCGCTAAGATTGACCAAAAGGGTGTTGGTAAGCTTATGGAAACAGCTATTAAGCTTGGTAAGCCGGTTAATCCAAAACTTCACATCGGTATCTGCGGTGAACACGGCGGCGACCCATCATCAGTTGAGTTCTGCCACAAAGATTGGTCTTGACTATGTTTCATGTTCACCATTCCGTGTACCAATCGCTCGTCTTGCTGCAGCACAGGCTGCTATCGCAGAGCAGGCAAAATAGACAAAGGTTCTAATTTAAAAGTCTATATATAATTTATGCAAGGGAAAGTATTTAGTACTTTCCCTTGTTTTTTATTGCAATCTGCATTTCACACCATAAAAACTACATTTCGCGCCAAGAGTATAGATTTTAGGCATTATATGTTGCATAATTAGTACTAGAAATACAAGTATATGTGATATGAATAGAGAGAACGAAGCACAGATACGATGTAGGTACTAAGGTATGGAGAACACATTTATGATTATAAAAACGAAGAACATCCGTACAATTGTGATAACCTGTGCATTGCTAGGTATCATAATATTCAGCATTCACAGCTACAATGTATATATGAGAGTCCAGAGAGGAAAAACATCATGCAGATAGAAGATAAAGATAATAGATAGAAGATAATAGGATATAGAAGATTATCAATAAAAAAAGCTATGAGAGCCCGGTTAAAGGCTTTCATAGCTTTTATTTTTATGAGTGAGCACGAAGCTGTTCATTGACATATGTCTGGATATAATAATATCCTCAGGCATCTGGCAGCCGACGATATATGTTCCGTCATTATTTGAGCAGCGGATTACATATCCCTCCAATACTGAGTGGTCAGCAAGCGCAAAGTTCTCTATCGAGATAGTAACCTTCGCTCCCTTATTATCCACGAAATAAGGATCCTTTGTCAAAAATGCAAAGCCGTTTGCACTTATATTTGTCAAGAGTTCCTTTGAATGTGGTGTCGGTTCCTTTAAAGCTTGATAGTGCAACTGTTTGATAAATCCATGCGAGGGTATTTCCTACGGTTCAAGATTTCAGGCTGCGTATTGACTGTTATCACAAGGTCATCTGTGATTGTGAGATCCTTCCAGCAGTACATTACATTGCCAACTGTAACATACAGATTGCAAGGTCTGGATGAGTCTACAGATAAAACGCCTGATACAAGCTTAAGACTGTTTTTCGCCAACAGCCTTTACTTCGCAATGGAACTCGTTGCCGGTCTGTACATCTGTCAGGATCACTTTGGCCTTCATACCCGGGCGGATATCATCAAGTCCCATAAATCCACCAACTCCGAGCTCGTGCATGAGATTGGATAACAGTCTCGATATTATTGATATTTGTTGCACTTTCATCATATTTACTGAGCATCTTGCGGCTTATCGCGTCAGAGGCATCGATACATGAGGTCATGGTTTCTACGATGTCGAATACCTTT
>VOFK01000405.1_pt1 | contig 53260 bp, 61 predicted proteins | sample 5384121 | NCBI WGS metagenome assembly VOFK01 (sample SAMN12384730, study PRJNA508395) | human gut metagenome | isolation source: healthy gut J | host: Homo sapiens | reverse complement strand
TACCTGTCTGTCCAAATAGTTGACGGTAGTGGCGAAGAATAACATGGCACAGATTATCCATCTGAAGTTTGTCATTTTCCCGGTAGAACTTTGAGATGTACTCATAATAATAGATTTAGTAGATTATGTTTTTCTTAATGGCACAAAAGTAAGTATTATTCGGTCAACAATGATAAAAAACAAATTTGTCATTCCAAAAGTGCCGAAGAATCTTAATCATAATAATGAAAGCTCTTCATCACATTCAGAATGACAAACATCAATGAGAATCAGACGAGAGTAGAATCTGTTTATTTCATTTCTGTATATTTGATTTCATCCTTGTCACTGTATTTCAGGTTCTCGCCTGCCATACCCCAAATAAAGGTATAGTTGCTGGTTCCGGCTGCTGCATGGATAGACCATTCGGGAGAAGTAATAGCCTGTTCGTTGTGCAGCCACACCAGACGCTCTTCTTGCGGTTCACCCATTAGGTGGCAGATGGCATTTCCTTCGGGCAGATTGAAATAGAAATAGGCTTCCATACGGCGTGTGTGGGTATGTGCCGGCATGGTATTCCATACAGAACCCGGAGCAAGTTCGGTAAGTCCCATTTGCAGTTGGTTTGTACCACCGTCTTTTACTCTTTCCAATACATCTTTCACAATCAACTGGTTTACAATACGGTCGTTGCTATCCTCCATTTTACCGTAGTGGTCAGATATAGCTAAAGCATATTTCTTGGGATTTGCCTTTTGGAGTTTGGCATCGGTTGTAATCAATTGGGTGACATATGGTTTATAAGCCGGTGCTGAATTGATATAGAACTTAGCAGGTTTGGTAGCATCGTTGCTCTTAAAAGTAACCTCTTTGTTGCCGCAACCCACATAAAGTGCCTCTTTGTATTTCATAGGATATTCTTTACCATCTACGGTCACTACTCCGTCACCACCTATGTTGATTACGCCCAGTTCGCGGCGTTCGAGGAAGTAAGTGATTTCCGGGCCCAGTTCGCGGAATGTTTCCAACTTCAGGACTTTGTTTACCGGCATGGCACCTCCGTAGATGAGGCGGTCATAAAGTGTATAAGTGACATTGATTTCATCCGGCGCCATAACTTTCTCCATCATGAATGAGTTGCGCAGACGTTCTGTATCATAGTGTTTTAATCTTGCGGATGGCAAGCTGTCTGTACTTTGTAATTTACTTGGGCAGAAGCTGTCAAAGCAGAAACGCCCAGCATCATTGCAATTGCTAATTTTTTCATTTTCGTTCTTATTTATTAGTTATCTTATTTTCTGTTTTATTATTGGGCATTTTTTACCGATTGCTGATATTTGATGATGGCACGACGGTTTAATACCATCAGAAACAGGGTTATTAATACCAGAATAGCAGAACCGATAATTTTGAATGTATAAGTCATGTGGAATATAGCCCAAGAGAAGGGGGCTGGATGCAAAGTCAATGCACCACCTTCAAAACCTTGAGGGATATTTACGGCTGCATCTTGAGGTTTTGGCATAAACGTCTTGTGCGGCTTGGGTAAAATAAGGAGCCAAATCGGTAACGAAATATAAACCGATGGCCAATACAATGAATCCGATAATAAAAGGTTTTAAATACGTTGCCTTTCGTAATGGGCAATATCAATGGGAATACATAGAACATACCTGCCAATGATGCCAAAGGTAAGAATTCATTGCCGGGGAGTACTACTGCCAATAACAGAGTAACAGGAATCAATAGCAGGGATACAACCAGAGTTGCAGGATGACCAATGACCAAAGCAGGGCTCATACCTATGTTAAGACCCACTGCACCTTTAAACTTCTTTGCAATCATTTCGCGGGTAGCGTCAGAAATAGGTTTCAAACCTTCAATAAACAAACCGGTGATGCGTGGAATCAATTCCATAACAGCTCCCATCTTAATGCCTAAGCCTAAAATATAAGGAATCTTGTCTACCATTTCCTGTCCGTTTTTACAAGACAGTGCGCCAATGCCACAACCTACCAGAATACCTAAGAACAACGGTTCACCCAATAAACCGAATCTCTTCTTCATGCCTTCGGCATCAATATTCAGTTTATTGAATCCGGGTATTTTGTCCAATACTTTATTGATAATAATAGCGAATGGAACAAATCCTGCACAGAAAGGCTGAGGAATGGAGATACCTTCCATCTTTTCATAAAAGCCCTGAAACTTGTCTGCTGTATAGTCTGCCAAAATCAAGGTGATGATGTAGCAGATAATGGCAGCAAAGAATCCCCACAGAATGCTGTTTGTCGCAAAATAAACTACTGCTCCGATAAAGGCAAAATGCCAATAGTTCCATAAGTCGATATTAACAGTACGGGTAGTCTTTGTTAATAACATCAATATGTTGACACCCAGGCAAACCGGAATGATAAATGCACCTACGGAAGTGTTATAAGCAACAGCGGCGGCAGCAGGCCAGCCCATATCGAATACCTTTAATTGAAGGCCGTATATTTCGACAACTTTACTTAAAGCGGGTCCGAGGCTGCTGGTCAACAAGGCTGTAACAACTGATAATCCTACAAAACCTACTCCGACCAACAAACCACTTTTTAATGCTTTGCTTAATTTAATACCGATACAAACTCCTAAGATTGTAAAGATAATAGGCATCATCACAGCTGCACCCAGACCGATGATATAACTGAAAACTTCTTCCATTCTCTTGTGATTTAATAGTTAAATGAACGTGTTTCTACAATAGTATAAATTAAAAACTGCCCCAAAAATAAAACCTTTTCTCAATTAATCAAACGGGAAAACCTTAATTATTAGTAAAATGGACAATTTTGTACACTTTTTATTGTTATCGCGCACGATTTTATTGTTTTCGCACACGAAAAACCGAATGATGTATTCTCTTTATTTAGAGTAACACAGTGCTTTTCTTGGTAACAATAACTTTTGTTTTATAAAAGATAGAAGGTCTGTTATTAAGGCAAAACAACTATATGGAAAGTAAATTTATCTGTAATTTTATTGTATCTGGATTGCCGGTGGTTGCTCTTCTATTGTGTATGGTTAAAAAGTGTTTGATGAACAAATGTACATTTTTCGGATAGGCCGGAAAGCGTTTTTGAAAAACCCTTAAGTCTCCTTTCGGAACAATCCATTCTTTTCTAAACAATCCTAAGTTCTTTATTTATAATACCTTTACAACTTTTAATGCTTGCTTTTTGAAAGGAAAGAAGATGTTGGTTTGTATTTAATCGATTGATAATGTGATGGATAAGATTTTGGGAGAGAAAAGAAAAAAAGTGCATCTCTTAGTAAGAGATACACTTTTCGCTGCAAATTTACACAAAGTTTTGATAATTAAAACTTTTTGAGAAGAAAAATCACAAGATAAATGCAAAAATATCTTTAGTCTTAAGTTTTAGGACGCTTTTTTATGGGCTTAAACGACTAATAATAAAGTGTTTATGTGCGTTCTGTGTATCTCTTACTAAGAGATGCACAGAACGCAACCTCTTTTTAAGGGTTTGAAAAGTGAGTAATTATCTGAAATAGAGACAATAAAAAGAAACTACAATGGACTACCTGTTTCTACACCGCGACAAGCGCACTTTTACTTCCGAAAGGCAGAAGAATCTGCTTTTCCGGGCTGCCCGGCTTTATTGGGAGCAGAAGTATGAAGGACGCGAACCGGAGAAAGCAAGAAAAGTCGATTGTGAGCTATATAAATATGTATTGTATTATTTGGAAGTGCGCCAAGTGTTTCTTGACCCGAAGCTCTCACTGAAAAAGCTGAGCGATATGATTGAGACGAACCAAACCTATTTATCCAATGTGGTCAACCGCTACTTCGGTTGCCATCTGAAAGAGTTGGTAAATACGTATCGGGTGGAATATGCCAAGGAACTGCTCCGTTCGGGCAAGTGTCTGCCGGAGGAGCTGCCTCAACGCTGCGGGTTCTTGTCGCGAAGTGCTTTTTATGCTGCTTTTAAAAAGGTGACGGGTGTTTCTCCCAAACGTTATATGAAATATGAAATGAGAGCACAGCACTCAGAATCAATAAATTATGTATAACCAATTTTAGTTTTTAAATTTATAAATTTAAAGTTTTTCTATTATGAACAAAAAGTTTTTTAAGTGCAATCCTGTTCGGAGCCTTAATGGTTTCGTCAACAGGAACATTTGTGTCTTGTAAGGATTACGACGATGACATCGAGAATTTGCAAGAACAAATCAACTCTAACAAGGATGCTATTGCAGCTTTGCAGAAACTGGTAGGAGAAAGGAAAATGGGTAACCAATATCTCTCCTGTTGAAAATGGTTTCACTGTAACCATGAGCGATGGTAGTACTCAGACAATAACCGGTATCAAAGGTGCTGACGGTAAGAACGGTACCGAATGGACTATCGGTGAAGATGGTTTTTGGTATAAGGACGGTGAAAAGACCACTTCTAAGGCTGTAGGTGAAGACGGAAAAGCAGGCGTAACAGCTCCTTCTCCCAAAATCGATGCCAACGGCATGTGGGTAGTTTACGAATGGGATGCTGCCAAAGGCGAATTCGTAGAAAAGACTACTGAAATTCCGGCTCAGGGAACCAGTGCATACGTAGTGGAAAAAGATGGTGTCTATGTGCTCCATATCGCTGACGAAACAGGTAAGTTTCAGGATATTACATTGCCTGCCACTTCTGATGCATTTGTAGTGGAAGCTGCGGCTGCCAAGGTGAAGGTGGAATTTGAAACAGCGAAGTGGACTAAATGGAACGCTACAAAAGATGAGTCTAAAGCATTGCTGAAGGCTTTCCCGGGAATTGCTGACATTAAGAAGAATGAAACTGTAAAACAAGGTGGCAATCTGCCTTTGATTGTTACTCCTGCCACAGTTGAACTGACTGACAATTTCTCATACAGTTTGTTGGATGTGAAGGGTAAAGTAGCCGATATTATTGTTTCTACTCCTTCTAAGGGCTTGCCCGAAGGTACTACTTTTAAGGACGGAGTAATGCAAACAAGAGCAGCCGGTGCTAACGATTGTCTTTGGACTTTGAAGGTAGAACCTGCCTTTGATGCTGTTAAAAAGACTTATGCGCAAGTTGAAGATGCTTCTTTGCTGGTGGAAAATGCAAAAGGAACAGTGGTAAGAACTGCCTTTGCTTATCAAGTGGCTTCTAAAGATATTAGCGGCGATGTAAGTATTACTCCTGCCAGCCCTGCATCGGCAAAATATGCAGCAACAATTGATGTGTTTGAAAAGCCATCGGCTACAGAAAGTGCTATGTTTGCTTTGGCTAATCAGTATGACGGTTACTTTGTTCTTGAAGCAACCAACGCTGTTCAGGTTGAGAAATACGGATTGTCTATTGAAGGCAGCAAGCTGACTATTGCTAAGATGCCGAGCAGTGACCTTTCTATTCCTGTAACATTGAAATTGACAGCTCTTGGTTTGAATGGTTCTGTTCTTTCTAAAGAAGAAACATTCACTATTTCTCAAGGTGTGGAAGCAACAGGCGAATTGGCTGACAAGTCGGTTACTTTGGCTGCTAAACCTGCAGATGCTGCATTGAGATGGAACATTGCAGACCTTGGTCTGAGTGCTGTTCAGCTGGATAACTTCTTGAATAGTAATGGGGCTAATGTGAAGTTGACTGCAACTCGTTATGATGCTGAAGCAGATGCTAAATATGTAGCTTATAACCAAGCTGTCACATTCTATAATGCTAAGGGTAAGGAGACTACTTACATTAGTGATGACTCTAAATGGGATAATGGCGATGCAGTGACATTCGGATTTAATTTGGATGCTACAGCTGAAAGTGCAACACTTACCGGTTATACAGCAGAAAAGTTCTTGCCGAAAGAATATGTATTGACATTGACTTCTACCAACGGTAACACTGTTATCTTCTCTGCAGAAGCTACATTGACAGTTTCTAATCCGACTACTGCTATTAAATTGAATCCTGCTTTCGTAGAAAATGGAATTCTGCAAATCACCGGTGGTAAGTCAATTGCTACTGATTCTGAAGTGAATTATACATTAACCGATGGTATCATTGTCGATAAGACTTATATTACAGATGGTATTAATTCAGTAGTATTTACCGACTTGGATCATGCTAATTATGAAGAAGAAGGTGGTAGTGATAACACTCATTTTGCATTCCCGAACTGGATTGAAACTTCTCCGACATTGAAAGCTAATAAGTGGAGTGATGATGAAGACGTAACGGATGCTGCTCAACAAATGTACAAGGTACGTAAAGTTCGTGCTACTTATCCATTGTTTGGTAATGACAAGAATACCGTAGATTTTGATTTTGAGGTTATCGTTAAATCAGAGGTTTATATCGAAGATGCTTCTAAAAGCAATTGTTATGAATGAAGATAAATTGTCTGCTGTATATGGCGGTAAGGACAAGACTAATCAGATTGACATAACTAAAGCTATAAAGAGCAATGTATTTGTTGCGGGTTCTGATAAGGGTAAGACTTATAACTTGTTTGCTGTCAAAGGTGGTGACATTAAGGTTAATGGTTATCAATATGGTACTATTCCTTCAGTAGCCAGTGCAGATGGTAAACTTGAGTTTGCTGTTGATGCGAATGATATGATGATTGAAATTGCTGTTGCGGATATGAAGGCCTTCGGATTTAAGTCTGACGCAATCTTGAAAGCACAGCAAGGAACAGCTAAATATTATTTGTTGGCTAAAAATGATGCAACCGAAGATGATGCGGATTCTAAAGAATATGTAGACGTTAAAACTCTTGCTGACATTTGGACTAGCAACTCTTCTGTTTTGGGCAAATATTATGTAGAAGCAAGTGGGCATACTGGTTATTACGTTCGTAAATATGAAAATAATGCACCTGTAAAAGTTGCAGCTGAAGATAAAGCTGTTTATGACTTATTTACAACTTATGCAGGCAAGGTTAACTTTGCAGTAGTGAAGGACATAACAGTTGGAAAAACAGCAGCAACAGCAGCCGATGCTAAGATTGCAGGAGTTTATCTGAAAGTAGTTGATCCTGAATATGCAAAAGCTTTGATTAAGGATGTAGAAAACTTCGATGGAACTAAGAATCTTAATGACTTTACAGGCAGCACAATTATTACAGCTGTTGATAAGTTGTCGGAAGGTGTAGCAGAATCTGCACCGGTTGAAATGCAACTTATTGTAGTAGATGCTTGGAATAAGACGATGACTGTTCCATTTACTATCACTCTGAAAACAAAGTAATAAAAAACTGAATAATTTGAGTCTGCCTCCTCTTTAGTGGGAGGCGGCTTCTCATTCTCAGTTGAGAATTATATCCATTCAATCGGGAAGTGAATATCTTCGGTAACGGATTCTATTCACTTCCCGATTTTTTATTGAATTTGATTGATGCGATATACAATTTTCCCTTGGTGGTGTCACAATGACATATATACATGCAGGTTCATGCGTACGTACGTGTAGCCCGATGCGTATATACGTGTGGGCTTATGCCACCGTATGTGTGGCCCGATGCGTACGTACACATTTTACAAATAGGCAGCTTGCACTGTATGTTGCAAAAAGACCTTGAGGATTTTTAAAAACATCAAGGTCTTTTTTGAAAACACCACCTTCTTTTTTAAAAAGCTCGGCATGTTTTTCCTGTAAGGGCAGAATGCATCCCCTCACCAAGTCGGTTATTCCTTCTTCTCCGTTCATCCTTTCATTTTAGCCGAAATGTGCGGATAATCAGATTGTTAAGAATGACAGGACATCCCCTCATCCTCCTTTCAGCCGTGCTTCCCAAGTCCCTTCACAAGCTGCCTTCAGCCTTTATCCTGCCGGAAGAAGTTTTACGAATGAAAGGAGGATGAAAGGGTGGTGACACAATGTTCATTCACTACCGGACCCCCATCAATAGGGCGTTTCAACGACTAATGAAAGGAGAAAGGGAGAAATCCTTGAAATCTCAAGTATGCTTTTGATCTACTCTTGCCGTCAATGGTTTCATCGCTATTGGTAAACCAAGCCGCGAAGCGTAAAGCCTTGTTGTTTGGGAAACATTGTGCCAAAAAGACCCATCGGGATGAGAGGTTGTTTCTATTTTGGAAACAGCTGCATCTTTTCGTAATTTTCCCTTTTTAAAATACTGTTTTTATGTTCTGATATTTGTTGGGTATGCTGTTTTTATGTACTTTTGAACCGTTATTTTATTGAGTATCTGTTACATGAAAGAACATATATCTCTGATTTTTACAGTAGTCTTTTCAAGAACTTGAAAAAACAGACCGGTTTGATACCTGTCGGGCTTATAAAGGATGATAAGAGTTACGTTTTAAGCAGCATACTTCCACAAGATATAATAAAGAAGAAACTAACACGATAACAAATGAATATTATGAAGAAAATGCTATTGTTCACCTTGTTGGTAGGTGGATTATGTACAACTACACCCGTAGTACAGGCACAAGAAAGGTTGCCGGAGTACTTACAGGCGGAAAAATTTACTCAGGAGAAACTGAACACCATGTTGTTCTCTACTGTGGTAGACCCTCATTGGTTTCAGAAAGGGAATAACTTCTGGTTTCAGTATAAAAACAAGTGAAGGTATTCCTTTTGGTATGTGGTAGACCCCTTCGGCACGCAGTAAGAAGCAGCTTTTCGACCGTGATGAAATGGCCTCGCAGCTGACCGAAATTGTAAAAGACCCTTTTGAAGCGCGTCATCTTCCCATCAGGAACTTGAAAGCTCAGGAAGACGGTCGTACTTTTACTTTTGAGGTGGTATCTTCTCAGGATGCCAAGCCCAAGAAGGAGGATAAGGAGAAAAAAGATAAAAAAGGCAAGACCGAGAAAGAAGTCTTTTATTTTTCCTACGATTATCCCACCCGTAAGCTCACTCATCTGAAAGATAAAGAAAAAGAACCCAAGAAAATCAGATGGGGATCAATCTCTCCTGACGGAAAGACGGTGGTTTATGCCAAAGACCTGAATCTTTATCGTATGAGCCGTGAAGATTATGAGAAGGCAAAGAAGAATGAAAAAAGGACAGTACTATTGTCGAAATTCAGCTGACCAAAGACGGTGTGGAAGATTTTGGCTACGGTATTCCTTACAGTACGCTCAACACTGATACGCTGTGTAATGGCAAGCGTCGCAGGGTGTATGGGGGGTGTGGTCGCCCGACTCCCGTCATTTTGCAATGACCGTTTCCGATGACCGGGCCGTAAAAGAGTTGTGGGTGATTAACTCTATGGCACAACCGCGTCCTACCCTGGAAACTTATAAATATCAGATGCCCGGTGAAAAAGAAGCTCCGATAGAACATTTGTATTTGTTTGATATGAGTGACAACAGCCGGAAAGAAATAAAGGTGGACGCTTATAAAGATCAGACTTTGGGACTCTCTTACAGTCCGTGGCTACAGAAACAGCGTGATATGGAAGATCAGCCTTCAATCTGGCTGGGTGACAATAAACGTTTCTATCTTTCACGTAAAAGCCGTGACTTGCATCGGATAGATATTTGTTCTTACACTGTGGGGCAGGATTCTATTGTTCCTGTTATTAAAGAGCGTATGAATACTTATCAGGAAACGCGTCCTTTGCATCTTTTGAGCAATGGAAAAGAACTGATACAGTGGAGTGAACGCGACGGTTGGGCGCATCTTTATTTATATGATGATAAAAGGTAATCTGAAAAACCGTATCACAAAGGGACCTTGGCATGTGGAAGAAATATTGAAAGTAGACAATAAAGCGCGTGTCATTTATTTCACTGCCAATGGTATGAACCCGAACGAGAACCCGTATTATGAGCACTTGTATCGGGTGAATTTGGATGGTAGCGGACTGAAGCAACTTTCAAAGGGGGATTATTTCCACCGCGTGGAAGTGGATGATGAGGCTCGTTTTGTGGTGGATAACTTTTCACGTGTCAATACAGTGCCTTGTGCCGACTTGCTGGATACGAACGGTAATAAAGTGATGACGATTCAGGAAAGTGATTTCTCGCAGCTTTTTGCTGCCGGTTACAAGTTTCCCGAACCTTTTAAGGTGAAAGCTGCCGATGGAGTGACCGACCTTTATGGTGTGATGTATAAACCGTTTAATTTCGATTCTACAAAGGTATATCCTATTGTAGACTATGTTTATCCGGGGCCGCAGGTTGAAGGTACGGTTTATCCGTTTACTCGTATGACTCCGCGTACAGACCGATTGGCACAAGCCGGTTTCATCGTCATTTCGGTAGGACAACGTGGCGGACATCCAAGCCGTTCCAAGTGGTATCATAACTATGGATATGGCAATATGCGCGATTATCCCTTGGCCGACCACAAATATGCTATCGAGCAGTTGGCAATGCGTTATAATTATATAGATATAGATAAAGTGGGTATTCACGGACATTCAGGAGGCGGATTTATGAGTACGGCTGCCATGTGTCAATATCCTGACTTCTTTAAGGTTGCCGTTTCATGTGCCGGAAACCATGATAATAATATTTATAACCGTTGGTGGAGCGAAACGCATCACGGAGTAAAGGAAGTGGTAAGCGAAAAGGGAGATACTACCTTTGTTTACAAGATAGCGACCAATCCTCAGATTGCTAAACAGCTGAAAGGCAATTTGCTGCTGATTCACGGTGATATTGATAACAATGTGCATCCGGGTAATACACTGCGCGTGGTTGATGCATTGATCCGTGCCGGCAAACGCTTTGATATGCTGATTTTACCGCAGCAGCGCCACGGATTCGGTGACATGAATGAATATTTCTATTGGAGACTGGTGGATTATTTCTCAGAACATCTGAAAGGAAAGAGTGAGAAGTCTGTGGATATTCCCAAACGTTAGTGAAGATTATACATTGCAGGGACTCAGTTCTTGAGCCCCTGCAATGAAAAAATATCTATTACAGCAGACCTGCAATGTAAGCCTTCATTTCGGGCACGGCAGCTTTTGCTTCCAGATATAATTTATATTGGGCTTTTGTGCGTACCAAATTGTGACCTTCGTATTTGGTCTGGTAATACGTATCACCGTTGATATAGTCGGCCAAGAAACGTACAGCCTGCATATATGGGAACAAGGTGGCAGCGTATGGCAACATCTCAATTTCAACCGGAGTCAGGAACGAACGGGCTGATTCAATGTATCCTTTGGCGAATGCCTTGAAAATCTCCATATTAAAACGGACATTGTTCAAAATCCTTTTCGTCTTCTTTGCCTGTATTGGCTGCCGAACGAAGGAAGTCACCGAAATCGGAGAAGATGAAGCTGGGCATGACAGTGTCGAGGTCGATAACGCAAAGCACTTTACCGTCTTCATCAAACAACATGTTGCTGACTTTAGTATCGCAGTGGCAGATACGTTTCGGAAGTTTGCCTTCGCGGAACAGTCTTTCGGCACTGCACATTTCGTCGGCATCTTTTTCAATGGCATCAACGATGTCCTGCACTTCGCTCAGTCTGCCGGCTGCATTGGTGGCAACGGCTTCGCGCAACTGTTTCATGCGGAATTCCATGTTGTGGAAATCAGGAATAATTTCACCCAGCTGTTCGGGCACATCGGCCAACATAGCTTGGAATTCGCCGAATTTCAAACCTGCCAAATAAGAAGAGTCGGGAGTGACAGCTTCCAAAGTCTGTGAACGGGGAATGAATACTGATACGCGCCAATAGCCTTCGCCATCATAATAAAAGGTCTTTCCATCGGTAGCCGGAAGGAAACGGAGCACTTTGCGGTCGATGTCTGTTTCGTTCTGTGCTTCCAGCTTTTTGCGGATATGACCTGTCACCACTTCGATGTTGTGCTGTAACATGTCGATGTCGGTAAATATCTGATGGTTGATACGTTGTAATACGTAATCAGCTTCTTGGGGATCGACAGTTTTTACTAAATAAGTTTGGTTGATCAGCCCTGAAGTCAGTGCTTTTACTTCTTTTACTTCGCCCACCTCGGGGAATTGCTTGATAATTTGATTGAGGTTTTCCATAGATTGTTATTGTAATAATTATGAATAATCACGGATTATAATGAGACAAAAGATAGCTTCTTCTCCTTAAATAAGGAAAAAAGCTATCACAATTTTATTATTTATTATAAGAATAGGTGTGTTATTTCTTCAAATCAGTTTGGAACATACGGTCTGCGCGCAGTAAATGACGCCAGCAGGATACCAATTCCTGTGATTCTTGTAGCACGTTAAGGTATACCATGGAGGCTTTTACGTTCACGTCACGTTCCTGTATGCGGTCCATTTGCTGTTTTCGCAGGGTGGAAATCTTATTTTTCAACAAAGCTCCTTCACGCAGCAAAGCATCGGTTTGAGTGTAATCCTTATTGGCAAGCACTTCTGTAGCGCGAGCCATCAGTGCGGTCATTTCGTCGCGGACAGGGATAAATTCATTGGTGGCGCGTTCTGATAACGGAGTGAATTTATTGTCTACGTGCTCTTTGCAAGGGTCACAGATACGTTTCAGACAGTAGAGCATTTGTTCGCAGCTATTACTACCCAAATGGAACCAGGTGTTCTTTTCGATGGCGGTAAAGTTGTCTATGCGGCGCAGACCCAGAATCTCTTTGCGGCGTATTTTTTTCAGCATTTCCTTCTGGCTGTCAGTATTGCTTACGGCTTTACGCAGGGCTTTCAAATTCTCGTTGATGAATCCGTCGGTTATTTGACGATAAGTTTCGTTGGTAAATGTCATTTCGGCTACCAATGTATTATTAACGTGCTGGCGGAGCAATGTCCAACGTTCTTCTTTGTCTTTGCTGGTAATGAGGCGTGCGAATATATCGTCTTTACCTTTATCTTTCTGTTTCTTGCTGTAGTTGATATTGCTACGCACCAATAGGAATATGGCGAGTGCAATCAAAGCCAGCATAGCAAATGTGCCGCCGTAATACATAATGAGTGTTACCACAAAACAAATAGTGAAGGCAGCTCCGGCAGTAATGAACCAACCACCGATGACGGAAAGAACGCCGGTGATGCGATAGACAGCACTGTCGCGGCTTCCATGCACGGTCGGCTAACGAGCTACCCATGGCAACCATAAAGGTAACATAAGTGGTAGAAAGAGGAAGTTTCAGAGAAGTACCCAAAGCAATGAGCAGACCTGCCAATACCAGATTGACTGAGGCGCGTATCAAGTCGAATGCAGCACCGTTTTCCATGATCATAACATCTTTGCAGAAGCGGCTGTCGGCCCAACGTTTCAAGTTGTCGGGCAATACCTTGGATATGTTTTCTGAAGCGGTCATGGTGGAACGGACAATACTACGTGCCACGGCTGATGAACCGAACATTTCATCGCCTTCATCCTGGCGTGAAAGGTCTACCGACGTTTTTACAACATTTTGCGCTTTCTTCGAGGTTATCAGGGCATATACCATAATGACTCCTGCTAAAAATAAGAATAAGAATGGGGTAGTGGCGGGACCATTCAGTGAATCCATCAGATAACCCATCGGATTACCATTGCCATTCGCCATGAAGTCGGTATATGCGGAGAAACCGGCTAAGGGCACACCGATAAAGTTCACCAGGTCATTGCCGGCAAAAGCCATGGCTAAAGCAAAAGTACCCAACATAACGACCACTTTAAATACATTGATTTTGCACCAGTGCAGTACTTGCATCAGAATGGTGAAGAATACAAAACTGCAACTTACCAACATCAGAGTGTTCTCTTGAATCCAATGCTTGTTGTCAGGGGTCATAAAGGAAGAGTCTTTCAGTCCTTTTATCAGCATGAAATAGATAATGGCTGTTACGGCAACACCGCCAAACAAACCAATGGTGTATTTCAGTTTCTTGGTATAATTAAAGGTAAAGAGAAGGCGTGAGAGGTATTGTACCAATGTACCGAAGAAGAAGGCTACGGCTACCGAGAGGAAAATACCCAAAATGACGGACAAGGCTTTTTCTGTATTCAGCAGGTCGGCAAAGCCCAACATGCCGGTTTCGTCTCCTGCTATCTTGATGAGGGCTAATACAAAAGTACCTCCCAGCAGTTCAAACACCATAGATACAGTAGTTGAGGTAGGCATTCCTAAAGAGTTGAAAATGTCCAGTAAGACGACATCCGTTACCATAACAGCCAGAAAGATACACATCAGCTCCTGAAAGTAAAATTGTTCAGGGCGGAAGATACCGTGACGTGCGATGTCCATCATACCATTGCTCAGTGTGGCGCCAATAAAGATACCAAAGGGCGGCGATGGCGATAATGGTTTTGAATGATGCTGCTTTGGCACCGATAGCGGAGTTCATGAAGTTTACTGCGTCGTTACTGACGCCTACTACCAAATCGAATATGGCTAGCAGAAAGAGGAATACGACGATTCCCAAAAACATTGTTTCCATAAATTTTGTTCACTCTATTTTTAATGGGCGCAAAGGTAGAAGAGCTATGTTATGATGAAATGTCATATATGTTACATTTGTGTTACAATCCGGGTTTTAGGACAAATATGAACCGATAAATAATATTTCACCTTTTTGTGTGGAAGATATAAACTGAAAATTCATACCTTTGTAGCCCAAATACTTAATCTATAAAAAATGTCAGAGGCTAAGAGAATAAAAACCGCATTGGTATCGGTTTATCACAAGGAAGGTTTGGATGAGATTATTACCAAACTACACGAAGAAGGAGTAGAGTTCCTCTCAACAGGCGGAACACGACAGTTTATTGAATCATTGGGTTTCCCGTGCAAAGCGGTAGAAGACCTGACTACTTACCCCTCTATTCTGGGCGGACGTGTAAAGACACTGCATCCGAAGGTTTTCGGAGGTATTTTGTGCCGTCGCGGTCTGGAACAGGATATGCAACAGATTGAGAAATACGAAATTCCTGAAATAGACTTGGTCATCGTAGATTTGTATCCGTTTGAGGCAACTGTAGCCAGCGGTGCGGAAGAACAGGCTATTATCGAAAAAATAGATATAGGCGGTATCTCATTGATACGTGCTGCTGCAAAGAATTTCAATGATGTGGTTATTATTGCCAGTCAGGCACAATACAAACCGTTCCGCGATATGTTGCTGGAACATGGTGCCACTACTTCAAGAGAAGAGCGCCGTTGGTTTGCCAAAGAAGCATTTGCTGTTTCATCTCATTATGATTCGGCTATCTTTAATTACTTTGACGGTGGGGAAGGCTCTGCTTTCCGTTGTGCAATGGAAGATCAAAAGCAGCTTCGTTATGGAGAAAATCCGCATCAGAAAGGTTATTTCTATGGTAATTTGGACGCGATGTTTGACCAAATCCACGGAAAAGAAATTTCTTATAACAACTTGTTGGATATCAATGCTGCCGTTGATTTGATTGATGAATTTGATGAAATTACTTTTGCTATTCTGAAACATAATAATGCCTGTGGCCTGGCTTCACGTCCTACTGTTCTTGAAGCATGGAAAGATGCCTTGGCAGGTGATCCTGTTTCTGCTTTCGGTGGTGTATTGGTTACTAATGCGGTTATCGACAAGGAAACAGCAGAAGAAATCAATAAACTCTTCTTTGAGGTTATCATAGCTCCTGATTATGATGTGGATGCATTGGAAATTCTGGGGCAGAAGAAGAACCGCATTATTTTGGTGCGTAAAGAAGCCAAGTTGCCCAAGAAGCAGTTCCGCTCTTTATTGAATGGGGTGTTGGTTCAGGAGAGAGACTTGGATGTGGAAACTGCTGCCGATTTGAAACAAGTAAGCGAGAAAGCTCCGACGGCTGCCGAAGTGGAAGATATGTTGTTTGCCAACAAGATTGTAAAGAACAGTAAGAGCAATGCTATCGTTTTGGCTAAAAACAAACAATTGCTGGCAAGCGGTGTGGGTCAGACTTCACGTGTGGATGCCCTGAAGCAGGCAATCGAGAAAGCCAAATCGTTTGAATTTGACCTGCATGGCGCAGTGATGGCAAGTGATGCTTTCTTCCCCTTCCCCGACTGTGTGGAAATCGCTGATAAGGAAGGTGTGAAAGCTGTTATCCAGCCGGGAGGCTCTGTAAAAGATGAATTGACGTTCCAGTATTGCAATGAGCATGGAGTAGCCATGGTTACTACCGGTATCCGTCATTTTAAACACTAATATAATAGTTTGAGAGGGTGTGTCAAAGGAAGATAACCGATTCCGGCTTTGACACATCTTCTCATTATACCTGTCAATTAAATAAAAATTATGGGATTATTCTCCTTTACACAAGAGATTGCGATGGACCTTGGCACTGCCAATACCATCATATTGAATAACGGAAAGATTGTAGTGGACGAACCTTCGGTCGTTGCACTCGACCGTCGCACTGACAAGATGATTGCCGTAGGCGAGCGGGCTAAAATGATGTATGAGAAAGAGAACCCGAATATTCGTACTGTGCGTCCTTTGCGTGACGGTGTGATTGCCGATTTTAATGCTTGCGAACAGATGATGCGCGGGCTGATTAAGAAGGTGAATATGGGTAATCGTTTCTTCTCTCCTTCATTACGTATGGTTATCGGTGTGCCTTCAGGCAGTACGGAAGTTGAACTCCGTGCCGTTCGCGATAGTGCAGAACATGCCGGCGGACGTGATGTATATTTGATTTTTGAACCTATGGCTGCTGCTATCGGTATCGGTATTGATGTGGAAGCACCCGAAGGAAATATGATTGTCGATATAGGTGGTGGTACTACCGAGATTGCTGTTATTTCATTGGGCGGTATCGTGTCGAATAACTCGATTCGTATTGCCGGTGACGATTTAACGGCTGATATTCAGGAGTATATGAGTCGTCAGCATAATGTAAAGGTGAGTGAACGTATGGCAGAACGTATTAAAATCCATGTAGGTGCGGCATTGACTGATTTAGGCGATGATGCTCCCGAAGATTATATTGTTCGTGGTCCTAATCGTATTACTGCTCTCCCTATGGAAGTACCTGTCAATTATCAGGAAGTGGCACATTGTTTGGAAAAGAGTATTGCCAAGATTGAAACTGCTATCTTGAGCGCATTGGAGCAGACTCCTCCCGAGTTGTATGCCGATATTGTGTTGAATGGTATTTATCTGGCAGGTGGCGGTGCTTTGTTACGCGGTTTGGACAAGCGTCTTACCGATAAGATTAATATTCCGTTTCATATAGCCGAAAGATCCTTTGCTGAGTGTAGCCAAAGGTACAGGTATTGCACTGAAGAATGTAGACCGTTTCTCATTCTTGATGCGATAAGATATTAATGAAGAAATAAAGATGAGAAATCTGCTGAATTTCTTTTTAAAGTATAATTACTGGTTCCTCTTTGTTTTACTGGAGGTAATCAGTTTTGCTTTATTATTCCGTTTCAACAGTTATCAGGAAGTGCATTCTTTACCTCAGCCAACCGGGTTGCCGGTGCGGTGTATGACGCAGCCAATAATGTCACCGGATATTTTCACTTGAAAACCATCAATGATGAATTGGTACAAAAGAATGTAGAACTGGAACTGCAAGTGGAACGCCTTCGTGAAGCCTTGACGGAAGCGACGGGAGACAGCAGTGGTATCGAGCAGATGAAACAGGAAGCCTTGCAGGGGGTATGACATCTTCAAGGCGAGTGTTATCAATAATAGCATTACTCATGCCGATAATTATATTACTATAAATAAAGGTACGGCAGACGGTGTGCGCAGTGAAATGGGGGTAGTGAACGGAAGTGGTGTGGTAGGTATTGTTTATCTTACTTCTTCTCATCATTCCATCGTTATTCCCGTTTTGAATTCTAAAAGCAGTATCAGCTGTAAAATAAAGAAGAGTGATTATTTCGGTTTCTTGAAATGGGACGGTGGTTCGTCTGAATATGCTTACGTAAAAGATATGCCTCGTCATTCATTATTCTCTTTGGGAGATACCATTGTGACAAGCGGACACAGTGCCGTATTTCCTTCAGGAATTCCGATAGGGACAGTAGACGATATAGCCGACAGTCATGATGGTCTGTCTTACTTGCTTAGAGTCAAGCTCTTTACAGATTTTGCTCGTCTGAATGATGTTCGCGTTATTGCGGAGAAAGGGCAAGAGGAACAGCTGGAATTAGAAAAACAGGTTAAAACGAATAAGTAGAGTAGACTGATGATTACTTATCTGCAAAGAATAGAGTGGTTTATCGGGCTGGTACTGTTGCAAGTGCTGGTATTAAATCGTATGCATATGAATGGATATGCCACTCCTTTCTTTTTTATTTATTTTATTCTGAAGTATAATTCGGGTGTAAGTCGTAACACATTGATGGTGTGGTCGTTTTTACTCGGATTGACAGTTGATATTTTCAGTAATACTCCCGGAATGAACGCCGCCGCCGCTACGTTATTGGCTTTTATGCGTGAGCCTATCCTCAGGCTGGTGACGTTACGCGACAGTGCCGAAGACTTTGAGCCGGGCATCAAGAGTATGGGGATTTCTCCTTACTTTCGGTATATTCTGTTGTGTACATTCCTGTTTTGTAGCATTTTGATGGTGATAGATACTTTCTCGTTTTTTAATCTGCCTGTATTATTATTGAAAAAATATTGACAGATGCCTCCATTACAATTGTTTGTATATTATGTGCCGAGGCAATAAGGAGGAAGAAATAAGTGGAAAGAGATTATAATCTGGAGAAGCGGAAATATGTGATTGGTGGATCGGTTGTTGTTATTGTACTGATTTACCTGATACGTCTTTTTACCTTGCAGATTATGAGCGAAGACTATAAAAAGAATGCAGACAGCAACGCTTTTCTGAATAAGACACAATATCCCAGTCGTGGTGTGATGTATGACCGTAATGGGAAATTATTGGTTTACAACCAACCGGCATACGATGTCACTATGGTGATGAAAGAGGTGGTAAATCTTGATACACTTGATTTGTGCCGGACGTTGAATATTACTCCGGAATACTTTAAAAGGCGTATTCGTGAAATGAAAGATCGCCGCTCTAATCCGGGTTATTCTCCTTATACTCATCAGGTCTTTATGACCCAGCTTTCTGCCGAAGAATGTGGAGTGTTTCAGGAGAAACTGTTTAAATTCCCCGGATTTTATATCCAGAGACGTACCATCCGACAGTATAATTATAATTCAGCTGCTCATGTTTTAGGTGATATTGCCGAAGTTTCCAAACGGGATATAGAGGCGGATGATTATTATGTGCGTGGAGATTTTATCGGTAAACAGGGGGTGGAGCGCTCTTATGAGAAACAATTGCGTGGAGAAAAAGGAGTGGAAATATTGCTCCGTGATGCTCGCGGGCGTATTCAGGGACGCTATATGGACGGAAAATATGACAAGACTCCTGTACCGGGCAAGAATTTGAAATTGGGGATTGATGTTGAGCTTCAAATGCTTGGAGAACGACTCTTGGAAGGGAAAATAGGAAGTATTGTTGCTATCGAACCTGAAACAGGAGAGATATTATGTATGGTATCTTCACCTACTTTCGACCCTAGGCTGATGGTGGGACGCCAACGGGGAAAGAATCACTTGGATTTGGCACGCGATAGTTGGAAACCTTTGTTGAACCGTGCTATTATGGGACAGTTTCCGCCGGGGTCTACCTTTAAGACATCACAAGCCCTTACTTTTCTTGAGGAAGGTATTATTGTGCCCGAGACGCCTTATTCCTGTTATCATGGATTTGTACACGCAGGCCTTCGTGTAGGTTGTCATGCCCATGGCTCTCCTCTGGCATTGGTTCCGGCTATTGCTACTTCATGTAATGCTTATTTTTGCTGGGGACTGTATCACATGATAGGAGCCAAGAAAAAAATACGGTTCGGTACAGAATGCGATGTCTACCTGGCGTGACTATATGGTTTCGATGGGGTTTGGATATCCGTTGGGTGTAGATCTTCCGGGAGAGAAGCGGGGAATGATTCCGAATGCAGAGTATTATGACAAGAATTATCGGGGCTCTTGGAATGGTTTGACTATTATCAGTATTGCCATCGGACAGGGAGAGGTGACATTGACTCCGTTACAGATTGCCAATTTGGGAGCGACAATAGCCAATCGTGGTTACTATGTTACTCCCCATGTGGTAAAAGAAGTGGAAGATGAGCCGTTGGATACTTTGTATAGTACGAAACATTATACGAAGGTGAGTAGCCGGCATTATGAAACGGTGGTGCAGGGGATGCGTGCAGCTGTATTGGGTGGTACATGCCGGGGAGCCAATATTCCCGGTATAGAAGTTTGTGGTAAAACCGGTACGGCACAGAATAGAGGTAAAGACCATTCTGCTTTTATGGGGTTTGCTCCGATGAATAATCCGAAGATAGCTATTGCAGTTTATGTGGAGAATGGAGGATTTGGTGCGGTATATGGGGTGCCTATCGGAGCACTGATGATGGAACAGTATTTGAAAGGAGGATTGTCTCCTGACAGTGAGGTGAAAGCTAATGATATACAAAACAGGAGGATAGATTATGGCATACACGAGCGATAATATGTTGAAGTCGATAGACTGGATAACTATTTGCATCTATTTAGCATTGGTTATCTTCGGCTGGTTCAGTGTATGCGGGGCCAGTTATGACTATGGTGAAATAGATTTCTTCAGTTTCGATACACGTGCCGGTAAGCAGTTGGTGTGGATTTCCTGTTCATTGGGGTTGGGATTTATTTTGTTGATGCTCGAAGATAAGCTTTATGATATGTTTGCCTATATTTTTTATGGGGCAATGATGTTGCTATTGCTTGTCACTCCTTTTTTGGCCGAGGATACGAAAGGTTCTTATTCATGGATTAAGTTTGGACCTGTCAGTTTGCAGCCGGCTGAGTTTGCCAAGTTTGCTACGGCTTTGGCTTTGGCTAAATTTATGAATGTTTATGGATTCACCATGAGTAAGCTGGAAGTATTCTCTTCCGGTAACGGGGATGATATTACTGCCCATGTTGCTTATTATATTACAGCGTGAAACAGGTTCTGCATTGGTCTATCTGGCTTTTTTCTTCATGCTGTACAGGGAAGGAATGCCCGGCTCCATTCTGTTTGCCGGGATTTGTGCTGTGGTTTATTTTGTGGTTGGCATTCGTTTTAGTCAGGAGATGATGGCAGATGACTGTACATCGGTCGGGGAATTTTCGGTCTTGCTGTTGATAACGATACTGTCTGCCTTGTTGGTTAATTCTTATTGTAAGAAGAAGCCGGTGGTGTGGTATATTCTCGGTTTCGGTTCTGGAGGGACCTTACTGGCGTTGCTCTTTTCTTATTATGTGATTCCTTTCGATATTACGTGGTTTCAGTACGGACTGTGTGTGGCATTGGTTTTTTATCTCATATTCCTTTCCATGCGCGAGCGTATGCGTGATTATTTTTATATTGCTCTGTTTGCTATTGGCTCTGTGGGTTTCCTTTTTTCTGCCGACTATGTATTTGAAAATGTGCTTGAACCTCATCAACAAGTACGTATAAAAGTGGTACTGGGAATGGAGGAGGACTTGGCAGGGGCTGGGTATAATGTGAATCAAAGCAAGATTGCAATCGGTTCGGGAGGACTGTTGGGAAAGGGGTTCCTGAATGGGACGCAGACGAAGTTGAAATATGTTCCCGAACAGGATACGGATTTTATTTTCTGTACGGTGGGTGAGGAGGAAGGTTTCCTGGGTTCTGCTATTGTGTTACTGCTGTTTATGACTCTGATTTTAAGGTTGATAGTTATTGCCGAAAGACAACACACACGCTTTGGACGTGTATATGGTTACTCGGTGCTGAGCATCTTCCTGTTTCATCTCTTTATCAATATAGGAATGGTACTCGGATTAACGCCGGTAATCGGTATTCCATTGCCTTTCTTCAGTTATGGAGGCTCTTCTTTATGGGGTTTTACCATCCTGCTTTTTGTATTTTTGCGCATTGATTCGGCACGAGGAAGTCATTAAGGTTTTTCCAAACGGATGCCGACATCACTGATTCCCTTTCAGTGGACTGTCTGTCATGATATGAACGATGCGGATATTTCTGGAAGCACTGTCTTGGGCGATTGTAAAAGAGGGTGTATAGAGCTTGGTAAATTGATATAGTCCGCCGGGACCATTTCCGTTCCAGTTTCCTGTTTTATCGGCAAGGAATAATTGCAGTGTGTCTGTGGTATAGGTGGATGTGTCTTTTACATTTGTGCTGATATTCATCCATAAATCACGATACGGATAGCTTTCCTGATGCCTGATGCCGATAGTCATTTCATACGTTCCCGCAGGTATTGAAGCCGGAAGGGTATAAACAAGAGTATCACTCTTACCCATCCCGTTGTAGGGATGGATTGATAAGAGTGATAAACCGTATTACTGTGACATGCTGTCAATAGTAAATATATTATCGGCAGGCAAGCTATTTTATTCTTTATCAGCCACAGGAGCTTGTGGCTTGGAATTGTTGTTCTGAGTTGTTTGGGCATTGTTACCGTTATTATTTCCATTTTTATTGTTGGCAGAAGCGGTGTTCTCGCCATTGCCTGGACGCCGGTTACGGTTGCGCTCGCGGCCGTCTTCACGGTTGCGTTTTCCCTCTGCTCTGCTTTCTTTATTTTCGCGTGGAGGTCTTCCTTCCCCTTTGGGTGGGCGGCCTTCTCCTTTCGAAGCTCTGTTTTCTCCTTTGGGAGCTCTGTTTTCTCCTTTGGGTGGACGTCCTTCGCCCTTCGGCTGGTTATCTTTGAGCTGTTGAGGCTTGTTACCGTTGGTAGTACTTTCGTTATTGCCGTTGGTTTCTCCTTTTCCTTTTTCTTTTTACGATTGTTGTTATTGCCTTTGCGTTTGTCAAAAACGGGTTAGACTTTCCTGTTCCACTAAATCAACCGGTTGTTGTGGTTCGTTTTTCTTGATGGTTTCCAGCAAGTTTTCCGGTTTTTTCGCCACGTCTGTTCATATTGATGATTTCAAAGGCTCGTCGTGCAGGGATTGTCACAATGTTTTTGCCATGAAATTTTTTTGTCGGTGGAGTAGGTAATGGAACCTTTTTTAGTATATCAGCCTTGAAGAAGTAGAAAGTGCCGTCGACGGTTTCCAATGTGATTTCTTTACTCGGGAGTCGTTTTTGTGCTTCCACGTATGCGTCCACTTCATAGTTGAGGCAGCATTTCAGTTTGGCGCATTGTCCTGCCAGTTTCTGCGGGTTGAGTGAGATGTCCTGATAGCGAGCCGCACTGGTAGAAACAGAAACAAAGTTGGTCATCCATGTGGCACAACACAGTTCGCGACCGCAGGGACCGATTCCCCCGATGCGTCCGGCCTCCTGCCGTGCACCGATCTGCTTCATCTCGATACGCACGCGGAAAGTCTCTGCCAATACTTTAATTAGCTGACGGAAGTCAACGCGTTCATCGGCAATATAGTAGAAGATGGCTTTGTTGCCGTCCCCCTGATATTCCACATCACCAATCTTCATGTTCAGATTCAGGTTCAGCGCAATTTGGCGTGAACGAATCATCGTATCATGTTCTTTGGCTTTTGCTTCTTCATACTTTTCCATATCTACCGGTTTTACTTTTGCGGTAGATTCGTTTAATTTCGACATCCGGTTTCAGGTTTGCTTTGCGCATTTGCAGTGGAACGAGTCGTCCGGTCAGTGTCACTACTCCGATATCATGTCCGGGACTTGCTTCCACGGCAACAATATCGCCTTTGTCCAGCTTCAATTTGTTGCTGTTCTTGAAATATCCTTTGCGCGTATTCTTGAACTGAACTTCAACCATCTCCTGTTCCTCGGCATTTCCGGGAATATCAGCCAGCCAGTCGTAAGTATTCAGCTGTTTATCCTGTCGTCCGCAGCCTTTGCAATACAAACAGCCGCTTCCGTTCTTTAATTTAAACTCATTATTCATAGTGTTGTTATATATATGTTATTTCTGCACCAGCAGCACAATCATTTTAAGCGAGAAATCAAAAAATACCATCTTGGCATTTACGTTCTGTTCTATATGTTGCTGTGCTTCACTTAGTTCATTCATTATTCCCATTACGTTTCGTTCGTTGACAAACGGAGCGAAACGAGTAGAAAAGTTTTGTTCTTCATTGCTCATATATACCAGATACTCGTCGGTGAAAATTGAATATGAAATTTTCACGTATCATACGCTGGCAATAAGTAAGGAAGTTTTTTTTGTCGTTCGCGTCCCATGCTTGCCACTCCTTCGCTCCATCGTTTCATATCGCGTATCTTGCGCTGGTAGGACAGACGCATCAAACTGACAAATAGTTCGAAAAACAGTTTGTTCTCTTCACTCAGATGAATGGTTTCCAGTGCTTTCAAAAAAATTACCTTCAGAGCGGTGGGCAATATCATTGGCATCTTGCGCTTGCAATCCGTATTTGCTTTGCAGCACTTGGGCTATTTCTGCTTCATCAATTCCATGAATGTTGAATCGTTGGGTACGGCTTTGAATTGTTTGCAAGAGTGCATCCGGTTCTTCCGAAACAAGAAGGAAAACGGTTTGTACCGGCGGTTCTTCTAATAGTTTAAGTAGCTTATTACTGCATTCTACGTTCATTTTTTCGGGCAGCCAGATAATCATTACTTTATAACCTCCCTGACTGGATTTCAAACTGAGTTTGCGCATAATTTCATCGCTTTCTTTGACAAATATCTGCGCTTGCTGATTCTCTGCTCCCATCTCTTTTAACCAATGGTTAAGGTTGAAATAAGGATTATTCATTACAAATTGCCGCCACTCCGATATGAAATCATCGCATACTGTATCTTTTCCGGCTTTTTTCTTGATGACAGGGAAAACGAAATGAAAATCGGGATGTGCCAGTTTGTTGAACTTGGTGCAACTGGGGCATACGCCGCAAGCATCATGCTCTCCACGGTTTTTTCACAACAAATGTAACGGGCATATGCTATCGCCAAAGGTAACTTTCCAGTACCTTCCGGGACCGCAAATCAGTTGGGCATGGGGGATTCTTCCCTCTTTCACTTCGGCAATAAGCCGTTGCTTTGCTTCTTCTTGTCCTATTACATCTTTAAAAAACATCAGCCTATATTAATATATTACTTTTGCTACTTCTTTTACGCTTTCTACGGCACTCACCGTATAGAAGTGAATACTTGGCACGCCGTATGCTATCAATTCGCGGCATTGGTGGATGCACCATTCCACCCGAGGGCGCGTGCTTCTTCATCGGTTTTGCATTTCATGGCTTCTGAGGCCAATTCTTGTGGAAGATCAATCTTGAATGTTTTCGGTATCATGCTCAATTGAGATAATTTGCCGAAAGGTTTGATCCCCGGTATGATAGGTACATTGATACCTTCTTTATGTACCCTTTCCACAAACTCAAAGTACTTACGGTTGTCATAGAACATTTGTGTTACGGCATATTCCGCACCGGCTTCCACTTTTTTCTTTAGCCAATAAATATCTTGTTCCATATTGGGTGATTCTTCGTGTTTCTCAGGGTAGCAGGCCACTCCATAGCTGAACGGTGTTCCTGTCACCTTGATGGGAGAACCATCGACGAATAGTCCCTTATTGAAATCATTAATTTGTCCTTCCAGTTCCAATGCATGGCTGTATCCGTTTCCTTCGGGGACAAATGCGGATTCGTGTTTGGCTTTGTCACCGCGTAATACCAACAAGTCGGTAATGCCCAAGAACTGTAAGTCCAGCAATACATATTCCGTATCCTCGCGGGTAAATCCGCTACATAGGATATGTGGCACAGTTGTTATATTGTATTTGTTTTGCAGTGCGGCAGCTACGGCAACCGTTCCGGGACGGCGGCGCATACGTGCGCGTTGGTAAAGACCATTTCCAAGGTCTTTGTATACATATTCGCTGCGATGGGTGGTGATATTGATGTACTTAGGGTCAAATTCACGCAATGTATCCACCGTCTTATAAAGCTTCTCAATGCCCGTTCCTTTCAGAGGGGGCAATATCTCAAAAGAAAATGCCGTTTTATCGGTGCTTTTTATTAAGTCAACTACTCTCATTCTTATATCTCGTCTCTTGTGCCTTCTACGGCAAAATTACATATTGGGGCAAAAATAAGAAAAATATTGTAGTTTAAGGAGGTGAAAAGAGGATTTATTTTTTCTCTGCCTTATAATAAGGTGAAAACCATAAGGCAGGAAAAAACTTTCATTGATGTAAAACCGTGTTTTTTGCCAAAGTAAAAAACTGTTTATTTAAAGGAAGGGTGTAAACATATTGGCGAACCAGCCAACAAAGCGTTTCCATGCGGAACGCTTTTTGTATTCTTCCTTGGTGAGCAATGTGCTGTCTTTCTTGTCATCTTCAAACATACTGCTCAATTCGTGGGTTGTTTCTTTGTCAAAGATAAAGGCATTTACTTCGTAATCGTAACGCAAACTCCGGCTATTTAAATTTGTGCTGCCCACGGTACAAAACAAACTATCTACCATCATGATTTTAGAATGGTGGAACCCTCCGTTATAGATATAGAATTTCAGCTCCTTTTTTTTTCTGAGTTTGTTTGAAGTGTAAAAAGCTGCATCAGGGGTAAAGGGATGTCTGATTTGCCGGGAATCATTATTTCCACCTCTACTCCACGTTTCAATGCTCGTCTGATAGCTTTCTTTATACTGTGGGTGGGTGTGAAATAGGGATTTACAATCTGCACTTTATGTTGTGCGGCGTCTAATGACTTAACATACATACGGCGCATTATTTTGGGGCTTTTCCGCGGTACTCGGTCGACTATTGCTACCGTCTTGCCACCGGTACCAATGGAATCATTGCGCAAAGGGTAGTACATTGCTCCTCCGATATGCTGTTTGGTGCTTTTATTCCACATTGTAAGGAAGATATCCTGAAGATTGTTTACGGCATCACCTTCGATGCGGACATGCATATCTCTCCAATCACCTATTTCAGGCAGACCTTTAATGTAATAATTGGCTATATTCATTCCTCCGGTATAGCCCACTTTGCCGTCTATTACCACTATTTTGCGATGGTCACGATGCAGGGCATGGTTAATATACGGAAATTTAAAAGGATCAAACTTCACTATTTCAATTCCTTTTTTGCGTATGGCTTTCAGATGCTCTTTTTTCAGAGGCTTGTTGTTTGAGAGGTTGCCAAATGCATCGAACATGGCTCGTACCTCCACTCCTTCTTTTACCTTTTCGCCTAATAAATCGAACAGGGCATTAGCAATTGAGTCATTACGGAAGTTAAAGTATTCCAAATGAATGTGATGCTTGGCTTTTCTTATTTCTTCAAAGAGGTCGATAAATTTGGTATGTCCGCTTTTTAACAGTTTCAGGCGATTGTTTTGGGTGATGGGGATGCCTGATTCTTGCAGGTAGCTGATTACGATAGAATCGCTGTTTGCTTCTTTGTGCAAGGGTAGTTCTGCAAATGGAAAGGAACAGTATAAAAAGAATGGTTAGATGAGTATGTCTAGTTATATCGATTTTCATTGCTTTTAAAATTAGGGTCGCAAAAGGTATTTATTATTCTAAAGATGACCAAGTTATCGGTATTATTTATATTTAAAAGCGTAAAATAGAACAGGTAAATCGGAAAAACTTTCTTTCTGTTCTGTATTAATTTATAGAAGAAATTGATAAATAGAACAGTTAATTTGGTATATAGACCTTTGTTACTTCATTTAAGTAGAGTACATTTGCAGGAAAACACTAAAACTTAAATCTATGAAATTATTTTGTTGTATTATTTTAGGTGCGTTTATGGTAATGTCGGCTTCTTGCAGTCATAATAGCAAAGAGACTAGAAGAATGCAGACAGTAAAAATAGACACAGTTTTTTCTTTGTCGAAAGGGCAAACTCCTTTGCAGTTTCGGGGAAGGTAAAAGCTGCTCAGGACGTTAATTTGTCTTTCAGAGTAAGCGGAACGATAGGCAAAATTTGTGTGGAAGACGGAGCCCGGGTAAGGAAAGGTCAGTTGTTGGCACAACTTGATCCTACCGATTATCGGATTCAGCTGGAAGCTACCGAGGCCGAATATCAGCAGGTTAAGGCTGAGGCAGAACGTGTGATGGCTCTTTATAAGGATAATGGAACGACTCCCAATGCCAATGACAAGGCTGTGTATGGGCTGAAGCAGATAACTGCCAAGTATCAACACCACAAGGATCAGTTGGAATATACTAATCTCTATGCTCCGTTTGACGGATTCGTACAAAAGCATTTGTTTGATGAACATGAAACGGTGGGGGCGGGGATGCCGGTTATTTCGATGATCAGCCAAGGAGCACCGGAAGTGGAAATAAATCTGCCGGCAGCAGAATATATTCGTCGTACACAGTTTATCCGTTATCATGCTACATTTGATATTTATCCGGGCAAGTTTTATCCGTTGGAATGTATCAGTATCACCCCCAAGGCAAATGCCAATCAGTTATATTCTATGAGATTGAGAATAGTGCAGGATGGTAAGCCTTCTCCGTCCCCGGGAATGAATACTATGGTTACTGTTTTTTGCAGTGCAGGTGATATGCATTCTCTGTCAGTGTCAAGCGGGGCTGTTTTGCAAAAGAATGGAAAGGCAGCAGTCTTTGTTTATGACCCGTCGAAAGGAACGGTGAGAAGTTGTGAAGTGACTGTACTCAGACTGCTGACCAATGGACGCAGTGTGATAACTTCGGATGCATTGCAGCCGGGAGAACTTGTCGTGTCATCGGGAGTGCATCATATAGAGGATGGCGAGGTGGTGAAACCGTTGCCGCCTATTACATCAACTAATGTAGGAGGGCTGTTATAATGGATATTAGTAAGTGGGCATTTCAAAACCGTAATCTGGTTTATTTCTTGGTGGCTGTCCTTCTTTTGGGAGGTGTTTATTCCTGCTATGAGATGAGTAAGCTGGAAGACCCGGAGGTTAAAGTGAAATTGGCGATGGTGGTTACCACTTATCCGGGAGCATCGGCGCATCAGGTGGAGTTGGAAGTAACGGATGTGTTGGAAAAAAATATCCGTACCATGGGTAATATAGATAATGTGGAGAGTTATTCTTATAATGACTTATCTATTATTCAGATAGAATTGTTGAGTACGGTGAAGGATGAGGATGTGGAGCAATGTTGGGATATGTTGCGTCGCAAAGTGGGAGATGCCTGTGCTTCGCTTCCTCCGGGGGCAAGCGCACCAATGGTGAAAGATGACTTTGGCAATGTATATGGCATGTTTTATGCTTTGACCGGAGATGGGTTGACGGATAGGGAGTTGTCTGATTATGCCGAACTTATCAAGAGGGAAGTTAGTGACCTTGAGGGGGTGGACAGGGTAGAACTCTACGGCACAAGACCGGAATGTATCAATATCTCTTTGTTGCAAGACCGGATGGCAAATTTGGGAGTGAAGCCTGCCGAAGTGCTTGCCACATTGAACGGGCAGAACAAAACGACTTATACGGGGTATTATGAGAATGGAGATAATCGTATTCGTGTAACGGTCAACGATAAGTTTAAGACGGTAGATGATATCGGAAAAATGCTTATTCAGGGACACGATGATGATCAGTTACGTTTGCGTGATATAGCGCGAATAGAAAAGAGTTATGAGAATCCCACACGTAATGAATTGTTTTATGATGGTGAGCAGGCTTTGGGACTGTTGGTAGCTGCTTCCAGCGGTACGGATATCATCAAGGTAGGCAGTGCGGTGGCAAAGAAGCTTGACGATTTGAAAGGAAGCCGCTTACCGGCAGGAGTGGAGTGTCATAAAGTGTTTTATCAGCCGGAGCGTGTGGGTGATTCGTTGGGTACATTTGTTATCAACTTAATAGAGTCTGTGATTATAGTTGTACTCATTTTGATGTTGGCAATGGGCTTCAAGAGTGGGGTTATCATTGGAATCAGCCTGGTGGTAACGGTATTTGGTTCATTTCTGTTCTTGCTGTCTGCCGGCGGCACGATGCAGCGTGTGTCCTTGGCGGCATTTGTGCTGGCAATGGGGATGCTGGTAGATAATGCCATTGTAATTATCGATGGTATCTTGGTCGATCTGAAGGCAGGTAAACCTCGTATGGAGGCGATGACAGCCATCGGAAGACAAACGGCGATGCCGTTATTGGGGCCACCTGATTGCCATCATTGCTTTCTTGCCTATTTATATGTCACCGGATACAGCAGGAGTCTATACGCGCGATCTCTTTATCGTATTGGCGGTATCGCTATTGTTGAGTTGGGTATTGGCGTTAATTCATGTTCCTCTGATGGCAAACAGGAGACTGAAGAGTGAAATGACAACAGGAGAAACGAATGCCCGTGTGTATAAAGGGCGTGTTTATGCTTATCTGAGAGCTGCTCTTTACTTTGGCTTGTCTCATCGCTGGAGCTTTGTATTTGCCATGGTTGGTCTATTGGGGCTCTCTCTTTGGGGGATATGGTTATATGAAACAAGGATTCTTCCCCGATATGGTTTACAATCAGCTTTATATGGAGTATAAATTGCCTGAAGGGACTAATTCGACGCGAGTTGTCCATGATTTGCGGGAAATAGAGACGTATTTGAAGAGCAGGAAGGAAATAACCCATGTTACGACTTCTGTTGGCGGAACTCCCGGACGTTATAATTTGGTGCGGAGTATTGCTAATCCTTCTCTTTCTTATGGGGAACTGATTATAGACTTTACTTCACCGGAAGAATTGGTGGATAATATGGACGAGATTCAGTCTTATCTGTCGCAGGCATATCCTGATGCGTATGTCAATTTAAAGCGTTATAACCTGATGTTCAAGAAGTATCCTATTGAGGCACAGTTTATGGGACCCGACCCGGCGGTGTTGCACCGTTTGGCAGACAGTGCACGTCATATTATGGAAAATACTCCTGAGGTACGCCTTGTGACGACAGATTGGGAGCCGCAGGTTCCGGTGCTGACAATAGAATATGACCAGCCGGCCGCACGTGCTTTGGGGTTGAGCCGCAACGATGTCAGTCTCTCTTTACTGACAGCTACCGGAGGAATTCCCATCGGTTCATTTTATGAGGGAATTCATGCCAATACAATCTATTTGAAATGTTTGAATGAAGAAGGGAATCCGATAGAAGATTTAGGTAATACACAGGTGTTTTCTTCTATACCGTCACTCAATGGTCTGCTGAATGAAGAAATGATGGTAAAGTTGAAATCGGGTTCACTGTCAAAAGAAGAACTAGTGGAAGGTATTATGGGCAGCACTCCATTGAAACAAATTAGTAAAGGAGTGGACGTAAGGTGGGAAGACCCGGTGGTTCCGCGTTATAACGGACAGAGAAGCCAGCGTGTGCAGTGCTCACCGGCTCCGGGACTTGAAACGGAACAAGCACGTTTGGCTGTTGCTTCGCAGATAGAAAATATTCCTTTGCCCGAAGGTTATACATTGTGTTGGCAAGGAGAAAAAATAGCCAGTACGGATTCTATGAAATATTTATTCAAGAATTTTCCATTGGCTATTATCCTGATGATTGCTATCCTGATTATGTTGTTTAAAGATTATCGCAAACCGATTATTATTTTCTGTTGTATTCCTCTTGTCTTTGTGGGAGTGGTGGCAGTCATGCTGCTCACTGGAAAGACTTTCAATTTTGTTGCGATAGTGGGGACGCTGGGATTGATAGGTATGTTGATTAAAAATGGTATTGTGTTGATGGATGAAATAACGTTGCAGATAAACCGGGGAGTTGAACCGACAGCAGCATTAATCGATAGTTCGCAAAGTCGTTTACGTCCTGTGATGATGGCTTCTCTGACTACCATCTTAGGTATGATTCCTTTGCTGACAGATGCCATGTTTGGTTCATTGGCAGCCGCCATCATGGGAGGATTACTGTTTGGTACACTCATAACATTACTGTTTATACCTGTTCTTTATGCATTATTTTTTCATATAAAACAGACTGACAAATGAAAAAGATATCTATTTTGATTGGTGCTTTATTTTGCTCATCAGCTTTATTTTCTCAAGAGGTGTTGAGCTTGAAGCAATGTCGTGAGATGGCTCTTCAATATAATAAAGAAATGGCAGCTTCTGTCCGGCAGACAGAAAGCGCGCGATATATGGCTAAAAGTTATAAAGGAAATTTCTTTCCGAATTTTACGGCGAGTGGGACCGGTATTTATAGCAGTGCCAGTGGACATTATGGTATAGAAGGAGGAAATCTGCCCGTGTTTATGCCTAATTCATCCGGTCAATTTCTGCCCAATGGCGGTTTCTCTTATTTCCCGGGAATTGATTTAAAGTATAAAATCGGGCTTATTTATATGGGAGGAGTGGAAATTGAACAACCTCTCTATATGGGTGGAAAAATTACGGCGGCTTATAAAATGTCTGTATTGGGCAAGGAGATGGCGCAAATGAATGAAACCCTGACGGCTACCACCGTTATTTTGAATACCGATAAGGCATATGCCCAAGTAGTTAAAGCTAGGGAAATGAAGAATGTGGCCGATAGGTATCATACTGTGCTGGTTGAGTTGCATAAGAATGTGGAAAGTGCATATCGTCATGGGTTAAAGCCTCAGAATGACGTGCTGAAAGTGCAGGTAAAATTGAATGAAAGTGAACTCAATATGCGCAAAGCAGAGAACGCATTGCGCTTGGCAACAATGAATTTGTGTCATTTTATTGGTAAACCTTTAATTGCAGATATACAGGTGTCGGGAGACTATCCTGAAGTGAAAGAGAATATAATGATGCAGGTATCGGATATTACGGCTCGTCCTGAATATGGCATTTTAAATAAACAAGTAGCTATGGCAAAACAGCAAGTGAAATTGAATCGTAGCGAACTGTTGCCTAAGGTTGGTGTTAAAGGCTCATATAATTATATTCATGGTTTGAAGTAAATGATGAAACATTTTTGTATAAAGGAGGATTTTCAGTCTTATTGAATGTCAGCGTTCCTCTTTTTCACTTTGGAGAGCGTATCAACAAAGTGCATGCCGCCAAAGCTAAGTTGGAACAGACTCGTTTGGAGCAGGCTGATATGAATGAGAAAATGCTGTTGGAATTGACTTTGGCTGCTAACAATTTGGATGAGGCTCGCTTAGAAAGTGAACTTTCCGACCGTTCTTTGCAACAGGCAGAAGAGAATATGAGGGTGAGTAAGAAGCAGTATGAGGTGGGTTTAGAAACTTTATCGGATTATCTTGAAGCTCAAACTTTATGGCAACAGGCTTATAGTGTACAAGTGGATGCTCATTTCCGTCTGTATTTGAATTATGTGGAATATTTAAAGGCTACCGGAACTTTGTCACAAAGCAGTTCATATTGAAATGTCTTTCAAAAAGATGTAAATTCGTGGGAACAATGGGAGTTTCATGAGAACAATCATTAGTAGCTCTATGCTGCTTGAATACTTCTATCTTCAATCAATAGCAAATAATGTCTGTTCTTACAGACGCCCTAATTCCCCCAAGTTTTCAGACTGAGCCGTTTTTTTAACTAATTCCCCCAAGTTTTCAAACTGAGCCCCCTTGAGTCGGTAAACCAGTGCAATTCAGGTATAAAAAAAGAGAGTTACTTTTTGTGTAACTCTCTGATTCTTTGGTGATCCGCCTGGGGCTCGAACCCGGACCAACATTAAAAGTGTTGTGCTCTACCTGCTGAGCTAGCGAATCAATCCTTTGTTATTGCTATTCTTCCGAATTGCGAGTGCAAAGGTAGGCGTTTTGTTTAAACTTCCAAATATATTGCTTACTTTTTTTGATTTATTTTTTAATAAGTTCTATTATCTATTGATTATCAGGCGTGTTATTGTCACTCGAAAATTCCTTTTCTTTTATATGAATGTATCGTTGATAATAGGAAAGCATTAAGCTGGTGCACGGCAAGGCGATAATCATTCCTACAATTCCCATCAATGCTCCCCAAACAGACAAGGACAAAAGAATGATAGCAGGGTTCAGACCGGTTATTTTCCCCATTACTTTGGGAACAATCAATCCGTCTTGTATGACCTGTACAATGCAAAAGACTAAAAATGCACAAAATAATATCCACCAGAAATTTTCTCCGGTATCGGCAGCTTTGAGTAATGCTAATAGTATGGTAGGGATAAAAGCAATGAGTTGTAAATAAGGTACTCATATTGAGTAGACCGATAAACAATCCGAAGCCGATTGCCAGTGGGAAATCAATAATCAGAAAACCGATACTGAATAAAATACCTACACAAAAAAAGCTACCACTGCTTGTCCACGGAAGTACTTGTTCATGCCTTCTTGTACATCATTTACTATTTTGATGGTCGTATCGCGATGTTTTACAGGAACTAATTTTATCCAGCCTTTGGCTATGGCTTCATAATCCAGCAGAATGAAAAAAGTATAGAGCAGTATGATAAAAGAGGTAAATATACTCACGACCACATTGACTGACTGTGTAAAGATAGCCCATACCTGAGGCAGTACATCACGTATGGTTTGAGCAATACGGTCTTCATTCAAAGCCTCATTTATTTTAAGCATATCGATATGTTCTTTAATAAAATTGGCCACGGTACCGGGGATGGCTGCTTGTTTTGAACCTTCCACAAAGTAATCGGTGAGCAGTTCTTTTAATTTTCCGAATTCTTCTACAATAGCAGGAACCAGTCCGATAAATGTCAGAATACCGATGCATATTAATACCAGCATAACAGCAAAAAAAATAGAAATGACTCTATTTTTTAACCGCAATTTATACTGAAAGAAAGTAACCATAGGATAAATAAGGTAGGCGATGAGCCACGCAACGAAAAATGGAAGTAATACTCCGCTTAAGCGATTGACTAAATAGAGTATTCCTATAATGACAATTCCGCTTAGAATACCACGGATAAAACTGTCAAATGTTATTTTCTTCTGTAACATAATGATGTGGACTTATTGGATGGTTTGTTCTTCCTCAATAGCTTTCCTGTAACATTCACGGCACAATGGTTCATAGTCGGCTTTCTCGCCGAGCAGTACTCTTTTGTCACTTTTGGTTATGCGATGAGAAGCATAAGCTAAATTACCGCATTTTACACAGATAGCATGGACTTTGGTTACTTCATCTGCAATGGCACATAGAGCCGGAATAGGTCCGAACGGAATTCTTTTGAAATCCATATCCAATCCGGCTACAATAACACGCACCCCGCTGTCGGCCAGCTGATTGCATACGTTTATTAACCCTTCGTCGAAAAACTGTGCTTCGTCTATTCCTATTACATCTTTATCTGAAGAGAATAATAAGATACTGGCGGAAGTATCAATAGGGGTGGAGGCAATGGAGTTGCTGTCATGTGATACAACTTCCTCTTCAGAGTATCGGGTATCCAAGGCCGGTTTAAATATTTCCACTCTTTGGCGGGCAAACTTGGCACGTTTCAGCCGTCGGATAAGTTCTTCCGTTTTGCCTGAGAACATGGAACCGCAAATTACTTCTATTCTTCCTCTTCTACGTGTCTCTTGTATGTGGTCTTCTGAAAAAACTACCATGGTTAAATAGTGATAATTGGTTTTAGTTACGGCTGCAAATGTACTATTTGTACCCCAAAAAAGGGCTATAATCCCTAATATTTTTATTAATAAAAGATATAATGTTAAAGGAATGTGCAACATCTGTTAAATAATAGCATCAATTAACTTTATACATTTGATTTCTTTCTACATTTGTCATCATATAACAGAATTAGGAGTGTTTTTTTATGGGAAAACTGTATGTAGTGCCTACTCCCGTGGGGAATTTGGAAGATATGACATTTCGCGCTATTCGCGTGCTGAAAGAGGCTGATCTCATATTGGCTGAAGATACTCGTACTTCCGGCATTCTTTTGAAACATTATGAAATAAAGAATGCGATGCAGTCCCATCATAAATTCAATGAACATAAAACGGTTGAAGGCGTTGTCAATAGAATCAAAGCAGGCGAAACTGTAGCGTTGATATCTGATGCCGGCACTCCCGGAATTTCTGATCCCGGATTTTTAGTTGTACGGGAATGTGTAAGGAATGGTATTGAGGTGCAATGTTTGCCGGGAGCTACAGCTTTTGTGCCGGCATTGGTTGCCTCCGGTTTGCCTGATGAACGTTTTTGTTTTGAAGGTTTCCTGCCTCAAAAGAAGGGTCGGGTTACTCGGCTCACTTCTTTACAGGAAGAGAAGAGGACGATGATATTCTATGAGTCACCTTATCGTTTAGTGAAAACCTTGACTCAATTTGCCGAGTTTTTCGGTGCCGACAGGCCTGTTTCCGTATGTCGTGAGATTTCTAAAATGCACGAAGAAAGTGTACGGGGTACATTGACAGAAGTTATAGCGCATTTCACAGAGAACGAGCCACGTGGCGAGATTGTCATTGTGCTCGGTGGAAAAGAGGACTAAAAATAATGAACTTTAAAAAGTAAAGCAGATGAAAAAGTTAGTAATTTTATCATTGTTGTCTGTTGCCCTGTTGAGCTCTTGCGGTAACGGAGCAAAAAATGAGGCTATGAAGGCTCAGAATGATTCTTTAATGGTAGAACTGTCCAGCAGAAATGCAGAATTGGACGAAATTATGGGTGCATTTAATGAGGTTCAGGAAGGTTTCCGACAAATAAACGAAGCTGAAAACCGTGTTGATTTGCAGAGTGGCTCTATTCGTGAAAACAGTGCAAATAAGATAAAAGATGATATTCGTTTTATTAGTGAAAAATTACAGGCTAACCGCGAACAGATTGCTAAGTTGGAAGAGCAATTGAAGAACAGTAAATATAATTCTGCACAGTTGAAAAAAAGCTATTGCCAATTTGACTAAGGAATTAGAGGCTAAACAACAACAGATTGAGACTTTACAGGCAGAGCTTGCTTCAAAGAATATTCGTATAGCAGAATTGGATGATGCAGTGGCCGGATTAAGCCAAAATGTAAGTGATTTGACAGCTGAGAATGAAGCTAAATCTGCTACTGTTGCCAGTCAGGATAAAGCTTTGAATACTGCATGGTTTGTCTTTGGTACAAAATCGGAATTGAAAGATCAGAAAATTCTTAAGAATGGTGACGTGCTTAAAAATGACGATTTCAATAAAGATTATTTTTACTCAGATTGATATTCGTACAGACAAGGAAATCAAATTGTATTCAAAACGTGCAGAACTATTGACCACTCATCCTGCAGGTTCATACGAATTGGTGAAGGATGCAAAAGGGCAGTTAACTTTGAAGATAACTAATCCTAGTCAGTTTTGGAGTGTATCAAGATACCTTGTTATTCAGGTAAAATAAAATAATATATAAATTATCCCGTAAAGGGGTTGCGTCTCAATCAGGCACAACCCCTTTTTTATAATTATTGAATGTATATGTATAAGAGCATATTTATAGATTTGGATGATACGGTTTGGGCATTTTCGGAAAATGCCCGCGATACGTTTCAGGACATGTATGAAAAGTATCATTTTGAGCGATACTTTGACTCCTTTCATCAGTTTTATACCATATATAGTGGGCGAAATGAAATACTTTGGGGAGAATATGGTGCCGGACATATCACAAAAGATGAGTTGAATGATATGCGCTTTTCTTATCCTCTGCAACAGGTAGGTGTTGAAGATAAAGCATTGGTAAAAGCATATTCGGATGATTTTTTTGCAGAAATAGTGTACAAGAAGAAGACAATGCCTCATGCGGTTGAAGCATTGGAATATTTGTCTTCAAAATACAATTTGTATATCCTTTCCAATGGTTTTAGAGAGTTGCAAGAACAAAAAATGCGTTCGGCGGGAGTTGATAAATACTTTAAAAAAGTAGTTTTGTCGGAGGATATCGGTGTGCATAAACCTTTTCCTGAAATATTTTACTTTGCGATGTCAGCCACTCAGTCAGAATTGCATACTTCTTTGATGATAGGGGATAATTGGGAGAATGATATAGCTGGTGCCAAGGATGCAGGGCTCGGACAAGTATTCTATAATGTAAAAAAAACAACGAAGTTTTCTTTTCAGCCTACAGGGATAATAGAGGATTGGAATGAAATAGGGAAGATTTTATAAGAGAAAACGAAGAGAGTGTCAAAGGCAAATTAATAAAAAGCATTTTTGACACTCTCTTTTTTGTAGTCGATGATTAACTGTTAGTTACCGCTAACTTTCAGTTCATCATTGTAATCAGTTTCGTTCAAAGGAACATCCCATGTCCATTTGTTGGCGCCGCTTGCCGGAATAGTCGTAGCAATAGAGATGTGTGCATTGCCACCTTTGTCAAAGCCATTGCGAATGACATCACGATTCCAGCGTTTATAGTCGCTCCATGCAAAGCCTTCTCCCCATAGTTCAAGTTCACGATAGTCCATGATTTCGTTCCATAACGCATCTCCGGTTTTGGTACAAGTATATTCTGCATTACGTCCGGAAGTAGCATTCAGCTCTACTAAAGCCGCCTGTGCAGCTGCTTCGTTGTTTAGGAAGTAGTTGGCTTCCGCTTCTATCAATACCATTTCGGAAGAACGGATAAAAGGTAAGTAACCTACACCCGGAGTGTCGAATACATAGAACTTTAATTGTCCTCCTAAGTACATATAACCAGCTTCATAAGGAGCAGTCAGTCCACTGACAGCCATCTTTTTACAATAAGCTGCGGCTTCATCCCATAGAGCATCGGCTTCTTTTTCTTTTTCACCCATACCTAAAATGCCATATGTTAAATCCATGACTGAACCATCATTGAAGTTGTAGCCCGGGAATTTGTCTTCGGTGAGAAATAAAGCTTTACGGGCATCATTGTTGGGGATGCGGTTAATTAATTCGCGTCCGATAGCTCCGGCGCCGGTCTGTTGCGTGCTGGCATAGTAACCGTTGCAGGCAAATTGCACTCCGTAGCTCAATACCAGTTGTTTTCCTGTGAACCTCCAAAGCTACCCATGATCCATTCACCTGTAGGGTTGCAGAAACCTGCATAGTATTCTGTATTGTTCATCAATGGATAGCCCTCACGCGCCAATTTTGCTTCGCTTAAAGCTTTGGCATAATCCTGTTTTGTCAGTGCAGCACGAGCATATATGGCATGGGCAACGTTAACATTCGGCATCCATACATCGCCTTCTTTTCTATTCATGCCACTTTCGCCATATAAACTGATAGCCTCATCCAAATCTTTATAAATTTGGGTATAAGTTTCAGCCAATGTAGAATAAGGCATTCCGTTAGTTGATTCGTCTAAACGAAGTATTAAACCTTGTGATGCACCATTGTTGGAGTCTTGCCAGCGCCAGCAATAATAGTGCACTAATTTTTCAAAAGCATAGGCTCTGAATGTTAGTGCCGAAGCTTTTATAAATTGCTTTTCACTTTCAGTGCCTTCTGCGTTATCTATGTTTGCCAGAATTGTGTTGGCATTGCCTACTATAGAATAATAGTAATACCACGCATAAGCATCGTAAATAGAGTTAGTACGTGTATGAAACTCTTGATTATGAATAGGTGACCAGCCGGATGCATATAAGTTATACAGATAGTTTTCGCTCGGATAATTTTCATAATGAGCAATGATATTGTTTTCTCCGGCAAAGCCTTGACCGAAATAGTAATGTTGGGTGCTCATGAGTTTGGCAATACCATTCAGTGCCTTTTATGGCATTGTCGGTTGTTCCGATGGCATCAGCAGAACCGGTAGAGTCTGTGGGAGCTGTGTCCAGATAGTCGCTTGCACAAGAGGAAACCAATAAGGTACCTGCCATTAGACTACCTACAAACAATTTTTGAATATATTTTTTCATAATTCTATGTCTGTTTTTAAAAGTTATTTCTTTAGAATTTTACAGTTAATCCAAAGTTATAAACTCTGGCGGTTACATAGGTGTCATCCGAACCACCATTGAAAGAATATTGTGGGTTTAAACCTTTACGTGCAGTTAGTGTAAAAAGATTTTCTACACCGGCATTCAACATCAACCCTTCAATGCCTAAATTCTTCATCCACTTTTTGGGTAGTTCATAAGATAAACTCAGATTTTTGAATACCAAGTAAGAAGAACTTACCAACCAACGGTCGCTGGTAGCATTCAAGTCAGAAGATTTGTAGTAATCTATACGAGGAATACCATTCGGGTCAATACGGTTAGGAGAAGTTTCGGTCATACCTGCCGGAGCACCGTTCCAAGAATTTAAGATGTCCTTGTGGTAAGCACTACCTGCGACCTGATTCGGATACACCCATTAAGCTGCTATAAGAACCATCGTATGTTTTTTTCCACCTAAAAGAATAAGTGAACAACATGTTCAGATTCCAGTTTTTTCCATGATAGGGGCAGAACTGATAGAACCATATACAGTGGGGAGTGCAATGCCTGCCCATTTACGTTGAGCATAAGAGGTAGCAGTGGCATAATCTTGTCCATTGATATTTACTAAAGCACCTGCCTCTTCAGCTTTAACTTTCTGTTCCGGATCAAGTGTATAAAGAGAAGTACCGGTCAATTGGTCTACTCCTTCAAAGTGGTATGTATAGAATTCATAAATAGAATGACCTTCCGAATAGTTCTGCATACCGTGCAGAATGTCTTTTCCGTCAGGCAATTTTACGATTTCGTTTTTCAAGAAAGTGGCATCAACGCCAATGTTCCATTTCCAATCTTTACTGTCTATGGCGTCTGCATTTAATGAGATTTCCCAGCCTCGGTTGGAAACGGTTCCAATATTTTTGTATTGTGTCAAGTTCATGACCTTGTCCTGCCATGGATAAGAACCGGCTGACAGAGGTAAGCGGACTTCGAACAGCAAATCTTTAGAACGCTTGTCGAAATAACCGATTTGGAAGTTTAGCTTGTTAAACAAGCGGCCTTCTACAGCCACATCCACGGTTTGGGTAGTTTCCCATTTTATATCGGGAGCTGCCAATGACTTTTTTCAATAGAGCAGGATTGCCACCATTTTTATCAATGGTGTATAAAGCCATGTGCCCATAATAGCTGACCCCCATATTGTTACCCACTTCACCATATGAAGCACGCATTTTTAAATGATCAACCCATTCCACATCTTCTAAGAAGGCTTCATTTTTCATATTCCAACTAGCACCTACCGAATAGAAGTTACCCCAGCGGTTGTCTTTTATGGAAGCGTGAAGAACCATCACGCCTGAAAGAACCTTCGATGAAATAACGATTATCATAGTTGTATTTTTACACGTGCCAAATAAGATTCCGTCTTGTCTTCATCATCGCTACCGTTGAAGTAAGAGTTGGTTAGGAAATTGCCCATTGTTAAATTGCCGTCTACAGCCATACCGGTATTCATGCCGGATGTGTATTTACGCTCCCAACTATAACTTTCATGAGCAATCATGGCTTCTATATTATGTATTTCTTTGAATTGATAATTCCAATTTAATATTTGCTGTAAGGTTACTGTGCGGTATTGATATGCATAGCTTGTCAGACGACCACCATTGGTAGCACCATCACCGATTTTGGGATTATCATATTTTTTGTTATTACTTGTACTGTTGTTTAAGTCTCCTTTTACTGTGACAGACAATCCTAACGGTAATGTAATCGTGGCAAAAGCTTGTCCTCCTAATACATTACGAATGCTTTCTTCTTTATTGAACAACATTTCATAAGCGATATTACGGTTGCCCAAATATGGAGAAGTTGTATCATAAATCTTTTCACCATTTTCATCCAGTTGGTAACTACCATCAGCATTATGCATATACACAGGATACACCGGTGCCATATAGCGAGTAATGTAGAACGGATTGGAATAATAACTACCGGTGGCATTGTCATTATAGTTACGCTTAGTCCACGAACCGGTCAGGTTCACACCTCCTTTAAACCATTTATTCGGTGTAAATGTAGAATTGATACGGCCGGAATAGCGTTCATAATCTGTTGCTTTTACATAACCTTTCTCTTTCAGATAACCAATTGAAGAATATATACTGTATTTTTCACCGGAAGTAGAGGCCGACAAGTTGTAATCTTGACGATGACCATTGCGCTCAATGGCATCTGCCCAATCTAAATCATCATAACCGGATAAGCGAGATGCTGTCAGTTTACCATTGGCATCAAATAATTGATTGTCTGCTGCATTATAGATATTGCGTCCGATGGATTCTGTAATAAGATGTTCAGTCGCATATTGTCCGGCTTCTGTTGCACTCATACCTTTATTAGACATCATGGCATATTTTTTTTGCCATCCAAGAAGCTTCCATCCAGCGGTCGGCATCCAAACGGTCATATTCAGGAATACCACGATTATAAATACCCTGATTCATTTGTAGTGTAATGCTTGGTTTGTTGGTAGCATGTCCGCTTTTGGTTGTGATTAGGACAACACCGTTAGCTGCTCGGTTACCATATAAAGCGGCTGATGCAGCATCTTTTAAAATAGACATACTTGCAATGTCATTAGAATTTAGTTCAGCCATATTTCCATCAAAAGGAACACCATCTACCACATAAAGTGGTTCTGAAGCTCCGCTGACTAATGTACCGTAACCACGGATACGGATAGATGGAGCTTTCCCCCGGTTCTCCATAGGTGTTGTTAACTTGCACACCCGGTGCGGCTCCTTCTAACGCACCGGTAACACTTGTTGTGATGCGTTTTTCTATTTTTTTATTATCTACAACGGAAATAGAACCTGTTAAAGATTCTTTTTTAGCTGTACCATAAGCGATAACTACAACTTCGTCAAGTGTTTCTGTATCAGGTTTTAAAACAATGTTTATTGTTGGCTTAATAGACACTTCCTGAGATTGCATACCTATAAATGAAATTACCAAAGTTTTTGCAGAACTAAATACATATGTATAGCATTGATAATTAACGCATTAACAACTATGTCGCATTATGCATATATCCACTGAATACTGCTGTAGCATTATAATTAATAAACAATTCCTACTTTAATTCTACCATGAAATAAGATTGTATTGGTAGTGTTTAACTAAATCAGTTTACACTATTCTGTAGGTATATGGATCAGATTGTTTAAGTTCTGTATCAACAATTTGTTTCCTACAGTCATAACATATATATGTGTAAGCTTATGCATACGTACGTCAGTGTGGCCCGATGCGTACGTACGTGTAGGCTTACGCATATATATGTGTAGGCTGATGCCACCGTATGTGCAGCCCGATGCGTACGTACACATTTTAAAATAGGCAGCTCACACTGCATATTGCAGAAAGACCTTGATGTTTTTAAAAAACTTCAAAGTCTTTTTCGAACATAGCAAGGTCTTTTTTAAAAAGCTCGGTATGTTTTTCCTGTAAAGGCAGATTGTACCCCTTCACCAAGTCAATCATTTTTTCTTTTCCGTTCATCCTTACATCTTTACCAAAACATGCAGATAATCAATTGGTTAATAATGACAGAGCCCCTTTTCATTCTTGTTTCAGTCACTCTTTCCAAGTCCCTTCAAAGCTGCCCACAGCGATTCCAAACTTAACGAATGAAACAAGAATGAAAGGATGACGATGAGATGTTCATTCACCACTGACTATCCATCAACAGAGCATTTTAACGACTGATGAAAGGAGGAAGGAAGAAACGTATTTTTCACTTGTAGGACAAAAAACAGTTGTTTTTATGGTTTCAGTCATCACATGGCAAACCATTTACTTAAATGGAATTATCCATTCCTTTGACCTTGCCAAGGCAAACATGCATGTTGCAGAAGAAAAATCTGTCACACATAAAACTCAAAAATACTCGAAGAGCTTTTCTTTGTGTGACAGATAAAAGAGATAATTGTTCTACTTATTTTCTACCTGATACCAGGTGTATAATTAATATGTCAGTAATATTTAATCTTTTCCTTTCTGACACTTTTTTAAATCACGGACAATAGTACTGCCCATAACTTCACCATAAATCTGCGTTGTAGTCAGATTTTTATGTCCCAATAGCTTCTGTACAGTTGTTATATTGGCCCCATATATTAATAAGGTAGCATTGGTGTGCCGGGCTGGTATGAAATGAAAAAAATGCTTGTCTATATTTGCCAATTTACCTATACGAATTAATTCTTTTTTGTTAATATTGGAATTACTTTTCAGTGAAAAAAAAGTATTCCACTTGTTTTGATACTTGGTAAGTATGTTCAAAGCTTTTCCGCCAAATAGCAGATTTAAAGGAAGCTTAACCTCAATGCCTGTTTTTACAGAATTGAATATCAGCCACAATTCTCTGTCTATTTTAACAATATTCTTCTCTGTTAAATTGGTAAAATCCGAATAACGTAATCCTGTATAACAGCAGAATAAGAATGCATCCAATGTATGTTGGAAATGCATATTCCGATTTATCAAAGATAATTCTTCCAATCTTTTCATTTCATCAGGCAAAAAGAAATACATGTTTTCCCTCTTTCATTTTAATTTTATATCTTCTGAAAGCATAATCATTTAAATCGATATATCCTTTATTTATTGCCGCATTAACAAACGATTTTAAATGTTTCATGTGTTTTGCTACAGTATTCATTTGATAACCGGCGTCATACAAATACTTTTCAAAACTAGTTATGAAATTGTAATTTAGATCTTTAAACTCAATTGATGGTTTAAATGATTGGAGCAATCCAATAGTCGTTAAGTGATTTTGCTTGGTACTATCTTTTAACTGAGATGCATCTATTTCTTTACGCACAAAGTTTAAAAATGAAATATCCGTACTACTTTTAAATTCATCCTTTATAAGATTTAATGTGATGACCTTACCTTGCCTCCACAAAGCCAATTCTTTTCTTTCCAGCTCAATTATAAACTCTTTTAGCATTCCGTTAAGTGCATCTTGATTGGGATGATCTTTGATAACCTTCTTCTTTACATCCCATTGCTCTGGACGTAAATAGATATGGGTGGAAAAGTAGACCTTCTTCTTATTGAGGTAAGCTTCTACTTGGACCAGAGCTGTTCCTCTGAATTCAAACATTTTTTCCGGTTGTAAACAGGACGATAACTTAATCTTTCTCATAATTCTTAGTTCTAATATTGAAATACTATATTCTATGATGATGATGTAAAGTGAACACTAAAAAAAGCATTTGAAGATGTTTTTGTTCTTTTCTTTATATAAACTTAGAAAGATTGCCCAATATGTTAACAATTATAAGTTAATATATATTTAAAATGCAGGTTACAGATTGAAAGTCGCTCTATTGCTAATATTAAAAAAAATCGAATAAAAATGAAGTGAATTTTATTTTTTTTTGTGAGATAAAACTCCCTAAAAAGCATGATAATAGAGGAAATACTTGTGAATTTTACCATTATTTGTTTGATTTTACAATTTTATTCATATCTTTGCCAATTGTTAGAGTGAATGAATTTATATTAATCTAAAGTTAAACTTTAAGAGAGAATTTTATGAAAAGAAAATTTATGCTGTTATTGACCTGTCTTTTTATAGGTATAGGTCTGGTAACCGCTCAGGTCACGAAGGTAACAGGTACTGTTATCTCGGAAGAGGACGGATTACCCGTAGTTGGCGCCTCTATTTTTTTAGTGAAAGGTACTGCTGTAGGTACTGTTACTGACATGGATGGTAAATTTCAATTACCAAATGTACCAAGTTCTGCAAAAACTTTGGTAATTTCATTTATAGGTATGCAATCTCAGGAATTACCTATAAAAGCAGACTATGAATGTTATCCTAAAGCCTGATACAGAAACACTTGAAGAAGTAGTCGTTTTGGGTTATGGTAGCGGCAAAAAAAAAATTGGTAGTATTGTCGGTTCTGTTGCAAAAAGTAAATTCGGAAAAATTATCAGCAAAACCTGTAGCTAATGCTATGGATGCTTTACAAGGACAGGTTTCAGGTTTACAAGTTTATACTAGTTCTGGTGAACCGGGCTCTAGCTCAAGTTCATATATTAGAGGTGTAGGCTCTCTAACTGCAGATAATGAACCTTTATATGTTTTGGATGGAACTCCGGTTAGTTCAAGTGTAATGGTAATGATGAATCCTAATGATTTTGAAAGTGTTACTGTATTGAAAGATGCTTCGGCAACTTCTATTTACGGTTCACGTGCTGCTAATGGTGTAATCTATATTACTACAAAAAAGAGGAAAAAATTGGTGAAAAAGCTGTGATTACAGCATCCGGTAACTATGGTACGGCTAGATTGGCACGAAGAGTAAGTAATCCAATGAATTCAACAGAATTACTTAACTACCAGTTGTCACATGGTATCATTAAACAAGAAACTTATGATAAGTATATCAATTCGGGTATCGATACCAATTGGGAAGATTACTTTTTTTAAAGATGACGCACCGACTTATCAAGCCAACTTATCTATCCAAGGTGGTAGTAATAAAACAATGTATTATGTATCCGGTTCATATTATTTTCAAGATGGTATAACTCCTCGTTCAGAATATAATAGATATACATTCCGTTCTAATTTGGAATCACGACCAACAGATTGGCTGCGTTTTGGAGCTAATTTCGGTGCAAAACTTACGATGAACAACAAACTTCATTATTTACATATCAGGGATCAAATAATTTGAATGGTGGTATCTTTGGTACTATTTTGAATCCTACTTATTATAATCCTTATGGAGAAGATGGTTCTAAACTGGATGTTATTCCCGGCTTGAACAGATATAGCCCATATTATTTGTCAGACAAGCAACCTTCATCTTCAAACACAGCTCAATTGGACGGTACTGCTTTCATACACAGTTGAATCCTATTGAAGGATTGACTATTCGTTCTCAGTTTGGTATAGAAGCTTATGATTTCAGACAAACTTCTAAACGTTTGGCTTCACATCCTAATGCTACTCAGGGAGGATATACCTATGAAGCCTTTAGAAGAAATGCTAAATTGACAATTACCAATACTGCCGAATATAACTTCAAGATTAAAGATATACATGATTTTACAATCTTGATAGGTCAAGAAGGTATTAAAAACGATTATCAACGTTTCGGTTCAGAAACAACCGGGCAAAGTGATGATCGTCTAAGTATGTTGGAAGCCGGTACAGCAGCTACTTTATTAGGAGCTGACGAAAATGATCTCTATACTTATCAATTCTTGTCATTCTTCGGACGTATCAACTATGCTTTTTTTAAATGACAAGTATTTTGCAGATTTCTCCATCCGTAATGATGCTTCTTCTCGTTTTGGTAAGGACAACAGAAATGCTATCTTTATGTCAGGAGGTTTGATGTGGAATATGAAAAAAGAGAGTTTCTTAGAGGACGTAAACTTTTTGTCTGATTTAAAACTTAAAGCCAGTATCGGTACTACCGGTAACTCTTCTATCGGCAACTATGATCACTTGGCATTAGTGGGTACTAATTTATATAATGCACAAGGAGGTTGGAAAATTAATACTCCCGGTAATGGAGATTTGGGATGGGAAAAACAAACTTTGGCTAATATCGGAATAGAAGCCAGCTTCTGGAACAAATATCGTATCGAACTGACTTATTATAATAAGAAGACCTCTAATATGTTAATGGATGTACCTGTTCCTTATACTTCAGGTTTCAGTTCTATTACTCAAAACGTGGGTTCAATGACCAACTCCGGTGTTGAAATAGCTGTTTCGCTCGATTTGCTCAAAACAAAAGATTGGTTTGTTGGATTTAATATGAACTATGCATATAATAAGAATAAGATTACTGAATTATTCTATGGTTATGATGAATGGGCGATGCCCAATTATTTGGTGTCATACAATGTCGGTGAACCTGTACAATATTATATGGCTGAGTGGGCCGGGAGTAGACCCTGCTGACGGTCAGCAAATGTGGTATATACCGGGAACGGATGGTGAGACAACCAAAGAGTATGATGAAGAACGACTTCAGCAGGCTACCGGTAAAAAACGTTATGCACCCCATAATGGTGGTTTTGGATTAAATGTCTCTTGGAAGGGCTTGAGCCTGAATGCTGATTTTGCATGGGTATTAGGAAAATATATGGTAAACAATGACTATTATTTTGCAGCCAATCCTTATAATTTTGCCGGATATAACCAATCAAAAGATGTGTTGAATGAATGGAAGGAACCCGGTGATATTACTGATATTCCTGCTTATGGAAATGTTATGCAATTTGATACTCACTTATTGGAAAATGCTTCATTCTTGCGTCTGAAGAATATTTCATTGTCGTACATTTTGCCTAAAAATTGGTTACTGCCAACCAAAGTAATACAGGGAGTAAGAATTATGGCTACAGCACGTAACTTGTTTACTATTACAAATTATAAAGGTGCGGATCCTGAATTGGATACTAATTTGACTTATGGTGCTTATCCTAATACAAAGCAATTTACAATTGGTGCTGAATTAACATTCTAAATATTTAAATTATGATACGTAAAATATTCAAAACTATAATATTGTCGTCATCTCTTGTCCTGACTGTGACATCGTGTGACTTAGACCAATATCCTAATGATAGTATCTCTACAGAGACATCTTGGGAGACTGTAGACGACGCGGTTAAATTCCGTAACGGTATTTATTCCTACTTCAAATCTATCAATGGAGGAATTTATACCTATACTGCAGACCAGCAGTCAGATTTATTTAATGCAACAATCTCCTATTCTAACCGTGGTGGAGATATGCATCGTTGGGACTTTTACAGCTGCTCAATATGATGTTGAAGATATTTGGCAATATAATTATTATACAATTAATAATTGTAATAATATTATAGCTAATATAGATAAAATTGCAGCTGAAAAAGAAGAGGATAAAAGCAACTCTTAATATGATTAAAGGTGAGGCTTATTTAATGCGTGCTATTTGTTATAATACATTAGTAACCCGTTTTGCAAGTTATTATGAACCGCGACAGCTGCATCAGCTAAAGGTCTACCGCTGGTTCTTGAAATGGATCCTCAGGGCAAGCCGTCTCGTTCTTCATTGGAAGATACTTATAAGCAAATTAAACAGGATATTAAAGAGGCACGCGCTAACCTAACTACTAAAGGTGAAGCTAATTCCGTTTATTTTACAGTAGATGTGATTGATGCGATTGAAGCGCGTGTTGATTTGTATATGCACAATTACGCTGAAGCCATTACATTGGCAAAAGGATTGATTGATAAATACCCTTTGGTTGCAGATGCAAACATGTTTAGCAATATGTGGTTAAATGATGAAAGCTCTGAAATTATTTTTAAGTCATTCCAATCTGTAGATGAACGTGCTAACTCTATGTCATTATACCTTTCTTATAGTACTACAACTAAAAGTTTTAACCCGGATTTTATTCCTTCAAAATGGGTATTAGATCTTTATGAGGATGGTGATATCAGAAAAGAAGTATATTATCGTAAGGACAAAATTACCTGCCTTGAAACAACAGTTGATGATGTTTATATGTTAAACAAGTATCCGGGCAATCCCAAACTGAAGAAATCGGAGTATGAATATTATCAAATGCCAAAAGTATTCCGTGTAGCCGAAGCATATCTAATCGCTGCTGAAGCTTCCTATCAGGCTAATGATGAGGTAAATGCCCTGAAATACTTAAACGATTTGAGAACTCAACGTGGTGCAAGCGTAGTAACTGCGACAGGTGATGCTCTGTTTAAGGAAATAAAGAATGAATGGATTCGTGAATTTGTTGGCGAAGGTCAGCGAATGAATGATTTGAAAAGATGGCATGATGGCCTTCAACGTCATGATCCACAAAACCAAGCTATTTTGATGATTGGGCCGACTATACTGAACTCACCAAAGAGGCTTCTGACAAACGCTTCTTGTGGGAAATTCCTAATAATGATATGAATGCCAATTCTAATATAGAAGGTAATTGGTAATATAGAGAAAATAGATTACTCACTAACTTAAAAAAGAGACTGTCTCAAAAATATTTTGAGATGGTCTCTTTTATTTTTTGTAAAAATAAATCGACATCAAATAATTGCATACAGAAAGTGTATCGGAATCACATATGATGGTAGAATCCAGGTAGAAAACAGTTCATAATATCGCTGTTTGAAGGTATTGTAAAGGAGAAGTAAAATCTTATCTAAAAAAATAAAGTGTTATATATCAGTATACTATATATAATTTTAGTTCTGCAAAGACTTTGGTTATTTCATTTATAGGTATGGAGAACAAAGAAGTGCCTATTAAACCGAGTGTAAAAGTGACTTTGAAACCCATGACGGAATTATTAAGTGAGGTATTGGTTACCGGTACTTATGGTAGTGCCAAGAAGTTAGGCTCCATGGTTGGTTCTGTTGCTGCTGTAAAATCTGAAAAGATAGCCAATAGACCAAGTGCGAACTTTGCGGATGCCCTACAAGGACAGGTTGCCGGCTTACAAGAGTTTTTTACTTCTTCCGGTGAACCTAGCGAAGGAGTCTCTATGCGTTTACGTGGTATCGGTTCTATCAACTCTTCCAGCGAACCTTTATTTATATTAGATGGTGCTCCTATTTCAAGTGGTGCATTTTCGGCCATTAACCCCTAATGATATTGAAAATCTGACTATTTTGAAAGATGCTTCTTCAACTTCTATTTATGGTTCACGAGCTGCTAATGGTGTTATAGTAATTACTACCAAACGCGGTAAAGGTGTTAAACCGACTGTTACCATAAAGGGCAATACGGTATCTCTCAGCGTGCTGTAGAAAATATCACTTTAATGAACTCAGAGCAATATTTCAATTTCTGTGAAACTGTCAATCCCAATTATAAGACTAATGAAGCTTTTCAGGCTAATAAAGAATTTGCATTGAAACACGGTATATCTACAGATTGGTATGACTACTTTTTTAAAGATAATGCACCGACCTATCAATTAGATGCAAGTATTACCGGTGTAGCTAACAATACCAATTATTTTATCTCTGCCAGCCATTATGATGCAGAGGGTATTGAACCGGCTTCAGGAATGAAACGTGAAACAGTACGTAGTAATATTGATACTAAAGTTTCAGATTGGTTCGGGTTGGATTGAATTTAGGTTTGTCTTATGAAGATTTTGAAACTAACGGTTTTGCCGGAACAGGAAATAGTTGGTACAACGTAGCGACTTTAAGTAAATGGGCCATCCCTTATGAAACTCCTTATGAAATCATAGAAAATGCAGATGGTTCTATTTCTTACGGAAAAAGAAAAAAACATTTTTAGATAAAATTGGATTGTGGAATCCGTATTATCTGCTGGAAAATCAACCTACAGAAAAGAATAAAATACGTCTATATGGTAATGCTTTTGAAGAGATAACACCAATAAAAGGACTGACAATCCGTGCGGCACAGGCAATAGATGCTTTCGATTACAGATATCGTTATGTTAGCCTGCCCGCTGATTATAATAATCAAAAGGGTTCTGCATCCGAATCTTTCCAGCGTTATTCTTCATTTACATTTACCAATACAGCCGAATACAAATTCAGTATCAACGAAATGCATAATATATCGGCATTGGTTGGACAAGAATCTATTATTTATAATGGAAGTTCGTTTGGTGCCAGTGTGGATAACATAACAGATGGTCGTCTGCCTATGCTGAGTAATGGTACTATTCCTAAGCAGCCGAGTGCCAGCAAAAAGAAAAAAGTGATGAACTCATATTTTAGTCGCTTGGAATACAATTTTGGTGAGAAATATTTCTTTGACGCTTCTTTCCGTACTGACGGCTCGTCTATTTTTTGGACGTGATAATCGTTGGGCTTCTTTCTTCTCTGTCGGTACCATGTGGAATGTGTCCAAAGAGGCATTCATGGAAGATATTGATTGGCTGAAAGACCTAAAAGTAAAATTCAGCTATGGTACGACCGGTAACTCTGCATTTGATGGTGATCCCTATTATCCTTCTTTTTGGGCTTAGTGGGTACCGGCAAGTATAATGGAGATCAAACATTCTATATTTCTTCTGTTCAGAATGATGGTTTAACTTGGGAAAAACAAAAGACTATAAATATAGGGATTGAGTGCACGTTTGTTTGATCGTTTGGATATCGACTTGGCATACTATGATAAGAAAACCACAGATATGCTGATGACTATTCCTTATTCATATACGACAGGTCACAGTTCCGGTTGGGGAAATATCGGTAGTATGTTTAACCGTGGTTTTGAAGCTACAGTCTCATACGATATTATTAACCGTAGAAATCTGCAATGGAGTGTTTCGGCCAATATTAACTATAACAAGAACCAGATTACTGAGTTGTTTGGTGGACGTGATGAGTATGTTGTAGCCAATACCGGTATTAAATATCAGGTAGGAATGCCTTATGGTGAACTGTATTATGTTCGTTGGGTAGGGAGTAGACCCGGCAGACGGACAGCAGATTTGGTTGGATAAAGACGGTAATGAGACCAAAACTTATTCTGAAGATAACGCTGTATTTACAGGAAAGCAACGTTATGCTCCATGGGCCGGTGGTTTCAGTACTTCATTCTTCTGGAAAGGTTTCAGCATTAATGCCGACTTCTCTTATGTATTAGGAAAAAGTATACTATTAATAATGATGCTTTCTTCTACAACAATCCGAATTTTGCAGGTCAGTTAAACCAATCAACGGATATGCTTGATATGTGGACGACTCCGGGACAAGTAACCAATATTCCTGCTGCTAATTCTGAATTGCGTTTTGACACTCACTTGATTGAGAATGCTTCTTTCCTTCGTCTGAAAAACCTGACTATCGGTTATACTTTGCCGGAAAATTGGTTGCATAAGACCGGTTTCATCAAAGGAGCACGTATTTTTGCTGTTGGACGTAATTTGTTGACCGTAACCAACTATACGGCGTCGATCCTGAAGTAGATTCAAACTTACAATTAGGAAAATATCCTAATACCAAGCAATTTACGATTGGTGCTGAATTAACATTCTAAATTTAAATAAAGCATAATATGAAGAAATCAATTATACTATCAATTATAGCCTGTTGTGCAGCATTTACTTCATGTAATATGGACGAAATGCCTAGCACATCAATACCTACGGATGAATCAATATTGACCGTAAAGGACTGTCAAGCCTTTAGTAATATGCTTCATGCTGAATGGAGAGGATACGTCCAAAATGCTTATTCAATGGATGCGTTGGTACAATCCGGATTATTGACTGCCACAGCAGATTATGGTAATACCTATGGATATTTTTATCGTTGGGCTTTCGAAATCACAGATGGAGCATTTTCGGGATGTTGGGCCGATAATTATTACATCATAGCCAATGCCAATCATTTAATAAGGGCGGTCAGAATATCTTGGCAAATGATGCGGAACTAAGTGAAAATGATAAAGCTTATATCAATCATTATGTAGGACAAGCTTATTTTTCCAGAGCTTATGCTTATTTTGAATTGGCCTTGCATTATTGTAAGAACTATGATCCCGCATCTGCCGGAAGTGATTATGGAATACCTTTGGTTACAGAATATGCGCCTAGTTCGGATTATTCCAAATATCCCGGT
>VOFK01000523.1_pt1 | contig 53412 bp, 50 predicted proteins | sample 5384121 | NCBI WGS metagenome assembly VOFK01 (sample SAMN12384730, study PRJNA508395) | human gut metagenome | isolation source: healthy gut J | host: Homo sapiens | reverse complement strand
CTTTGCCATGTCCTCATCCAGCTTCTGCATCTGCCGGTCATAGTCCTGTTGGAGCGCGAATTGAATCGGTCGGATTGTGAACAGCAGGTTGCCATTGCGTTTTGCAGCCATCCTTCGTCGTAACCATCGTCGGTTCTGTGACGAGCAGACCGAGTTCTTCGAGCGACCGGATGTGTTTGCGGATTGTGTTCGGACTCAACCCAACCGCTTCACCGATTTTTCGGTAGCTTGGCCAGCATTGGAATGTCTGCCGATCTTCGCAGAACAGAAGGTAGGCGTAGATTGCGATCTCTGCCGCGCTCAGACTCAGCGAGAAAATTTCTTTCGGCAGCGGGAAGTAGTCCTTGACCGAATCGCATGTCGGCCAGAGATTTCGCTTCACTCAGTTCCTCCCGTGTGCTGCTCCACCCATTGGATGAATGCTTCCTTCGGAACGACGATCCGCTTCCCGATTCGCAGCGCGGGAAAGTCCTTTTCGTGCATCAGCTCGTAGCTGCTCGACGGTGCGATGCCCAGCACCTTTGCCACTGTTGCCGCGTTCAGGAACAGCGGCAGTTCGTCATAGCTTTTGTAGTTTGATTCTTTCATCTGCATTTTCCCTTTCGCATTCGATGTTGTTTAATTCTTTTTCTATCTTCTATTATGAACTTTAGCAGATCCGCTTGCTTTTTGTAAATAGATGTGTTATAAAAATATTGTTATTCTCTATTTTGCGATTTGCAACTTCGATTTCCGAAAGGTTTTGATCATTTATGTTCGCTTGTAGTGTGTGCTTTTACAGCACGGATGTCCTATCTGGCAAACGCTATTTCCGGAGCAACGAGATTTTGACTGCCTGTCTGAATCTGCGCACAGGAGATCTCCGTGACGTCTTGGAAGAACTGAAATCCCTGCGTCAGAAAATTCAGCTTCCAGAGGAGCTGGATATCGAGTTCGACGAGAACTATGACCACTATGTACAGCAGGCGCAGAACCTGCTTTTCAAAATTGGGGCGGCTTGCGAAGCGGATTCCGCTGTATCGGGATGACCATAGCTTTGATGCGCCGCAGCTCATGGATTGTCTGAATCGGTTTTCACTTTGGGACAGCAATATTGGGCTGGAGCCGGACGTGGATTACTACAGCAGCGATTATGCAGATGAGGTTGGGTTTTCTGTGGCAGATGAGGACGGACATGCCACATTCTATCATCAGCACTTTTTTCCCAGAACCGGAACTCGCCGCGTCTGACGAGGCAGAAATTTTACTGGTTCTTCGCGACTGCAACCATGCAACAGCCACGCTGTTTGACAGCTATATCACATTCGTTCAAGATGTACTGCGCGTGCAGACTACTTACGCAGAGCTTTTGGAGGATTATCTGCACGCGAAGCGTCGGTTCCTGAATGAATCTGAGATCACAGCCTGCCTGATGCAGTATCTGCGCAGCAGCGGAAACCGCAGTGCGCGTTTGCAGACCGCAGGTGCAGCGCAAATGCGTTACGAGATCATCCGCTGGAAAGACGGCGTTGAGCGGCTCTGCGAAACAGCTTTCTTTGACAGTCTCGGTGCATTTCTCTATGCGGATTTCTTCCGTGGCTTGAATCGGAATTACCTGCCCCGGAAATGTGAGAACTGCCACCGATGGTTTTTACTCACCGCCGGAAAGTATTCCAGCTACTGCAATCGCCCGCTGAAAAACGAGCCCGGCAAAACCTGCCGCGATGTTGGTTCCCGCAAACGGTATGACGATAAATGCAAAAATGATCCCATCTGGCTTGCGTACAATCGCGCATATAAAACGCACTATGCCCGCTACCTGAAAAAGAAAATGACCACCGCTCAGTTTGAGCAGTGGTCGCGGTATGCTGTAGAACTGCGGCAGAAGGCAGAGACCGGTGAGATGGAATTGGCAGACTATCAGAGAGAGCTGCGGGTTTGACAATTTTCCGCTTAATCTTTGATTACAGCGGCCCAAAATCTGCGTTTTTCTGGTCCATGCAAAAACCAGAACATACAATTTCACCGCCTATCGGAAGTGTTCCGATGGGCGGCGAAGTGTTTATATCAGGGGGTGGTTTCCGTATGCGTTTTTTATCCTTTGACGGAGCCGGCGGTGACACCTTTGACGATATAGCGCGAGAGGAAGATGTACACGAGCAGCACCGGCAGGATGGCGAGCAGGATGAACATATAGACCTTGCCGAGGTCAAATTTCGAGTAATCCGCCGCGCGAAGCTGCGCGATCATGATGGGGACAGTCTTCATTTCCGCTTTATCGAGCAGCAGCGCGGGCAGGAAATAGTTGTTCCACGACTCGACAAACGTGAAGATAAGCTGCACGGAAACGGCGGGCTTCAGCATGGGCAGCACGATGCGGTTGAAAGTAAAGAACTCGCCCGAGCCGTCGACACGCGCGGCCTCCACGATCTCCATGGGCAGGACGCTCTTCATGTACTGGATCATGTAGAAGAACACGACCGGCGCCGCGATGCTGGGGAGGATCAGCGGCAGATAGCTGTTCGTCAGCTTCAGCTTATAGCACAGCTGGACAAAGCCCGCGGCGGAGACCTGCTTGGGAATGACCATGACGGCCATGATGAACAGGAATGCGAGCCGCTTGAGCTTAAAATTGTAGGCATGCAGGCCGTAGGCGGTCAGTGCGGAAAATAGGTGGACAGGATGGCCGTCGCGGCTGCGATGATAAAGCTGTTGAGCATACCGCGCGGGATGTTGATGGAGCTGTCGTTCCACGCGTTTTTGAGGTTCTCCAGAAAATGTCCCTGCGGCAGCGCCTTGAAGCCGCCCTGCAGATCCGCGTTGGTCCGGGACGCGTTGACGATCAGCATATAGAACGAGAACAGGCACAAAATCGAAAGGAAGATCAGCAGCGCATAGACCAGCACCCGGCTGACGGTCAGCATGGCGTGGGCTTTGCGGCTGTCCGTGGAATTCTTCTTCATTGCGAGCGCCTCCTTAGTTTTCTTCCTGCTTCGTCAGCGACTTGAACACCACAAGGCTCAGAAGGCCCGTGATGACGAAGATCACGACGGAAATTGCGCCGGACATGCCGTAGTTCTTGCTCGTCTTGAGGTAATTGTTGAGGTACATGACGAGCGTCGTCGAGGTGCGGTTCGGCGTTCCAAGCGCGTTGGTCAGCACCTGCGGCACATCGAACATCTGCAGACCGCCGATGAGCGCCGTGATGATCGTATAGACAAGGATCGGCGTCAGCAGTGGCAGCGTCACCTTGAAAAAGACCTGCAAAGAGCTCGCGCCGTCAATATTCGCCGCCTCAAACAGGCTTTGGTCAATGCCCATGATGCCGGCCATGAGCAAAATTGTCGTGTTGCCGAACCACATGAGGAAGTTCATCAGGCAGATGAGCCCGCGCACGGTGAAGCGGATGTTGAAAAAGTCGATCGGCATGTCGATCCAGCCGAGCTGCGTCAGGATCTGGTTGATCGGACCGACATTCGAAAACAGCATATAAAACAGCATCGAGAACGCCGAGGCCATGATGAGGTTCGGCATATAGATCACGGTCTTGAAAAACTGCTGGCCGCGGATCTTCAGCCGGTAACTTGTAAAAAAGCACGCCAGCATCAGGGAGATCACGACCTGCGGGATCGCGCCGCCGACCCAGAGTGCAATGGTATTTCCCGCATATTTCAAAATGTCGATCGTTCCGTTTTTATCCGGCGTAAAGAGCGTGATGTAGTTCTTCAGGCCGACGAAATTCGGCCCGACCTGCGTCAGCCCCTCCCGGTAGTTTTCAAAAAAGCTGTTGTAGATCGTCAGCAGCTGTGGTGCGAAGTGAAACAGCGCATAGGCCAGAAAGAACGGCGCGATAAAAACATAGCCCCACTTTGCGTAGCTGATTTTGGACCGTTTGGTTTTCAATTTGGGTGCTTTTGTCGTCTGCATCAGAACTCCTCCTCTTATTCTCAGACGTAGTTCCCAGCGGGCCGGAGCGGCCGGTTCGGAAGCGCGTCCGAAATCAGCGCCGGGGCAGGGCGTTCGCCCTGCCCCGGGAAGCCGCAGGATTTACGGAGTGACGATGGTCGGATACTTTTCGTTGATGTACTTATAGAAGTTGCTCATGGCCTCGTCCTCGGTGACGGTGCCCTTGCAGTACTCTCTCCAGTTCGCCTGCAGACCCTCGTTGAGCAGCTGGTCATAGATGGTGTGGTTTTCGAACTTGATGTTCTTGGCAAGGTCGCAGAACAGTGCGATGTCGTTCTGGCCGCCGAGGAACTCGCTGCCGTAGGTCGGATCCTGCGCAACGGTCTCGTTGACCTTCTGGTTGTTGGAGAACTGCGCCTCGTTCTTGACCAGGTTCGTGCAGACCTCTTCATCGTTGATGAAAGTGTTCATGATATCGGCAACCATGGTGGGGTTATCCGTGCCGGCAGGAGCCAGCAGCCACGTGCCGCCCCAGAAGTGTGCCTGCGGGCCTTCGCAGATCGCCCAATCGCCGAAGCAGCCCTTGTCCGCGTCCTGTGCGTTGCCCATGGAGAAGTTGAAGTACCAGGCCGGCCCGAAGTAGCACATGGCCTTGCCGTCTCCGAACATCTGTGCGGTGCACTCATCAGACCAGATATCGCAGTCCTGCGTGTAGCCGTTGTCGGAGAAGTCCTTGGCCTGCTGCATCCAGGTCTGGATGGCGGGATCGATCTGGAGGTTGTTGTTTGCGTCGACCCACGGTTCGGAAACGTTGTTGGAGAAGACACGGTAGGTAGCAGCCTCGGAAGCGGTCATCAGATAGCCCTTGGCCTTGGCATCAGCCGCGACAGCATTGAACTTGTCCCAGCTGTTCAGCAGTTCCTGGACCTCGGCGGGATCGTCGGTGCCCAGAACGTCCTTGGCGATGGAGCGGCGGTAAATGAGGGCCGCCGGGCAGCACTGGAAGGAGACGCCCTTGACCACGCCGGAAGCGTCGGACGCAGCCTGCACGGTGTAGGCATAGGTGTTGGAGAAGTCGGTCACGCCGAGGGCGGTGATGTCCTGCGTGACGGGCGACTCGGTGTACTTCTGGATGTAGTCGGCCTCAGCCAGGAACAGGTCGACCTTGTCGTCGGCAGAAGCGTTCTCCTGATTGAGCAGCGCCTCGTCTAGCTTGTCCTGATAGGCGCCGTCGGCGCTCGGGGTGATGATCCAGTTGACGGTCACGCCCTCGGGAACGGTGTAGTACTTCTCAAAGAAGCCCTTGAACTCTTCGTTCCAGGCGTAGATGTTGAAGACCTTGCCTTCCTCGGAAGCGGGTTCTTCGGCGGCAGTCTCTTCGGTGGCGGCGGTTTCTTCGGTCTTGGCAGGCTCGGCCGTTTCCGTGGAAGCGGCTGGCGTGTCGGTCGTCGTTTCCTTGCTCGCGCAGCCTGCAAACACAGCTGCGAGCATCAGGACTGCAAGCAACAGCGCAAAATACTTTTTCATTTGAATTCCTCCTGTAAAAATATAATGGTTGGTACTTTGATCTATGTGCACTGCCTCGCGGCAGAGAGCACCATCTTCAAATCGCGCGTACAGAGCCTCCCTCGACCAGCTTGCCCGGGATGAGGATCCGGTCGACCAGCGCGGTACGCGGCTTTTCGATGAGTTCGATGAGCTTCGCGGCAGCGGTCGCGCCGATCGCCGCCGTGTCCTGACGGTAGGTGGTCAGCGGCGGGCTCATGACGCTTGCGAGCTGGATGCCGTCATAGGCTGCGGCGCTGACATCCTCAGGAAGGCGAAGCCCCATGCGCCGGATGGCGTTGCCGCCGCCGATGCTGGAAAAATCGTCCGGCATCAGGATGCAGGTCGGCGGCTCCGGCAGCCGAAGCAGCTCCTGCGTCAGCCCTGCACAGCGGTCGGGGTCGTGGTAGACGCCCTCGCGGACATATTCCTCCGGGATCTCCAGCCCCAGCGCGTCGCAGGCGCGGTAGAAGCCCGTCAGGCGATTTTCCGTAACGGCGGTGCGCTCGCCGTGGATGAAGGCGATGCGGCGGTGCCCCTTGGAATAGACATACCGTACCAGCTCCTCCATGCCGCGCACGTTGTCGGATACGACGGCGGCACGGTTGTTGAATACGTGGTCGATCGTGACGACGGGCAGCTTGGAATTGACCAGCTCGAGCACCTGCGGATCGTCAAAGTCGACGCTGGCAATGACAACGCCGTCGACCCCGCGGTACTGACAGTGCTGCAAGTAAGTCGTCGCCTTCGCGCCGACGTTGCGATTGATAAAGGTGATGTCGTAGCCGTTTCGCTCCGCCTCGACCTTGAGACTTTCCAGCATCGAGGAGAAATACTCGTGCGCCAGACCGCTGCGCCGCCCGTCAACAAACAGGACGCCGATATTATAGGTGCGGTTTGTCTTGAGCGCGCGGGCGGCGGAGTTGGTCATATAGCCAAGAGAGTCAGCGGTTTTGCAGATCAGCTCCCGCGTCTGCTCGCCGATGTCCGGCTGCCCGGAGAGGGCCTTGCTGACGGTCGCGACCGAAACGCTGCAGGCCTTTGCGATATCCTTCATAGAAACCATGCCGGTCTGCCTCCATTTCGTCCGTGCGCTTCCTTAATCGTTTTCGTAATCTCAAAATAGCGGATTCCTCGCAAAAATGCAAGGGATTTTTTTCGTTTTTTACGTTTCTGAACGAAGTTTGGCTGTTCTGCTCAGTTTGGTCACGTAAATTTAGCAGATTTGACAGCTTAACGTTTCCGAAACTCGCCCTGCTTTTTCCTGTACTCCTGAAAAAAGATGTTTTTCAGGAAAAATCGCAAAATATGTCTTGCATTTTGCGCAAAAAGCCGCTATTGTAAAGCTGTAATTCTGTCATATTGATGACTTAAACGATTTCGATTCCGCCGGTGCGCCTGCGCGCATACCGGTGAAGGAGGGGTTTCGGATGCAATTTGGTTTCTTTGACGATCAGAGGCGTGAATACTTGATCACAAGCCCGCGCACGCCGCTGCCGTGGATCAACTACCTGGGGAGCGAGGATTTTTTCACACTCCTGTCGAATACGGCGGGCGGCTACTGCTTCTATCGCGACGCGCGGCTGCGCCGGCTGACCCGCTACCGCTACAACAACTGCCCGGTCGATCAGGAGGGCTTCCATATTTACATCCAAGACGGCGATACCGTCTGGAACCCCGGCTGGCAGCCCGCGAAAACGGAGCTGGACCGCTATACCTGCCGCCACGGCCTCGGCTACAGCGTGATTGAGGGGCAGAAAAATGGTGTTTCGGCCGCACAGACGCTGCTGGTCCCGCAGGGCGACAACTGCCTGCTCATCCGGCTGACGCTGAAAAATGGGACTGCCGCGGAAAAGACGCTCGATGTGTTCCCCTATGTAGAGTTCTGCCTCTGGGACGCGATGGACGACGGCTCCAACTTCCAGCGGAATTTCTCCATCGGCGAGGTCGAGCTGGAGCCGGACGCCATTTATCACAAATCCGAATACCGCGAGCGGCGGAATCACTATGCCGTGTTCTGGGCGAACCGCCCGTATGACGGCTTCGATACCGCGCGCGACGCCTTTATCGGCCTCTACGGCGCGCCGTCTCTGCCCGAAGCGGTCCAAAACGGCCGCTGCACCAATTCTGTCGCCCACGGCTGGGCGCCGGTCGGCGCGATGCAGTTCCATATGGCGCTGCGGCCCGGCGAGTCGCGGGAGCTTTTCTTTGGTCTCGGCTATGTGGAAAACCCGGAGGATGAGAAATTCTCCGCGCCCGGCGTGATCAACAAGACGCGCGCACACGCGATGATCGGAAAATACCGTACCCCGGCACAGTTTGACGCGGCAATGGACGCGCTGCACGGGCACTGGGACACACTGCTCTCCAACTACCACGCCGAGACCGGCGACGAGAAGGTCGACCGGATGGTCAATATCTGGAACCAGTACCAGTGCATGGTCACGTTCAACATGAGCCGCTCGGCCAGCTATTTTGAAAGCGGCATGGGCCGCGGGATGGGCTTCCGCGATTCGTGTCAGGACCTGCTCGGCTTTGTGCATATCATTCCGGAGCGCGCAAGAGAGCGGATCCTGGACATCGCCGCCACGCAGTTTGCGGACGGCAGCGCCTATCACCAGTATCAGCCGCTCACGAAAAAGGGAAATCTCGCCGTCGGCAGCGGCTTCAACGACGATCCGCTGTGGCTGATTGCAGGCGTGGACGCGTATCTGCGCGAGACCGGCGACTGGTCGATCCTGGACGAGGTCGTGACCTTTGACTGTGACCCGGACAACGCCGCGCCGCTCATGGAGCATCTGCGCCGCAGCTTCCGGTTCACCTGCACGCATCTTGGGCCACACAAGCTGCCGCTCATCGGCAGAGCCGACTGGAACGACTGCCTGAATCTCAACTGCTTCTCCGCCCACCCCGGCGAGAGCTTCCAGATCACCGGCCCCAGCGAAGGCCCGGTCGCGGAGTCGGTGTTCATCGCCGGGATGTTCGTCAAATACGGCAGGGCCTACGCCGATATTCTTCGCCATCTGGCGCTGACCGCAGAAGCTGCAGCGGCTGATGCCGCAGTCGCAGAGATGCAAACAGCCGTGCTGGATGCGGGCTGGGACGGCGCATGGTTCCGCAGGGCCTACGACGCGTTCGGCGCGCCCGTCGGAAGCAAAGACTGCGCCGAAGGGCAGATCTTCATTGAGCCGCAGGGCATGTGCGTCATGGCCGGCATCGGCAAGGAAACCGGCGAGGCTGCACAGGCGCTGAAAAGCGTGGAAGATCGGCTCGACAGCAGGTTCGGCATCGTCCTTCTGCAGCCGGCCTACACAAAATATTATCTGAATCTCGGCGAGATCAGCTCGTATCCGCCTGGATACAAGGAAAACGCGGGGATTTTCTGTCACAACAATCCCTGGATCACCTGCGCGGAGGCCGTCCTGGGGCACGGCGCACGCGCGTTTGAGACCTACCGGAAGATCTGCCCGGCCTATCTGGAAGCCGTCAGTGAGGTCCACCGCACGGAGCCGTATGTCTACAGCCAGATGGTCGCGGGCAAGGACGCGCCGACGTTCGGCGAGGCCAAAAACAGCTGGCTGACCGGCACAGCCGCATGGACGTTCGTGTCGATCTCGCAGGCCATTCTCGGTGTGCAGCCGGAGCTGGACGGGCTGCGGATCGACCCGTGTGTCCCGCCGGAATGGACGCACCTGACACTGACGCGGCGCTTCCGCGGCGCGCAGTACTGCATTACAGTCGAAAATCCGGACGGCGCGGAGCACGGCGTGCGGGAGCTGTATGTGGACGGCGTGCGGCAGGACGGGAATCTGATCGCCCCCGCCGCGCCGGGCAGCGTTGTTTCGGTGCGCGTGGTTCTGGGAGGCTGAGATGGCGTTTCGGGAGGATTTTGTCTGGGGTGCGGCGTCAAGCGCATATCAGACCGAGGGCTTCCCGTCCGCGGATGGCGGCGGGGAGAGCATCTGGGACGCATTCTGCCGCCGGCCCGGCGCGATCGCAAATGGAGATAACGGCTCGATCGCCTGTGACGGCTATCACCGGTTTGAAGAGGACATCAGGCTTTTATCGTCGCTCGGGCTGCGTGCGTACCGCTTTTCCACGAGCTGGGCGCGCATCGACCCGAACGGAGACGGCCGGTGGAACGAGGCCGGGCTCCAATACTATGACCGCATGGTAGACTGCTGCCTTGCAAACGGCGTCACGCCGTGGATGACGCTCTATCACTGGGAGCTGCCGCAGGCGCTGGAGGAAACCGGCGGCTGGCAGGATCGCGGGACGGCGGAACGCTTTGCGCGGTTCGCGGGCATGATGGCGGCGCATTTTTCCGGCCGTGTTTCGCATTTTATCACGCTCAACGAGCCGCAGATCGTGCTCAAGCTCGGATACGCCGACGGGATCCATGCGCCCGGGAAGCGGCTTTTGCTTCCGGAACTCGTTTCGTGCTGGAAAAACCTCATGCTGGCGCATGGGCTTTCCTTCCGGGCCATCCGGAACGCTACGCCGGAAGCTTTGATCGGTATTGCCTCCACCGGCAAGCTCTGCTATCCGCACAGCCCTGCCGATGAGACCACCGCGCGGCAGGAGACCTTCCGCCTGACGGATGCCGACTGGATGTTCACGCACCCGATCGTTTTAGACGCCGTGTGCCTTGGCCGTGTCGAGCCAGAACCGGGAGCGCTTCGCGGCCTTTTAAGCGCCGTCACGCCCGCAGAATGGGACACGATGCACGCTGTTCCAGACTTTATCGGCGTCAATTCGTACAACGGCAGCGAGATTGCCGCCGGGCCGGACGGCGTGCCGGTCTATCTGCCGCGGCCGCAGGGCTTTGCCTGCACAGCGCTCAAGTGGCCCGTCACGCCGGAGATCATGGCGTATGGCTTTGCCTTTCTCTTTGACCGCTACCGGCTGCCGCTCTACGTGACGGAGTGCGGGCTGAGCTGTAATGACCACATATTCCTGGACGGGCAGGTCCACGACGCGGACCGGATTGATTTTCTGCACCGCTATTTACTTGCGCTTTACAGAGGATGTGAACGGGCAGACATCCGCGGCTTTTTCCACTGGTCGCTGACCGACAATTTTGAGTGGCACAGCGGCTATGCCGAGCGCTTCGGCCTGATCTACGTCGACTATCCGACGCAAAAACGGATTCTGAAGGACAGCGCGCGCTGGTATGCGCAGACTGCCCGGGAAAATGGTAAGAATGTATAGGTATTCTTTGTTTACAGCGGTGCAGTTTCTGCGCCGCTGGCTTTCTGGTCTGACCCAAACCGTGACCCAAACGCGGAAAAATCAAGTGGAATTATCCGTGCTGGAAACGATGCTGCCGTGAAATTTTCCGAGCGGAAAGATGCGGAAACGCCCAGAAATGTGCGGTAAAAATAACCGACCAACCTTCGGGACCAAGAGGCCTCGGGTTTGAATCCCGACACTCCGACCAAATCCGGCTGAAATCTGTTGATTTCAGCCGGATTTTTCTGCGTTTTCAGAACTTTTTTCGATGGAGAATTCTGTAACTTTTCCGTCTGACCCAAACGTGACCCAAACGGGAAAAATCAGGTGGAATTAAAATCGAACAATTTTTATTCCGCAGATCACTTGTTGAAGTCATCCTTATCTTTGTTTCATACTGCCCAAATTCTGCATCTCATAAGACACAGGAAGCATGCTGTTTCGCGCGCGAAAATTCTATGCTATTCGTACTAAATGCACAAACATTTATTAAGCGTCTTCATCGAATCCACCATAAATGCAGTTGAGCCTTACCCATTTCTCTGCTACAATAAAAGAAAAGAAAACATAGTGGAGGTTTTTCCATGATCCGTGAAATCTGTAAAGACGGATATTTCTTATCCCAAAAGGCAGAATGAGCAATTCCAGACACGCATCAAAACGTTCACCGGCTGGACGGCGCAGATCATTCAGCACGAAATCGACCATTGCGAGGGGATTTTGATATGATTTTGTATTTTTCCGGCACTGGAAACAGCAAATATGTCGCCAAGCGCATTGCGGACGCGCTGGGCGATGAGATTGTGAATCTGAACGACCGCATCAAGGCTTCCGACACTTCGCCCGTTGAAACCGGCGAGCGGGTTATCATCGTCACGCCGACCTATGCCTGGCGCATTCCGCGCGTCGTGCGCGACTGGCTTCGGAAAACGGAACTGCGCGGCGCGAAGCAGGTGTGGTTCGTCATGACCTGCGGCAGCGAGATCAGCAATGCCGACAGATATAACCGCGAACTCTGCACGGAAAAGGCGATTTCCTGCATGGGCACGGCACAGATCGTCATGCCGGAGAATTACATTGCGATGTTCGCTGCGCCCCAGGCAGACGCCGCGCGAGAAATCGTCGTCAAGGCCGAGCCTAGCATCGACCGAGCAATTGCGGCGATTCAGAGCAATCAGCCGTTCGCGCCGACGCGGAACAATCTCTACGACCGCTTCATGAGCGGGCCGGTCAACCCGATTTTCTATAAATGCTTCGTCAAGGCAGATGCTTTCACTGCTTCGGATGCCTGCATCGGCTGCGGGCAGTGCGCGAAGCGCTGTCCGATAAACAACGTCACGCTGAAAGACGGCAAGCCGTCCTGGGGCAAAAACTGCACCCACTGCATGGCGTGCATCTGCTACTGTCCGGTCAGCGCGATCGAGTACGGCAAAAAGAGCGTCGGTCAGCCGAGATATCACTTTGAGGCGCTGTAAAGAGAAATTTCACAGAAAATAATCAACGATAGGGGAGGGTACTTATATGCTGTTTGCGATTTATCTTGCTATGACCGGATTGTTTGTTCTGCTGGGCGTTGTGTTTGCGGCCGGAAAGGGAACCGGGTTGATCGCCGGTTATAACACAGCTAGTGCCGAGGAAAAAGCAAACTACGACAAAAAGAAGCTCTGCAAGGCCATGTCACGGCTGATGTTTGCGCTGGCCGGGTGCTGGCTGGTTACTGCGTCGAGCGAGATTTTCAAGAAAATCGCCTTGCTGTGGATCGGGCTGGCGCTGTTTCTTATTGTCAGTGTTGTCGGGGCCGTGTATGTTAACAGGGTAACGAAGATCGAGAATCATGGTACGAAAATTTGAAACTCAGGATCTGGACACCGTCATGCAGATCTGGCTGCACGGCAATTTGGACGCCCATGTGTTTATCCCGGCGAGCTTTTGGAAAGCGCATTTTGAGATGGTGCGCAATATGCTCCTGCAGGCGGAGCTCTATGTCCACGAAAATGAGGCCCCCCGGCAAATCGACGGCTTCATCGGTCTGACGGAGAACCACATTGAGGGGATTTTCGTTGCAAAAGCTGCGCGTTCCAAGGGCATTGGCAAAGCACTGCTGGAGTATACGAAGTCGCGCAAACCGCGCTTAACGCTGAGCGTCTATCAGAAAAACGAGCGGGCGCTTGCGTTTTACCGGCGTGAGCAATTCATCGTGCAGTCGGAAGGCATCGACGAGGATACGAACGAAGCGGAGATCCAGATGCTCTGGACGCGGTAGGCGCAGAGAAATTGACGGAGGACGGTCAAACGTCCTCCGTTTTGTCAATCAGTATCGCCATCCGGAACCTGATTGCTGGAATTGATGCCGCAGAAATCCGAAAACGTGCGGCTGTCCGGTCGCAACGACCGTAGTGCTGATTGGGACTAAATGGAGACTATTGATCATGCGGAATCTGCTGTCCCGGCCGTGGCGGTTCAATGAGCTGAAACAGAACTCGGAGAGGATCATCCAGAAGGTCTTGACGGACAGTCTGCGCTCGATGGAGGCTGTCGGCATCATCACGCGCACCGTATATCCCGAGGTATCGCCGCGGGTGGAATATGCGCTCTCCGAGTTGGGCGAGTCCATGCGTCCGATCCTGAATGCAATGGAGGTCTGGGGACGGTCTTACAAAAGGCAAGCTGACTGGTCAGTCCACTTGCTCTTCCCACATTCCTGAAAAATGCACCGGGGCCGTTCTTTGGCCTCCGGTGCATTTTTATGATTCAGGCAAAGTAAAAAATCTGCTTCATATCCGCATAGAATTCGCTGTCTGCGCGGACAGAGAATTTTTGGAAGCATGGCTTTGTGTGCGTCCACCAGCGCCGCGTCGCCTCGTCCCGCGCCATTTTTTCCATGTCGGCTTCATAATCATCGCCGATATATTCAAAATAGGCAAAGACCTGCGCCCCCTCGCGGAAGATGGAGTAATTGCGCAGATTGCAGTCGTGGATGGTCTGCAGCACCTCCGGCCATGGGGCGGCGTGAAGTGCCTCATATTCCTCGATCTTCTCCGGCTTCAGTCTGCCGAGCTGGCCGAAGATCACACGCTTTTCCGCGCTCATACGATCGTCTCGCGCAGCCATTCGAGCGTGCAGTTGACCATATGATGGCCCAACTCCTCGCTGGCCTCGACGGCGCTTTTTGCGAACCATTCGGTGTTGCGGTCACAGCGGCTGAGATCGACGTGGTCGGGTACGTGCCCATCATGAGGGACGTTTCCCACTTGCCCGCATGGTCGAAGCCGCCGCACTTGTGCTGCGCTTCTTTGCCGATGAGCGGGATGACCTTGATGTAGGAGAACGGATCGTCGCCGGTGCCGAGATTCTCATAATAATCGGCGTAGGAATTGCTGCCCCACCAGCCGCGGCCCATGGTGTCCTCCATGTATTCCATGGTGACCTTCTTGGCGGCCTTATGGCAGGCAATGGTCATGGGCATGAGGCCCGCTTCCTCGGTCTGATGGTGCGCAACGCAGTAGATGTTCTTCACGCCGCCGTAGATCATCGACTTGAGGATGCAATATAAATAGTTGGTATATGCGTCTTCATCAACTTGAATCGTGCCGGTCTCCGGGCCGCCGACGGCATAGGACGCGACGCCGTACCAGATCGGCGGGCAGACGACGATCTCCTTTTCCTTTTCCAGCTCGCGCATTACGCCGTTGATGACCATGGTGTCCGTGCCGCAGGAGGCGTGGTGGGCGTGATATTCGATCGTGCCGATGGGGATAATGAACGGGACTTTTCGTTTCTTCGCGTCTTCGATCTCGTCGAAGAACATGTCAACAAGCTGCATGATTTTTCCTCCGTAAGAATTCAGAATTGCCAGTACCGGCGTGCAATGCACGCCGGTACGTTTGTAAGAATCAGAACAGCAGCTCGGGGCAGACCTCAGGGATCTCCGGCGAGAGAATGTCACAGCCGCTTTCGGTCACGACGATGCCCTTCTCCCAGCGGACGCCGAACGTCGGGCAGGAGATGAACGTGTCGGCCTGATAGGTCATGTTGGGCTGGAGCGGATACATGGAGGTCGTTTCCGCCCAAGGCGCTTCGACCTCGATGATGCCGGTGGAGTGCAGCGGGCCGTAGACGAAGTTGTCCTTGAAGCCGTTGTCCACGAAGTACTGATAGAACTTCTTGGCAATGTCGCCAGCCATCACGCCGGCCTTGACCTGCTCGCACGTCCACTGGTGCGCCTGACGGCAGAACTGGACGATGTCGCGGCGCTCGCCCTCGAGCTTACCGAGGCAGATCGGGTAGCCAATGGCGGCGGAATAGCCGTCGATCTTGGCAGAAAGGTTCAGCTGGACAATATCGCCCTTCTGGAACTCGCGGTAGCAGGAGCGGGAGATCGCGTGGCGGGTGGAGGCCTCGGAGAAGACGTACATCGGCAGGCCCTCGTATTCCGCGCCGTTTTCATAGACCACGCGCTGGGCAACGCCGACCATCTGGAGCTCGGTCATGCCCGGACGAATTTCCTTGATGACCTGCTTGGTGGCGAGGTCGGCAAGACGGTAGCCCTCGCGCAGGCAGGCAAGCTCGTTTTCAGACTTGATCTGCCGCAGCTCGGTCATGATATAGCCCGCATTGACGAATTCTGCGCCGGGGAAGGCGTCGCAAATGGCCTGATAGATGGTCATGGACGTGTCGAGGAATGACGCGATGCCGATGCGGAGCTTCTGGCCGGTCACGCCGATGGCCTTGAACACATCTTGGAACGTATCGGCCTGTAATTCGGGATAAGAAGGATCCGCGCCCTCGCGGTAAGCCTTCAGGCAGAAGATCTTGTCCAGCTTGTTGCGGTCCGCGCCGAATTCACGCGATTCGGGGCCGACCATCAGGGCGGCGTCGCCGCCGGCGGAGATGGCCACGCCCGCGCGCTCGAACAGAGGCCAGAAGCCGGAGAAGTAGCGGGGGTTTGCGTAGTCGGCCTCGTTGCCGTTGACGATCAGCGCGTCGAGCTTTTCACGGCGCAGAATGGCCGCGCAGCGCTGGACTCTTTCTTTATACTCATGATCGGGAATGCAGATTCTTGCCATGTTTTTTTCCTCCATGTAGTGGTCAGAATTATTTACTCTTTCTTGGAATTGGAGTCGATCAGAACGACAACGACTAGAATGATACCCTTGACGACCCACTGCCAGTAGGTATTGATCCCAAGCAGAACCATGATGTTCGTAATGGTCTGCAGGAACAGCGCGCCGATGATGATGCCGAACACACGGCCACGGCCGCCGGTCAGTGAGGTGCCGCCCAGAACGCAGATCGTCATAACGTCGAACAGCAGGTTATCGCCCAGCGTAACGTTGCCGGACTGCGTCTTGCTGGTCAGGCCCAGAGCGCCGACTGTGGAAAGTGCGCCGGAAAGCACGAACGCAAGGATCGAGATGAAATTGACGTTCAGACCGGAGAGCTTGGACGCCTCTTTGTTTCCGCCGACGGCAAAGAAGCTGCGTCCAAGGGACGTGTGCGCGGTAAAGACATACAAAAGAAGCCCCACGGCAAACATCAAAATCACGGCAAACGGGACGATACCGAGTTTGCCCAGTGCAAGCTGGCCAAAATTATCGGGCAGGCCGGAAATGGGAAGGCCATCCGAATATATGTAGTTGATACCCTTGAGCATGTTCATAGTGACGAGCGTTGCGATGAAGGACGGCATTTTGCCGTAGACGACGAGCGCGCCATTGATGATGCCGATGACGATGGACATGAGCAGGACGAGCAGAAATGCAACGCCCATCGGCAGATTATTCCGCACACAGAAGCCGGCAAAGAAAATGGAGACCATGCCGATGATCGAAGAAATAGACATATCCATTTCGCCGATCAGAATAACAAAGAATTCGCCCATGGCAATGATCGCAACAAACGAGGCCTGACGCAGAATATTCATGATGTTGGTCGTCGTGCGGAACTCCGGCTTCAGGCAGCAAAGCGCAAGCAGCACGACAAACAGGAACAGGATCATCCAATCGCTCAGAAAAGACTTGAAGCCTCCGGAGTATTTCTTGGATTTTAAAGTATAATCATTTGAGACAGATTCTTTTTTCATTTCTTTACTCCTAACAAACTGTTGATAATGACTTCCTGTGTCTTTCTTTCGCCCTCGACCATATCCATGATCTGGCCCTCATACATGATGTAAATACGGTTGCACAGGCCGATCAGTTCTTCCATTTCCGGAGAGACCAGAATGACCGCCTTGCCCTGCTGGGCCAGCTCGTGGATCAGCGTGTAGATCTCGAATTTCGCGCCGATATCGATGCCGCGCGTCGGCTCGTCCAGCAGGAAGACCTCTGTATCGCGCAGCATCCACTTTGCGATTACGATCTTCTGCTGGTTGCCGCCGGAAAGCTTTCTGACATTCTGGTACAGGGAGTAATACTTGAGGTTCATCTTGCTGCTGATGTCATAGGCAGCGCGCTTTTCCGCCTCGTGATCCTGGAAAATGCCCCACTTGCGGAACAGCTTCATCGACGGCAGGATCGTGTTGTCCTTGATGTCGAAGACCATATCCAGACCGAGGCTTCTGCGCTCATCCGGAACGAGGCCGAAGCCGTCGCGGATGGACTGGAAGGGCGCTTTGTAGTGTACGCGCTTGCCCTTGTAATAGATCTCGCCGCTCGTGATCTTATGGCTGCCGAAGATCGCCTGCACAAGCTCCGTCTTGCCCGCGCCCAGCAGTCCGGCAAGGCCGACGACCTCGCCCGCGCGCACATTCAGATTCACATTGCGGAACGCCTTGGGCGCGGTCAGATCGCGCACCTCGAGCAGCACGTCGCCAAGGTTTTCATTGATCGGCGGATAGACGTTGGTCAGCTCGCGGCCGATGATCATCTTGATCAGCTGATCCTTGTTGATGTCCGCAACTCTGCCGGAGCCGTTGAGACGGCCGTCGCAGAGGACGGTATAGGAATCGCAGCACTGGAAGACCTCGTCCAGACGGTGGGAGATATAGATGATGCCGATGCCGCGGCTCGTCAGGAGCTTGATGATGCGGAAAATGTTCTGGATATCCTTTTCCTGCAGCACGGCGGTCAGCTCGTCGAAGATGACGATCTGCGGATCATCCATGATCGCCTTGGCCAGCTGGATCAGCTGCTTTTCTGCCGTGCGCAGATGCTTGACGGGCACGTTCAGGTTGACATCGCACTGCAGAAATTCCATGATCTGCGCCGCGCGGCGGTCAAGCGCCTTCCAGTCGACGAAAATGCCCGCCTTCTTTTCATACCGGCCGATAAACAGATTTTCCACACCCGTCATGTCCTCCATCAGGGTGAATTCCTGATGAACGATCGCGATGCCGCGGCGCTGCGACTCCCGGATGCCATAGCTTCCAGGGTCGATTTTTTCACCCTTGATATAGAGCTCGCCCTTTGTCATCCGGTTCTCGCCGGTGATGCATTTGGAGAGTGTTGATTTGCCCGCGCCGTTTTCGCCGACCAGCACGTGGCACTCGCCGGGCATGAGCGTAAAGTCCACATCGGACAGCGCCTTGACGCCTGGGAATTCCATGGTGCAGTTTTTCACCTCGACCAAAGGCGTGACCGCTTCGGGCACAGTGTTCACATTCGCGTTAATGGCTCTCAGCCTCCTTCTTTACAGCCACAGCCAGCCGAGAGCTTCTACGCCCGAGCAGATGATGTTGTCGTCGGGGTGCTGAGGATCTCTGATGTTGTGGATGAGTCGTTTCATTTCGTGGTACGGGAACATGCAGCTTCCGACGCCGGTCTGACGGACGGGGTTGATGTCAAAGAACATTTCCTTGACGATATCAAAATCGCGCTCGTTCAGATCGAGGATCTCATCGAGAATGGCGTCCTTTTTCACCGGGTCTGTCTCGCGCTCATAGCGGAGCGAGGCAAGCGCCATGTCATAGATGATGTCGTTTCTGCGCTCTGCGTTGCTCCAGCGGTCAAAGTGCGGCAGCCACGGGCGCAGCTGCGCGTCGCTGTAGGCTCTGAGCTGGAGGTGCCTGATGATGGCCATCAGCTCGGGATGGCGCTTCTTGGCCGCGAGAATGGTGGGGATATCGTCCTCGCAGACCTTGTTTTTCTGGAACGGGAACGGCGTTGTATACAGGGGGATCTGGCTTTCGTGGATGGTGAGCATATTCTTCATGACGTACAGAACATCATCGGCCAAATCGCCGAAGTTCAGCTCGCATGCTTCCTTGTAGAATTCCTCTTCCTCCATCTGCGAGCCCCAGCCGTAGTTGCCGTGCGCGAACAGGTGCATCGGCAGGCCGTACCACTCGAACATGAAGCCGTTGATCCCGTGCACGCCGCGGGCCACGCTGCCCTTGTGCTGGCGGATATCGGTCTCGATGACCTGCTCGTTGGCTTCGTCCTCATAGCGGAGCATATTGCTCTTAAAGGTGCGGTACAGGCGACCCATGGTGGAGGTGATGGAGTTCGATTCGGTGTCACGCCCCCAGATGTTGTCTTTTCCGAATGCGTCGCACCACTTGTCGAACTCCCCTTCCGGTACATACAGGCCGGGCGCCCAGAAGAGCTTGATATCCTTGGGCATGGACTCGACACAATGCTTCAGGAAGGCAGGATCCTTCTCCAGCGGCGGCTGGCGGAAGGCGCGGATGCCGATCACGGCGTCGGGGTTGATTTCATGGACTGCCTCAAAGATCTGGTTCAGCAGCTCCATGTTTGCCATGTGTTTGGCCTCGCCCGGCGTCTTCGTCGCCGCGTGGTATTTCCGGCGGCATTCGTCGCATTCGCAGAACCAGAAGCCCTCTTCGCTTTCTTCGAGCGTATAGCCGTCGAAGCCCAGACGGGCGATCTGGCGCATGGATTCAAGGATATACTCCCGCGTACCGGGATAGCTGAGGCAGAGTGAATCGAAATCGTTCAGGAAGCCCTGGCTTGCGGGGGGCTTCATTCTGGCCTCGGGGTGCTTGATGGAGTAAGCGCCGTTGTAGGAATTGAGTCCGACGTAGGCAAATATTTTGACCTCCAGCTTATGCGCAAGCGCGATAAACTTGTCGAGGAACGGTTCTTCAAGGTTGGGGTGCGTATACCGGACGGTCAGCCAGCGGCGGTTTTCTGCGTTCCAAATCTTCATCGGAACATCGCGCAGCGACGTCTCGGGATAGCCTGGCATATCAAACGGCCAGTAGCCGTACATTACAAGGTTAAACTGGTTGATCTTATTGTCTAGGCAAATGTTCAGATATTCGACCCATTCCTCATAGCCCCAAAGCTGGCTGTCAAAGCCGAGACGGCCATAGCCGGCATACCAGGAGAAAGGTCTGGGCGATCGCGCGGGTCTCAAGAGAAGGATAATCCGTAATTTCGCACAGCGGCAGCGTATAGCCGCCGTCGCATACGGTCAGAAGCTGTTTGAGGGAGGTCAGCGCGTTGATCAGACCTGCCCGGTGTTCGTAATAAACCGTCAGCTCTGCCTGCGCAATATCCAGACAATAGCCCTGCTTTGTGTACAGCGCGGGGTTATCCGTCTGCTTTTCCGGCAAGCCATGCAGCACGCGGACCGGCAGCGCGTCCTCTGCGGCCGCGGTGCCGAGCGTGATGTCCTTCCGGTTCCAGAAGCGCAGCTTCGCCAGCTCCAGCGCTTCGAGCCCCGCCGCGTCCTCTGCAAAGCGCATGGCACGGAATGGCTTTGTCCGTCCCTGCTTTTCTACGACGTGTTTTGCTTCGGGCAATAATAGAATCATGTTGTCCCTCCAAAATCTGAAAAGCCGGTTGGGGAGTGAACTCCCCAACGAGCTTTTCGTACGTTGCGTTTTGTTTCAGTTGCCTCAGGCGGCTACTGAAAAATCAGCCGAGCCAGCCCCAGCTCTGCCAAGCGTAGTCGGCAATGTTTGCGGGCGTGATCGCTTCGGGTTCGGGCAGATCGTACTTGTCGGGGAGCGTCTCGCCCAGAACGAGCGCGTGATACATAGCGTCGGTAGCCTGATAGCCCAGGACGACCGGATCCTGCAGGACTTCGCCCAGCCAGGCTTCGTTGCCGCTTTGGATCCAGGTCAGAACGTCAATGTCGCCGGCGATACCGATGAACTTGATCTCGTCGCGGCCCTGTGCAACAGCGGCATTGTAAGCGCCGACAACTTCTGCGTCGTTATGGCCGCAGACAACGTCGATGACGCTCTCACGCTGCAGGACGTTCTCGACAAGGGTCTGCGCGGAGTCACGGTTGTGCGCGCCGGTGTCGCCTTCGTCGATGATCTTGGCGTTCGGGAATGCAGCAAGGACAGTCTCAGCGAAGCCGTCGTAACGGTCCTGAGAGACCTGGCCGGAGGTAGGAACGCTGATGTAGAGGCAGACGGGATCGTCCTTACCCAGCGTCTTGAGATACTCGACCGCGACTTCACCGGCCTTGACGCGGAGAGCCTTCATGTCATGGCCAACGAACGTGGACCAGACCTTGTCGGATTCGTTGGAATATTCCTGTGCGTAGTCGCCGATCACGAACGGGATGCCGTTGGCGACATTTTCCTTCATGGTGGGGATCGCGGAGGATGCGTCGGCCGGGAAGAGGATGATGCCGTCGGAACCGGCAGCGATCATGTTTTCCACGTTGGTCAGCATCGTCTGCACGTCGGAACGGGAGTCTTCGAAGTCGAAGGTGAAGTTCACGCCGTACTCAGCGCCGTGGTCGGTCATCCAGTTGTTGCAGCCGTCGATAACGCCCTGATACCAGGTGTAGGCGGTCAGCTCCATGATGGAAACGCCGATCTTGTAATCGGTCTTGGCGGTTTCGGCCGGAGCCTCGTCCGTCGTTTCAGCGGGGGTGGTTTCAGCCGGGGTATCCGTGTTGGCGGTCTCTGCGGGAGTTTCCGTCTTGGCGGTAGATGCACAGGCAACAAGGCCAACAAGCATCATGACAGCCAAAAGCAGCGCAATCAGTTTTTTCATTTTGTCCTCCTAAAAAATTTATTGATTCAATGGATTCAGATCCATAAAATCCGTAAGAAAACATGCTCTATTCATCCAGCGCCCGATAGAGCAGCGCATCCAGCTTATCAAAGACATGGTCGTAGAGGATCTCCATATCCAGAACCTGCTGGAAATAGACCAGCGAAAGCTCCCGCGATGGGTCGATCAGGATATGCGCGCCTGCGGCGCCGTCCCAGCCGAACACGCCGCGGCTCTGCGCCGTGCCGTCTCCCAGACTTGTGCGGACGCCGAGCCCATAGCCGTAGCCGGGTCTTGTATAGCGTCTGCGGAAGTCCGCAAGGCTCGGTTCTGCCAGCCGGTTCTGCCGCATCAGATCGATGGAGCGCTGCGACAGGATCTTCACGCCCTCGCGGCTCCTGCCGCCGCAGGCCATTGCATCGGCAAACCGCACATAATCATCCATCGTGCTGCACAGTCCGCCGCCTCCGCTTTCATACAGCGGCGTGAGCCTGCAAAAATTCTCCGGATCCGTTCTGCGGATGCTGCCGTCCGGCTGCTGCCGGAACTGCGGCGCGAGCGGCGGCGCTTTTTCATTTGGTGAAAAGCCGGTATGGAGCATGCCCAGCGGCAAAAACAGCTTTTCGCGCATCCACCGGCCAAGCCGGATCCCGGATGCCGCTTCCATCACTGCGCCCAGCACATCCAGACACAGACTGTACCGAAAATGCGTACCGGGCTCAAATTGCAGCGGCTTTTCCGCGAATGCGGCAGCGATGTGAATGGTGTCTGCCGCAGCATTCTTCTGCTGCAGAAGCTTCTGTACCGCGGGCGGGCGGAGATCATAATCAAAGCCGCCCTGCATGGTCAGCAGATGCTCGATCAGAAGCGGATCAGATACAGGGTGTGACGCCTTCTGTGCATCGTATACGCGAAGATTCGCGTATTCCGGCAGATACCGGCCGACCGGCTCGTCCAGACGGAAGATCCCGGCCTCCATCATCTGCATGGCGGCTGCCGCGCAGATGGGCTTTGTTGCGGAGTAGATCCAGTATGACGCGCCTCTGCTCTTTTCCAGCGCGTCCTTATCCGCGCCGCACGCACAGGAAAACAACGTCCGGTGCGCTTGGGTCACGGTGCAGAAGCCTGCCGGGATGTGCAGCTGTTCGGCCGTCGTTTTCAAAAACGACGCCAGATCAGACCAGTGCATACAACCGCCCGCTTACTCGCAGTAGCCCGGCGTCGTATAGAACGCAACCTCGCGCGTCTCCGCGCGTCCATACTGCGCAACGATCGGGCAGGAGCTTTCGAGCATGATAGCATACTGCTCACCGATCACCGCCGTATGCTCGCCAAAATCGGACGCGCGGTTCGTGCGCAGACACCGGACGCGTCTGGCTCCGACCGTTACGGGGAAGCTGACCGGTTCACGGTCCTCATAGAGCAGCGTGATCGTGACGTTCGCCGTCTCGTCGGTGACATTCGTAAGGATGATTGACTCATGACCTGGGATGACATTCACGCCCTCAGGCGGTAATTCTGCATCCGGGAAGATCCATACCCGTTTTCCGTACTCTTTCATGTTTGGCGCCTCCAGTCAATCTTTCACGGAATCTGTTCCGTTCATTACATAGATATTCTAAGCGGCAGCCATAAAATCGTCAAGCGAAGCGGCGAGAATAGTCGTAAAACAAATTGTATCGTTTCACTAAACATAAATTATTTCGTGACAATTCACAAGATTTCATGTATAATCATCGTATGAAACCCACAAAAGCAGCGCCGTTTGGCAATTATTTATAAAACAGGAGGGTAAAAATGGCTACCATACGCGATGTTGCACAAAAGGCAGGCGTTTCCGTTGCGACTGTTTCGAACTATCTGAACGCCTCCAAGCCGGTCAGCCGCGCAGTGTCTGAACGGATCAAGCAGGCCGTTGAGGAGCTGCACTATACCCCCAGCACTGCCGCAAAAAACCTGCGTGGGCAGAAAAACCACGAGATCGGCATCCTGCTGCCGAACCTCGACGACCCGTATTATGTACAGATCTTTCAAGGCATTGAAAAAGCCTTTTCCAACAGCGATTACTTCCTGAACATCGCCTTTTCCGACGATGCGCCCGAGCTTGAGCGCGCAGCGCTCGAGGGCTTTTCCAGCAAGCAGGTCTGCGGACTGATCCTTGTTTCGTGCCAGCCGGACGCATGGAAATACTATTATGACCGGTTTACCTCCAGAGGCTTCCCGATCGTGATGATTGACCGGCGCATCAAATCTCTGGACGCAAACTTTGTTTCCGTCGACAGCGAGACTTCCATGCGCCAGCTTGCTTCCGCGCTTCTGCAGCAGGGCTTCCGCTCGGTGTTTCTCTTCTGCGGCGCGGAAGCTTTACCTGTGAAGACGGGTGCGTGGCGGCTTTCCGCGGCGCGCATGCGCAGTCCGGTGAAGCGCTTTCCGCTGAGCAGATCATCCGCTCCCCAATGAGTAAGGAAGCCGCGTTTTCCCGCACAGTCAGTCTCCTGCGCACACAGCGCCCCGACGCCATTATCACCACGTCCTCCCTTCTAGCGACCGGCGTGATTGAGGGTCTTCATCTGCTGGGCTTTACCACCGACGAGATCCCTGTTCTCACGCTCGGCGAAGAGCACTGGAACCGCTATACACAGACCTTTGCCTCGTTTTCCACGTCAAGGCCTGCAATCAAGGCGGGCGATATGGCCGCTCGTCTCCTGCTGGGGCAGCTCGTTTCTCCGCTTCGGGATACGGAGCAAGCCATTCTGCACGACAACGCCCTGCAAAGCAATCTGCTTCGCTCCGGCCTTTTCACGCACTCCCGGCCGCAGCTGCGTTGTGCCGGCAGCGACAAGCTGCGGATCATGCTGCTCGACAACCCGTCCGTCCATCTGTTTCAGGGTCTGATCCGCAACTTTGAGCAGCTCACCGGGATCCAGACGGAGATCCGGTTCCTTCCTCACCACGCGATCTTTGATGAGATCCGGACCGGCACTGCGCATTACGACGTCACCATGTTCGATATCCCGTGGCTGCCGCTGCTGGCAGGCAGCGTTCTGGACGATTTCACCAACGAGCTCGACAGCTTTGATACGTCGCAGTTCTTTCCGAACTGCTTCCAGCATTTTGGCGCTTTCCGCGGCCGGATCTATGGGATCCCGTTCATGTATGCGCCGCAGATGCTGTATTACCGCAAGGATCTGTTCGCCGATTCGGCGCTCCGCGCCGAATTCGAGCGCGAGACCGGCGCAAGCCTGCGCCCGCCGACAACGCTGAAGGAATATAATGCGGTCGCCGCCTTTTTCACCCGGAGCACCGACGCGGTCGACTACGGCGTTTCCGTCGCGGCAGCCTATAACGAGTGCTTCGCACCAGAGCTTTACTTCCGTCTGCACGCGTTCCAGAGCCAGATCCTCGGCGACGACGGCATGCCGGCCTTCGATAACCCGCAGACGCTCAAGGCCTATATCAATTTCCGCCGCACGATCCATCTTGCGAAGCCGAATTATTTGCAGGCGACGGACGTGTCGATCGTCGACGACTTCCTGCGCGGCGATACGGCCATGCTGATCACCTACCCCTCGTTTTTGACCAACTCCACCGATCTTCGCAGAAGCAGCACCTCGATCGGCTGCAGTCTGGTGCCGGGGCGGCGTCCGCTGCTCGGCGGATGGAGCTTCGGCGTCAGCCGTCAGAGCGCGCAGCGCGAGCAGGCGCTCGCCTTTCTCCGCTGGACGTGTGACGAGGGCATCAGCAACTACTTTACGATCATGGGCGGACAGACGGCCATTTCTAATACCTATACAAATGACGAAATGGTCAAGCTCTATCCGTGGCTGCCGCTCTATTTCAAGACCTATCCCAACACGCAGCCGCAGTATCAGCTCTCCTTCCCCGACGGACGGCCGATCCCAAGCAAGCAGATCGACGACGTGCTATGCAAATGGGCCTATAAATGCCTTATCTACAACATGGATATCTCCGCCGCCATCGCCGCGACCAATCAGGAGCTCACAGAGCTGCTGTCGTAATAGGCGAAGCAGCTGCGCATGAACCTCAGCTTTCCGTGATGCGCTGGCTCTGGCGCGCCAAAGGCTCCCCTTTGAATAAAAGGGGAGCTGGCCCGGAGGGCCTGAGGGGATTATACATTGCATTTTTTAAGTGCTCCAAACCATGCAACATTTGAATCCCCTCAGTCAGCTTTGCTGACAGCTCCCCTTGTGCCCAAGGGGAGCCGCCTTTGATCGAGCTCCTTGACATATGAAAGGCCAGCAGCATGGGCTGCTGGCCTTTTCTGTGATTTGTTTTATTTCCTGACGGCGCGTCTTGCCTCGCGGTCTGCTTCTGTGATGGGGCGGATGACGCGGCACGGGTTTCCAGCTGCTACGACATGATCCGGGATATCGTGTACGACGACGCTGCCCGCGCCGATGACGACATCGCTTCCGATCGTCACGCCGGGCGCGACGCAGCAGTGTCCGCCGAACCAGACGTTGCTGCCAACCGTGATGGGAAACGCGTATTCCAGCATCTGATTCCGCAGGTCGGTGTCGATGGGATGGTGCGCGGTATAAAAACCGCAGCACGGGCCGATGAACACATTATCGCCGAAGGTGATCTTACCGGGATCCAGAAAGACGCAGTTGTGATTGATGAACAGATTGTCTCCGGCCTCGATGTTGTAGCCGAAGCTGATGTAAATATTCTGCTCTGCGCGGACGTTTTTCCCGACCCTGTGCAGGATCTTACGGAGGATGGCCTCGCGTCCTGCAAGGTCGGACGGCTTCATCTGATTGAATTCGTGGCACAGATCGAGGCAGCGGAGATTGTCCTCATCCCGGCCGGGAAACGTTGTATCATACAGCAGCCCGAGCTGGCATTTTTCTCGTTCGGTCATATTACGTCACGATCTCAAACTTCTGCTCCGGCGTCAGGTCGACGACCGTGCAGTCGTTTGCGTAAGTGCATTCCGGCAGGATGATCATCGCTGCCAGTTCCTCCGTCTGCGCCGGGAGCGGCGCGAGGTGCCAGATGGCGGCGTTCAGCTTGACGAGCGTATGCTTCGGCACCAGAAATGCCTGCGCAAGCTCCGTGACCGGCGTGCCGGCGGAGGCGGGCGCGCAGTGCAGGATCATATCGTCGTTCATCGGCAGAATCATTTCCCACGTCGTGGTGTGATATTCCTGCTGGGTGATGAGCATGCGCTCCGGCTTTTTGACCAGGATCGGCGAAAAGCCGACGCGGTGCTGGCTGTCGGCGCTCAGGCGGTCGGGGAAAAAGCGGTGCAGCTCGCCGCAAAGGGCATAGCCCTGCGGCTGCTCCATGGGATAAAACTGGCCGAACGGTGCGAAGGCTTCGTGCGTCAGGGGCTGGATATGTACGGTTCGCATAGAGAATCCTCCTTATTGCGCTGTTTTCTTTTTTCATGATAGCAGACCGGTTCCGTCCGGTCAATCCTTTTTTACGACCTGTCCCCGGGCGCGGTGCCGCCGGGAGCGGGCCGGTCTACCGGCCGCCCTCCGTCTGATCCGAGTCTTCGTCTTCCAGCTCCGCCTGCAGAAGCTGCAGATAGCGCGCAATCTCTGGGGCCTGCGTTCCTCTGCGGCGGGTGATGCAGTACAACTGCATGAACTCATCTGGGATCGGTACACATTCCAGCTGATATCGTTCACGTGACACCTGCGGCAACCGGTATCCCACAGAATACGCGTCGGTCGTACTGACGATCCGGCAGCGCACATCACGTTCATCCACCACGATCCGGTAACGGCAGCGAACCTGGTCTGCCGTGCTGATGGTCGTGTAACAGTCCGTGCGCGTGGAGCTTCTGGTATTCCACGTAGGGATATGCCTCCAGCAGCCGGTAATCAAACGTCTGCGCATGCGGCAGCAGCTTTTCAAACAGCGGATGCGCACGGCACAGATTCAGGCAGGCCGAGACCTGATGGAGAAAATGCAGCTCCAGATTCTGATTCTGCACACTCTGCTCGGTGGCCTGGCACCATATACGGTGTGATCAGCGCCGCAAGTGCATCCAGCCCCATATCGGAAAGCGCGCGGATGCCGCCGCCAGAAATGTTGACGCATTTGAACTCCGCCGCCCCTGATATTCCTGCGTCAGCCGGATAGCAGCCTCTACTGCGGGAGAATAGCTCTGCACACCTAGCCGCAGGCGGTAGATGCGCCCCTGCCCGCGTACGGCGTAGAGCTCCTGCATCTGCACGAGGATAATCTTCGTATGCTCCAGAAAGCGCAGCCCCGCCTCAGTCCGGAAAATGCCGCTGTTGGTACGGCTAAAGATCTCGTAGACCAGCTCCTGCTCCAGCATCCGGAGCATGCCGCTGGCGTTTGGCTTGGAAAGATACAGTTTTTTGCCGCCCGTGTGATGAAGTCTGTGCGGGCGGTCTCTATTGCGGTGCGCAGTTGCTGGATCGTCATATGCGCTGCTCCTCTCCATATGGTAATCCGTAAATGGATATGAAAAGACGATGCCATACGTCGAATCATATTTGCCAGCTTGTTGATGTGCAAGATCGATAAAGCGGAAAATTTCACAAACGAGAAAATAAAGAAACATGATTAAGTTGGGTGCTATTCTTAAATGATCCATGAGCGTACCCCTTCGTTTTCAAATCTTACTTCCACGCAGACGATGTATATGTAATTCCCATTGACTTCCTGCGAGGCTAATTTTCCTTATTTCTATCTTCGCTTATTCTTTGTTTGCAGCGGCGCAGTTTTTGCGCTGCCGGTTCCCTGCCCTGACCCAAACCGTGACCCAAACGCCGAAAAATCAGGTGGAATTATCCGTGCTGGAAACGACGAAGCTGTGAAATTTTCTGAGCAGAAAGGTGCGAAAATGCCTTGAAATATCCGCTAAAAATATCCGACCAACCTTCGGGACCAAGAGGCCTCGGGTTCGAATCCCGACACTCCGACCAAATCCGGCTGAAATTCTCTGATTTCAGCCGGATTTTTTGCATATTCAGAACTTTTTCCGATGGAGAATTCTGTGACTTTTCCGTTTGACCCAAACGCGACCCAAACGGGAATTCGGAGCGGAAAGCGCCGGAAAATAAGTTTCGCCGCCTGCCGGAGCATTTCCAGCAGGCGGCACAGTCATTTTTCGCTCTATTTTTCTCAAAACGCTATTCTTTGTTTACAGCAACGCATTTTTTGAGGCATCCCTTCTCTCATGCTGTGCAGATAATTTGCTATTCACAGACGCAAAGCATACAGACGCTGTCTTCCACAGATGATTTTGTAGGTCAGGTATAATACGGACTTTTCGTTTTTCACGATTCTTATGTAATGCACAATTTCTTCCGGATGCATGGAAAACTTTCAAATAAATAGCAGATAGGTGCAAAATAGCCATTATCCTCGCGGGGACGCACCAGCGTGGGCTGATCGACCCCCTGCTGCCTTGACCGACTCCACAAGCCCCTGCATTTCCGCATCGTCCCGGACACCAACGGGATGATTTTTGAACGGATGCAGGTCAGACAGGTTGAGATAAACGATTTCCTCTTTTTCGGCGCGGGCGGCGTCACGGGGCGCAGACGGCTCCGGCGTGGCCTCCGCGCCAGCGGGAGCGCCGCCCTTATCCACGGCAGGCTTCTCCGGGATGGGCTTGCTTTGGGACTTTTTGTCCCGAGGTTTGGGCGGCTTGGCCTTATCGGGAGCGGCCTTGCCATCCTTGGGCGGACGACCTCTGCCGGGCTTGGCGGCCTTGTCCTTTTTCGTGGGTAGCTTACGTCGTCCGATCCTCGATGTACATCAGGTAACTGTAGACTGCCAACGCGCCCGGCGAGAGTCCGAGGGCGAAAACCTCATTCGGCAGAGGAAAGTAGTTTTTGATTGGATCGCGCGACGTGTAATACTTATTCCTCATGCGCGCCTCCCGTCTGCCGCTCCACCCAGAGACGGAACTGTTCCTTCGGTACGACAAGCCGGCTGCCGATCCGCAGCGACGGAAAGCCGTCCTCGTGCAGAAGTTCATAGGCGCTTGACGGCGAAACGCCCAGCGTGCGGGAGACAAGCTGCGCGTTTAGAAACAGCGGCAGCTCGTCAAAATTTTTGATGCTTGATGTGTTCAAAGTCCTTTTTACCTCCATCTGATTTTAGAAATTTCAGAGAAAAAACTTGCGTTTCGGAGGTCTCTCTGTCAGGGTGCATCTGGAAGCCGACGGCGTGTCCAGCGGCGAGGGATTTTCGTGCTGGGCAAGACATTTTCCCGCAGGAATACTTTTCGTATTTCAAGGAAAATGACGTAGCTCAGCGCGAAAAGACCCGCTGTCTGGCGCGTTGGCGGCTTTCAGATACACCCTGAACTAAAAAACACAGTTGCGGTCCGTGTTTTCCGAAACGCGGCGCGCCGTCCGACTGTTGCAGCAGCCGGGCGGCTTTTTGGCTGATTTGTGTTGCTACATCATCAGCCATTATTAAGGTGACAACCATGTGGTATACAAAGATGTAATTCTCCGGTGAAAAGGAGTTTTTTGAAAACGATGCGTTTGGAATGCAGGGCGTGCCGTCCAGGCAGCTGGAACTTCCGTTTCTGGAAAGTCTTTTGACGTTTCTGGAACTGGACGAAAAATCATAACCACCGGCCGTGCCGGTGGTTATGATTTGTCTATAGCGGAGCAAAATTCAGTCCTTTTACGCAGGCGTTTTCAGCAGGTCGGAAAGCTTTTGCAAACGGAAATCCGCAAGCAAGGAATTTGCCGCGGGACCGATGCCTGCGGCGCAGAAGCCGCCGGTCTTGGCCGCCTGTATGCCAGCTTCTGCGTCCTCCACAACGAGTGCAGCATCCGGCTTTACGCCAAGGAGCTTTGCCGCCAAAAGGAACACCTCAGGGTCTGGCTTGGAGTGGGTGATCTGTGTTCCGTCGGCAACGGCATCGAAAAAGCCGCCAAGCCCAATGCGCTCCAGAATCAGCGGTGCGTTCTTGCTGGACGACCCCACGGCCAGTTTATGACCGTCCGCACGCAGCTTCAGCAGTGTACTGCGCACATCTTCGTCCAGATCGGCTGGTGTCATAGTTTGCAGATAGCCGCGATAAATTGCATTCTTTTCCTCTGCAAACGACTTCTTTTGCTCCGCAGTGAAAGCGTCTTTCTTCTCACCCAAGACAATGTCAAGACTCTCCATACGGCTGACACCGCGCAGCCGGTTATTGACAGACGCATCAAACGGAAGATCAAGTTTCTTTGCCAGCGCAGCCCACGCCGCAAAATGGAATTTGTCGGTATGGCAAAGCACACCATCCAAATCAAAAATATATGCAGTAAATCTTCTCATAATTTTAGCAAATTCTGGATCTGAATCAGCTCCGGCACGTCCTTTCAGAATTGTTTTTCATATCCGCTTCGGATAAAAACCGGGATCTTTCCGTCGCAGTCCGTACAAATCATCTGCTTGCCCTGGTATGGCTTTCGATCAAAGAATCCGATCCATTCACCCTCCGGCAAATAGACCTGCCTACTTTCTGCGTTTTCCTCCAGAAGCGGCGCAGCGAGCAGTGCATCGCCAAGCATATACTCGTCCTCGCAGGCAAGCGCAGCTTCATCTTCGGGCCAGAGGAAGGACAGCGGCCGCATCATCGGCAGATTGCCAGCCACACACGCCTGCGCAGTCTCCCAAAGATACGGGCGCAGCCGCTCACGCAGCTTGTGCCAGAAGCGCATCTCATCGACAAATTCAGGTGCGTTGTAGGCGGCAGCCATATTCCACGGGCTGCGTTCGTTGTTGCCCTCGCCGCCCGGCATCAGCTCTTTGAACTGCCCGCCGTCCGGCTCTGAATGCCATTGCATGATCGGGCAGAAGCAGGCCATCTGTGTTGCGCGGCGGTAGAGGTCCAGCGTCGGAAGCGGGCCTGCAAACCCGGCAATATCAAAGCCCCAGAACAGAATACCGGATGCCGCGGCTGACAGTCCGGCGTGAAGCTGGCTTCGCAGTTCTGCGTTCTGCGACTGCTGATCGCCGCCCCAGTGCATCGGGACAGTATGCTGCCCGGAGAACCCGGCTCTGCTGAACAAAACCCGCTGCGAACCGATAAAATCGCGGTATGCGCAGGTATAATCGCGTGCGTAGCGATTCTTTCCGGATTTCCCGTCGCTGCTATCACAAAAGCGCACATCTGGGCGATAGATAAACTCGCCGCCATCGGTTTTGAAGCCGTCAACGCCCATGTCGAGAAGATATTGACGTTTGTCAAACCACGTCCGAACGGTTTCCGGGTTAGTATAATCCGGGATCATGGAACCGGAAAACCAATGTCCGTCGGGGATGGTATAGGGTGTTCCGTCTGCGAGATGGACGCATAAGCCGCGCCGCACAGCATCCTCACGGTCAAGCGTATTCTGTACGTTCAGGATCTCGTCGGGCCCCTGCTTTTTGTAGACAGGAATCTGCCAGAGAACAAGATGCAGCCCGGCCTTGTGCAGCGCATCCGTCATGCCTTTGGGGTCCGGCCATGGGGAACCCGAAAAATCGAAATCGTCATATTGGAGCGCAGCTCCGTCTGGGTTCGGTTGGTATTTCGCCCCGTTCCAGATATAAAACGTCGCTTCGTCGCTCCATGCCTCCAGCACCAGAATGCTTGCCGGGAAATCATGCTTTTTCAGGTTCTCGATCTGCTGCTCCGCGTCTTTCTGGCAATTCCAGCGATTTGCCGAAACCCACACGCCGAACGCCCATTCAGGCGGCAGAACAGCCTTTCCGAACAGCTCCATATATGCGCTGACAATTTGCGCCGGTTCACCGGAAAAGGCCACAACGGGGGCAGATTCCGGCAGATCGATCGTCACAGAGTTCTCGTCAAAATGGAATGTTGTAGTTTCACAGGTATCAACATACAGACCGAATCCGCTGTCTGTCCAGAAGAACGGAGCCGGGCAATATGTTTTTTCACCTTGGAAGCAGAACTTTTCTTCCACCTGATTGACAACGACATGTCCTTTTTGATTCAGCGCGTCATATTTCTCGCCCATTCCGTATGCGCCTCGATAGGACAGGCTTACCGTCAGGACTGCGCCGTGACGCACAAGCTGCACATCGGTGCGTGGGCAGGATATATGTGCCTGGAATGCAGAACTTTCAAATCTTTGCATGGTTTACCCCTTGATACCACCGGCCATCATGCCGTTCTGGAAATACTTCTGCGCGAAGCAGTAAATGAGAATAATCGGGATCATGGAAATCAGGCTGCCTGCCATCAGGACGTTATACTCCGTTGCGAACTGGCCGTTCAGCGTCGAGAGGGCAATCGGAAGCGTCATTTTTGTCTTGTCTGTCAGCATAAGCAGCGGCCAGAGATAATCATTCCAAGACTCCATGAATGTTGTGATCGACAGAGTTGCAAGTGTCGGCGCACAGAGCGGCAGTGCAACCTTAAAGTAAACTGTAAAGGTTGATGCACCGTCAATGCTGGCTGCATCCAGATAGTCGTTCGGGATCGTCTGCATTTGCTGAACGAGCAGGAACACGGCAAACGGGCGGAAAATGGACGGCAGAATGACGCTGGCATAGCTGTTGATCAACGACATTTTATTCATGACGACAAACAGCGGGATGATCGTGACCTGCGTTGGGATCATCATTGTTGCCAGAAACACCTTGAGCAGCAGATCAGCCTTTGGAAACTTGAGCTTTGCAAAAGCAAAAGCCGCCATAGACGCCGAGATCAACGTAATGAACGTATAGGTCACGGAGATAAATAAGCTGTTCCCGATGGTGCTGAAGAACGGAAACTTTGAAAACACCTTCACATAGGAGGCGACCGTCGGTTCTTTTGGGATCCATTCGATCGGAATGCTCATAAGCGCACCGCGCGCCTTGAGTGACGTGCTGACCATCCAGAGGAATGGAATGATCGCCAGTATTGCAATCAGAATGCCGACAACGTAATAGGCTACTGTGCCGATTTTTTTCTTATGCGTCATAATTCACCCACCGTTTCTGTCCGCGCATCTGAATTGCTGTGCAAACCATGATAATCAGGAACAAAATCCAAGAGAACGCTGAAGCGTAACCCATCTTGAAATAGCGGAAGCCGTACTTATAAATACGTTCCACCATAACCTGTGTTGCTCCATTCGGACCACCGTCCGTCATAATCATGATCTGCGGGAAAAGCTGGAACGAGTTGATAAGGCTGACAATCAGAACGTAGAAAATCGCCGGTGTGAGAAGCGGCAGCGTGATTTTCCAGAAGCGCGTCCAAGCGCCTGCGCCGTCAATTTCTGCGGCTTCATAATAGGTTCGGTTGATGCCAACCATACCGGACAGAAGAATCAGGCCAAAGAAGCCCATGTCTTTCCATACGGACACCAACACGATTGCGGGCATCGCCCATTTTTCATCCAACAGCCAGCCGGGACCTTCAATCCCAAAGAAAGCAAGGATATTGTTCATAGCACCGTACTGTGGAGCCAGAATGCTTTTCCAAATCAACGATGCCGCGACCCAAGAGGTCAGAACCGGAATATAGTACAGCACACGGAACACACCGACGCCGCGCCGCTGCTGTGACAGAAGCGATGCAACAGCCAGTGATACGGCCATCATAAGCGGCAGATACAAAACGATATAGGTCAGTGTGTTTTTCAGGACCTTCCAAAATTCCTGACTTGTCAGAATCGCCTTGTAATTATCAAGGCCGATAAAATGCTCCTGCATGAAACCATCCGCAAACAGTCGGTCAAGACCATTCCAGTCTGTCAGGCTGATGAAGATAGAAACGACCATCGGTGCCAGATAAAAGATTGCCAGACCGATGAGACTGGGAAGCAAAAACGGCGACGCTCGCAGCAGACCCTCTCCACCCGGCTTTTTCAGCCGAGGCCCAGTTTTACTTGTTTTCATCTGTCTGCCTCCTTTATCTTTCGAGCACCTAAAACCTCGTAGAGTTTGCGCCCGCAGGCGCAAATCGATGTAAATCCATTTTTGCCGGGAGCCCCCGCTCTCGGCAAAAATACCGATCGTCGCCAAACGTGAATTTTGTGCGCCATTGGCGCACAAAACTTTGCGATGCAGGCGGCGCAGCCTTTTGCCAAAAAAGCCGCAGCTTTTTTGGCAGACTTGGCGGGCGCATAAGCGCCCGCCAAGAAAGTTGTTAGCCAAGGGTGATCTGTGCTTCGCAGTCAGCCTGCGCTGCGTTCAGAGCATCGGTGACAGTCATGGTGCCGTCAGCCGCTGCGGAGAGGTACTGACCGATAATGTCGCTCATGAGGGCATAGTCCTCAATGACGGGCGGCATGACCAGATAATCAAGGCTCTCGAAAACAGCCTTGCGGTTGTCAGGAGGCGTGATCTCCAGATAGCTGGACAGAGCGTTCAGATCCTTGAGTGCGGGCAGATCCCAGCCGGCTGCGAGACGAATATCAGCGGATTCGGTGCTGGAGGTCAGCCATGCCAGCCATTCGGCGACTTCTTCCGGGTGCTCGGTTTCGGGGTTCATAACAACGCAGTTGGAGAAGAAGTGGGTAGCTTTCTGCGTGCTGCCCGGCTCAACAGCGATGTCCCATGCGAAATCGCAGTTTTCCGTAAAGGTCTGGAATGCCCAGATGCCGGTGGGGATCATGCCGAGACGACCGCTCATGAACATATCCCAGTCGCCCATGCCGCCCTGCTGGACGGAGTTCGGCTGCACGTTGCTGACCAGAACGCGGTCAACAAGTGTCTGTGCTGCCTTGATGTTTTCTTCGGAGTTGATCGTGAACTGCGTCTTATCCTCGTTCAGCAGGCTGCCGCCGTACTGTGCAACGACCTTGAAGAACTCGTTGTAGGTGATCGGCTGCCAGATACCGAAAATATCGTCACCCAGCGCGCGGATCTTTTCAGCAGCATTCTGAACATCATCCTGCGTCCAATCATCCGTCGGATATGTAACGCCAGCCTGATCGAACAGGTCCTTGTTGTAAATCAGGACGACATTGGAGAAGCTCTCCGGCAAGCCGTACTGCTTGCCATTCACGTTGAACGCGCCGAGTGCGGTTTCATTCAGACCGGAAAGGTCCTGACCGGTGATCTCTGCAAGCAGACCCTTGTTTGCATAGGCTGCAAAGTTCTCGATGTTCAGCTCGTAGCAGTCAGGCGCGGTGCCGCCAGCAACACGGGTCTGCATCTGCGTGAAATAATCATCGTAGCCGATCGTTTCAACTTCGATCTTGATGTTCTCATGGGCGGCTTCAAAGGCTTCGACCATTTTCTGAAGCGTTTCCTCATTGCCGCCAGACGAATTGAAGTTGCAATAGGTGATCGTCACGGGCTCTGCCGGGGTTTGGGCTGCGGCATCATCCGTCTTTGCCGGTTCCTCAGTCTGCTGAGTATCGGCGGGGGTGGTCTGTTCGCTGTCGTTCGATTTTGTGTCAGTGGCTGCGGGTGCGCAAGCTGCAAACACCATCAGCATGGCAAGAACCAGTGCAATCAGCGAAAAAATCCGGGTCTTTTTCATTGTTGTTCCTCCTGTAATGTTGATTTTTTCGCCCTTCTCGCTTAGAATATAGAGTACGGGAAGGACTTTCGCAGAGTTTCTTTCCCACGGCCTGTATCGTCTCGTCAAAGTAGATGCAGGCCGTTTTTTATTGCAGGAGCCGATGATACAGCCGTCCGCGGCTGTGGTCGGATCTTTTGCCCCAGTTCTTCCGTTCGGAAGCTTGCAATACATCCAGTATTCCTGCGCTTCCAAACGTCGATCTGTGCCAAAATCTCTCGCCCACAGCACTTGCCGACTATATCATCGTCTCCTGATGAAAGACGATTAAATAGTGCGGACGGATTCGCGCTCCACAAGCTGGAGCGGCAAAATTTCCTCCTGCTTTGTAAGCGTCGGATCTTCAATGTGCTTGAGCAGCAGCTCAACGGCTTTTTGACCTTTCAGCGAAATTTGCTGCCGGACAGTCGTAAGCCCCGGCGTCAGATATTGTGAAACTTCCAGATCATCAAAGCCAATCACAGAGAAATCCTCCGGCACACGCAAGCCTTCTTCATATAGCCCACGGATGGCGCCGATCGCCAGAATATCCGCCGCGCAGACGATCGCCGTTGCCGGGAGCTTTTTGGCAACGAGTTCTTTTGCAAGAGCGATACCACTGCGGTAATCGATCTGTCCCTCAAAAATGTTTTGTTCCTGATACGGAACGCCATATTCCTCTAATGCCTGCTGGAATCCAATCAGGCGTTTTTTCATAACGCCGTTTTCCTTGATTTGGCCGCAGAAGAACGCGATTTCCCGATGTCCGTGTGATAGGAGGTGCTTCGCGGCAAGATAGCTGCCATACGCATCATCGATTCGGATGGAGTGATAATAGTGGTCGCCGCAGTAGCTATCGATCAGGACAATCGGAATCTGCGTCTTTTTCATCTGCTGGTAAAATTCGTCCGGATACATACCGATTACAATGATTCCATCCAGATTCCGCTTCTTGGCCAGCGTCAGATAGCTTTCATTTGCGTCCGTTGCAGAAATCAGAATATGATAGCCGCTCAGACGTGCGTAATATTCAATGCTGCCGAGAATTTCACTATAAAAACTGTTCTGGAACATCAGACGCTCGCCGGGTTCCGTCTGTGGAACAACGACGCCAATGAGTTTGGAATCTCGCATCGTCAGGCCGCGTGCATTCAGATCAGGTACATAATCCAGTTTTTTGATTGCCTCCATGACACGGGCTTTTGTTTCTTCAGAAATCGAACGTTTTCCATTCAAGATATACGATACTGTAGCCGATGAAACGCCAGCCTCCTGTGCTACATCCTTGAGCGTCGCGCGTGCCATATCTTCACCTCAGTTCAGTTAACCGCTTAAATCATTTTTCTATTCAAACTATAGCGAATCTTGTCACGTCTGTCAATACCATTTTTGATTTTCTCTAAATTCTCCTTGACAAGACCATGAATTTTGTTATATTTAACATGAACGCATATTTAAGCGATTAACCAATTTTGAACTGAGGGATGCGTATGGAACGTTATTTACCAACCGGAAACGAAATGATTTCGCTGCCAAAGCTGAATGAGCAGACTGCGGCAATCGAGGATTTGACTTTTCTCTCCATGCAGCAGCGCGGCATGATCGAGCTCTGTGGAACGGAAAATGTGCCGCTGATGCAGCCGTTTATCCAGATCGATCAGGAAGAACTGGCGCTTACAGGTCTGCAATGGTCGCGGGAACACTTCTGGATTCCGTCCGGTCATAAGGAAACCAAACAGGCCACGGTCAAATTCACCGTATTGACGCCGGTTGGAGAGCGCGGGTTTGCGATGCGCTTGTCTGTCACAGTGCGAACAGATTGCCGCTTAAAACTTGGTGCGCGCGGTCTATGGAGTAAAAGTGTTCATTGCGTCAACGAGGATAAAGAGCTGACCGGTCAGGCGTACATTATGAGAGCGCGTGGAACAGCAGCTTTATCATGGATTACCGCGTCGGTTTCCCGGCATTTGCGCTTGCGCCTATGTCGGACCATGCAGGCAAAAGTGAATGGGCGCAGACGGAGGACGGCATTTCCTATCAGATTTCCTGTGCGCTTGACGCCAAAGCCGGGCAGGAAGAAGCGTTTACGATTTTCTGGGGTCTTGGCTTTGAAGAAGTCGCCGCTGCGACCAGCGCGAAAGAGCAGCTTCGCCGCGGCTGGAATTGGCTGTATCGGAAAACAGCAGACTGGCTGGACAAGCGCACCGTGCAGCTTCCGACACCGGAGCTGACGGAGGTTTACAACGTCAACCAGTTCTTCTGCCTGTTTTATGCGACCGGCCGGACATTCGATACCGAGGAACTGATCTGCGCAACAAGCCGCTCCACGCGCTATTATGTCAGCGCCGCTTATTGGGATCGAGATTCGCTCCTGTGGGCGTTCCCGACAATCCTGCGTGCGGACGCTGCGCTTGCAAAAGAAGTGCTGACCTATGTTTTCACCCGCCAGCGGCAGAACATCGGCGTACATTCCCGGTTTATCGACGGGACCATGTTGGAACCGGGGTTCGAGCTGGATGAGCTGGTCGCGCCGGTACTGGCGCTCCAGGCGTACCTTTCCAAAACGCGCGATGAAGCATTTTTGCAGGAACGCTTTGTGCAGGATGGTCTTTCGCTGATTTTGACGCGCCTACGTGAAGCGCGCCACCCAGAAACTGCGCTTTACGAAACATTCTTGCAGCCAACGGATGATGAGATCGTGCATCCGTACCTGACGTATGACAATGTGCTTGTCTGGCGTGCGTTGCAGCTGCTGGCAGACTGGCGGCCGGCACAGCGCGGATCGCTGCTTGCGGAAGCAGACGCTGTGCGCGCGGCGATTTTCACGCATTGCGTCAAAAAGGATGCAGACGGACAGCCGTATTTTGCATGGTCGGTCGATCTGGCCGGGCATCACGATGTCTATGACGAGCCGCCCGGAAGTTTGCAGCTCTTACCGTATTACGGCTTCTGTGAAAGAACGGATGTGATCTGGCAGAACACAGTCCGTATGATCCGCTCGGCAGATTATAAATTCAGCTTTGCCGGAAAGCCCATTGCAGAGATCGGCTGCCCGCACGTGCCCTGGCCTTGGGTATTGAGCTTGTGCAACAGCCTTCTTTGCGGTCATGCGGAGCAGGCGCTGCGCGAACTGACAATCATGCCGATGGATAATGGGATTGCCTGTGAGAGCGTTGATGCAGATACCGGCGAGTGTACGACAGGCAGCGCATTTGCCACCTGTGCAGGCTTCCTGTGTCATGCGCTGCTGACGGCTTGTAAGGAGGGGTCATCATGCGGAACGATTTGAAGCTGCTGCCATGGGAGATTTGCTCTGAGGCAGATGGCTGGAATGACGAGTTTTTAGAGAGCGTCTTTTTTCTTGGAAACGGGCGTATGGGCGTTCGAGGGTATTTGCCCTTTGAACCGGATTCCCGTCCGACGCAGCAGGGACTGTTTCTTGCGGGAATTTTCGGAGAAATCAAGGATGGAATCACCGATTTTGTGAATCTTCCGTCCCCGTCTGCGAAACGCTGCTTTTGAATGGCACGACCGCTGTGCTTGCTTCCCCAATCCATCGGACACTTGATCTGAAATCAGCCAGCTTCTATGCAGATTTTACACTGGCAGCCGGAGATACGCGCGCGGACGTGCGATACACGCGCTTTTTCCCGAAAGAGCTGCCTGCGCTTTTGATGCAGCGGTTTGAAATTCGCGTTCAAAACGATGTGGAAGTTGAAATGCGCAGCGGCATCCATTTTTCAAGCTGCAACAGCCCAATCCCCTGACGACCAGGTAAAGGAAAATACGGAGCTGGTGCAGCTCGCCCCGCTGCAATTTGTGACGGATGATGGCAGTCTTTTTTCCCTGTACATTTGAAACTGTCGGAACAGGCTTACGCATTGAGCAGGAAGTCCGATTTCATGCGCCGGAATTTACGCAGGGAATCGTGCAGAACAGCGGTGCAGAAGTCACCTGTCCGCTGACCGCTCATGCAGCTGCCGGACAGACGCTGGTGCTTGAGAAGCTGGTCTGCATCCGTACAAGCCGCGACGCAGATGAGCGCATTGCGGCTGCTCCAAGTGATTGGAGTTTCCGCGCACTTTGGGACGCGCATACTGCCGCGTGGTCGCATACATGGCAGAATTGCGACAGAACGCTTCCCGATGAAGAACTGCAAATCGGCCTGCGCTATTCGATGTTTCAGCTTATGGCAAGCTGCGCCGCACATGATCCGACCGTTTCCATCGGTGCAAGAGGTTTGACCCATGCACGGTATAAAGGCTGCTATTTCTGGGATACAGACCTGTTTATGCTCCCGTTCTTCCTGAAGAATGATAAAACAGCCGCAAAAAATCTGTGCCTGTATCGCGCAAATGCGTTGGATGCAGCCAGAGATCATGCAAAAAAGATGAACGCTGCCGGAGCGCGGTATCCTTGGATGGCGGCGCTCGATGGCAGCGAACAGTGCGAGACATGGGACATTGGGTGCAGCGAGGTTCACATCACGGCGGACGTGGCCTATGCCTTGGGTGAATACTGCCGGGAAACCGGGGATGAAGAATTTTATCTGCATAAGGCCGCACCCGTATTCATTGAAACCGCCCGCTTCTGGGCCAGCCGATACACATGGAACCGTGCGCACACACAGGCGGATCTGATGTTCTGTAAGGGACCTGATGAATACTGCGGTATCACGCGCAACAACCTTTTCACAAACGTCATGGTGCAGCATAATCTGGCGCTTGCCATAGATGCGGCGAAGGCGCTTCAAGGTAAACCTGCATATCTGGATCTCGGCTTGTCGGAAGAAGAAACTGCATCGTGGCAGACGCTTCACGATGCAATTCCTTGGCCGCACGACCCAGACAGCGGGCATCTTGCGCAGGACGAGACGTTCCATCTGCTGGAACCGGTGGATATTGCAGCACTAAAGCCAGATCTTGGCGCAAGCTATCATCATGTTTGCTTCGATCGGTTACAGCGATATAAAGTTGTGAAGCAGGCCGACGTGCTGCTTCTCATGACGCGCCTGCCAGAGCTTTTCACAAAGGAAGAAAAAATGCAGGCATGGAACGATTTTGAACCGCTCTGTCTGCACGACTCTACGCTGAGTTTTGCCAGTCATGCGCTCTTTGCCCTGCAAAACGGGCTGCGCGAAAAAGGAATCGAGTATCTGCGTAAAGCGCTGCTGCTCGATCTGCGCGACCTGATGCACAACACCGGCAAAGAGGGATTGCATCTGGCCGGTATGGGCGAGAGCTGGCAGGCAGCGTGTCTCCTGTGATTTCTTCCTGTTCTTTGTTTACAGCGGCGCAGAATCTGCGCCGCTGTAATATATTCAGAACAGCCCTTCTTTTTTCAGCGCCAACTACATAAGCACGCATAGAAAACGCCTTTTTTAGAAGCGTTCAACCTTTAATTCGTCGTAAAAAATGTGACTATCAGTCTAAATTTCGTTGTATTTTTTTTGTGGTTCTATGCTATACTATCCTTGAATTATAAGGATGGAGGTGCATATATGTACCGAATTGCCATAGAAAAGCTATTAAAATGGAAACAAAGCAAACGCCGGAAGCCTTTGATTATTGAAGGCGCTCGGCAGGTCGGTAAGACTTGGCTGATGAAGGAGTTTGGCAGACAGGCATATGCAGATACCGTATACATCAATTTTGACTCCAATTCCAGAATGGCCGAGCTGTTTGCTTCTGATCTGGATACAGATCGTTTAATTATGGGCTTGGAGCTGTATGTAGGCCATAAAATTGACCCCAACAATTCTCTGTTGGTTTTTGATGAAGTGCAGGAAGTTCCACGAGCCTTGGCATCTCTCAAATATTTCTATGAAAATGCGCCGCAGTATCACATTGTATGCGCCGGTTCTTTGCTCGGTATCGCCTTGCATCATGGCACGTCTTTTCCTGTTGGTAAGGTAGATTTCCTAAAATTATATCCCCTTTCTTTCAAAGAGTTTCTGATGGCAACCGGCAAAGAGCAATTTGCCGCACTTCTGGATAGCCAAGACTTCCAAATGATCACGAGTTTCAAGCAAACATATATTGATGCTTTGAAGCACTATTATTTTGTCGGCGGAATGCCTGAAGCCGTACAAAGCTTTGCCGAAAACAAAGACTTTAATGAAGTTCGTGATATTCAGAAGCGGATCCTTGCATCCTATGAACAGGATTTCTCCAAACACGCTCCCAATGAGATCGTTCCAAGACTGCGTATGTTATGGAATAGTGTTCCTTCTCAGTTGGCGAAAAAAAACAAAAAAAGTTTATATACGGTCTCGTGCGTGAAGGCGCGCGCGCAAAAGACTACGAAACCGCCCTTCTATGGCTCAGTGACTGTGGCCTTGTTCATAAGGTAAGCCGCGTCAATACAGTGGGCATCCCCCTGCGGGCTTATGAGGACTTGAAAGCATTTAAGTTGTTTGTGGTAGATGTCGGGCTTCTTGGCTGCATGGCTGGACTTCGCCAGCGTACTTTACTTGACGGCAATGACCTTTTTGTTGAGTTTAAAGGCGCCCTTACGGAGCAGTATGTTTGTCAGCAGCTAAAAACGATCGAAGATTTGGATATATATTACTACACCAATGACAGAGGCTCCTGCGAGATCGACTTTGTCGTTGATACGGGCGAGCGAATTGTGCCTGTTGAAGTAAAGGCAGAAGTAAACCTCCGAGCAAAAAGCCTGAAAACATATCAGGAAAAATTTTCACCTGAAGTTTCTGTCCGCACCTCTATGGCAGACTACAAAAAAGAAGAATGGCTTGTGAATCTGCCGCTTTATGCGATAGATCAGATAATAAAACTCTAAATTCATGCGAGTATAACAAATATGTATCTTCGCCTATTCTTTGTTTACAGCGGCGCAGTTTTTGCGCCGCTGGTTTTCCGCTCTGACCCAAACCGTGACCCAAACGCGGAAAAATCAGGTGGATTTATTCGTGCAGGAAAGGACGCCGCTGTGAAATTTTCCGAGCGGAAAGGTGCAGAAATGCCCTGAAATGTCCGTGAAAAATATCCGACCAACCTTCGGGACCAAGAGGCCTCGGGTTCGAATCCCAACACTCCGACCAAATCCGGCTGAAATCTGTTGATTTCGGCCGGATTTTTCTGCATATTCGAACTTTTTCCGATGGAGAATTTTTGTGACTTTTTCCGTTTGCCCCAAACGGGATTTTGGAGCGGAAAGCGCCGGAAGAGAGAATTCGCCGCCTGCCGGAGCATTTCCAGCAGGCGGCGTGCGCGTTTCTGTTCTTTTTTTCATCCGACGCTTGCCATGAAGCCGCTGATTTTCTGCGCGGCTTCTTTTTTCATGCCTGCTGTGACATGGGTGTACACGTCCAGTGAAAATTCCGCCGAAGCATGACCGAGAATTTCCGCGACCGTTTTCGGATCGATGCCGCTTTGGATTGCCAGCGTCGAGAATGTGTGTCTGAGGTCGTGGAACCGGACATGTTCCTCGATGCCTGCCTTTTCCAGCAGCTTTTTGTGAATCCGTCCGACGCAATCCGGGCCATACATTCCACCAGTCTTGGGCGACGGGAGCATATACGGACTGAATGGGTGATTCTTGCGATCCTCGACCAGAAGCCGAATTGCTTCGTCGCTGAGGTAAATCTCCCGGACAGAATTTTCTGTTTTCGGCTCCGTTACGACCAACTCGCCTTTGCCGCGCGATACGGATTTGGACACTGTCAAAGTTTTTGTCTGCAAGTTGAGGTCGCTCCACAGCAGCGCCACCAGCTCCCCGCGCCGCAAGCCGGTACTCAGTTCCAGATAGAACATCGGCAGGACGCCCCATTCCTCCGCCGCTTTCAAATAGTCGCGAATCTTCTCCGGCGGAATGATCTGAATTTTCTTCTTTTCTTTTTTTTGCAGGTGGCAACCGTTTGCCGGATTGTGCGGAATCAGCCGCTCTATGACCGCCTGCTCCAAGCACTACCGCAGCATCGTGTGCAGCCCGCGAATCGTCTTGTTGCTGAGACTCAGATCGTCCATGTTTTCGTACCGCTGCACTCTGCCGTGCGCCTTCGTCTCATTGTAGAATTTCTGGATTTGCAGCGTTGTGAGCGCCGTCAGCTTGATGTCCCCGATGCGCGGCTTGATATGCTGGTCAATGTAGTTCTTGTAATATGCCGCCGTGGATGCTCGAACGGACGGCTTTGCGTAGTTCTCGTACCAGAGCTGCGCCCACTCGCCTACCGTGTAGTCGCGCCGCTTCGTCACATCGATCTTTTCGAGTTCCTCCATCGCCTTTTGCAGCTTCTCTTTGCATTCGCGCTGCGTCCGCGCGAGGACGCTCTTTGCGATTGGTTTCCCCGTCTCCGGGTCAACGCCCGCCGTGTAGCGCCCCTCCCAGCGTCCGTCTTTCCGCTTGCGGATGTTACCCTCTCCGTTTGCCCGTTTTTTCGCCATGTGCATTCCTCCTTCCTTTTGCTGTATCAACAACTATCACGCGGGAAGCAGAATAGCAACCTCCCGCGTGGAGAGTTATCAGAAAATTATCATTTCGGTTTCCTTTGTCTATAGAAGCAATACCACAAGTTCCTGCCCCGCGGAGAGGCTGCGGTCGGCGGAAAAATGGTGCCGCAGCAAATCGTTGCGTGACAAAATGGGCCCTGTCTGCTATGGTGGAGGCAGGAGGGATGATGGATGCAGGCTATTGGAACGAATCTCAGGCGGCTGCGCGTGCGCGCGGGGCTGACACAGGACGCGCTGGCCGGTATGCTGCACGTCACGCGGCAGACCGTCAGCAGTTGGGAGATTGGCCGCACGGAGCCGGATCTCGATACGCTTCTCGCGCTTGCGGAGGCGCTGCACTGCGATGCGACCGAGCTTATCTATGGTGTGAAGCGGAATGGCTACCAGCAGTACCAGCGGCGGTGGATCGTCTGCAGCATGGTCTGCGGCGTTCTGGTCACGCTGTTGGTCTCTCTGCTGGTGCTCGTCCCGGCGCTGGAGGCGCGGCAAGGCATGACGTACAGTCTGGCCTACAGCATTTACCGGCTCTGCGTGCCGCAGCTCGGGTTCTTTACGGGCGGCATTCTGCTGTGCGCGCTGGCATCCGTCTGGCTGCCGGTCCGGGTCGCAGGAAAGGGTCGCCGGTGGCTGCTGGCTGCAGGGATCCTCTCTGCCCTGCCGCCGTTGGTGCTGGCCGTAACTGCGCTGTTTGCCCAGAGCGCAGGAAGTATCCTGCGGCCGGTCATCCGCCTGTATTATCCCGCCGTCGTTCAGCCCCTTGGCCGCTTCCTGATCCAGCAGCTCGCGCCGTTCGCGGCCGCGGTCTGCGGGTTTTTGGGGGTGGAAGCGGTGACGAAACTGCTCCCACCTCATCAGTCAGCCTGACGGCTGACAGCTTCCCCTCATAGGGGAAGCCACTGGATCTGCGAAAATCCCAATGCCTTCCCCCAGCGGAAGGCATTGGGTGCGTGCAAATACAGAAAACTTCTCCGCAAAAAGGTGCAGCCTGACAAATCCAGACTGCACCTTCTATTGATGGCAGTTGTTCTAAGGCAACTAGCTGCAAATTCGATACCCCCGTATCAGGCGGCGCGTACCAAGACGTCCATAGGGTGAGTTTCGAGTGGAACGCCAGACCGAAACATCGGAACTTGCCTGAATTCAGACGCAGGACGCACTAAACGTAACCCAGCGCCCTTTTCTCCCCTATCTTTTCCCGCGCAAGGGAAAAGATAGGGCCGCCGGAGGCGCGTCAGAACCGGCCTCGACGGAACGAGCCCCCGCTGTTCGCGGAGTCTCTTTTCCTCTGAGCCCGTTTCTTCCTTTCCAAACCGCAAACTGAATTTGCGGTTTGGGTTTTATGGCAAATCTGCAACGACCTCTCAGTCTCGGCTGCGCCGAGCCAGCATCCCTACCCCTTTTGTCCCTTCGGGACATTTCCCCCTGATAGGGGGAATCGGCCCCTGGAAGGGGAGCCTTACTTATGAAAGGAGCGGCTTCCGTGGGAAGCCGCTCCTTGCTTTTAGTTGAAGCTGCCGAGCTGTTTGCCGGAGAGGACGTGGAAGTGGATGTGGTGGACGGTCTGGCCGGCGAGTTCGCCGACGTTGGTGACGACGCGGTAGCCGTCCGCGAAGCCCTGCTCCTTCGCGAGCTTGGCAATGACGCTGTAGATGTGGCCGACGACGGCCTCATTCTCCGGCGTCACCTCCGCGGCGGAGGCAAAATGCTGCTTCGGGATGACGAGGAAGTGCATGGGGGCCAGGGGGTCTAATATCCTTGAAGGCGTAGCAGAGCTCGTCCTCATAGACCTTGGCCGACGGGATCTCCCCCGCGATGATCTTGCAGAACAGACAATCGGGCATGACGGTCCCTCCTTTTTTATTCCTTGACGTTGGCCGAGACGAAATCGTCGACAGCGGCCAGCGCATCGTCGAGCTTGAGGGCGTTCGTGCCGCCGCCCATGGCGGAATCCGGCTTGCCGCCGCCCTTGCCGCCGACGATCGGGGCGATATTGCGGATGATGTCGCCGGCCTTGACGCCGCGCGCGATGGCGTTCTTGCCGCAGACGGCGAGCAGCGTGACCTTTTCGCCGTTGACGGAGCCGAGGGCCGCGACGGTGTTCGGGTTCTTGTCGCGCAGGAAGTCGCCGAGCTTGCGCAGGTCGTTCGCGTCGGTGTTCTCGCGGCTGGCCGTGACGACCTTGAGGCCGGAAACATCCTTGGCGGAGAACATGAGGCTGTCGACGTCGCCCGCGAAGAGCTTGTCCTTCATCTTCTCGACGGTCTGGTGCAGCTCGCGGATCTCGTTCATGCTGCTTTGGGCCTTGTTGATGAGCTCCATCGGGGTGGTCTTGAGCATTTCGGCAGCCTTGACCAGGCGGGCGTTCATCTCGTCGACGAGGTTCAGGAAGGCTTCGCCCGTGACGGCCTCGATGCGGCGGACGCCGGAGGCGACGGACGATTCGCTCGTGATGCGGAACGGGCCGACCTTGGCGGTATTGTCGACGTGCGTGCCGCCGCAGAGCTCGATGGACTTGCCGCCCATGTTGACCACGCGGACCACGTCGCCGTATTTTTCGCCGAACAGGGCGATGGCGCCGAGCTTCTTGGCCTCGTCGATCGGCATTTCCTTCGTCTCGACGCGCATGCCGCCCAGCACGAGCTCGCTGACCAGACGGCTGATCTTGACCAGCTCGTCGGCCGTGACGGCGGAGAAGTGGGTGAAGTCATAGCGCAGACGATCCGGCTCGACGAGAGAACCGGCCTGATGGGCGTGGTCGCCGAGGACGGTGCGCAGGGCGTAGTCGAGCAGGTGCGTGGCGGAATGGGCGCGCATGATGGCCTTGCGGCGCTTTTCGTCGATCGAAGCCGTGACGGTATCGCCGACGGACAGCGAGCCGGAGACGAGCTTGCCGTAATGCATGAACTTGCCGCCCTTGTTCTTCTGGACGTCGGTGACGGTGAATTCGGCGGTTTCGGTACGAATGACGCCGTGATCGGCGACCTGGCCGCCCATTTCCGCGTAGAACGGGGTCTGGTCGAGGACGAGGATGGCGTCGGTCCCGGCGGTGATGGCGCCCTGCAGTTCCTCGTCGGCGACAATGGCGACGATCTTGCCTTCGGCTTCCATGTTGGTGTAGCCGATGAAGGTGGTGGCGGGGATCTCCTTGCCGAACTCCACGCCGGCCCAGCCCAGATCGCCGAGGGCCTTGCGGGCCTCACGGGCGCGGACCTTCTGCTCCTGCATGAGCTGCTGGAAGGCGGCCTCGTCGACCTGCATGCCTTCCTCCGCGACCATCTCGTTGGTCAGGTCGATCGGGAAGCCGTAGGTATCGTAGAGCTTGAAGGCGTCGGCGCCGGAGAAGGTGCTCTCGCCCTTTTCCTTGTGGCTCTGCAGCATCTCGGTGAAGATCTTCATGCCGCCGTCGATGGTCTTGGCGAAGTTCTCCTCCTCGGTGCGGATGACGCGGGTGATATAGGACTGCTTTTCGCGCAGCTCAGGGTACTGGCACTCGTTCTCATGGATGACGGTGTCGACGACCTGATAGAGGAAGGGCTCGTTGACGCCCAGCAGCTTGCCGTGGCGCGCGGCGCGGAGCCGGCGCAGGACGTAGCCGCGGCCTTCGTTGGAGGGCAGGATGCCGTCGCAGATCATGAAGGTCGACGAGCGGATATGGTCGGTGATGACGCGCAGAGACACGTCGGTCTTGTCGGATTCCTCGTAATGCGCGCCGGTGATCTCGGAGACCTTGTTGGTGATGTTCATGACGGTGTCGACGTCGAAGAGCGACGAGACGTTCTGGCACACGCAGGCCAGACGCTCGAGGCCCATGCCGGTGTCGATGTTCTTCTGCTTGAGCTCGGTATAGTTGCCGTGGCCGTCGTTGTTGAACTGGGAGAAGACGATGTTCCAGACCTCGACGTACCGGTCGCAGTCGCAGCCGACGGTGCAGCCGGGCTTGCCGCAGCCGTACTGCTCGCCGCGGTCATAATAGATCTCGGAGCACGGGCCGCACGGGCCGGAGCCATGCTCCCAGAAGTTATCCTCCTTGCCGAAGCGGAAGATGCGGTTTTCGGGGATGCCGATCTCGTCGCGCCAGATGGCGAAGGCCTCGTCGTCCGCAGGCGTGGTCTCGTTGCCGGCGAAGACGGACGGATACAGGCGGTCCGGCTCGAGGCCGACCCAGTCGGGGCTGGTGAGGAATTCCCACGCCCAGGGAATGGCTTCCTTCTTGAAGTAGTCGCCGAAGGAGAAGTTGCCCAGCATCTCAAAATACGTGCCGTGGCGGGCCGTATGGCCGACGTTTTCGATATCGCCGGTGCGGATGCACTTCTGACAGGTGGTGACGCGGTGGCGCGGCGGCTCTTCCTCGCCGGTGAACCAGGGCTTCATGGGGGTCATGCCTGCGTTGATGAGCAGGATGGATTTGTCGTTCTGCGGAACGAGGGAAAAGCTCGGCAGACGCAGATGGCCTTTGGTTTCGAAAAACTTCAGGTACATCTCGCGCAGCTCATTGAGGCCGTAAGGCTTGTGTGCCATGGTGAAGACTCCTTCTATATACATTAAAATTTAAACATTACGATGGCTTCCCCTATGAGGGGAAGGCGATGGGCGCGCACCCCTCGGCTCCCCTTCCAGGGGCCGATTCCCCCTATCAGGGGGAAATGTCCCGAAGGGACAAAAGGGGTAGGGATGCTGGCTCGGCGCAGCCGAGACTGAGAGGTTGCTGCAGATTTGCAGCTGGTTGCCATAGAATATCTGCCATCAATAGACGGTGCAGCCGAAATTTTGATAGGTGTTACCTTCTTGCGGGGCAGGTTGTAGGGGCGGGGGATCCCGCAAAAACATAAAACCCCGCCCCTTGTACAGGGGCGAGGTCGGTCGCGGTACCACCCTGATCATGCGTTCGCATATCTCAGCGCTTCTGTATCGGGAAGCACCCGCCGCGCTTTCGCGCGGCCGCTCCAAACTGGCTGCGGGCCGGGCCTGCTGAAGGGCTCCCACTGTCCCCTTCTCTCTGAAAGCGCTCCGGAACGCTCGGTTTTTCAACGCGGTTTTTTCGATATCGCAGATATTTTACCACATTTCCTTCGATTGTCAACATGAAAATTCACCCGTAGACCCACGCGTTCGGCAGCGGCCGCCCGCCGGTATAGCGCAGGGTCACGGAGGACGACTGCGTGACGTATTCGCCGTCGTACCACAAGATCGCGCTCGAGCCGCCGTCCATGTTGATGGCGTTCCGGCAGCCGTAGGCGAGCAGGATATCCGCGCAGGTATTGACGCTCGTGCCGCGGATGCCCTCGTCCGGGTACCGGCCCTCGATGACGAGCATATAGATGCCCTGATCGCCCGCGCCGAAGCACGCGCGCGGCTGCTCGCCGGTCCAATCCTGATTCTCGAGCTTTTCGCCGTCCCGGATGAGCGCGGGCATGAACTCGGCGGCGCTGTACGTCCCCTCTACGACCGGGTCGGAGGCAGGGACGATGCGGCAGTCGAGGCCGTTTTCGCTCAGTTCGATGCGCTGATAGGCCTTGCCCGCAAAGTGCGTGCCGTACCCTTCGCCGTTCGACATGCACCAGCCCGCAAGCTGGCTGCCGTCGCCCTCGCCGTTCGGGTCGAGGAAGCCGTTGGCGTTCATGGCGAGGATGCCGCCGTGGTCGGACGCGATGTTCCCGGCCAGCTCCCCTTCTGCGCCGGGATCTGCGGCCATTTCCAGCCGCAGAAGCTCCGGATACCGGCAGACAGCGAGCACGCCGCGGTAGCCCTCGCCCGTCACACGCACGAGCAGGATGCCGTATTCGGCGTCGATGGCCAGCACCTGGTCACCCTGTTTGGTCTCGATGCTCGTGCCGTCGTCGTCGAAGCCCGCTTCGTTGATGCGGATGTGCTCCCAGCCGTCCGCCAGTGTCTCCGGGTGCTCCGCCAGATACCGCTGGAACGTCGCGTAGTTCAGCATCGGGAACGCCATCTGGAAACTGGCCTCCGGGTCGTCTTCGACGGGCTGCGGCGCTTCCGTGTCGGCCGTGGGCTCCGGCTCCGGCGCGGGCTGCGGCTGCACTTCCGGCTGTGCCGTCTCGGGTTCCGGCTCCGGCTGCGCAGACGCGCCGGTAAACGTGCAGGCCGCGAGCGCAAGGGTCAAAAGCAGGACGAAGACGAGCGTATATGCCGCCATTTTCGGCTTTTTTGCAATGAGCGTGATGCGCTCGGTGAGGCTCTTTTTGCCCAGCTGCATCGTGGTCGCGCCGGAGAGCAGCTGGCCTCCGCCCGGTCTCACCGTCACGAGGCCGAGCAGCGCCCGGCCATAGGCCGCGCGGCTCTCGCCGTCCAGCCCGCGCAGCACCCGCGCGTCGCACGCCAGCTCGCAGTCCCGCCGGGCCAGCGCCGCGGCCAGCCAGACGAAGGGGTCGAACCAGTAGACGCACTGGCAGACGAGGCGTACAAGGCTCCACAGCTGGTCCTTCGCGCGGAAATGCGCCAGCTCGTGCCGCAGGACAAAGCCGAGCGTCGCCGGATCGGCGGCCGCCTCGGGCGTGAGGATAGATCTCCGGCCGAAACAGCCCGCAAGGCATGGCGACGGCAGCCCCGGCACGAGCCAGACCGGGATGGGGCTTTCCGCGCAGGCAAACGGCTGCCGCACCCGCCGCAGCTTCCGGAGAAAAGCCAGATTCTGTGCTAGCATCACAATTGCCAATATCGCCGCCCCGGCGAGCCAAGCAGTCTTCAACATCGTCCGGACCGGCAGCCGGTCCTTCGGCTGCGTCTGTGTCTGTACCTCTGCCGCCGCGGGCTGCGCAGCGGCCGCTTCGGCCGCGGGCTGCGGGGCGCGGCGGTCTTCCGGGGCGGTCAGCCGCTGCACGGCAACAGGCACGTCCGCCGCGGCGTTCATCACGCTGACCGGGCTGCTGACCAGCGGGACCGGAAGCAAAAGCCGCAGCGCGGCCAGCAGCCACAGCGCATACTGCAGCATGATGTCAGGCCGGAGGTCGAAAAAATAGTTACATCTTGTGATTGAAGATTCTGAGATGGTTGACGAAAAGCAAAGTGAACTCGTATTCTCTTCATTCGCTTATCCCTCGAATATGCAAAATACCATTGGAGACACATGAATCCGGTACCGTATGCCTCTTTTAATGCGACTATCAGATCGTTGATTACTATCGTTCCGTGGTCGAATCCATAAAAAAGATATGAGTCAAATGTGCAGAGTAAATCTGGACGAACAGATGATGGTCAAACTCTAATGAATAACGCCTTCGGTACTACAGCCACCCCCACTTTTAGTCGCTGAAAACTATAAAAAACCGATGGGGAGAGTTTTCTGATTCCACCAAAGATAATATTGAAACGCGCCGGCAACAAGTGCATACACAGCGGCTTCCGATATGCTGAACTACCAGATCAAAAAGACCATCGGCAGCTACATTGCAGCGCGGGCGGCGTGGATGCCATCGTCTTTACCGGCGGCATCGGTGAGCACGATGCCATTGCGTGCAAAGATCTGCCACCACATGGATTGGCTGGGCATCCGCATCGACACCGAGAAGAACAAGCACCCTGTTGGCGATGTGATGTGTGCGAGATCACCGCTTGGCGCAAAGGTGTGCACGCTGGTCATTGCTACCGACGAGGAGCTGATGATCGCCCGCGACACCAAGGAAGTCATCGAGAAGTAAGCTTTTCCCAAAGTAGGCTGCTGCACAGAATGTGCGGCGTTTTCTCCCTTGCTTGTAGTGGTTCGAAACACCCGCAGGTGTTTCTGAACCGCAAATCATAACACGCCGCTGCAGCATAATTCCGTGTGGCGCGCCGCTTCTTTCCATCTTAAGGCGGTGATTTTTTACCCAAATATATGGTTTCGGCTTCGTGCCATGTGTACAAATGAAGCGGGCGAAATCTGCCGTTTTTTGCTGACACCAAAAATAACGGTACAATAGGAAAGTCCTCAATCCTGAGGGCGTTTTCATTCATTCAAGCCCCTGGTGTTTTTACTGATCAGCGGATGGTCCTCAAAACCAAAGGTGAGGTTAACCTTCCGCCGTGGCAAGAACTGAATTCAAAAGAGATACTACTATGCTTGAAGACAAGACTTCAGGTCTGCAAGACTGCGGCGAATCGCCAGAGAGAGCCCCGGCCGCCGCGCTTCGAGAACCAGCGCCCCAGCGCCGCTGCAGACGCCTGCAGTATCTATGGCGCCCAGCAACAGCGGCGAGCGTCAGATGCTCCGACGCTGCCCGTGCAAAGCGGCAGTGCCCGGCAAGGTTCCCTTCCAGCTCCCGTGAGGACCGTCCGGTCTATTGCTCTGACGTTTCGCTCGCATTTAGCAGAACTTGCGCCGATTTCATTTAATGAGCGTTTTCAGGCAGTTTACTCAGCCCGGCAGCACCGCGCGTACAGTCGCAGCTCGAGCAGCAACAGCCAGACCGTCGTCCGCCGCCCTGCATGGCGTGGTGCTGGCGCGCACGCCGTGCGCACCCGGCTTTCGTGGTGAAATGCCGCTGCTCCTGGGCCGCAAGATTCGATTCTCATCACTAGGTGATGGGCTGTCCTGAAGTCTCATGCAAACCTCACACTGCATGGCTGCCTGCCGTAGTGGTACAGCGAGCCAGATGCAGCGATTTTTGACGATAAAGGTTACAAAGAAATAGCCCCCGTCCCTCCCCAGCTGGAGCAGGCGGGCGAACAGCGCAGCCGATGCTGCTCCAGAAACGCCTGGCGGAACAGCTTATTGGTGACCATGAGGAAGCCAGTCTTGCCTGAGCTCACCTGGCGCCCGGCACACGCCGGAGAGGGTGCTGCTGCTGGTCTGCAGCCGGTCGTTTCTTTACCATGAAGCTGTCCAGATACAGCCCAAACCCCAATCAGCATTCCGGCGGCATGGGTCCAGAAAAGAGCAGTCAGTAACCGAACCAGCTGA
>VOFK01001579.1_pt1 | contig 53618 bp, 56 predicted proteins | sample 5384121 | NCBI WGS metagenome assembly VOFK01 (sample SAMN12384730, study PRJNA508395) | human gut metagenome | isolation source: healthy gut J | host: Homo sapiens | reverse complement strand
GCTATGCGCAGGACGCGGTGATGAAAGAACTATATGACCTGCACGTTCTCGGTAAGGGGGGGAGTTGGAGAATATAAGCGAGTTCTGTGCGCAGTTCGCCGCTGGTCTGAACGCCGCGCCGCGCTGGTTCAGCGGGAAGTCGGATGACGCGGCGGCAGTGAAGGAGGCGTGTTCGACGGTATTACAGAACAGACTACCCCAGGCTTCTGCTTCCGGCTTTGGCGTGATGATGCGCTTTTGTTGAGTCCTCACAGCGCGCTATCAATGGGAGGCCGGCAGCAGCGGCATGTTGATCGAGCCGACGGGCGAAGGCGAGTACGACACGTCCGCTGCACGCCGATATGTTTCCGGGCGGCTATGACGCCAAGCGGACTGCTGGCAATCATTGCATTTTGCAATCCGGCGGCAAAAACGGGTAGAGATAGCCTGTCTTGATCGGCGACTCATTCCAGAATCGAGGAGGACCGACGCCATGTTTAACTGCGGCACGTTTGATTGCGGCAACTGTTTACGATACTTTATTATCCTTCGAGACTTGTTCCAACTAACCGAGCTGGTGGCGCAGGAGGGGGCAACGCCTCACCTGCACGGCCCACAGAAAAAACAATTTGGAGAAAAATCAAAAAATTTGAAAAAACAAGCGGGGTGAAGTGCCCCAAGATAACACCTGTTCCGCGAATGCAGGCGTGCACCTTTATGTAAATTAAACAACGAAACTTTGACACAAGCACCAGATGAAACTGTGCAATATGTACAGGGCTTGCAGGGAGGATTTGCTAAGTCAATTACGTTCTCGTAAGGATAAAAAGTTTTAAGCTATGACAAATAGCTCGGATAAAGATTGAAGCTCAGACTTAGGTCTGTGTTGATACCATTTTGCCGAGAGTTTGACCCGGCTCAGGACGAACGCTGGCGGCGTGCTTAACACATGCAAGTCGAACGAGAATCTGCGGAAAGAAGGATTCGTCCAATTGAAGCAGAGTGGCGGACGGTGAGTAACGCGTGAGAACCTGCCTTGAGTGGGGACAACAGTTGGAAACGACTGCTAATACCGCATGATACATTGGGGTCGCATGGCCCCGATGTCAAAAAGATTTATCGCTGAAAGATGGCCTCGCGTCTGATTAGCTAGTTGGTGAGGTAACGGCCCACCAAGGCGACGATCAGTAGCCGGACTGGAGAGGTTGAACGGCCATATTGGGACTGAGATACGGCCCAGACTCCTACGGAGGCAGCAGTGGGGAATATTAAGCAATGGGCGCAAGCCTGACCCAGCAACGCCGCGTGAAGGAAGAAGGCTTTCGGGTTGTAAACTTCTTTTGTCAGGGACGAGTAGAAGACGGTACCTGACGAATAAGCCACGGCTAACTACGTGCCAGCAGCCGCGGTAATACGTAGGTGGCAAGCGTTGTCCGGATTTACTGGGTGTAAAGGGCGTGTAGCCGGGAGGGCAAGTCAGATGTGAAATCCACGGGCTTAACTCGTGAACTGCATTTGAAACTGTTCTTCTTGAGTATCGGAGAGGCAATCGGAATTCCTAGTGTAGCGGTGAAATGCGTAGATATTAGGAGGAACACCAGTGGCGAAGGCGGATTGCTGGACGACAACTGACGGTGAGGCGCGAAAGCGTGGGGAGCAAACAGGATTAGATACCCTGGTAGTCCACGCTGTAAACGATGAATACTAGGTGTGCGGGGACTGACCCCCTGCGTGCCGCAGTTAACACAATAAGTATTCCACCTGGGGAGTACGATCGCAAGGTTGAAACTCAAAGGAATTGACGGGGGGCCCGCACAAGCGGTGGATTATGTGAAGTTTAATTCGAAGCAACGCGAAGAACCTTACCAGGGCTTGACATCCTACTAACGAGATAGAGATATGTTAGGTGCCCTTCGGGGAAAGTAGAGACAGGTGGTGCATGGTTGTCGTCAGCTCGTGTCGTGAGATGTTGGGTTAAGTCCCGCAACGAGCGCAACCCCTATTGTTAGTTGCTACGCAAGAGCACTCTAGCGAGACTGCCGTTGACAAAACGGAGGAAGGTGGGGACGACGTCAAATCATCATGCCCCTTATGTCCTGGGCTACACACGTAATACAATGGCGGTTAACAGAGGGATGCAAAATCGCAAGATGGAGCGAACCCCTAAAAGCCGTCCCAGTTCAGATTGTGGGCTGCAACCCGCCCACATGAAGTCGGAATCGCTAGTAATCGCGGATCAGCATGCCGCGGTGAATACGTTCCCGGGCCTTGTACACACCGCCCGTCACACCATGAGAGTCGGGAACACCCGAAGCCCGTAGCCAACCTTAACCTAGGAGGGCGCGGTCGAAGGTGGGTTCGATAATTGGGGTGAAGTCGTAACAAGGTAGCCGTTCGAGAACGAGCGGCTGGATCACCTCCTTTCTAAGGAGACCTCAAGCAGGCCAAGAGCCTGACTTGTAACATCCTGGTCAGACATCGTTTAAGATTTCAAGTTTCGTTGTTGTTTAATTTAAAGGTGCGCGTATACGCCCGTTGTTTAATTTAGGGGTATACGCCCTTGAAGATAGGACGGGGATATAGCTCAGCTGGGAGAGCGCCTGCCTTGCAAGCAGGAGGTCGCCGGTTCGATCCCGACTATCTTCACCAAGAGAATACGGGCCCGTAGCTCAGCTGGCTAGAGCGTACGACTGATAATCGTAAGGTCGGTGGTTCGAGCCCACTCGGGCCCACCAATCTGAGGTAAGCTCGGAAATAAGTATTCAAGAGGCTTGAGTACTTATTTCTGACCTTAACAAAGGACAGAGATTGCACCTTGAAAACTGAACAATGTATTTAAAAGTGATGAAAGCAAGGCAACAGAGAGGTCTTTCAAGGAGACTTGAAAGAAAGAAAGTTGATTTTAATTGTGGACAACATCTGGAAAGATGAGGGTAACAATAACAATTTTGCGTAATCTGTGATTGCCTGCATAATTCAACTATAGAGAACCATATCTCTAATAGGTCAAGCTATAAAGAGCGCAAGGGGAATGCCTTGGCATCAGGAGCCGACGAAGGACGTGACAAGCTGCGATAAGCTTCGGGGAGGAGCAAATATCCGTTGATCCGGAGATTTCCGAATGGGGAAACCCACGTAGGCAATACCTACGTATCGTGCGTTGAATCAAATAGGCGTACGAGGGGAACGCCCTGAACTGAAACATCTAAGTAGGGGCAGGAAAAGACATCAACCGAGATTCCGCTAGTAGTGGCGAGCGAACGCGGAGGAGGCCAAACCGGAGGATTAATTCTCCGGGGTTAGGACTTGCATCAAGATCAGAGGAGCTTAACAGAACGGCATGGGAAGGCCGGCCATAGAGGGTGAGAGCCCCGTAAGTGAAAAGCAAGACTGACAGCGAGTATCCAGAGTACCGCGGGACACGAGGAACCCTGTGGGAAAACGGGTGGACCACCATCCAAGCCTAAATACTACCTGATGACCGATAGAGGAGCAGTACCGTGAGGGAAAGGTGAAAAGGACCCCGGGAGGGGAGTGAAAGAGAACCTGAAACCTTGTGCTTACAAGCACTCAAAGCACGTTAAAGTGTGATGAGGTACTTTTTGTAGAACGGTCCGGCGAGTTATAGTAACGAGCAAGGTTAAGGTATTCAGTACCGAAGCCGAAGCGAGAGCGAGTCTGAATAGGGCGCATAAAGTTCGTTGCCATAGACCCGAAACCGGGTGACCTAACCATGAGCAGGTTGAAGTGAGAGTAAAATCTCATGGAGGACCGAACGCACGTTCGTTGCAATGACCGGCGATGACTTGTGGTTAGCGGAGAAATTCCAATCGAAACTCGGAGATAGCTGGTTCTCCCCGAAATAGCTTTAGGGCTAGCGTTGATTTAGATTACCGGAGGTAAAGCACTGAATGAGCTAGGGGCGATAAGCTTACTGAACTCTATCAAACTCAGAATGCCGGCTAATTGATGATCAGCAGTCAGACAGTGTGAGATAAGTTTCATTGTCAAAAGGGAAACAGCCCAGACCTACAGCTAAGGTCCCTAATGTATGCTAAGTGGAAAACGATGTGGAGTTGCGAAAACAACCAGGATGTTGGCTTAGAAGCAGCCATTCATTAAAAGAGTTCGTAATAGATCACTGGTCGAGTGACTCTGCGCGGAAAATATAACGGGGCTAAGTATACAACCGAAGCTTAGGATTGCATCTAATGCAGTGGTAGGGGAGCGTCGTGTACGGGGTGAAGTCGCATCGAAAGGAGCGGTGGACTGTACACGAGTGAGAATGCCGGAATGAGTAGCGAGAATTATGTGGGAATCATAATGGCCGAAAAATCTAAGGTTTCTTGGGGAAGGTTCGTCCGCCCAAGGTAAGCCGGGAGCTAAGGCGAGGCCGCAAGGCGTAGTCGATGCACATACGGTAGAAATTCCGTAGCCACCGAACCTTAAACCGGAAGGACACTTTGAGATAGCAGAACCCAGCCGTTGGTTGAGCTGGGCGTAAGGGACTGAAATATAGTAGGGAAGTCTGCGATGCTCAGAGGCGAGAAAAGCTCCGGTGCATGCTAAGGTGCCCGTACCGCAAACCGACACAGGTAGATGAGGAGAGAATCCTAAGGCCAACGGGAGAAGGGTTGTTAAGGAACTCGGCAAATTGACCCCGTAACTTCGGAAGAAGGGGAGCCTGGAAACAGGCCGCAGTGAATAGGCCCAAGCAACTGTTTACCAAAAACATAGGTCTATGCTAAATCGAAAGATGACGTATATGGGCTGACGCCTGCCCGGTGCCGGAAGGTTAAGAGGAGGGCTTAGAGGAAACTCGAAGGTCTGAATTGAAGCCCCGGTAAACGGCGGCCGTAACTATAACGGTCCTAAGGTAGCGAAATTCCTTGTCAGGTAAGTTCTGACCCGCACGAATGGCGTAATGATTTGGGCACTGTCTCGACAGCCCGCCCGGCGAAATTGTAGTACTGGTGAAGATGCCAGTTACCCGCAACTAGACGGAAAGACCCCATGGAGCTTTACTGCAGTTTAATACTGGGAATCGGTAATTCATGTACAGGATAGGTGGGAGACAGAGAAGCCGGGGCGTCAGCTTCGGTGGAGTCACCGGTGGGATACCACTCTTGGATTGCTGGTTTCCTAACCTGCGGCCCTGAATCGGGTCGGGGGACACTGTTAGACGGGCAGTTTGACTGGGGCGGTCGCCTCCAAAAGAGTAACGGAGGCGCTCAAAGGTTCGTTCAGCACGGACGGAAATCGTGCATTGAGTGTAAACGCATAAACGAGCCTAACTGCGAGACCGACGGGTCGAGCAGTAACGAAAGTTGGAGTTAGTGATCCGGTGGTATGTGAGTGGAAATGCCATCGCTCAACGGATAAAAAGCTACCCTGGGGATAACAGGCTGATCTCCCCAAGCGTCCACAGCGACGGGGAGGTTTGGCGCCTCGATGTCGGCTCGTCGCATCCTGGGGCTGTATTCGGTCCCAAGGGTTTGGCTGTTCGCCAATTAAAGCGGCACGCGAGCTGGGTTCAGAACGTCGTGAGACAGTTCGGTCCCTATCTGTTGCGGGCGTAAGAGATTTGAAGGGAGCTGTCCTTAGTACGAGAGGACCGGGATGGACGTACCTCTGGTGCACCAGTTGTCCTGCCAAGGGCATAGCTGGGTAGCTATGTACGGACGAGATAAACGCTGAAAGCATCTAAGCGTGAAACTCCCCCAAGATGAGATCTCTCATCCTTTATGGAGTAAGGGCCCAGAAAGACGATCTGGTTGATAGGCCGGAGGTGGAAGTGCAGCAATGTATGCAGCTGACCGGTACTAATAGCCCGGAGGGCTTGACCTACAATTTATGCAGGCAATGGCCTTCCTGATTCCTTGATACATTGTTCGGTTTTGAAGGTGCAATCGAGCGCGTAAGTGCAATATATGCACCATTAGCTCAGCTGGTAGAGCACCTGACTCTTAATCAGGGTGTCCAGGGTTCGAGTCCCTGATGGTGTACCAGAATTCAGGCAGCGAAAGCTGATGAAGATAGAGAGACGGACATGGCCCGTTGGTCAAGTGGTTAAGACAGAGGCCTCTCACGCCTTTAACATCGGTTCGAATCCGGTACGGGTCACCATTTCTTTCTTGACAAAGAGCGGAAAATTGAATATACTACAGTTTGTTACCGCGAATCACGGTTTCAATAGTTGGTGCTGATTAGGGCGAGGGTCCACCGTTCCCATCCCGAACACGGAAGTTAAGCTCGCTTCTGCCCACGATACTTGGCTGGAGACGGCCCGGAAAAATAGGTAGCGCCAACACGCCTTCTTAGCTCAATGGTAGAGGCATGCGGCTGTTAACCGCAGGGTTGTAGGTTCGAGCCCCTACAGAAGGCGCCATTAAAAAAGGATGTGCCGCCATCTATAAAGGTGGCGGCACATTTTTTGTCAGCCTTAGAGTTCGATCTATTAGGGCCTTTAGCTCAGTTGGTTAGAGCAGACGGCTCATAACCGTCCGGTCCCGGGTTCGAGTCCCCGAAGGCCCACCATACAGGGGTATAGCTCAGCTGGTAGAGCAGCGGTCTCCAAAACCGCGTGTCGAGAGTTCGAATCTTTCTGCCCCTGCCATTTTATTATTGACAACTTGAGTTGTTTTTGCTATACTTAGTAAGCTCGATTGCGACAATAAAGCGCAGAATATGGCCAAGTAGTTCAGTTGGTTAGAACGCCAGCCTGTCACGCTGGAGGTCGTGGGTTCGAGCCCCATCTTGGTCGCCATATGCTGCTGTGCTCAGTAGGTAGAGCGCATCCTTGGTAAGGATGAGGTCGGCGGTTCGAATCCGCCCAGCAGCTCCAGAAAGCATCGAAAACTTCGGTTTTCGGTGCTTTTTTGTTGTAAAACGTTGAAAGAAGTGTGGGTCAAAATGTGGGTCAACCGCCTGACCCACACCGTGACCCACACGGGGAAATGCGCGGAAAGGGCAAAAGATGAGCGGACGGAAAAGCCGTTATTCTGAAAGGCCTTTTCTTTGTTTCGCCGCGTTCTTGTATTTTGCGGCAGGATATGCTACAGTACCTGCCGTTGATTCTTTCTGCCTCTTACGAGGCTGTGCGAGGTATTTATGAAGCTGTTACGATGGTGTAAGGCCAACGCCATGCCAGTGATTGCGGTGCTGGCCGCGGCGGTGACGGCGGTGTTCGTGCCGCCTGACGCGGCTTATCTTGGCTACTACGATGTGAAAACGCTATCCTGCCTGCTGTGCGTGCTGGCGGTGGTGGGTGCGCTGCGCCGCGTGGGACTGTTTCCTCTGCTGGCGCAGATGCTGGTGCAGGTGTTCCACACCACCCGCGGCGCGGTGACGGCGCTGGTAGGTATCACGCTGGTGGGCTCCATGCTGCTGACCAACGACACGGCACTGCTGACGTTCCTGCCCCTCAGCTGGTTTGTGCTGGAGCGCACCGGCCAGACGAAATGGACGGCGCTGACGTTCATTCTGCAGAACTGTGCCGCCAACCTGGGCGGTATGCTGACGCCCTTCGGCAATCCCCAGAACCTGTATCTGTTCAACCACTACAACATCTCTAACGGGGAATTCCTGTCCATTATGCTGCCGCCGTTCCTGCTGTCCACGGCGCTGATCCTGCTGTGCTGTCTGTTTCTGCCCCGTGAAGGGCTGACTGTCCCCCGGCAGGAGACACTGCCGGACAAGCGTCGTACTGCGGTATACGGCGTACTGTTCTGCGTGGCGGTGGCTATGGTGCTGCGGGGAATCCCCTACTGGCTGGGACTGCTCGTTATCGTGATGGCTCTGCTGGTGCTGGATCGCCGTGCGCTGCTGCTGGGCGTGGACTGGGGACTGCTGGTGACGTTTGCGGCGTTTTTCACCTTTTCGGGCATCATGGCGCGGATTGAGCCGGTGCGTGAGCTGTTCCGGAAGCTGCTCACCCACGGGGCCATGCCGGTGGCGGCACTGACCAGTCAGGTCATCAGCAACGTACCGGCAGCCATCCTGCTGAGCCGGTTCACCGACGACTATCGAGGACTGCTGGTGGGCGTGAATATCGGCGGCGCGGGGACGCTGGTGGCGTCACTGGCCAGCCTGATCACTTTCCGGGAATACACAAAGCACGTCAAGGGGCAGACGGGGCGGTTCATGGTGCTGTTCTCCGCCATCAGCTTCGGTTTTCTAGGCGTCCTGTTGGTAGCCATGACACTCTGGATGCGGTGAAATGAGTAAACTATAGCTCCTGCCCCATGGGCAGGAGCTATAGTTCGTCGTTATTGTGGTGCAGTTTGATCAGCTCACATCACCTGTGCCATGAAGTTGCCCATGGTCTGTGCGGCTTCGTCCTGCTTTTGACGGGTGGCGTGGGTGTAGGTGCGGAGAGTGAACCCCGCATCGTAGTGCCCCAGCATACTGCTGACAGTTTTCACGTCCACGCCGTTTTGTAAAGCCAGCGTGGCAAATGTGTGCCCTTACGGTATAATTACGACAAACCGGAAAAAGCCCCGTATATCAAGGGTTTTCGGTTATCTGGCAAGGTTTTTCATCCTTTTTCCAAACCGAAAAATCGAGCCGCGAAGTAGTTATATCGTAGGGGGTGTTATAGTAACGACAAAAATAAAAATACCGTTTGGGAGGGCTGTCAGCCCGTCCAAAAAATCAGGACATTTCCTCTGCAAAGAAGAAATGTCCTTTTTTGTACCCAAAATCAGATGCCGACAGGAGGAACACAATGCCTGAAAAAAAAACCGCAGAAGGAACCGGGCAAAAAGCCCGCGCCATCAAAAAGCCGAAACCGCAGCAGGAAGTAGTTGTTCAGATTCCGCTCTCCGAGCTTGCATCCATTCCCGGATCATCCCTTTCAGGTGCGGGAGGATGCGTCCATGCAGGAAACCGCCGAAAGCGTCAAGGAATACGGCGTCCTCGTCCCCGCGCTGGCGCGGCCACGGGAGGACGGCGGCTATGAACTGATCGCAGGCCACCGCCGCAAACACGCCTGTGAACTGGCTGGGCTGGCCACCATGCCCGTCATTGTCCGCGACATTGACCGGGACGCTGCCACCATCATCATGGTGGACAGCAATCTTCAGCGTGAGAACATTCTCCCCTCCGAACGCGCCAAAGCCTACAAGATGAAGATGGAGGCCATCAAGCGGCAGGGCGCACGGACGGATCTGACTTCGCCGAAAATTTCGGCGAAGTTCCGCAGCGATGATGAAGTTGGTCAGGATGCCGGTGTGAGCGGAGATACCATCCGCAACTACATCGCCCTAACGCAGTTGGTCCCGGAGCTTCAGCAGATGGTGGACGAAAAGAAAATCGCCCTCAGTCCCGCCTATCAGCTTGCGGCGCTGACACCCAAGGAACAAGGGCTGCTTCTGGAAACCATCGACAGCGAACAGACCACCCCCTCGCTCTCGCAGGCGCAGCGGATGAAAAAGCTCAGTCAGAGCGGCGAGCTGAACGAGGACGCCATGCTCTCCATTATGATGGAGCAGAAGAAACCGGAGAAAAACGACATTACCCTCTCCGGCGAAAAGCTCCGCAAATACTTCCCGCGTTCCTATACCCCGTTCCAGATTGAGAACACCATCTTCAAATTACTGGACGCATGGCAGAAAAAGCGCCAGCGCGACCAGAGCCGTTGAGCGGACAAGCAGTTTGTTTGTCCGCTATTTTCATGCCAAAAGGAGGACGCCATGTATATCAACACGTTCAAATACACGCCCAAAGATGTGAGCTGCCAGCTCTGTACCGAGTATGTGAAAAAGCTGGGCTGTACCGCCCTGCGCTGCCCGTGGCTGGCCGAGCGCATCGAGGCCGGTGTGGTCGGCTACCGCGAGGCAGTCTTAGAGACATTTCCCCATGAACGCCGCCTGTTCCAGCGCCTGAACCTGCTGATCAAGCATTATCCCGGAAGCCTCTGGAACAATGAGCAGCATGAGCGCAGGATGCAGTATCAGTGCGCCGTGCAGGGCTATCGCCGCCGCAGAGACACCAACGCCTACTATGCGGCCATGTACCTACTGACCTCCAACGACGACATTTACCGCCGCACGGCAAACTGCTTCTGCAAGGACGGGATCGAGTTCGGCTATGCGGTGCTGAAAAGCACCTCGCCGCACAACTACGCGCTGTTCATGGCGGCGCGTGATCTCTGCGACAAGACGGAGGCGGTCACGATGGCGGACTTAGCGGAACCGGAGGTGATTGACCCGGAGGCGCTGCGCCTGATCGTCAACGCCACTTTGATCGCCCGCTACGGGCTTGCCGCCTTTCAGATCAGAGCGCGAGGTGCCGAATATGAACGCTGATGATTTTGTCGGCGGTCACAGCATCCTTGCGCTGGAGCGCTTTATGGACGAAACCCGCCACATGATTATTTTTGATGTCCTGTCGTGGAAATCCCCCGTAGGCGAAAAGGGCGAACGGCTGCGGCTGTTCCTCTCCGACGTGGGATATGCCAAGGCGCAGGCATCCGAGAACGCGGAGAAATCAAAATCCGCAAACACGCCGCCGTCATTGAGGGGCATATCCTCCCTGACCGAAAAAAGCGGCGTCACTAAAGTGATTGGAGGAATTACTATGAGCAGAGTAACTGAGCTGGAAAAAGCGCTGACCACGCTGTTCCGCAAGGGTACGGAGGTCGGCTACACGGAAACGGAGATCGACGAGTTTCTGGAAAACATCTACTATCACGCCCTGCTGCAAGCCGTTTGGAACAAGGCTGAGACGGTCTATGCCTACCGCGCAGACGGCAAAAATGCGCTGAGCTTGGACTATCGCAGCTCGGAGCTGTTCAAGCAGCGAGCGACGCTTCTCTATGAGGACGTAGGCGACAGCTATATCGGCGCGGTGTTTGCCGCCCGGTCGATGGAGCTGTGGCTGCTGGAGGATATGGGCTTTGCCGTCGTTGCCAAATTCAGCGTGAACGCCGGAGAAGGCGAATACGTCACCGAGTATCGCGTCTACAAGGGCAGCGATTGGGCAGACAGCGAGATTTCTCTGGATTTGGAGGACTTGGTGGCCGAGCTTGCCGCCCTGTGCGATCCCTACTACGAACACGAGCAGCCCATCTATGAGCTGTGATATGGGAAAGGAGTGAAAACGGAGTGGCTTCCCCATGCGGGAAACCATTCAGAACGCAAACGGCAAGCAGTTTCACGCCGTCAGCCTGTCCGGTGGCAAGGACAGTACCGCCATGCTGCTTTTGATGATCGAACGAGGTATGCCCATCAATATGGTGCTGTCAGCGGACACCGGCATGGAGTTCCCGGAAATGTATGAACACCTTGCCAAACTGGACGAGCATCTTTTCCGGGAGCGCGGCATCCATATCACCACGCTGCGGCATCCCAAGGGCTTTGAATACCTGATGTTCGACGAACCCAAGCAGAAGCCCCGCAGTCTGGAAAACCGCGCAAAGCTGGGCATCCCGCCCTACGGCAACGGCTGGCCGGGAATCCGTGTCCGCTGGTGTACCGGGCAGCTCAAAACGCACCTTATCACCAAGGAGGTCAACCGGCTCAAAGGCGAGCTGGGCGCGATCCACTATGTCGGCATCGCCGCCGATGAAGCGTGGCGCTGCAAGGATGAGCGGTATCCCCTCGTGGAATGGGGTATCACGGAGGCGCAGGCGCTCCAAGCCTGTTACGACCGTGGCTTTGACTTCGGCGGGCTGTATGAGATTTACCACCGTGCGTCCTGCTGGTGCTGTCCGTTCCAGCGTATCGACGAGCTGCGGAGGCTGCGAAAGCATCACCCGGAGCTGTGGGAAAAGCTGCTGGAGCTGGATCGCCGTGCGCTGGCGCAGTTCGGCATCGGCCCGCTGGGACAGTTCAAGCAGAACTGGAGCGTAAAGCGGCTGGATACGCGGTTTGCCGAGGAGGACGGCCAAACAGGTTGACTGCCCTGCGGAAAGGATTGAAGCAATACTCCTTCACCTTGAATCCGCTTTCCGTCAAAGACTTTGCCAGCGCATCCCGCACAAGCCCGGTTCCGATTGCAAGTTCCTGCGCTTTCTGATGGAACGGGCGTGCCTGCTTTGTTTTGTAAATCGCCGACTTCTTCCATTGATAGCCCTTGCCGCTTTCCACGACCGGCGCGATCAGCCGTCCGCTGTCCCGGTCCCGGCTCCTGTCCTGCACCTCCAGCGTCATGGTTGACGGGTCATATTTTGCTTCCATCACGTTCCAGTCCTGCAAGCCGCCGGGTTCGCCGGTGTCATCCCGTCGGATATACGGATGATCTTCACTGCGCTTATAAACCTTCTCGCTGTAGACCTCGGACTCAACCGCTGATACAATCGCCGCGCGGACAGCATCGGCTACGTCGCCTTCCATTGCCCTTCCGATTGCATCGTCCAGGCGTCGGTTAAAATCCCGGACAAAATCTTCGATTGCCATAAAAAACTCCTTATAAAAGCAGAAGCCCGGCACAGTGCCGGACTCCTGCGGTTTCCGCCCGACTTTTCGGGGGTATTTGAATTTTTCGTTCAATACGAGTCCCGCTCTTTCAGAGTTCGTACCGTTCCCCGTCCTGCACCGTACAGAGCGTTGCGCGGTTCAGAAACGTCTGGCTCAGCGCTTCCCGTGCCACCGTCTGATTTGCGGCCCGTACCCGAACCGTTGTCCGTGTACCGTCTTCATTTTCCCGTGAAAATGTGTAGATCGCCGTTTTTGCAGTCTGCTGCCGGGCCTGCGCCGCAATCTCCGTCCGGTGCCGCTCTGCTTCCTGTTTCAGCTCGAACCATGCAGGCGGCTGTCCGTCGTCTTCGTCTCCGGGCTTCCAGCTTTCCGGAAGGCCCAAATACCCGGCATCGTGCAGCATATTGAGTGTGATCCGGAGCATTTCGCCTGTCTGCGCGTTGAATGAGCCGTCCCATTCAAACCGTTTTTTAAAATTCGTCTTCCAAATGAAGTGTTTTCTTTGCCCGCCGATGTCCAGTCTGGCAACGGCAAGGTAGTGCCATGGCATATGATTGAACGCGATGCAGACCGGCGTGGATTTCTTCAGCATATCATGTGTGACCAGCATCTGAAGCCTCCGTTTTCTCGAAGCCGTTCTCTGCGGTCAGAACTGGAGCCAACCGTTCAAACAGCTGCGGCGTCACAAAATAGTCTCGCTCCGGAGTGTGAATGACCAGCCCGATCAGCTTGCGTGACTTGTGGTTCACCACAAGATCAACGTGCCGCATACGCTGGTCGTCCGGTTCGCCGACGCCGATGCGCATACCGCCCAGCAGCATCAGAACCAAACTTCGGAAAAGGCCAGTTGCCGGTTGGCCGGAATCGCCGCAGGCATAGTCCGTCTCGAAAAAGATTTGCAGGATCGGCGCGTTCGTCCGCTTGATATGCCGCAGAAGCGCAATCACAGGAAGCGCACTCATAAATGTGGTCCGGTCATGCAGCAGATATGGATAAATCGGAATGCCGCCGATCTTGACCGGCTGCTTTTTTATAGCAAGCTTCCGACTGCGGTGATGGGAGAACCTCCACATTACTGGACCCCCCATTTTTGAAAAAGTTCGCCGAGCGTGTTTCCGCATTCTGATGCACCCAGCCCAATTTTCTTGAGCAGCGCTTTGATATCATCCGGAATAGGCCCGTAAATCTTTCGCCCGTATGTTCCGTCATATGTGCCGTCATTCTCTGCCGTTGCAGGCGTGACCCCGTTCCGCCGGAGAAATGCGTCAATATCGCTCTCTGCGGCCTCCCGGTGTCTATACTGGACATTGTTGAACGGCGCATAGAGTTCGCTGGGAGCCAGGTTCTTCGCCTTGAGTTCGGCCGTTTTTTTTGCTTCTTCGACGGCCCAATGAAATTCTGACTCATTCGGGCAAAGCACATTGATCCACAAAATCGTATCAAGGCCGGGAAGTTCGGGGCGCTCGATCATAAATGCCGGACTTGCGCTGAGCGGGTAAGAGGTGCCGCCCTTGACAAAATAGCCGCACATCGACGCGTTGCCGATGTAAGCGCAGGCCCGCGCCTTGTCTGCCTCGTCCTTCCATTTTTCCCATGTCGGGAAGCGCTTTGCGTCCACATAAATCCGCATGACCTTCCCCGCAGAGATTCCGTCTTCTGCCACGTCAAAGTATGGCTCGTCACCGGATTTTCCATGGAACTTGTCTTCTCCAGAAACTCAAACAATAGACTGATTCACCTGGTTTTCTCATTTACATTTTCCTTTCCGCCGCTTGCTGCGGCCTGCATTTGATCGAATTTTCGCAGCCAATAACGGTCACGGCTTTCTTTTTCCCGTTCCCGCATTTCCTGACTGCTTCGACGGCGTTTTCGCGCGTAGTCCCGCATGTACGCCGCACGGGCAGCCCGTATTTTTTCCGAATCGTTCAAGAAGCAATCCTCCCGTCAAAAAATGTTGCAGGGTGTGGCCAACAAAACATAAAGAAAAAGCGCCGGTTTGATACATCTCCGAAAGGAAATCGCACCAAACCAGCGCATATGCTTCTCTATTCTGCTGACCGCACCCCACCCTTTGTTAGCCGGTCTGGTCCGGCGCAGGGGGGTGAGTGAAAGATTTGAAAAGGCGTTCCGCCTTATTTTTATTATACCACAAAGACAGTCAAAAGTAAATAATAAACATCAAACAAATTTTCGTATTTCATACTTGGTCCTTAAAGCTTGCCCTCTTTCCGCAGCTTCTCCTTCAGGATCGGAATGACAGCTTCGTAATATCGGAACGTTTTCACGATCTTTGTTGAATGCGCCGCTACATCCAACACCCATTCACCATATTCAGGCTGTTTCAGGTCATATTGGTTTGCGATCCGTCCGACGAGATTCGATGTGATCCCGATTTTCTCGCCGATTTCTCCCGCCGTACACAGATCATAGGGCGACTTCGGAGGAGGGATAATCTCGCTGCCGCAGATAAGCTTTGCAGCGCAGGCATTCAGCGTCTGCTCAAACGGCCCACCCTGATATTGCTGTGCCATCTCACGCAGCAGCTGCGCTTTCTGAAGCTTACAGTTTTCCATGCGAAGCATAATTTCCGCCTGCGCCGTGTCTGTCTGCTTTCGCATGGCATCGAAGGCACAAACATATCTGGCAGAAAACTGGACGCCCTTTTTTCCGGTCATTCGGCTTGCTATAAAATCACAACCCTTGCGTGTTAGAAGATAGCATGGAAGCGTTCGGCCTGTTGAATCTTTGTAGTTGGATTCGATGAAGAAATCACTCAGCCCAAAGTTGGGCTCAGTGGTATTCTTGAGAATTTCAGTGTATCCTCGAATGTCCCTGATAAGATGCCGATGATCCTTTCCAATCTTTTCTGCGACTTCACGGCTGTCTATAACATCGACGTTGTTATGATTGATTACTTGTAATTCCTCCATTGCGTTTGCTCCTTTTCCTGCGTCCTCTGGTTTTTCTGGTTCATTCCGCAGCAAACCACTGCTGGATCTCTGCTGCGCCGATGTCAACAGCCTGAAATGCCCGCCTGATCCATGCGTAGCCCATGTCGGTCGTCGGCTGGCGCATGAGGGCATTGTAGAGTTCTAACGCACTGCCGCCGTAGCGCTTGGCCGCAAGGTGCCGGCAGAAGGCCATGCAGACATTGTTTCCCTTCGGCTTGTGATCCTCCCGCGCGGCGGCATACGCAAGACAGATCGCCTCGCAAGCCGTGATGCAGCCCTCCGGCCGCTGCTTTTCCCGGATCGTCAGCCACGGGCCTGTTTTGCTGCTGTTCTCCCGCAGAAGCTTCGCACTCAGAAAATCGGTCTGCCGCTCTGCCATCGCCGCCTCGCGGCTCACCAGCAGCACATCGGGCAACAGATAATTTGTCTCGCGTTCTTTGTTTACGGCCTCCAGCGTAAGCTGTGCGCCGCCAAGCGCGTCATACAGGCTGAACGGCTCATCGGCCATTGTGGAATCGACAATGCCGTCAATGACGATATGCACTTGGTATCCATGCCCGTGCTTCTGATTCGCTTCGATATAAAGATGCGTGTCCTGGTTCATAAAATCCCTCCGTTTTTAATTTTGTGTGGGTTTCTGTTCTGATTTTATTTCTACACAAAAACGCTTTTTGTCCCAGAATCGAAAAAATGGCTGCGGGGAATTTTCCCCGCAATCTTCGCCATTTTCATCTACTTGAAAGTACCTATTGAAAATCAGAGTCCGGATTGCACCCATGCGTTCCAGATGTCCGAAACCTCTTCACCGCGCGCCAGACGCTCCATGCAGAAGAGCATGAATTTTCCAAAGCGGTCAAGATCTTTGACCTCGTGCAGGATTTCCTTGAATTCTTTCAGTTCCTTGTTTTCCATATTATTCATCCTTTCTATTATGCGCTTGCCAGAAGGCGGGCGCGATTTCTGATGTTGTTGATCCGGCGCTGGACTGCCGATTTGCTCATACCCAGCGCGGCGGCAATTTCCCGAACCGTCAGCCCCTCGGCCATGCGTCCGGCAATGCTGCGGTCTTCATCCGATTGCAGAAGCCGGGCGAGAAGATCCCGCTGCACGGCGTTTTCTTCCGGGTCTGGTGCGGGCAGAACATGAACGGCGTTCATATCAAAAATGATCCGTCATTTCGCCGTCTTCCATGGTCAGGCTGGCCGTGGCGCTGAAATAGCGCTTTTCTCTCTGCGGGCGATGGTATTTGCGGCCTGCGCACAGGCGCTGTACAAGATCAGGTTAAGCGGGCGCGGTTCGTCGGCCCGCTCGTTGCGTTCCAGCGCTGCGCCCATTCTGAGCCATGCTTCCGCCGCGACGTTCATTGCATCGTCCTGCGTCTGTATCCACTCCGCACCACACTTGCTGCCGCCCCTGCGGACTGTCCACGCCATTTTCTGCAAGGCGGTATATTGTTCCTCGTCGCTCATGCCGCGCCACGCAGCGCTGACGCTGGCGGCTGTTGTGATCTTCTCCATAGTCAATTCCTTTCCGGCTCACAAGCCTGTCCGATGTGCGGGCGGGAAGTCCCGCCCGCGGTCTTCTCTTACGCCACGACAAAGCGGCGGCTTGTGGTGGACTTGGTGAAGCGCTCGGCCAATTCCGGCATGGCTTTCTTGAACGCCGTGCTGTCGAACCGGCTGCTCGTCACGGTCTTCCAGGTGATCTTGTAATCCGCACCCGTCAGCGTGTCGGCGTCGATGGCGGTCATGTGCGCCTTGATCGCGTCCTGAATGTTCTCGATCTCAGCAGTGAGTTCGTCGGCCATGCGGCGCAGTTCGCGAAGCTCGTTGACCTTGCTCTGAATTTCTGTGTTGCTCATTTGTAAAGACCCTTTCCTTTTTCGGCAGGCTGTGCTATACTGCAAGCAGCCCTTTTCGGCTGCGCTTCCGGCTTGCTTCCTACGGCCTCCGGGAGCGCTTTTTCTTTGTCTCGGGGAACTCCGGCGGCTGGGGGCTTTCAACTGATCTCGTGAGCCTTGCTGCACTTTGCTGTTCCTTCCCAACTCTTATAGACGTTCTTCACCCATCTTCTGCCGGTGTCTAAACTGTTTTCGTTTGTTCCCCTTGACTGTATTCATTATATATCATTGCGCAACGATATTCAATAGGCAATGTGCATATAATTACGCAACGATATTTGTGCATTTTTATCGTTGCGTAATGTCTTGCTCGTATGTTAAAGTATGAATGATAAAAAATGGATTTATCCGATAACAGAAGGAGAGTTAAATAGTATGGCAACGTCTAAAGCACAGCAAAAGGCGCAAAACAAATGGATTGCAAAGGCGTATGACCGCATCAACTTGACCGTTCCAAAGGGTCAGAAAGATTTAATTCAGGCCCACGCCGAAGCGCAGGGCGAAAGCACGAACGGGTTTATCAACCGCGCGATCTCGGAGACGATGGAGCGGGACGGGAAGCCGAAAACGGATTGACAACGGCGAGAAACGCCGTATAATGAAAACACGAGGTGAATCGAGATGTTAGATGAAAAAGATTTACAGGCTATCGATGAAATTTTCGCGCACAGAATGAACGTGATTCTGGAATCTGCCATTATGCCGAAATTCAACCTTCTGGCAGAGAATCAAAAGACCATGATGGAAACCCGCATCCCGGAAGACGACTTCGAAGATCTGAAGGAAGACGTGCAGATGCTCCGGGCAATCGTCCGGAAACACAGTCAGGAAATCAAGGAACTGAAGCGCGCCTGACTTGGGGTCACGGAATAAGGGGGCAGGCATATGAAAGTCTACACCATCATCGGCGGCGTGAACGGCACGGGCAAGAGCAGTCTGACCGGCGTTCTGCGGGCGCAACGCAACGATCTGGGCGTGATCGTGGACGTTGACCGCATCACGGCGCTTGCAGGCGTCAGCCCGCTTGAGGGCGGCAAAATGGCGATCCGGCGCATTGACGATTGCCTGGACAAAGGCATTTCCTTTACGCAGGAATCCACGCTGTCCGGCTTCCGCACGGCGCAGACAGCAGCCAGAGCCAAGCGGGACGGCTATACCGTCCGGCTGTTCTATGTCGGCCTTGACACGCCGGAGGAAAGCCTTGCACGCATCGCGAACCGTGTGAAGCGCGGCGGGCATAACATCGGGACAGAAGACGTCCTGCGCCGTTTTGCAGGCCGCTGGGAGGCCGTGTCGAAGGTGCTGCCATACTGTGACGAGGCACATTTTTTTGACAACGACAACGGCTTTGTCGAGGTCGCAGAGTACAGAAACGGCGAGTTACTGCTTGTTGGCGATCTTCGCCCGGCATGGGTGCTGGAATTGCAGCGGTATCTTCTCCGCGCCGAAGGCTCAAAGGACGGTGACGCAGAATGACCTACGCTGACCGATACCACCTGACACCGGAGCAGAGCCGCTTTTTAGCCAAGAAGAAGTGGGATGAAAACGTCTACTGCGGCATGAAGATGGAAAACCGCGCCGTCACATTCCCGCAGACAAAGACCATTCTGGAAGGCGTCAACGTCCCCGGCGTACAGATCGACGATATTCAGGCCATTCTCAACATGCGCGACGCGTGGCGCTTTCTGATGGGTTCGATCGACGAGCCGGTCACGCTGGAATACCTCTGCAAGCTGAACGAGTTCATCGCCCGCAACGAGGCGCTGGAGTGGGGCAAGCTGCGCACAGGAAGCGTCGCCATCTCTGGTACGGACTACACGCCGCCTGTGCCGCAGGAAGCGGCCGTCCGGGCAGAGCTGGCCGCGATCCTTGCCGCCGATACTTCGGCCACAGAAAAGGCGCTGAATGCCTTCTGCTGGGGTACGCGCGGGCAGCTTTTCTGGGACGGCAACAAGCGCACCAGCCTGACGCTGGCAAACAAGATCCTGCTGCAGGCCGGAGTGGGCGTCCTGACCATCCGGGATCAAAACATGGAACAGTTCAACGAAGCGCTGCTGAACTACTACAACACAGCCGCGGCCGAGCCGCTGAAAGCATTTCTGTACGAGAACGCGATACAGGGGTTGGAGCTTCATTCATAAAAAAATCCGTGAGAGGCCCGCAGTGGGCTTTCTCACGGCTTTTCTTTTATGGCAGGTGTCCGCACTTCTGATATCTCGGTGTATTACTGCTCATATTTTTCAAATTGAGATTTTCCAGCGGCTGAACACAGCGCAGCTAGAGAACGTCAGTCAGGCATCGATCAGCGCATAAATGGCAGGCAGCATAAGAACAGACGGGGGTGGTTTTACAAACCTGAATGAAAAAATAGTTTCAGAACCCTATAGAGCACATCTCCAGCCGTAGATGTTCCGCCTTCATTCCTCCCACAGCCCGCAGACCGTACACTTGATGCGCAGCCTGCCGCCTGCATTGGACAGCGATACGCTGTCGCTGAGTTCCATGAGCATGGAAAAATGTTTCCGCACATATTCGTTCAGCACCACGACAGGAAGCGGCACGTCGAGTATCAGGCAGGCGCTGCGGCGGGTTTCCAACGGCTCCTGAATGTTCAGATTTCCATGCGTATGGTGCATGAGCGCGCCGGCATGTCCGCGCAGCCGGTCGAATCGCAGCCGCTTGTCCTTGCTGGGGACTGTGCCGTGAAAATCGTCTTCAGGCTCGCCGAGAATCAGGTTGATCATGTCTTGTTCGTTCATGTAAAAAACTCCTTCATTTTCTTTACACCTTTTGTTCTACCGCATTTTCGGGTTTGTCCCGCCTGCGTCATAATTTCGTGACTGAATCTTCAGCCGCAAAAAGGGGTGCGTCAAATTTGACGCAGGGGGCTGTCCAATTCTGAACGTATCTCCTCAATTCTTGGGAGATATCCCTAACAGTGAGGAAACGCCTCTTTTGCCATGCTGATTTACGATTGCTTTGCCTTCGTACGAAAGGCGTACGAAGGGAGGCTGCACAATTTTGCATAGGCCTCACCAGAACAGGGGTTTCCCCCAAATTGGGGATACCCCCCATTTCACAAACCTGAGTAGAAAAAATCAAATCGCCCAAAGAGTTTCCCAAAAAATTTTATAAACTGCATTTTGAAACCGAAAACGCAGGAATTCTTGCATAAACCAGAGCAAAATATTATAATTACTCACAGGAAGGAGATGGTTTTGTGCCATATATCGCATATCTGCCGAACAGCAGAGTCACGCTTCTGGATCTCGACGAGGTGGCAGAGGTTCTGAATGTCTCACGAAAAACCGCGTACCGATACTGCAAGAGCGGAAAACTCCCGTCCAACAGTGTCAGCGGGCAGGTCATGGTTTCCGAAGAAACGCTGCTTGCCTTCCTGCATGGCGCAAAGCCGCAGAAATCCGCGACTCGCACCGGCCAATATGCTGCCCGTGGGCAGAAGGTGGAAGCGCCTCAATTCGCAGAGTTTCCGTCAGACGATCTGACCGGAGTACGCCGAATCGAAGGATATTGATGAGTTTTACGCAGAAATGCGTGTTTTTTCAGTATTTGCCCCGGACTGCAGAAGCCTAATTTTTACCAAATTCATGGATGTCGGGGGGCTTTCATGCTGGAAAGCGTGTAAAAATGAGGTGAAGGGGGATGTGCTCTGCGTCCGGCCATGTTCTGCAAATGCCTCTGTGGGCTTCTACGCGCCGTTCTGAGCGGTTTTTATCCACTCGGCGTGAAGGAAAGTCATGCAAGCGGCATATTTCTGTATGGAAGCCCATGGAAGGCTCACAGGGCAACTGTCCGAAATTCGGACGGTTGTATGCGTCTGTGGGAAAACGCAGTAGACCGAAGTGGGGTGGTAAAATGCCGCTCCATGGTCTGACCGAAAAACGGACGGACCGCCGGACATCTTTGAGTAACGGGCAATTTTGCCCATTAGCCCTAGACGATAAAACACCGTAAGGTGGAGTAACGGTTTGTTCCCCCACCCCCCATAAATGTATAGTAAAAAAGGAACGTCCCAGAAAGGACGTTCCGACACTCTCTGCCTGCTATTGTGTTTTTTCTCCCGTCATGTCCACAACTGGGATAACTCCCTGACTGGCTAGTATCTCGTGAATCGCGCGGCGGCCGCGCTGTGTCCAGCGTGTCGAGAGTTTGCTGTCTGGAGAGCCATCTGAGTGGGTAAAGGAAAAGGTTTTCGACTCTGTGTATCCTTTCTCACAATATGGAGCAGACAATATCCATTGACCGTCGACCTTACGTTGAACCCCTGCTTTTTTGAGAATCAGGTTGAGCCGGTTCGCAGTCATACCGTAGTCGGCAGCAATCTGCGTAACGGTCAGGGTATTCTTGCTGTCAAGGACAGTATCGACGTACCCTTTGATCGGCGCAAAGTCCGCGATCATCTGCTGTTGCTTTTCAACCTTTGCTTCCAGTGCTATCCGCTTGCCTGTTTCATCGCTTCAAGGCGCGGATCGCGGAAGAATAGTCCGTCGGACAGGATTCTTGCATTCCTCGTGCCCGAAAATACCAGTTGACGAGCTGCCGCTGTACCTTCCACGCAAGATCGTCGGTAAAGGACTTTGCAAGCATGAGGTAGCCAGATTCAGTCATGAGAACGACGGTTTCAGGTGTCCCGCCCTGGGGGCGCTGAATACCAAGCCGACGAATTTCGTCGGGCTGGTTAATAATATAGAAGTCTTCTCCTTCGATGAACCTTTCCCGATTCGCTCGGAAATTCCGGCTTGCGGTTCCTTCCGGCCTACCGTGTACCGCGTCGATATCCTTAAAGGTCACGACACGCTGGCCTCGATACTCCTTGACTGCGATTTCGACGTTGCTGATCGACTGGAATTTCATGCTGTCCCTCCCTTGAAAAATATATCTTTGAATCCGCCCTGATTGTACATGGAAGATCTGCCTGCCCATCAAGCAGGACATTGACTGTTCGCTGGCAGTCCTCGCAAGTGATCTTGATAGTTGCTTGGCAGGATTCCACGGCGACGGATCGGCCCTTCTTCCGGATGGTCAGGCTGCGTCCATCGTACCCGGCGAGGATGTTTCCACAGATGCAGCGAACAAGCTGGTTATTTTTGTAATTTCTCATTTTTCCGCTCCTTGTTTTTTGGGGGGTTCATTCAGTTTCCAATGAGCCTCCGCACAGATTCAATGAAATTTGCCCTATCCGCCTGCAACGACTCGTTTGGGTCCGTCGCCTCACCGCAGACGTCCGCGCAGACGTCCCGGAAAACCACTCCACCGGCGTGCAACTGCTTGGCGAGATTGTCGCAGGCCTCTCGACCGCTGCGGTCGCTGTCGAGGCACAGCAGGAGCGGGTGATTCGTCGGCCGTTCCCGCAGCGCATTCAACAGGAGCCGACCATTGGCGGCGCTGTTAAGCGCAATAGCATTGCCGCCAGCTTCGATAATAGAAAGCGCGTCGAAAGCCCCTTCGGTGACAAAGACCGGTTCATCGCCGGGTGCATAGAGAGCCTGACGGTTAAACAGATCAGGCGTGGCCCCCTTGTTGTTCAACGTCCGATAGGTCGATTGTGTATGCGGGTCAATGGATCTTGCAACAAAATGGAAACGGTTCGTAGGGATAATGATGCGCGGACAGGGGTAGCGACTTCCCGCTGGGTTCGAGTCTGGATCAAACCCAAGACCGTAAGTCTCTGCTGTCTTGAGGCTAAGTCCCCGCCCCGATAAGAAGGAAACAGCGGCAGGGTCATGCAGTCTGGCACGACACGCCGCGAAGTAATCAGACAGATCCTTCGGTGCAGAGCCGGACTGCACGGGAGACGGAGCGGGTGGACACTTCCGAGCGGGCTTTGTGCTGTGCGGCTCGACCGACGTACCAAGCTGTTCCGCCAGCGCCCGAAGCGCCGTGTTGAAGTTCACGCCATGTTCCAGCTCGTAAAGCGTAAAGATGTCGCCCAATGTCCTACACTTGTGGCAGTACCAACGCTGGGTGTCTGGATAATACTGAACCGCACCGGTTTTGTGCTGCCCGCTTCCGCTACCGCAGTTGGGGCAGATGTACAATGAACATCCGCTCGACTTTTTTAGAAACTCCCGGCAGTCGAAGCGCTGCCTGATGAAGTCTTTCAGCTGGTCCTGCGTCATATACCCCCCCCTGGACTTCTTCTTATTGGGAAATTATCTATGCTCTTGCTCTATGCTCTGGTGTAAGAAAGTCGTAAGAAATCTAACAGGGTTCCTCACAAGATATCGCATCCTCTTTCTTCCTCCGCTGATACTCGCGCTGACGGTCTGCCTCGCCCGAAGATTTTCCTACAAGGTTCGGAATATCAGGAACATAAATTGTCCCGTTGCCTTGCACCTCAAGCAACCCCAACTCTTTGAAAATCGGGATTGCTCCTTGAACAAATTTGAGCGCATGGCCGGTCATCCTTGCTAACTGCAAAGGGGTATACGGTCGATCTCCGATTGCAAGTCTGCCGTTTTCGTTGATGGATAGCAGCTGCAACTTGAGCAGCAAAACGATGTATTCGCAGCCGTTCTTCATGGTTTCAAGGTAGCGCACATTGGGTGATTGAAAAAAATTGTCCTTTAGTCGTAGGTAGTAATACTTTTTTTGTCTGACATTTCACCACTTCTCCATTTTCGGCAATGGTGCTTGTCGCACCAAATTGTCGCAACAGTTGCGGGACATTAACATAAATCGTTCGTCCCGACCGGACGCAGGGGATTGACCCCTCCCGGCAGCCACGCCGCAGGAACCACGCGCTCAGCCCGTGGTTTTGACCGCGTCTTCTATTTTTTGGAACGGCGGATTTGCAGGCTGTGCATATTCGATTCTTCTCATCGCGTTTCCTCCTTCGCAAGCGTCGAAATGATGTCAAGAATTCGCGTTTTTCGTCTTCATCGAGTTCTCGGCGCAGTTTTCTGGTCATGGTCGGCTCAGAAATCCCAAGAACTTCCGCAATCCTCCAAAGCGGAACTTTTGCTGCTTTCGCCGTGCGTCGTATATTCATATTTTCCATAAGTTATTCTCCTTGACTGGTATAAAAAAATATGTTATGATGATTTTGATGACGAATTTATTATACTTTCTTTTGCGCGTGACGGCTAGAAGAAAATAATAAAATTTATTCTTCTTTTTAAGCATTGAAGTAGATAATATTATACCACGAGGATGACTATGGATTACGATTATAGGAAAACGGCTGTTCGTCTGAAAGCGCTCCGGGAGTCAAAAAACTATCACATGATAAATTGCTAGCCGCACTTAGAGAGAAATATGGTGACAAATTCTCACGGCAGTCTCTACTCAACTACGAAAATTCCGAAGAGTTTAGTGCAAAATCGCAAGCTGTGAAAGGCATGAGCAGTGAACGCTTGGCTATACTTGCAGATTTCTATAGGGTGTCCGTCGATTATTTGCTTGGTTTATCGGATAATCCCAGCGTCGAAGAAAATAAAAAAAATCGCTCAAAAAAACGCTTGGCATCTCCCCAGAAGCCGTTGAAAACCTCGCAAAAAGTAACTCGAATAAAGCCATATCCCAATACGCCCTCTTTCCGTATGGAATTGCGTAAACAGACATTGAGGTGCGCACTTGATGTATTGCTTTTGTCGGACGAACTGGAGGGATTCGTGCGAAGCCTATATCATTTGCAGGAGGCATCCGAAGCAATGCGGGAGTTAGAACGAAGTAGCGTTGAAGAATTAAGTAACGAGTTTGAACCGTATTGCGATGAAGTTTTTAAAGACTATAGACTTGCACGCTTAGACGTTACGGAAAGTATTCAGGCACTTATTGATCACGATAAAGATCACTTTCTCAATGCGCGTGATGCTGAATTGATTGTTTTTAATTTCTACGCACGGCTGGAAGAAGCTGAAAGGCTTCGGGATTTGGAAGATGCAGCGGCAGCGGAAAAGTTCGACAAAGAAGTACACGAATATCAGGATTATCTGGAAAAGGAGGGGCTTGACGAAGACTATGGCAGCGACGAGACTGAAGGCAACTAAAGATGGCCGCGCATATTATGAGATCCGCTACCGTACCAGCCGGGAAGCCCCTGAACTGTCTACGCGCTGGTATGTTCCTTCCGGTTGGAGTGAAAAGGCGATCCAGCGGGAATTGGCGAAACAGGCCGCAGAGTTTGAACGTCAGTGCAGAGCGGGTCTGGTTATTTCACACAGAGAGAAAAAAGAAATCGCCGCACAGGAGGCGGCGAGGCAGGCGGCAGAAGCGGCTAAAATCGTGACTGTGAAACAATACGGCGAGCGGGTCTTTATGCCGGGCAAACTCGCTGGAACCATCGGTGAAAAGGCGCTTGCCGAAAATAGCCGTGCCTATTATCAGAACGCATTGGATAGGCACATTTACCCCATCATCGGTGAACGAAAAATGCAGGAGATCACGCGCGCGGAGTTGGAAGCCTTACTGCTGGGCGAATTGAACAGTGGAAAAGCCGAATCAACAATATCGGCAGTCTATGTCACCTTGCGGCAGATGTTTGAATCTGCGGAGGACAGCGAACTTATCCGCTCAAATCCGATGCAGAAGGTCAAAAAGCCCAGACGCAATAAAGCAGACACCAAAGACGCAACGCAGGTCGAAGCCTTTTCCATCGAGGAAATGCAGCATATTTTGGAATGCCTGAAAAATGAACCGCTCAAATGGCAGGCGTATGTCACATTGATAATTGATACGGGCTGCCGCCGCGGAGAAATCTGTGGGCTGCGCTGGCAGTCAGTCAATTTCAAGGATAAAACGATCACGATTGAAAACAATCTTGTCTATACGTCCGCCAAGAAGGGCGGCAAGGGCGTTTTCGAGGACACGCCCAAAACAGACGCTTCCGCCCGTGTGATTGACATCAGCGACGATGCGGCCGATCTTCTGCGGCAGCTGCGAATTGAACAGAGCCGTGCCTGCATCTCACCGTATGTTTTTTCGCAGGATGGCCGCGCAGAGCCAATGCACCCGACCTCGCCGACGCGATATTTTAAGAAATTCGGCGAACGGTACGGCATCGATCATTTTCATCCGCATAAGCTGCGCCACACATTCGCCAGTATCGCCATCACGAACCACGCGGATGTTGCTTCGGTTTCCGAAAAACTTGGTCATGCCAATAAAGGCATCACGCTCAAAATGTACACCCACGCCAACGCAGAAAGCATCAAGGCCGCCGGTGATATCTTCCGCAACGCGCTGAAAGCGAAGAAGGACGACAGCAAGCAGGCGTGAGCAGCCGAGCGGCATATTTGCACGGCTCGCAAAAACCCGCACCAAAACCCACACGGGCATGAGAAAAACCCACACGGGAAGCTACATCAGGTTACAACAAGTCACAACAGATAGAATCCAGAACCCATTGGAGGCGCAAGGGTTTCAGGCGATAAGTTACGGCAAGTAAAAACAAGCTGCAACAAGTAATTCTTAGCTGGCAGTCATGAGGTCAGCGGTTCGATCCCGCTTATCTCCACCAGAAAAGTCCTGAAATCTTACGATTTTAGGACTTTTTCTTTGCTTTTTTACTCCAAATAATCGACTGCATTTCTTTAGTCATGCGGCCTGACCCAGATTTGACCCAAACGGGCGCGAAAACGCGGTGGATTTATCGAGATTTATTTGACAAAACAGCACGAATATACCATTCTCCAATCGTTTTTCGAATATTTTAACGGCGGCTGCAAGTTGCAGCCGCCGCTTTGGTTTTGGGTTCAGATCGCGTTGCGGATGGTGTTTCCTATTGCATCTGCCTCGCTCTGTTTCATCCCCGGTGTTGAGTGAACGTAGGTGCTGAGCGTGAATCCTGCGCTGAAGTGACCCAGCGTTTCAGACAGCGTCCGCACGTCCACGCCGCTTTTCAGCGATAACGTCGCGAATGTGTGTCTCATGTCATGAAATCTCACATGTTCCGCGCCAATCTCCTTGATGATCCGTTCGTGCAGCCTGCGGAAGCCATCCGGGTCCCACGTCTCGCCTGTGCGCGGAGATGGGAACAAATATGGATTCGCAGGGTGGCGTTCGTGTTCTTCCACAAGAAGTTTCACTGTGTCCTCTGGGAGTAAAACTGTTCGGATGGAATTTGGCGTTTTGGTGTGCTGATGACCAGCTTTCCGTCCTGCCGCGCGACGCTTTTGTTGATCGAGAGTGTACGGTTTTGAACATCCAAGTCTTCCCACCGCAGGGCCAGCAGTTCTCCGCGGCGCAAGCCCGTGGTCAGCTCCAGATACATCGGTGCAAGAATCCCATGCTCTTTCGCTGCATTCAAATATGGGCCGATCAATGCTTCAGGCAAAATTTTCATCTCTTTGCGCGCGTTCTTTGGAATTTTGCAATTCTTCGCAGGATTTGCTAAAATCAGCTTTTCCTCCACCGCATGCTCCAACGCTTTGTTGAGCACCACATGAACGCATTGCACCATGCGGGGGCTGAGTCCGTGTTCTTTCAGCTCCGGCTGGTTTTTCTTCTGCACGCGACCGCTCTTGAGCAGCTCGTTGTAAAACTGCTGGATTTGCAGCATCGTCAACTTTTCCAGCTTCACGCTGCCAAGCTTTGGAATGATGTGGTGATCAATCGCGTTGTGATAAAACTCCCGTGTTGAGTACCGTACCTGTGGTTCGACGTAAACGGAGTACCAGAGCTTCAACCATTGTTCGAGTGTATAGCTGCCAGCCTTCACCGGATCGAGCTTCTTGCTGTCCTCAATCGCGGCCCGTAGTTTATCTTTGACTTCTGCCTGTGTCTTTCCAAGCACATTTTTCGTGATTGCCTTTCCGTTTGCATCATAGCCCGCCGTATATCTGCCTTCCCACCGACCATCTTTGCGCTTGCGAATATTCCCTTCGCCGTTGGCGCGTCGTTTTGGCATCGTATTTACCTCCTTCGTTTTCGGTTAGCACACACGATTACCACAAGCACAGCCGAATAGCAAGCCCAATCTTCCTTCACGCACATTTTTGTTCCTCACACTGCCGGTCCAGCCATTCGAGAAATTTCTCGCGCGAAACGACAATCCGTTTGCCAATCTGGAAAGCCGGGAAATAGCTGTCATGGGCCAGCTTATAAACTCCGGCTCTGGAAATGCCAAGGGCGGCAGCAACATCTGTCATGTTCATCATCAGGGGCAATTCTTCCAGCGAGTGGTATTGTTTCTGGTTCATTTGGCGTCCTTTCTCCCATTCTGGGGATCAAAATTTGTTTTTTGAATGGCCGAAAAGAATTACCCAAGTAAAATTTATTGTTCTGTTTTCTTCACGCCGCCACGGCGGGCGGACGCGGCGTTTGTGTGGCGCAGACCTGCACGGATGCGCGGTCGGCCCATAAAACCGCACACATCGGCACAACGCGCCCCACGCCGCAGAGCAAACGGCTGCGCCGATGTGCGTTTCTGACTTGTGCCGCAGTTCAGCCGTTAATCTTCCGCCCGGAGGCGGCATTGGGGTCAGGGTTCTCCCTGCAAGCTGCGTTTTGGTACCAAAACGCGGTGCTTGCGCGCGCGTCGCGAGACTGCGCTGCTTCGCGATGACTTTTTATGCCGCGCATCAAAAGTCACCTCTCATCCGCTTCGTCGCTCCTCCTTTCCAAAATGCAAACAGTTCCTTGGTTTGCATTTTGGTTTTCTTTTTAGTCGCTACATTAGTCGCTATGAAAATCTGAAATTCGGATTTTTGCCTTTTGTAGTCGTTACAATAGTCGCTATGGTTTTTTCTTCCGCCGTATTTGCAGCTCGCGCCCCGGCGATGGGGAACAGCGCAGACAGAGCGTGGCAGCTCTCACAGCTCGTGGAAGGGGTCTTGACTGCTTGCAACCCCAGCCACGGCAGCCTGTCTTGCGTCAAAACAAACTCCGTATCTTTCGCTTCCGCGCAAGTGCGAAAGCTCAACCACTCCGTTTGTTTCTCCTTTCCCCACGAAGTAGGCTACTTCGTGGGGACCCCAACTATGGCCGGACATTGTGTGTCTAAGCAGATCGGACGGCATGTTGCAACCTGCCAAGGCTGCCCACGGTGCGTTTCTCGCTCGCCGGAAGCTCGCTGCCTCCGGGTCTTCGCGCGCGCCGTGCGCTTTTCCCAACCTGCGGTGTTGTCCGCGTTGCTGGCTATTCAGTTGTTTGGGATTGTGATCCCACCCATATTTCCCTAAAGAGCACCAAAAGGAGCGCTGCGGCCATTCTCGGTCGCAGCGCTCCTTCATTACTTTTCATGGTGCGCTTCGGATTATTTTGTTGTTAGCAGGATTTCCTGCTATGTTTCACATGATAACGTCTGAACAAACGTTTGTCAATGGCCCTTTGCAGAAAATTTTCACTTGCTGATACCGCTTCTGAATCGAATCGATTCTATCAGTAATTTATATATCTTTACTTAATTATATCTTTATTTTATTGCGTTGGATTTTCCAACGTAGGATAAACCAACGTTGGAAAATCCAATTTAGGCGTTTATCAAGTCGCTATTAGTGAGTTCGACAGCGAAACGCAAAAGAAAATCCAAGGTTTTAGGAATAAACTGGTTACTTCACATACACGCAACAAATAATCTGCACTGATGGTGCGCCGTGTGCGGCGAAAGTCGCAAGCACGGTGTGAAGCGGTGGATTACCTATCGCTATTAAGAGTTTAACACTCGGCTGGGACAGCCGCTAGGGAACCCCGACGGCGGTTACTGCACCGGGCAGTGCTTCGACCGACAAAGCGCTTCCGTTCGGATTGGACCGCTCTGGCTTTGTGGACTGGACGTTTTATAACATCACGAGCGGTGCATATCTGCCCGGACGCGGCGGAGGCACAGTCTCACAGCACGGCTACTGCGCGAATATCTCATGGAGTGACGTGCAGCCGGACGAGCTCGTATTTTACTCGGCAGACGTACACGTCGGCATTGTCGGCGGCAAGGATACAGACGGAAACCTTCTGATCGTTCATTGCAGCGGCGACTACGAATGGCGTAGTCATTACCGGCTCGGTAGGATTCACCGCTGCGGCAAGATCAGATTACTTTACGGACTGAAATGCATCTCGTGATGAGATTTGCTTTAAAATACGCTGCAGCAAAATTGGATCGCTCCAAATATGCTGCAAAAAAATACTGCACTTGTAGCAGACAATCTAAATATTCAAGGCACGATAGATATCTGTGATTCGCTGTGTCAGCGGGTTCTCTAGTGTTAATCCAGAGTATTCGCAGAGTGTGTGCATTACTCCTTTCGACTGCAGCATTTGTTGGAGTCTTACACTCTGTAAATCTTCTGAATTCACAAAATGTAAAGCTGCTGCAGCTCCAAACAAAAGATGATCCACACCACAGCCGTAGGAAACTGCAGTCATAAGCGGTTTTATCAACCGCTCATCTGCAGAAAGCTTTCGAATTGGGTCACGACCGACTCGCAGTACGCTATCCTCTAAGTAGGGGTTCTGAAAACGTGCAACAATGCGGTCAATATATGCGTGATGCTTTGTTTCATCCAATGCAAATTTTTGGATCAGACCGTTTCCGCTTTCCTGCATAGCCTGATAGACGATATCGCTGATTGCTCTATCAGAAATACTCTGTAAAACTGTTTCATGCCCGTGCAAAAAACCAAGATAGGCACAAATTGCATGCCCACTATTCAGTGTAAAGAGCTTACGCTCGATATATGGTGAAAGATCTTTCACGAAGTTTGCATCAGAAATTTGAGGACGCTTACCTTTCCAATTCGTTGATTCGATGTCCCATTCGTAATATTCCTCCGCTGCAACGTCCAGTACATCGTTGAAAAGGGCACGCGGAACAATCCGGTCAACTGCACAGTCCGCAAATCCAATGAACCGCGTGGCGAACGCTTGTTCTTCTGAATTCAAAAACGAAAAGATTGCTTTTTTCAGCTGAGAGGTTGCTCTGATTGCATTTTCACAGGCAATCAGGTTCAGCGGCTGCTTATTTCCAGCCCGCATTCTGCGACGTAAGCCCTCTGCAAGCGGTTTTGCAACAATTGGCAGGACATTGACACCAACAGCTGTCGTAATCAAATCGCAATCGCAAACTGCTTGCGACAGTGCTTCTCCTGCTGAACTAATTCCTCGGACATTTTGGATAGAAAAATCGCGGCAGATTGTGTCCTTGATATGTACAGTATATTGCTTTTTTTCATTGATTGCATCAATAATCGACTGATTCACATCCGCAAACAGGACCTGATATCCGCTTTTTGCAAGCAATGCGCCAATAAATCCGCGACCAATGTTGCCTGCGCCAATCATAATCGCACGTTGCATAAGAAATCCTCCAAGCGTTGTTATTTCAAAAGTTAATACTTTTGTATCAACAAAATAGCATACTGAGATTGTTAAGTCAACAGTTAAAATCAAAAATTGACTTTGAGACAAAAGCTATATATACTAATCTAAAAGGACGGTGTATAAAATGGAAGAACGGCGCAGACGGATCGTTGAACTGGTTAATACTATGGGCAACGTAAGCTTTGCACAGTTAAAAGAACGCTTTTCGGATGTATCGGAAATGACGCTGCGGACAGATCTGAAATATTTGGACGAGACGCACCAAATCTTGCGCGTTTACGGCGGTGCAAAGTCTGTCTATTCAGTCATCGGAAGCGATGATCTTCTTTCTCGGCGGCGGATGCGGAATTTACCACAAAAACAAGCCATCGCAAAAAAAGCAGTTGTTTTTTTGGCGGAAAATCGTTCTGTTTTCCTAGACTCTGGTTCTACAGTCACGGAACTCGTCCGTTGTATGCCAGATATGCAGATGCTGATTTTTGCATCCGGGGTGGATTATTTACCAGAACTTGCACAGTTGTCAAAGCTAGAAGTCCATCTGTTCGGTGGAAAAATGAATAGAAACAGTATGTGTGTTGGCGGTCCACAGACGCTGAAGGAGTTATCGCAGCTGCATTTTGATCTGGCGATTCTCAGTACGACGAGACTATAACGAAAACGCCGGCTTTGCCTGTGGCGATGCAGACGCAGCGGAGCTGAAGCGAGCAGTTCTGCAGTGTACAGATCGCGTAATTATGCTGATGGATTCACAGAAAATTGGTCTTTCCAGCACATTCAGCTTTGCAGCGCTTGACCAAATTGATGTTGTCGTCACAGATGAACAGGTTCCGAAAGAATTTCGCAAAGCCTGTGCTGACAAGCAAATAGAGTTGTATTGACCTTGTGCAAAAGTACTAAATTAGGCAGCGCAAATCTGTTACAAAATTAGGATTGATTTTTAGACCGATCCAAATTAGAATAAATTCATCTTAGTAGTGCAAGGAGGTATGCGGCATGACCATCATCGACGTTGCACGCGCCGCAGGCGTCTCCCGAAGCACTGTATCTCTGGTTTTGAATAACAGTCCGCTTGTAAAGCAAGAAACACGTGAGCATGTATTGCGTATTATCCGAGAGCTTGGATACGTCCCGGATAATAACGCGCGCGGCTTAAGCCGTAAAACGACAAACAGTCTCGGTGTCATTATCATGGCGGAGGAAAATCCGCAGGATGGATATGGCTTTGACCAGCATACTGGTATGTGTTCCTACAACATCAGTCTCGGCATTATGGACGGCCTGCTGGACACAGATTATGGAATTATCACAGAGCATTTTTGTTCGATTGCAAATCCACATGAGCTGCCAAAATCTATTCGAAACCGCCGCGTAGATGGTGCATTCATTGTGGGCTCGCCCTACAGCCCGGAGCTATTTGAACAGTTGAAAACCTGTGGAATTCCAATCGTTGCGGTTGGTGTCAACAGCAATGTTGATGGATTTGATTCCGTTTTTTCGGATCCGGGAGCCGGCGTAAAAATGGGTGTTGAATATTTGCTGCAGACTGGACACAGAAAGTTGTGCCTGCTGAACAGCCCACAGACGTTCCGCTCCTACGAGGTTCGTTGCGAAGCTGTTAGGCAGTTGGAACAAAACGGACTACTTCAATTCAATTGGGATTGGATGCTGAGCTGCACACAAAATAATGGTTTAGGCGGATATCAAGCGTTCAAGGCATTCTGGGAAGCCGGAAATCGACCGGATGCAATGATTGCGGCAAACGCAAACCTTGCATTGGGTGCAATGCGGTATTTGTACGAACAACATATACGTTTGCCGGATGCAATGTCTATTGTTGCGTACGAGGATTCTTCTCTGTCTGGTTACGCAATTCCACCGTTGACGACCGTTGACATTCACAAGGAAGAAATCGGACGCCGCGCGGCGACGTGTCTGCTGGAGCGGATTCGGAACCCGAAAAAGGAAATTGAAAAAATCGCCATACCCTCCAATATGGTTCTTCGTGAAAGCGTTGCGCTCAGAAGAAATTATTAATATACAACGAATAAGACGCCTCACGCCGAGTGCGTTTTTATTCATCCTGAATTTTAGATCGCTCCAAATTTTAAATATTGCAAAAAAAGAGTAAAAAAGAATGAAGCAGTGGGAGGCCTCTATGGATATCAAGCAAGTAGAATCCATACCATGGATTACACACAGTTCGGCGACACAGGTTCTGGTCGTTGGCGGTGGGCCGAGTGGTGTATGCGCGGCGGTCGCTGCAGCACGCCAAGGCAGTCAAGTCACACTTGTGGAGCAGGCAGGCACCTGCGGCGGCATGGCGACGCAGGCGCTCGTTGGTCCTTTTATGACGTGTTATGATAAGTCCGGTATGCAGATGATTCTAAAAGGGATATTTTCAGAAGTTGTTGACCGACTTGTCGCCTGCGGAGGTGCACTGCACCCATCTGAAATCAGAGCTGGAACCGGCTATACCTCATGGATTGTAGTTGGGCATGACCACGTAACACCATTTGAGCCAGAGGCTCTGAAGCGAGTCTATGATGAAATGCTGACGGAGGCTGGCGTTAGCATGCTGTACCACACAACGTTTCTGGAGCCCATTATGGATGGTTCCCGTCTCTGTGGAGGCATCTTCTCCTCTAAATCCGGTGTGGAGAAAATCAATGCTGCCGTTACCATTGACTGTACTGGGGATGGTGACGTTGCTGCACGCGCTGGCGTGCCCTTTGAAAACGGAAACGAAGGACTCCACATTACACAGCCAGCGACAATGTTTTTCCGAATTGGCAACGTAAATGCCGAGAAACTCTATCATGAGATCGAAGCGCATAAAAATGACTTCTATCGCAAAGATGGCGTCAACTATCGTTCGCTGCATTGGCGCGTGGCAGAGGCGAGAGCCAGGGGGGACTGGACACTGGATCGTGTGTCTATCGGCATCTTCCAAGGTGTCAAGCCGGATGAATGGAATATCAACACCAGCCGAATCATGGGCATTGATTCCACTGACAGCCGAAGCCTTACTGAAGGTGAGATTGAGGGACGCCGACAAGTAGATGAAATTTTCCGCTTTCTTAAAAAGTATGTTCCTGGCTGTGAGGATGCACGCCTGCTTTGTTCTGGCTCAACGCTTGGCATCCGGGAGTCTCGACATATTCATGGAGAGAAAACGTTGACACTGGAAGATATCATTGAGGGACGAACGCCGCATGACAGTGTGCTCGTTTGCTCTAATTCTGCGGATATTCATGGCCGTTTCGGTCCGAAAAGTAACGAATATGTGGTCATTCAAAAAGGCGATTGGTATGGCATCCCATACGGCTGTCTGGTGCCGCAGAGAATTGATGGTCTCCTTCTTGCCGGAAGATGCTTCTCTGCAACGTCAGATGCGGCAGGTGCCGTCCGCGTGATGCCGCCATGTATGTGTATGGGACAGGCTGCCGGAATTGCGGCGTCGCTTTCTGCCCAGCAATGCATGAATCCCCGCAACATTCAGCCCGCACAAGTTCGTGAAACATTGCGTCAACAGGGGGCATTTCTCCCGGATTAAGCGGGCAGTGCTGATAATTTCTTATCTAAAAAGAGGGAGGCGATAGTGCAGCGTAGAGTGCTTATTCCCTTAGAAAACACAAAAACAAATGGAGGTTTTACTATGAAAATGATGAAAAAAGTGTTGGCAGCGCTGTTGGCGTGCCTGATTGTGATGAGCATGGCTGCTTGCGCCGCAAAAAGTGACCAGACCGCAAAGCCGGATACAGCACAGACCGATGCAGATCAACCTGTACCAAATGCAGAGGATACCCAGACACCCAATGCCGAAGCGGGCGACGCGCCGGTATCAAATGATGAAGCAGACCTGACATCGTGGATTCTGGAGCCAGATACAAATATGGCAGGTGCAGTTCGCTTCTGGATTCCATTCAAGGGTGAGCAGGGCATGGATGCAATGATTGCTGCGTTCAACGAAGTATATCCAAATATCACGGTTGAACTGAATACCTATAACAACAATGCCGAGGGTAACATGGCCGTCAATACTTCCATTATGGCTGGTGAAGTTGATGTTCTTGCCTCATTTGAAATTTCGCAAGCATATACTCGTTGGCAGAATGGCATGTATATGGATCTGACAGACAAACTGTCGGCTGATGGAATTGACCTTGTTGCGAACTGGGGTACCGACAACTATAAATACGATAATAAGGTCTACAGCCTGCCGTGCGGTGGCATCTCTTATTATGTTGCGATCAACAAGACCGCATGGGACGAAGCCGGACTTGGCGAAATTCCGACTGCATGGACATGGGACGAATATCTCGCAGCTAGTGAAGCCATGACGCAGAAAGATGCTTCTGGCAAGACTACTCGCTACGGCGGATCCAATTTCCAGGTTATCGGTGATATTTTAAACGTAGTCTATCAGGTAAATGGGAAAAATCGTTTTTATAACGAAGATGGAACGTCCAGTTTTAATAGTAACCTGGTAAAAGAAACGGTTGCACGTAATATCAAGGCGGAAAACGAGGACGGCATCTGGTTCCCGCTGGTCACCTATCGAGCAGATAATAATAAGGCGTGGTTTACATATATGGATGGCACCGTTGCTTCAACCGTCATCAACAACATCCCCCGCTTCATCCGCGATACAGAAAAATATCCGCTTGACTTTATTACCACCTTTGCCCCCTATCCGACGGTTGAAGCCGGTCAGACAAATTATATGTCTGGTGTTAACTATTTCTCGTTTGCTGGTATTACGAATGGTTGCCAGGACGAAGCCGCGGCATGGGCATTCTTGAAATGGTATTCAACCTATGGTTCCAAGTATCTAGCACTGGCTGGTCATCAGTCCACATGGCGCGGTACGCAGGCCGATGATCTGGTTGCACTGACATTTGGCTCTGAGGAAAATGCAGCTAAGATCATCGATGTGGAAGCGTATAAGCGCGTTGTCGGTGCTACAGAAAATCCGTCCGCGATTGACACCGATACCACAGCCTATACGGAAGTAAGCGCAATCTGGGACGAGTATGTTATGTATGCGTATAATGGTCAGATGACAATTGACGAAGCGCTGGATGAGGCTGCTACACAGGCAAACGCAGCCATTAAAGCAGCAAAATAAGCACTGTTTCCGCAGCCGGCGCAAAGGAGGAACCGCCAGGCGGTTCCTCCTATATCAAAATATCCAAAATAAAACTGTAAGAGGGTTGGATGATGAAAAGAACGAAAGAAATGAAGGAAACCTTGACAGGATATGCGTTTGTTGCGCCGGCCTTGATTGTGTTCACGGTCCTCATTGCATTCCCGCTGATTGCCTCTATATTGTTGTCCTTTACAGAGTGGAATTTTCTGTCCGGCATCAAAAATATTAAGTGGGTTGGACTGAGCAACTTTGCGAATCTGCTTCAAGACAAGCGATTTGTTTGGGGTGTAAAAAACACGTTTATTTACGCGATCACAACTGTGCCAATTTCAATTGCTATTGCACTGGTGCTGGCGTATGTCCTAAACAGCGACCGTGTTTACGGCAAGAAAATTCTGCGTCTGTGCTTTTTTATCCCTTATATTTCCAGTGCCGTTGCGTTGGCGGCCGTGTTTAAAGCAATGTTCCGAGAAAACGGCGCTATCAATATGATCCTGACAGAGATTTTTCGTATGAGTCATGGTTTGTCGTGGTTCTCTGATTTCTCTTTGAATAAAATTCCTATCATTATATTTGTCATCTGGTCGCATATAGGCTTTGAGTTAATCGTGTATATGGCTGCACTGCAGAATGTGCCAAAGTCTCTGTATGAAGCAGCAGACCTAGATGGTGCCAGTAGCTTTAAAAAATTCTGGAATATTACCTTTCCAATGATTTCGCCGACAACCTTCTATCTCGTAATTGTGCAGTTTATAACATGTTTCAAGATTTTCACAGCAATAAACGTCATGAATTACGGCGACACTGCGTATTCCAATACCTCCATTGTTGTGGAAGTATATGAAAATGCATTCACAAATTATAAATTTGGCTATGCCAGTGCGGAGGCGCTGGTACTCTTTGCCATTATCATTCTTGTAACTGCAATCAATTTCTGGGGGCAGAAGAAGTGGGTTCATTATTAAAAGAGGAGAACACAATTATGGCTGAAACACGCGCAAAAAAGGTTCGTTCCAGACAGATTACAACGCTAATTGTGGGTCTATTTGCCTGCCTGTTTGTCTTGCCATTGGTCTGGATGATCCTTACATCCTTTAAATCAACAAATGAAGTTTTCGGCACAACGAACTGGCTGCCTAGTAAGTGGCACTGGTCAAACTATGCTGAGGTTTGGACGAACCCTCAGCTTTCCATGGCAAAGTGTTATTGGAACTCTATCCTGATCGTCGTCATTGGAACGGCTGGCCAATTAATTGTGTCATCTATGGCCGCATATGCATTCGCAAAGATTGATTTCAAAGGAAAAAAGTTTGTCTTTACTCTGTTTCTTGCGTCGATCATGATCCCATCGCAGGTCACCATCATTCCCCGCTTTATGCTGTTTTATAAAATGGGGATTTACAATACACTCTGGTCAATAATTTTGCCGTCATGGTTTGGTGCAACTTCCATTTTCCTGCTACGGCAATTCTACATGGGGCTGCCTAATGATCTGATCGAGGCTGCCAAGATTGATGGTGCCGGGCATTTGCGCATCTTTGCACAGATTATGCTCCCGCTTACAAAGCCTGTTATGGTTTCCTGTATTGTCCTCTCGTTTATTGCGCTTTGGAACGAATATCTTTCCCCATTGATTTTCCTGACCAACAAAAAAAAGGTCTACACTATCGCACAGGCAATTCGTTGGTATCTGATGTCTGATACACAACAATATGAGCTGACAATGGCTGCAGCTTCCATTGCAATTGTGCCTCTAATCATTCTCTTTGTATTCTGCCAGAAGTATTTCGTAGAAGGTATTGCAACGTCTGGAATGAAAGGATAATAAAATGAGAAATAAGCTCAGACTTGCCACATGGATCGTTTGCTTGTTAGCAATTATGGTTTCCTTTGCTTGCGTGATTACTGCTGCAAATAACATAGTAGAAAATAATGCAAAAGTGATTTTTATCTCCGGTACCGGTGATGACGCAAACAGCGGCTTATCCCCTAAGCAGGCTGTACGACACCTGCAAAAGGCCACCGAGCTTCTGAACGGTGCAGGTGGTACAATTGTATTTTCAGGCGATGTGCTAGAAAATACAGGAATCACGATTCCCGCCCAAAAAAGCAAGGTGATTTTTACAAGCATCTATAATGGAAAAAACTATAGCAGCACACTGAGTTTTGGTTCTGCTCAAAATCAGGCGAATAAAAATCTGGTTTTTTCAAGTGAAGCAGAAATCAATGGCTTGCATATCAATTATAATTTAAAATCTAGCGCTGGAAAAAAACTGCTCACTATTTATTCAGGACCGTCGTTAACGATAGGTGCAGATGTCGTAACTTCGCAGACAGATGAGAATGGAAACATTGATCTTTTATATCCATCTATTGCGATTCGTGGAGGAAATACGGAACAGATGGTACAGAATTCTACGCTTGTGGTACATTCCGGTACATATCAGTATCTTATCGCTGGAAACGGCATTAACACACGATGACCACTGCGGAAGTTGAAATTTTCGGATCAACTAGGATTTATAGCTTCCTACAGTGCGGAGGAATTGCGAAAGATGTATCAACAGTTTCTTTGCAGATAAATGGTGGAGAAATCGAAAACCTCTACGTGGATGGGTATAGTGCAGATGTGTCAAATGTCAATATTGCAGTGACCGATGGTGTTATACGCAACATTTTAGATTGCCGCGCAAACAGCACTGGCAATATAACTGGTGCATTGACCCTGTGCCTTAGAAATTCAGCGACAAAGAACATTGAGTGCATTCGATTAAATTCAGCACATAGGGGTACGAGAACGTTGATTATTGATGGTATATCGGAAAGTTCTGCCCCAGCTTACATTGATGCAACACTTTCACAGTGGGATTACTTTAAAGCGAATAACTCGGGCAATATCTACCTGAACCAAGAATTTTCTATGCCGTCTGCAGAGCTCTACATTGATGCAAATAGCGAATTGATTCTTACCGAGGATATCACAATGCCCGAGAGTCTTTCCAGCGTTTCAAATGTAAACTTACAAAGCGGCATAGCATTTGTTGACCCAGTTAACGGCTCTGATGTTTCATCTGCAAGAACACCAAGTTACCCAGCTGCGACATGGGCACGTGCCTTGGCGTCGCTAAATGGAAAGGGTGGCACAGTTGTTGTGTGTAGCGATACGCCGATTATTGATGGTGCTACTACGGCATCGACGATTCATTACGCTGTTCCGGAGCAACTTCGCCCGCTTACGATTACGGGAAAATATAACGGAAGGTGTTACAATTCGAAGCTTCTGCTTGGCAAAGAAGACAATTCGGCGAAAATTATTCTAAGTTTCCTATCAGAAACAACTATTGAAGATATTGGAATTTGCTTTAATCGCGCATCTGGCTCCGGTACATCTGCCGAGATATGGTCGGGGCTCTCCCTTTCAATTGCCACTGGTGTGGAGACCTCAGCTACTGGAAGCAAAAATCAAATTACAATTCGGACAGGATTGTACAACTCTGCTACTACTGAAGCGCATCTCTCTGTATTAAGCGGCGACTGGAATTATGTGCAGGGTGGGAATAGCCGTAAAAATGTTAAAAAGAGCTTTTTAAATTTTGGCGGAAGTGCAGTGGCGCAATACATCCAGTGCGGTGGTACTAATACAACGGTAACCTCCAGTATCGTCAATATTACAGGCGGTGCGGTGGCAAAAGCAGCATATGTGAACGGATATGGCACTGCAAGCAAACCTGCTCCAATGAGTACTTCACAAATTGTAATCAGTGGTGGTGAAATCACCGCACTGTATGATGCCCGAAATATGTATAGTCCTGTAAGCGGAGCAGTTGCAGTTGTGTTTAGTGGAAATGGTGCTGCGCACATTGGTGAAATTAATCTACAATCTAAGAAAATGATTTCCGGAAAAAAGCAACTGGTTTTTAGTAATGTACAGAACCCAGTGCTTCGCTCGGACTTGTCCGCATGGGACGATGTTTCCCTTGTTGATAGCAGTAGTGTAACGTTCTTTACTGCATATTGCGCGCCCAAAAGTGCATTTAGTATTGAAGCAGGAAGTACAGCCTATTTTAGTAATTTTTTCAATTCTGAACCTCCACGCCATCAGGGAACCGGAAATGCAGAAATTGTTACAAACATTTCTAAATCTCATGTAGACTACGACGAAACACTATTTATGGCGTTAGAAAATCCAAAAATGGATGACGGCACGGATGTGGACAAGGAACAGGGCATGGCGCTATGGGATAATCAGCTTTACGTGTTCCATGATGGAGGGTTTTGTAAAGTTTATGATCTGACGTCAAAATGCTCAAAACCGATTGCATCATTTAAACTCGGCTCCTATAATGAGGGGACACCATCAAGTGCATATCAGAATCATTGTAATACGGTTATGTTTGGTGAGAACCATTATACCGACCCACAAACAGGGGCCAGAAATGAACTCCCGCTACTGTATGTCAGAACAGGAAATAGTTCTGGTGCAGATAATATTGGGTATTATAATCGCTTAGCTGTTGAATCTATAACCAAAACAGAATCGAACGGCGTTGTGAGTTTTTCGTCCAGGCTTTTGCAGACTATTATCTATTCCGATACATACGATGGCGGAAAGAATATTGCAAACTATAACGACGAGCATGGAACAGCCTATCTGCCTGCTGCTGGATTTGGCGCCCCAATGTGGCTAGTTAACACCAAGGAAAATGCCGTGTATATGCTCTCCGCAAAGTACAGAACAACGTACGGTTCAGTTGGCGATACAGTAAATTATCCTGGCTATGAATCGGTTAATGACAATTATTATATAATTACTAAATTCAATCTTCCATCATTATCTGCAGGAGAGCAAGTCGTATTAACCCCGACGGATATTATTGATCAGTTCACAACTGATTTTGCAGCATTTGCAACACAGGGTGGGACGGTTTTTGACGATAAAATAATCTATACGTTTGGATTTGGGCAAATCAGGGAATTAAACCCCAATAAAATTCTGATATTCGATCTGCAAGAGAAGCGTATTTGTCATGAATTAATCCTCTGTGATAGTATGTTTGCCTTTGATGAGATTGAAAGCTGTGTTGTCTACGGAAATTCATTGCTTGTCAATACACAGGGTGGTTATATCTATCAGTTGGCGGCCCCTGTTGGATAGTAAATTTACTGCATTATTTACACCCGAGTGTGTAAAACGGCACAGCAGGAGGAATCATATGAAACAAACCGAAAAGCGCTTCGCCTTTGCAGGAAAACGTATTGCCGCACTCCCTGAGGCAGCTATATCCCAGCAGGGGATGGATGTGTACGGAAGCCTTGCTTTCTTGCTGCACCATGGTGGAAGTTGTGATGTGCTGCACTTGAACACAAAGCAGAAAGTTTCAAGCTTCCATCTTGCATCTTATACTGGAGATGGAGCCGGGCCGTACACAAACCATGCAAACCAAGCTGTTTTTTGCTCTCGACTCACACCATATCAACCTTCTGGAGCACTTCCACTTATGTATGTTTCAATTGGGAATGGCCCCGGTGCTGATGAAGATGGCTATTATGGAAGATGTGCAGTTGAACAAATCTGCATCAAAAATGAGGCCTTATCATCAGAACTTTTGCAGACTATATCCTACTGTGATAATAATGAGCCTAAAGCAGAGGATGGGCGGTATCTGTATTATCCTTCATATGAACCACCGTGCTGGGGACTTCCAGCTTTCTTTCCGAACACCAGCAAACGGTTGTTGTACTTATTTTCAGCACGATACCGGACAACTTTGCAGGAATATGACTGTAAAAATGCATATCTAGTTACAGTTTTTTCATTGCCCGACGTATATTCCGCAAATGCAGTGATTTATGGACCGAGTAACATTCTGGATCAAATGGCTTTTCCATATGATTTTAGCGTAACTCAAGGCGGTACGCTGTATGGTAAATATCTGATTCAGGCGTTTGGCTTTGGAACTGCCGAGAATCCGAATGGAATCTTAATTTTTGATCTTGATGCGCGAAAAACAGTTTGCCGGATTGACCTTTCACATTCTGTTTTTGCGACAAAAGAATTGGAAGATTGTGCGATCTGGCGGAACGCTCTGGTTTGCAACACAAGAGACGGCTGTGTCTATGAGCTTTGTAGTAACTTTGATATGCTAATCCGATAGAGATTTGATTGTATATCATAAATAAAGCGGCAGAAGATAGAGATCGGCTCAACTTTCAAGCTACAATCCATGTCCAGTCCGGCAGAACTTCTACCAACTCACCCAACTGCCCTGACCCAGATTCTGACCCAGGTGTGCGCGAAAGCGAGTGGACGTAATGCGCAAAACGCTGCAAAATCCCGCACTTTTCGCTGACGGAACGGACGTATTTGACGCAAAAACGCTCCATATCACGAACCGATAGCAGCTGGCAGTCATGAGGTCAGCGGTTCGATCCCGCTTATCTCCACCAAAACAAAAAGTCATTCCGTAAGGAATGGCTTTTTGTTTTGGCTGAGCATACGTGGCGCGAGAACCGCTGTGGTTCGACCGAATGCATTTTTGCGGCGCAAAAGCGCCGCTTTTTCTGCATGCAATGCAGAAAACATAAGAAAATGCAATCGGCACGGAGGCGGCGCAGCCGCCGGAGTATCCCGCTTATCGTTCCACTTTCCTTTCTCGAAAATCGGCCGCATTTCTTTAGTCATGCGACCTGACCCAGATTTGACCCAAACGGGCGCGAAAACACGGTGGATTTATCGAGATTTATTTGACAAAACAGCACAAGTTTCTCTGTTTTCAAGAATATTTTGAACGTTTGAACGGCGGCTGCAAGTTGCAGCCGCCGCTTCGGTTTCCCGCTTCAGATCGCGTTTCGGATGGTGTTTCCGATCGCGTCTGCCGCGCTCTGTTTCATGCCCGGTGTCGAGTGGACGTAGGCACTGAGCGTAAATCCCGCACTGAAATATCCCAGTGTTTCCGACAGCGTCCGCACGTCCACGCCGCAGGCCCGTCGTCAATTCCAGATACATCGGCGTGAGGATTCCGTGTTCTTTCGCCGCGCTCAAATATGGTCCGATCAACGCTTCTGGCAGGATATTCATTTCTCTGCGCGTATTCTTCGGGATTTTGCATTTCTTCGCAGGATTTGCTAAAATCAGCTTTTCTTCCACTGCATACTCCAACGCCTTATTCAGCACCACATGAACGCATTGCACCATGCGAGGACTCAGACCGTGTTCTTTCAGCTTCGGCTGGTTTTTCTTCTGCACACGACCGCTCTTGAGCAACTCGTTGTAAAACTGCTGGATTTGCAGCATCGTCAACTTTTCCAGCTTCACACTGCCAAGCTTCGGAATGATGTGATGATCGATGGCGTTGTGGTAAAACTCTCTGGTCGAGTATCGCACCTGCGGCTCGACATAAACGGAGTACCAGAGCTTCAGCCACTGTTCGAGCGTATAACTTCCAGCCTTTACTGGATCGAGCTTCTTGCTGTCCTCGATGGCGTTACGCAGCTTGTCCTTGACCTCCGCCTGCGTTCTGCCAAGCACATTTTTCGTGATCACCTTCCCGTTTGCATCGTATTCAGTTGTTTGGGATTTGAGTTTCCCACCCCCCATATTTCTCCCAAAGAGCACCAAAAGGAGCGCTGCGGCCATTATTCGGTCGCAGCGCTCCTTCATTACGTTTTATGGTGCGCTTCGGAATATTCTGTTGTTGGCAGGATTTCCTGCTATGTTTCACATGATAACATTGGAATAAATGTTTGTCAGCGCTCTTTTGCAGAATTTTTTCTTGCTGCTGCCGATTCTGAATCGAATCGATTCTATCCCTGCTTCCGAGAAAGCAGGGACGTTGTATCTGCGGATATACCCGTACGTTGACCCGATAAAATAACCACAATGTTCCTGTTCGCTACGTCGCCGCTTCTCTCGCAAAGCGGCAATACAAAATCGTCAATCAAGGGTAACACTCTTAACTCGGATAGCTTAAATCGGAAATCTCCCTGTTCGTCAGGTTTGTATAAACGCAGGCATTGCTTGCCAAGTGTAACGGCTCAGACGCGGCTTCTTCTTTTCAATAAATGTCTGTGGCTGCACAAGCAGAAAATCAAATCCCATCATTCTTCCGCCAGATCGGCAATCAACTTGGCGTCGCTGACCGCCAGTGCAAGCTGAAGCTTGTTTTCCAGTCCGGTTTTTTGCAGCATGTTCGCCACATGGAATTTGACCGTTGACATCTCGCAGCCCATCTCTGCCGCGATGCGCGTGTAAGACAAGCCCCGCAGCAGATGCCGCAGAACTTTCAATTCCGTCTTTGTAAATTCCGTGCTTTTTGCCATGCCGATCTCAACCGTCGGAGGCGCGTCCGGAAAAATATGTTCCCCGGCCATCGTTTGCCGGACGACATCCATCAAACGCTTCTGCGTAGAGTCCTTATACCACAGGCTGTCGGCCCCGGCCCTCTTTGCCTCGTCCAGAACGGCGCAGTCGATCAGCGAGGTCACAACAATAATTTTGCTCTTCGGCTGTATGGCTTTGATCTGACGAACGGCAGTCAGTCCGTTCTCGCGGTTCTCCGTTTGCACATCCATCAAAATCAGATCGACGGAGCTTGTCCGGCACACCTCAACCGCCTGCTTTGCACCGGGGATGGACGCCGTGATCCGGTATCCGTCCTCGGCGTGGAAATAGCTTTCCAGCAAGCTGCGGATCATGGTCTGGTCTTCAACGATCATCACTCTCATGCGCTGTTTTCTCCTTTTCCGGCAGGCTGAGCATCAGCTTAAAGCGAGGGATGCTCCAAACCTCCATTTTGCCGCCTGCTTCTTCTATACGTTGACGCAGCATGGAAAGGCCTCCGCCCTCTGTGATCTTTTCCTTTGGCACCGCACCGTTGTTGGTCAGGGAGACCTCCATGCAGTCCGGCTTCTGCCAAAAGCATACATACAATTCTGTGCCATCTGCGTGACGGACACAGTTCGCCGCGCATTCGCAGATCGCCAATGCGCTCAGTGTGCGCATCCACTGCCTTTGCGGCTCATTCCCTGTCAGCAGAACTCTAACGCCCAATTCTTCCGCTCGTTTTTTCGCCGCCTCCAGCGGTTCGGATTGCGCCGTTATCTGGCTGGAGCGGTAAAGCACTGAAATTGACTGTTCCCACAGCGCCGCGTTTGCACGAAGTTCCTTCAGGTCCGTGTGCTGGAGCAGCACACGGCGCGCCGCGAGGATGCTGTGTCCGATGTCATCATGCACACGCAGCTTCATTGCCAGCGTTTCTTCTTCCCGAATGATCTCCGGCATCTGCACAAGCAGCCGCCGAAGCCGCTCATTCGCCTCCGCCAGCTTCGCGTTTTCCGCTTTCAGCTGGTTCTGCTTCCGGATCAGCTCCGTAACGTCTGCGGCAGTGATCTGCGTATAGCGGACGCCCGCTTTTGTTGTGATCTGCTCCTGCGCAAAGCGCAGCGCCTTCCCGTCCGGAAAGCGGTAGATCCGAAGGTGCAGATCCAAACAGCGCACGTTTGCGGGCGACGAGTGCAGGGCGCTCTGCATCTCTGCAAGCGACTGTATGCCGCCTTTTCGCAGCCAGTTTGCAATGGCAAGCATCCGGCGGTTGATGAGCCGCACCACGCCGTTTTTATCGAAGAAGCAGGCCGCGATGGGCAGACTGTCGAAGCTTTCCTTAATCCTGTCCATACGCCTTTACCCCCTCAATCTTTCCAGCTTCCGCGTCACATATTGCAGTCCGTCCTCATCCTGCTCCCATTCCAGATCTGGAAACCGCGCACGCAGCCCGCAGAGCGGCTCCGCCGCTGAAACACAGAGAGCGACCTCTACCCACTTACCAACCTCTATAGAGATCAGCAACGCACGCAGCGATTCCAGTTCCGTCTCCACGACCGCCTCAAACAGGTCGTAGACCTGCGTTGCCTGCTCGACGGTAAGCTGGCCTTCCCCCTTGACAATCGCCTTGCAGTCGGCACCATAGACACTGATATTCTCGGAAGATTCATTGAGGCACAGCAGAAGTTCCTGCGCGCTGATCGCACCGCGCTGCACGCCGACAAAAATCAGGTTGCTTCTCCGCTTGATGTAGGTTCCGATGATGATGACCTGCCCGAGCAGGTGTCTGGCTCTGCCGGAATCTTCCGTCTTTTGCAATTCAGCCAGCAGATCCCGCAGCATCGCGATCTGCCGGGCGGTCTGCGCCTCCATCATGTCATACAGGCGGTTTTCCTCCGTCAGCTTCAGCCATCTTGCGCGCTGTGCATTCTCTGCTGCCAGAACGTCGCCGGTATCACGCAGCTCATCCCTTGTCAGCTCCAGCTCCTTTCGGATCTGATTCAGCGCGGAAATGTCCTCCTTCCAGAACACCCAGCCGCGGCGCAGCTTGTGCCGCTTCAAAAGCGTATCGTCGCCCAGATGGGCGGTATCCTGCTGCATCTGCCGCAGCTCGCTTTGCGGCAAAGCCCCCCTGCATGGCAACAGACACATATTGGGGGCAAAATGCAGAATCTGTAATCTGGACAGGCAGGCTCGTTGCCTCAAAAAGTTCGTCGTATCCGAGGTTGGACTGAATCAGCCCGCATTGAATGCAGCATTCCAGAATGCTCGCAAAAATCAGGCACTGCGACACCGTCATATCCCCTGCAAGCACCCAGACCCAATGGATCTTTTTGACATACGCATAAGCATAGGCCAGCGAAAGCGCAAGCGGAACCAGCGGCAGCCAGCGAATTCTCCTGCTGCGCGGGATGCGGCAGTTTTTACCATCGAAAGAAACGCAAATCCCGCGCACAGGGCCTCCCAAGCCAGCACAAAGAAATAACCGCTCTCATACCGATACTCCTGATCCGATAAAACGCCGGACGGGAAGGAAAACACCTGCTGGTGCAGATCATTGGTCAGAACGAGCAGAAGCAGAAGCAGCGTCGGAAGATACAGAAGCTTTGTCCATCGCGGCAGCCGAAAATCCTCTCCCTTACCCAGCGACTGGGAAACAAAGGCCGACAGCATGGGGATGAACAGCATCGGAAAATAGTAGAAATACCACAGCCAGCGCTCTGCATCCGTGTTTTCAATGGAAAATTTGATTGAGCGCAGAAGAATCCAAAGCACCATCAGCGCCGAGATCGCCACCAGATAGCGCCGTGCCTGCGTCTGCACGATGCGGATCCGCAGGGAGTAGCACCACGCGCTGAACAAAAACACATAGATCCCGCTTCGCAGGTGGTTGACAACCGGAGAGTGGAAAATATGTCGGCTTGCATATCGGAGCCACATGGCAAACGCAATGAGCACCAACACGCCCAGCGCAAACAAGATGGTCTTTTTTGTCGCTTTGCTCATGCCGTATGCCTCCCATCTTTGCACATTCGTATGGATAGTATATCATGCGGACGGAAAAAGGCAACACGGTTTTGCCCTCTTTGCCGAGAGAATCGAGCCGGGCGATGGCCTTTGCGCAAAAAATAATTGCAAACCCTATCCAATCGGCGGGGGCGGAAGGGGGCGATAACAGCTAAAATACAAATGGAGCATACAAAAGAAGAGAAAGGCGGTGGAAAAGAGCAGATGCGAAGGATTGTGCTGGATATGAAAGGCGGACTTCTGGCGGAAGCGGTCATGCAATCACTTTCGGGATGCGACCCGGATTTTCTTGTCTACCGTTCTTCAAAACCGGAGGAAACGCTTGCCCTGTGCCGGTCCTGCCGTGCCAATGTGTTGGTGATGGAGGTCATCCGGCAGGGCATCTGGAAGCTGAGCGAGCGGCTCAAGCTTTGCAATGCTGTAAAGCAGCTCGGCTGGGTCTGTAAGGTTCTGCTTCTGGTGGATGAGAACGCGGACGAACTGCTTGCCGCCGATGTGCGTCAGGCGGTGAAGGATCAGTTGGTCGACAATTTTATCTATGCATCGGTATCGCCGACCTATCTCGCGGGTGTGATCGACACGCTTTAACCCCTCTGGCTTTCGCTGCCTGCGCGGAAAGCCGCACCATGTACGTATTCGACAAAGAAATAACAGAAGGAGGTTCCACATGAAAAAACGAATTCTTGCGATTTTCCTTTGCCTGATCCTTACAGTGTCCCTTGCCACGGCCGCGGCCGCAGAGGATTTCACCGTGACCCTGCCGCCCAATATCCTGCCGCCCAATATGCCCAATCAGCCAGAGATAGAACCGGATGAAACACCGGTGCCCAACGATACCACGATGACGCTTCAGATCCCGATCACCAAGGTCGTTACACTGGGCGGTAATACCGCGCCGCAGCGGACGACGTTTACCTTTGACGCCAGGCCCAGCAACCCGGAATATGGCAGCAGCAGCGGCACCGGTCGCTGGGAGGTACAGAACTGCACGGTGAGCGTGAACGGAGAAGGGACATTCAACTGTGTGATGACCATTCGGATTGACAAACGCGATTTCCACTATCTGACCGACAATCACGGCATCTTTATTGGGGAAGCATACGACGGACAGAACGGCTGGACATACGATGAGACCCGCTGGTTCCTTCAGCCGCGTTATGAATTGAGAGAGGATCCTTATGAAGACCCGTGGACGGGCGGCTGGGACTGCTACAACAAATTCACGGTCAGAAACGGGAGCGTCAGCTTCGACCGGGACAATGCGCAGGGCGGGCTTGGCTTTGTCAACACCTACACCGAGAACACCTACAAAACTGCAACGCTGAATAAAACAGACCATTTCGCCTTCCTCAAGGGGTATCCGGGCGGCGGATTTGCCCCGGGCAAAAATATGAGCCGCGCAGAGGTGACCACCATGTTTGCCCGCCTGCTGACCGAGCAGATGGAGGCAAACAAATCCTATCCGGCCTCCTTCTCCGATGTGACCTCAGCGCACTGGGCGGCCAACTATATCGGCTACATGGAGCAGTTCAGGATCGTCCGCGGTTACAGCGACGGAACGTTCCGGCCAAACGCGCCGATCACGCGCGCGGAGTTTGCCGCGATCTGCTGCCGGTTTGAGCAGCTGACGGACGGAGCTGCGACCTTTACGGACGTTCCTGCCTCTCATTGGGCAGCAAAGTCCATCTCCTATGCGGCAAAGCGCGGCTGGGTCACAGGCTATGCGGATGGAACGTTCAAGCCGGGCAACAACATTACCAGAGCAGAGGTCGCCGCAGTCACCTGCCGCCTGCTCGAACGCAGCGCCGACGAAGCGTATATCCGTGCCCATCTGAAAGAGATGCCAAGAGTCTTTGCTGACATGAACGAGCAGCACTGGGCATACTGGTATGCGATGGAAGCTGCCAACGGCCATGACTATACCAAATCCGGAAATACGGAAACATGGCTCCGGACATATCCATAAACAGGAGGGTTTTATATGCAGGTCACAATACAAAGCATCCCTGCAAGCCTGCAGGAATTTGAGACGCTTGCGGCAGGCGGAAGACAGCCGGAGCGCATCTGCGCCCTGTTTCTGTGCGCACTGGCACTGTTTGACAAGGACAGGGACGCCGGAACTGCCGCAATGAATCTCCTGCGCGGCCCGCGGCCCATGACGCCCTACGATGCGCAGTTCCTGCGCGACCGTCTGCGCGGAAAAGCCTATCTGCCGCTTGCGTATTTTGAAGGCGCGACGCCGGAAAACGGCTATACCCCGCGCACACCATACCGGCTGAACGTGCTGGCAGACCCCAGGCCGCAGGATATCGAGCCGGGGTATCTGCGCGTGTTCCTGAAAACGGCGGGCGCAGATTCGCCGCGGCCCATGAAGCTGCGGCAGAAGGCATCAACCGGCGAGTGGTTCCTCTGGGAGTATTCCAGCATTCTCAGCGGCATCCGTATTCCTGCGGCGGAAGACCCGTGGGCATAGTAAACAGAGAAAGGGAGAACAGACAATGGGACTCATTAAAGCAGCATTGGGCGCGGCTGGCGGCGTGATGGCCGACCAGTGGAAAGAGTATTTTTATTGTGAATCCATTCCGGAGAACGTGATGGCGGTCAAGGGCCTGCACCGCGTTTCCGGGCGCAGCAGCAACTACAAGGGCAGCGAGAACATCATTTCCAACGGCTCGGTCATCGCGGTGGCTGACGGCCAGTGCATGATCATCGTCGATCAGGGCAAGGTCACGGAGCTGTGCGCCGAACCGGGCGAGTTTGTCTATAATGCTTCGACCGAGCCGTCGATCTTCTCCGGTGAGTTGGGGAACCAGTATCCTCGACACGTTCAAGAACATCGGAAAGCGCTTTTTACTTTCGGCGGCGAGCCGCCCAAGGATCAGCGCGTGTATTATTTCAACACCAAGGAGCTCATCGGCAACAAGTACGGCACGCCATCGCCGGTTCCCTTCCGTGTTGTTGACCAGCGGGCAGGCATTGACATCGACATTGCCATTCGCTGCTTCGGCGAGTACAGCTACCGCATCTGCGACCCGATTTTGTTCTATACAAATGTCTGCGGCAACGTCGGTGGGGATTATACCCGCGACCGGCTGGACGGACAGCTGAAGACCGAGTTACTTACCGCGCTTCAGCCCGCGTTTGCAAAGAATTTCCGACATGGGCATCCGCTATTCTGCGCTGCCCGGTCACACGATGGAGCTGGCAGATGCGCTCAACGAGGTGCTCTCTGGCAAGTGGCGCAACTTGCGCGGACTTGAGATTGTATCGTTCGGCGTATCCAGCGTGAAGGCGAGCGAAGAAGACGAGCAGATGCTGAAAGAAATGCAGCGCAACGCGGCATTCATGGATCCGACGAGAGCGGCGGCACATCTGGTCGGCGCACAGGCGGCAGCGATGCAGTCGGCCGCGTCCAATCAGGGCGCAGGCCCCGCGATGGCGTTCATGGGCATGAATATGGCCGGACAGATGGGCGGCATGAACGCGCAGAATCTCTATCAGATGGGCGCGCAGCAGCAAGCACAGCAGCCCGCTCCCGCAGCACCGGCAGCGCCCGCGAACGGTTGGACGTGCAGCTGCGGACAAAGCGGTATCACCGGCAATTTCTGCCCGAACTGCGGCAGCAAAAAGCCGGAGCCGAAGCCAGCGGCAGGAAGCTGGAAATGCCCGCAGTGCGGCGCGACGGCAAGCGGAAAGTTCTGCCCGGAATGCGGCACAAAAAAACCAGAAGCGCAGGTAGACGGCTGGACGTGCTCCTGCGGTGCGGTGAATAAGGGCAAATTCTGCTCCGAGTGTGGCAAACCCAAGCCCGCCGGCGTCCCGCAGTATAAGTGCGACAAATGCGGCTGGGAACCGGCTGATCCGGCACATCCGCCGAAGTTCTGCCCCGAGTGCGGCGATCCGTTTGACGACGGCGATTTGAAGTGAGAAAAGCATTGAAAATTGCTCTGATCATCGTCTCTGTGATCGCATTTATCACACTGGCAGGCGTTTTACTGTACAGGTTTTTTATCGGAAGCCGGATTCAAGATGAAGGCAGAATGGAAAACCCAGATGCGTACAGAGCTGGAAAGGATCTGGTGGAATTTGAGTGGCGGCAGAACCACAGGAATTACTATCGCAGCTTTTCACTGAAATTTTATCAGGAGAACGATATGCCGCTGCTGATCGGCTGGTTCCCAAGCCAATCCGGCGACGGCGAGATAAGAGAAAGTCAGATGGATGCATTTTCTAACCAGATTCCCTGGCAGCTCACATGGGTACAGTGGTTTGAGCTTCAGAATGTGCTGGCAGAGTCGGAGCTTCCAGAGTACAGAAAACCGTCTGATGAGAGCTATGATGAGACCGACAGCAAGATCTGGATCGTCTGGCGCACCGACGATGGGGAAAAGGCCCAAACGCTCAGCGGCAGTCAAGCGGAGGCGCTGGAGGCCTTGGTTCTGGTATTGCCGGGGAAGCGTATGCTGCATCCAAGCTTGAAACAGAGCAGTGTGAGGTGCGCGAAACAGCAGAGTTGGTCGGAATTTACTGGGAGCAAAACGCCTCGTCTGCGCGTGACTGCTTCAGCTTCCTTCTCGATGAGCGGACGCGCTGCCATCCCGAGCGGAGAAGCAGATGCTTTTCTCCTACCGGTATCAGGATGGCGACGGTAAGCCTATTTTCAGGCAGAACATCGCCGTCGAGCCGGAGAAGGCGCAGGCGTATTTCAGCAGCATCGGACAGGAGCTTCGCGCACTGGAGCTTCCGGTTTACCACCCCAGCGCAGGCCCGGATGGCGCGGAGAATAGCTGCATCTGCGCGACATGGCAAGACGGCAGCGAGGGTTTCACAAACAACTACTGCGGCGAGAGCGCACAGAGCATCTTTAACCCTCCTGGTAGCGTTTGCCAGGGAAACAGAGGCCGGATTTTCTCAAGACCTGCGCCGGACGGCGGATGGAAATGTCCGGCGTGCGGGATGCCGAATGGCAGTAGCGTATTTTTGCGCAGAGTGCGGAGCCAGACGCCCTGCGGAATAAAAAAGCAAATCAACAAGGAAGCGAGGAGGATTTATTATGAATGGACACAAGTTTTTGAAGGTCACTGGCATTCTGATGATCATTGCCGCTGTATTTTCCATCATAGCGGGTGTGTTTGTCGGCGGACTGGGTGCACTGGCGGCAGGACTCGGCGCAGCATCTGGTCTGACATTTGCCTACTGGGCAGCACTGTTTCTGACACTGATCGGAGGGATTTGCCAGCTGATCGCCGGAATCAAAGGCGTCAAGCACAGCAAGCGCAGCGAAAAGCAGGCGGGCTCATCGTATGGGGCGCAATCGTGGCTGTATTCAGCGTCCTGAGCGTCGTGATGAATCTGGTCAACGGCAGCGAGTTTAACGTCACAAGTGTTCTGACGGGCGTGGCTGTTCCGGCTTTGTACATCTACGGCGCGGTACTCAATTCCAAGGCAGACGCGCAGTACGCCGCATAGTGCAAGAAGCATACATAAGGAGATTGATACATATATGGGACTGTTCGATAAGAAATATTGCGATATTTGCGGGGGAAAAGATCGGCTTACTTGGCAACCGCAAGCTGGAAAAATGGGGAATCTC
>VOFK01002620.1_pt1 | contig 53783 bp, 59 predicted proteins | sample 5384121 | NCBI WGS metagenome assembly VOFK01 (sample SAMN12384730, study PRJNA508395) | human gut metagenome | isolation source: healthy gut J | host: Homo sapiens | reverse complement strand
ACCGCAACGCCCAAGTGATCGAAGACTGGCTGATGCCCTGCACCGAGTTCGTCCTGTCTTAGCGGTGACCCGCTCACTGCCATTACCGTCAAGCATATCATCGAGCGCCATGCGCCTATAGCTGGCGTTCACCGTATCCGTGTCCATGCCTTGCGGCACTCTCACGCCGCTCTATTGATTGCTTTAGGCGAAAACGCCTTGGCTATCCGCGATAGGCTGGGTCATGAGGACATTAAGACCACTTTTGGGCACCTATGGACATTTATACGCCGATGCTGACAAGGGCGTTGCCGCCCGTCTCGATGCCGCTTTCTCGGCACCCTCGGGCGTTTCCGCTGGGCATCCCACCCAGCCATAGCGACCCGCCCGAACTGTTGTAGATGCGGCTCTTGAAAAAATACTTCTAATATCTACTTGCGGCGATGAGTAATCGCCGTTATATTAGACATAGTGAAAGGCGATTACTCATCGCCGCTAGTGAAAGGATATGAAATGTCTGCAACAGAAATGCCTTGGTTGGTCACTTAACCCCTCGCTCTTGGCCTGTCCCTGAGGGGTCGAGCCGTTCCAGCGCGCGAGACCATGAACGGCGGCATCGAGGTGGATTGTTATCTGTACGGCGGCGGGGTTCTGGTAGCTCTTGCCCACGCCGACATTTTGCGCATTGAGTTTTTGAGTGTGAAACTCGGCTCAGTCGAGATTCAAACTAATTTGCTCGGTTTTGGTGCGACGGGAAACTACATGGACCAGCGTGTATCTTGACCCTGACCTGTTAACCGGGCATAACCTGTCCGACCTTACTTTTGAGTTCCTCACTATCGGGGACGATGACGAGGACGATGACGAGTAGCACCCAGCTCTTAGCCCTGACCCTAACGGTTGGGGCTTTTTGTCACCCCTCGGGCGTGCAACCGATTTGCAACCAACCCAGCCCTAGCGAGACCCGCCCGAACCCGAGGGAAACGGCACCGAACCCGCCTAAACCGCTGGTCGGGCGCCATTGACTGTGTTTCGTTATGGAGTGGGAATAGAAATCCTTAGTCATGGGGGGGTATAAATTTGATTCCCTTTAAGATAAACCCCCATGACTATATGAATTGATTCCGTGACTCCAATGAAGATTGAGGGTAACGGCCAGGGGCGACGGCCCATCGAGTGTTATTTTGCGAGCTAGGCGCATCGAAAGCGACCTTTCGTGGTATAAACTACTTGCCGGAAGCCGCGGCTTTCAGAGTACGGCTTACGTGTACGTTTAACCTCCGTGGGCGACGGGGTGCCGCAAGGCGTAGAATATCGCCCACCTGTAGGGGCCTGCAGCGATGCGGGCCCCGCTTCGTATGAAGGGGGCGTAACCGATGAAGATCGTATCCATCTCCCAGGACTTCTTCGACCTCGTCGATGGCGACCGTGAGCTCATGCTTAAGCACAACCGCCCTGCATCGTGGTGGTGAGGCTGCGTTTCCGCGGGAAGCGCAGGGACTTCGCCGTGCCGCTGCGTTCCAACATCGCCCCTAACGTGCCCAAAGACCAGTACTTTGCGTTGCCACCCCGCCCCACGACGCGCCCCGGCTGCCGCCACGGCATCCACTACATCAAGATGTTCCCCATAACCAAGGTCTACCAGCGCCGCTTCAGGACCGAGGGCTCGGCCTACTACGAGACGCTCCAGCGCATCATCGATGACAACACCAAGCGCATTGTCTCCGAGTGCCAGGCATACCTCGACCGCTACGAGCGCGAGGGAAGGCCTCGCTTTGCCGTCGACATCGACCGCATCGTGGGGCTGCTGGAGGGCGAGAAGTAGGGCATCTCGGCTCAGTCTCGAGCCATGCGGAGTCGCTCCGCATTTTTGAACGCCGCGTGTGCGTCCCAAATACTTGAGAAACAAGCTGTGAAGTGCGGTGGCGCGCCCGTGCCCGTGCATAGCCGTCACCATCAGCGTCTACGCGGCGTCGGCTTCAAGTGGAACTGGCGCCGCTGCTGTATATGGTTTGCCTTGCTGCAAATAGCGATCAATGCCCGCGATGTTTCTGCTTGCGCTTCAGTTTTCTCTGTTCGTAGCGCGCATCAGCCTTTTCCACACGGCGTCGGCTTCTTGCTTGAGCCGACTCCCGCTTCATCGCTTCCCGCTGTGCCGCGAGCGCCTGTTGTGCCTTGGTGCTCACCGCGGGCCGTTTAAGGGCTTTCGCTGCCTCGCGAGCGCGCCGCTTGGGGTTCTTCGCGGGCTTGCTTGTTTCAGTGGCCTTGTCGCCGAAGAACGAGAACTTTTCCCATTCGCTTGTAACGAATCGCAGAATCTCCTCATCGGACGGCTCCGCGCCGAAGACGATGCGGGCGACGCCATACCTTCCGCCCTCGACGTGCTCCCGCCAGCCCGACCCAGAATTGACCGTCATGAAAGAGGGTCAGGGTGGACGACACGCTGATCTGCATGGTTGGTTCCTCCTTTATGTAGATGACCATGCAGAGAAGGGACAACCAAGGAGGCAGGTTACTGATGCGGACCCCCGCACGCCCACGACTACCCGACGGGGACTGTGTTTTCATCTCTGGTGGTTGATTGTAGCATGAGCGAATGCGCATTGACCTCGCTGCCGGCATGCTGTGACTGGTCGAGGGTTTTACCAGAATGGGGAAAGCCGGCACAGGAGCTGCGCCCGGGTGATGTGGTCAACATCGCCCCGGGCGTAAAGCACTGGCACGGTGCGGCGCCCGACAGCTGGTTCTCCCATCTCGCGCTGGAGGTTCCGGGCGAGGAGGCCTCCAACGAGTGGCTGGAGCCCGTGGACGACGAGCAATACCTTAAAAGCGACTGACAAGGAGGCTTAAATACCTTCGCCGCCCGTGCCGCCGAGAGCAGTGCGCCCAAATCGGCCTGATTGCCTCTGCCTTTGCTTCCAAGCTGCAGTGGTGCCGAGCCGCCCGGAGATGTTTACGCTCAACAGGTGCGCATCCGGCAGCTTTGCGGTCATACTCCAGAACGGGAGCGTGATGATGCCGGGGGTCATCTCGCCCACGCCGAGCTCCAGCAGCAGCACGCGGCCATCGCCGCGCTCGCGCACGAAGCGCTCGTATCGTCCGAGGCCCTCGCGCCAAGCCGCGCCCTGCAGAAATGTGTCATCGCGCACCCACGGCACAAGCTGCCAGCCGCAGTGCGGGCATCGGGGACATTCTCGCTGCGGATCTCGAACCCCGTCATGCCCGTAAGCATGCGCTTGACGTGGGACTTGCGTCGAAGAGCTCGTCGCAGCATGGTTGCTTGCACTGAAGGTGTGCGAAGCTTCCCTGATAGTTGCAGGTCTTCTCGGCAGGAAACGTCTTCTCGACCGGGTGTCCACATTGGTGCTCAGGATGAAGTAGTCCTTATGGCCGATGAGGGACCGTAGGTCGAGATAGGGGCTGCGAGGCCGGCTCGCGTAGCATGAAATCGATGTATCGCGCGTAGTAGCCCATTGCTGCTCGAGGCTGGGGTAGAGGTGGTAGAAGCCGTCGAAAAAGGCGCTTGAAGCCAAAGGCTTGCTGCCAGTCCGTCATTCCTGCACGCGCCATGCCCGCGCGGTTGTAATGGTTGAACCCGGCGGCGCTCGACATGCCGAGCCGATGCCGACAATGATGGCGTCGGCATCGTCGATAAGGCTTCGAAGCCTCGTCCTCTTAGGGGCGGCATCGGGCGATCTCCTCGAAAAGCCGGGACCATATCGCCGTCAACGAAAATTGTCTCGCACGAAGCGGCGGGCGCCATGGCCTGCTGTAGTTGAACACGATAGTGGGTGGCTTAAAGGCGTTCGCGATCTGGGCGAGCATGTGCTTTTATGACGCCGTTGCGCAGTCCACGCCCAAGGATTCGGATGGCGACCCTGCCGTTGCGATGGGTGCGCACAAGGCGCTCGAGCTCCTCGAGCTGGGCCATGGCGAGGCGTCTGGATGAGCGAGACGCATTTCGTCGACCGACGTGTGTATGACTCCCCTTCCGTTTCGAGTACGCGGTTCTCGTTGAACCCTGCGTGCAAAGTGTCCGTCGATATTACACGTGATCACGAAGGTGTCAGCGTGCTCCGTAGATCCGCAGCCGTTCATCGAGCGAGGCTGGGCTCATATTCAAGATATTCCCGCTTTTTGATGGAACCGCTCGGCCCATCGGCGTCGCACGCTGGCATCCGGGGAGGCGAGCCTGCAGTATGCAGCCGATGCCGTCTGCTTGAGCGAGGTCCCCGTACGCCTCTCCCGGAAATGAGTATCGGCGCAGAAGAGGTTGAGCCCCTCCGCATTGTCGAGTCCGTTGCTAGCGCCGATGATGACAAGATCCGCCTCGGCTAGCGCCCTGCCTATGCGAACTGCTTTCGCCGCCCCCCATGCGCTACCTCCCCAGCGTCTTGCGCACGTCGGCGAGCACGTCGGCGATGTCGGCGCGAACGGCGAGCCCCCCGATCCTCGATCGCGCGGGGGAGAAACGTCTTGTTGTTCACGGCAATGTAGCTAGCCTGCGGCGGCAACTGCGCCGTGAGGGCCCAGAACGGCTCCTCGGATAAACGCGGGCGTCATGCGGCCCACGCCCAGCTCGAGGAAAAAAATCCTCTGCCGCGCGTGCGCGTCGAGCCAGTCGGACACCTTTGTGGTATTGCTCCTCGTAGAGCTCGCCCTGCAGGAAGTTGCCGTAGCCGCGAACCCGGGGAACGCCTCTGCCCCGCGCGCGGGCAGGCGCGGCACGAGCTAGCGTCGGAAACCTCAAGGCCGTCTCCTATGGCCTCTACCATGCGGGAGACCGGCTCGACCGCGTCCCACCTCGTCAGTGCAACAGGCGGGAGCACTGAAAAAAGCGGTGGTCGCCTTGGATCTCGGCCACCTTCTCCCGGGGATAGAGCTTCACAAACTGCGTGTCTTGTTTGGTGGTGGTGAGCACGAAGAAATCCTTCTCGGCGAGAATAGCGTCGAGGTCCATTGTAGGGCTTGCGTAGTGGGGCGTTGAGCGTAGTGTCGAGGAAGGTGGCGAGGTATCCCAGCGCGCCTCGGCGGTGGGCCAGCGGTAGAACGACCCCTCGAAAGCGCCCTTTGAAACCGTAGCGTTCGGCGAATTTGCCGAAATGCCTGCGATAGGTCGCGTTGTCCTCGTAGTAGAAGTCGCCGCCGCCCGCCGCGGAGAGTCCGAGGCCCGCCCACCAGCACGCAATCGGCTTCCTCTGATCATGTGGGCGAAGTCCTTGATTTGCTGGTCGTAGGGCTCGGACTCGCGGTCACTCAGCTCATGGGGCGTGCCGCCGCTGCGGTAGGCAGCCTGAAGGGAAAACGATCGGTTGCGAGCTCGATAACGAGCTGCTCGTACAGAGTCACTGGGATACCTTCTTTCAGCTATTATAAACAGGTGTCTATAAAAAAGTATCCATGTCGATTTGCTTAAGAGCAATGAACAGCTTCGGCCTGCTGTCGATAAACGAGCGTTTGCTGGGCATTGTCGAGCGCTGCAATTGGAGGAGCCATGGAAGTGGGGAAGATCGATCGTCGCCGGCGCTATACGCTTTCGGTCATACGGAGGCGTTCTTTGCGCTGCTGGCCGAGGTCGGCTTCGCGAAAGATGACGGTGGCGGATATCTGCCGCCGCGCCGACATCAACCGCGGCATTTATCTGCACTACGAGGACAAGTTCGCTGCTCGACGCACTTATCGACGAGCCTTGGCGGCGGCGCCCCCGCTCGAGGGAACAGGTGTGGCGCCCTTTGCCAGCGTCCCGCCGGCAAATGATGACTATTATCTGCTCTACTCGGATGACGACGCGTACGCCCGGGTGGCACAGCGCGTCGTCGAGCGCGGCGCCGAGCAGATGGTTCCCTCGATCATGGAGGATACTGGGCTTTCGTGCGAGGACGCCCTATCTGCTTCTTCGTCCCACAACGTCCGAAATCGCGGTCAACCGCCTGCTGGTTGAGGCGAGGGCCCCCACGCCCAGGAGCTGCTCAGCGCCTATTCCGAAGGGGGCATGCGAGGCGGCTCGTCACGATCCCCGTAGTTGATCTTGACTGTGGACTCGGCTCCCGTCGAGATCGAGCGGAGACGGGCCCCGCCGACCGGAGCCGCCAGGGATGTTTGCGATGCGGCAGAGCTCTCTCCCTCGATGGCGGTTCGGCACAGTCTGTTTCATCGGTTTCGCGGGCGTTGATGGCGTGAAGGCGGGCCGTTGGAAAGAGGTCATTTCTGTGGGGAAGAATCTTCGGTGAGTAAGGCTCGTCGGAAGTGATGCATCTTTTGTTCGCGAGGTACGAAATGCTGGCTGGGCGGTTGCGACGCCTTGTTGCGGAAATGCCAACTGCTACAACTACACCACCCGGCAACACTCAGGGCGACTGCCATCGCACCGTTGTCGCCCGTCGCGGGTAGGGTGGTTCCGGCTGGTTTAACCGCCGCTACTGCCTTGGTGAAACGGGATTTTGCCGCGGGCTTTTCTGCCTCGGGCTGCGGTGGGAGCTCGAAGGTTTTCCGGTTCGGGTTTACCTCTGGGTTCGGTTTAACGTCAGGGCTGGGCTCGGGATCGGTCACGTCGGTTGCAATCAATGCACGTCGCTGTCCGAAGACGCAGCGGATGATAGTAGTCGTGCGCGTTTCGCGCATAATCTCGGCCGCTATCGTAGTCACGGTCAACGGTTATTGTGCCAAGGAGGGTTGAGCTGGCGAGGTTTAGTCTATAAGGGATTTGGTCGTCGGCGTAGCCGCCTGTAAAGACTACGGTTGCTCTTACGTGATTGTCGATCATGGTCAGCGTAATAGAGACGCTGGCTTCTTTGGGGTTCTCGGTTTTTATAAGGCTTTTGGTATCGGTTTCGACCTTGAAGAGGTGGATGGTGTCGTTAAGCCCGTAGTCGAAACCTCCCGGGTTTGTCGGGGAAGTCGTATACAAACGCCTCATTCTGGACCAACATGAAGGCAGGCGGGAGCCCAAGTCATAGTTATGGTCGACAACGGTGGTAGCTGTGAAGTTGCCGTCCGTGTTGGCTTTCGCAGCTGGTGATGGGCGTTGCAGCATCGGGTTCGGGCGTTTCGGCCGCTTAGTGCCGAATTGGGTAGCAAGAGCTGCCTGACACAAGAATAATCGCTCCGAAGGCGACTGCTCTAACGCCCACATGATGCTTGACGCTGCGGATAAACGAGCTGGTTCGATCGTTCTGGGTTTGTGGTGCATGCTGTCCATACATAAGGCGCTCTTTCCTTGTTCGCCGGTTTCCGCGGATCTATATTGCGCCCGGCCGATGCGGCTAGGCTCTTTCACGCGAACGCTTACGCGAGCAGGGAGAAAGCTCAGTTAATTTTCCCACAGGCGATACTTTTGCGAGCAACGATTTGCTGTTCAATTCTCGGAGAGAGTCAAGACAGTCGAGGAGTTATCGGCAATGAGATTGTGTCTAGAGAACACGAACGAGAGATGCGATCTACAGACGACTGAAGAATAGCTCTATCCGTTTTTGGTTACAACGAAATGTGTGCCGCGCGCCTGCGGCATGAAGAAGGGAGATTCCTATGAATATCGTTGTATTGAGTGGTAGCCCGCGCAAGGGCGCCAATACCGACACCATGGTCGAGGCGTTTGCCGAGACCGCGCGCGAGGCCGGCCATACAGTCGAGGTCATCCGCGTTGCCAGCAAGAAGATTGCTGGTTGCCTGGGATGCCAGTACTGCTTTACCCATGAGGGCACCTGTGTGCAGAAGGATGACATGACCAACGTGATTGAGCCGCTGAAAGGCGCCGATATGGTTGTCTTCGCTTCGCCTATCTACTGGTTTGATATCACTGCGCAGGAGAAGGCCGCCATCGACCGCCTGTACGCCTTCGGTGCTACGGGCTTCCCGTTCACCAAGACGGCCCTTTTACTCGATAGTCACAGTGAGGGCGTCTATGATGCGGCGATCGCTATGTACAAGTCAACCTGCGCGTACTGCAAGTGGGAGGACCAGGGCATTGTCACCGTTAGCGGTATGACCGAGCGCGACAGCATGGCATCCTCGCCCAAGTTGGAAGAGGTGCGAGAGCTCGCTCGCAAGCTCTCTTAAGGCAAGAAGAACGCATGGCAATCGGTGTTGGTGGAAATGCTTGCTGTCCTTACCAAGAGGATTACTGATTGCCATGCGTTGATGTCCTTATGGACAATCTCCGCGTGCTAGGAGACTTTCTCGCTCAGGAACTCCCTGAATGCGGGGATGTCAAAGCCAACGAGACCACGCCCACGTTCCCCGATGACGCCGTCCTCGAGAAGGCGGCGTTTGTATTGGCTTGCGTAGTTGCTGGCGACGCCCATGCGTTTGGCTATCTCCGAGACCCTGCTGGGGCCAGAATCGGGCAGCATCGCGAGTAAAAACTCAATGTCTTTATCGGAAAGCTCCCGATAGGTCGTTTCGAGAATTCGATCGCGCAGCTCCATGCGGGCGAGCAGAGAACCCTGCTGGACATCGGATGCACTGATTTGGGGCGAGTTCTCCGAAACATCCCAAGTGCGATATCCGACGAGCTGCATCATGTAGGGGAATCCGTCGACGGCCTTCACAGCATTCTCGAGCGCTTCTGGTGTGATTGAACGTCCTCCGGCCTCAACGGTTTTGCGAAACGCGTTTGCAATTTCAACGTCAGTGATTCGTCCTAACTGATGATATTGGGAACGCCTGAGGAACGAGACGGAATCGTTACGCAGCAACGCCGATACTTTGTAGGGCAGTCCTGCCATGAGTAGGGCAACTTTTTTACCTTCGCGTACAAAGTGCTGGTAAACAGAGGCAAATTGAAGCATTTCTTCGAGATCGACGGTGACTTCATCGATGGTGATGAGAAGTCCGATGTCATGTTTTTCGAGTTGCCTGAAGACGCCATTCATGCGCGTGCGCCAGTTGCCCTGGCCTCTTGAGCATATGTCCAATCGATGCCCACTGGGCCAATTTGAACACCGTTTATGCGCGCGTGAGGCTGTGAGAGGTAGCTATCTGCGGCTTCTTTGGTTCGCTCGATAATATCTTCGAGCATGCCTGGCATGGCGGAGACATTTGCTGCAATCCAACCGTGTTCAAGCGCCGTTTCTGAAAGGAGCGAGAGAAGCGCCGTCTTGCCCGTTCCCCTTGCGCCCGTAAAAATAGTCGACAGGTTTGGATCTCCCGGGCCGTTGATAAAACCACGGTTGATGTCACGCAGAATATGCTCGCGACCCGCTAGAAAGGGAGGGACGCTTCCGAACGTCGGGGTAAAGGGGTTCTTGCTGTACTCCATGGTAGCTCCTTTGCAAGTTTTGCTAACTTTTGCAAGTTTTGCTAATTTTTGCAAGTTTTGCTAACAGCTGACCAAAGGGCATCGAAGCAGTGACGCTGACATTTTTTACGCAGAAAAATAAGCAGAAATCAATTTATCTGCGTAAAAAAATAGTTGAGAGAGAAAGAAAAACGACGAGTCCCGGGCGCAATGCCGTTGCGTTCCGGGCCTCGTCGCTTTGAGAAGTATCTAACGGTCTCGTTGCCGTGGCACCTAATCAAACAAACTCGGCATGTCGTTTTCTTTCATGAGGGCACCGGCTGAGGGGAGGCTCTGCGCGGTGAACTTCTCGGCCGAGACGCCGGCGCCAAGGATCTCTTCGGTTGTGCCGACGGTGGTGACCGAGCGGCCCTTCTTGGCGGTAAAGGCCTGGACGCCCTGCGTGTTGGTAGTCGTCTTGGTCTTGAGCAACGACGTGTTGAAGTTCATCAAACGATAGTCGCTCGAGACCAGTGCGATGTCGCGGTCTTCCTTGAGCACCTGGGCATACAGCAGCTTGCTGCCGCCGTAGATGGCGTTCTTGAGGCGCTTGCGGTTGGTCTTGGTGACGTATCCAGAAAGTGCGACACGCACCACACGGCCGTTCTCAAAGACAAACAGCACGTCGGCCTTATAGTCCTCGGGGTCGATGACCCAGATGACGCTCTCGTCGGGTTCCATCTCAAGATCGGTCGGCAGGTACGAGCCCAGCTGGGCCGACTTGGTGTCCTCAAACGCCGCAACCTTGCACTTGTACACCTGGCTCTTGTTGGTAAAGACCAGCAGCTCGTGGGTGTTGGAGGACGGGAACTCGATAAAGGGTTTGTCGCCGTCCTTGTACTTGAGCGTGGTCGCCTTCTTGAGCACGCGGTCCGTCATCTTCTTAAGGTAGCCATCGCGCGAGAGCATGATGGTCACCGGGTACTCCTCGACCTCGGGTTCCAAGCTCACCTCGATGACCTCATGGGGCTCGATCCTGCCCGTGCGACGCGGCATCACATATTTCTTGTTGACCGCGGCCAGCTCGTCTCTGATGACCTTCTTGATGTTCTCCTCGCTGGAGAGGATCTCCTCAAGCTCGGCAATCTCACCCTCGAGCTTAGCGATGTCCTTGGTGCGGTTGAGGATGTACTCCTCGTTGATGTTGCGAAGCTTGAGCTCGGCAACAAACTCGGCCTGGGTCTCGTCGATGTCGAAACCCTTCATAAGATTGGGCACGACCTCGGCTTCGAGCTTGGTGCCGCGGATGATGGCGATGGCCTTGTCGATGTCGAGCAAGATTGCCTCAAGGCCGTGCAGCAGGTGCAGGCGCTCGGACTTTTTGCCCAGGTCAAAGTTAATGCGGCGACGCGTGGACTCAATACGCCACTTGACCCACTCGTGCAGAATCTGGCGCACGCCCATAACGCGGGGATAGCCGTCGACCAGCACGTTAAAGTTGCACGAGAACGAATCCTGCAGCGTGGTCGAGCGATAGAGCTTGGCCATGAGCTTGTCGGGGTCGACGCCGCGCTTAAGGTCGATGGCGATGCGCAAACCCGAGAGGTCGGTCTCGTCGCGGATGTCAGCGATCTCCTTGACCTTGCCCTCTTTGGAGAGCTTGACGATGCGCTCGATGATGACATCGGTCTTGGTGGTGTAGGGGATCTCGTAGACCTCGATGATGCGCTCTTCGGGGATCCAACGCCAGCGGGAGCGAATCTGGAAGCTGCCAAGGCCGGTCTCGATGATCTTCTCCATCTCCTCGCGGCGGTAGATAATCTCGCCGCCGGTCGAGAAGTCGGGCATGGGCATGTACTCGAGCAGGTCGCAGTCGGGATCCTGCAGGTAATGCATGGTGGCGGTGCAGACCTCGTTGAGGTTGAAGCCACAGATGTCGGACGCCATGGCGACGCCGATGCCTTTGTTGGCCGAAACCAGAATATTGGGGAACGTGGTGGGCAGCAAACGCGGCTCCTTCATGGCGCCGTCGTAGCTGTCGACAAAGTCGACCGGGTCCTTGTCGATGTCCTTGAAGATCTCGGCGCTGATGGGGGAGAGCTTGGCCTCGGTATAACGCGAGGCGGCGTAGCTCAGGTCGCCCGGAATAGTACTTGCCAAAGTTGCCCTTCGACTCCACGAAGGGGGCAAGCAGTGCCTCGTTGCCCGTCGCCAGGCGCACCATCGTCTCGTAGATCGCGGCATCGCCGTGCGGGTTGAGCTTCATGGTTTGCCCCACGATGTTGGCGCTCTTCTGGCGCTCGCCCGTGAGCAGATTCATCTTGTACATCGTATACAGCAGCTTGCGGTGCGAGGGCTTAAAGCCGTCGATCTCGGGAACGCACGCGAGACGTTGACGCTCATGGCGTAGGGCATGTAGTTGACCTCGAGTGTCTGCGTGATCGGCTGGTCGGTGACCTCGGAGTGCAGGCCGATGACGTTCTCGGCGTTGACCTGCTTTTTCTTTGGCTGGTTCTTCGTCTTCTTCTTTGCCACGATTTCCTCTTGAACTTCTTAAGGGCCGTCGTTATCGATTTGCTGCTACTGCAGGTCCAACTGGTCCAGGTATTCCTTGCCGTGCTCCGAGATATGGCGCTTGCGGCCCGCCTCGTCATTGCCCAGCAACAGGTTGAACATGGTTTCCATCTTGGTGACGTCCTCGGGCTCCACCTTGATCAGACGACGCGTCTCGGGGTTCATGGTGGTGAGCCACATCATGTCCGGATCGTTCTCACCAAGACCCTTGGAGCGGTTGATGGAGCACTTCTGGTCGCCGATCTCCTTAAGGATGCCGTTCTTCTCGAGCTCGGTGTAGGCAAAGTAGGTCTTTTCTTTGCAATTGATCTCGTAGAGCGGCGACTCGGCGATATACACGTAGCCCTCGTCGATAAGCGTGGGCACCAGGCGATAGAGCATGGTGAGCACGAGCGTGCGGATGTGATAACCGTCGACGTCGGCGTCCGTACAGATGATGACCTTGTTCCAGTTGAGGTTGTCCAGGTCAAAGGCGCCAAGGTTCTTGATGCGCTTGTCCTTGATCTCCACACCGCAGCCCAGCACGCGCATAAGGTCCATGATGATGTCGGACTTAAAGATGCGCGGATAGTCCTCTTTCAGGCAGTTGAGGATCTTACCTCGGACGGGCATAACGCCCTGGAACTCGGCATCGCGCGACGTGCGAATGGCGCCTGCTGCCGAGTCGCCCTCTACGATGTAGATCTCGCGACGGTTCTTATCTTTGGAGCGGCAGTCGATGAACTTCTGCACGCGGTTGGCCATGTCGGTCTTCTGCTGCAGGTTGGTTTTGATGCTCTGGCGTGTCTTCTCGGCGTTCTCGCGCGAACGCTTGTTGATGAGCACCTGCTCCATGATCTTGTTGGCGGCGTCTTTGTTCTCGATCAGGTAAGTCGAGAGACGCTCCTTAAAGAAGGCAGTCATGGCCTGCTGGATAAAGCGGTTGTTGATGGCCTTCTTAGTCTGGTTTTCGTAGGACGTCTGGGTTGAGAAGCAGTTGGTCACCAGCACCAGACAGTCCTGGACGTCCTGCCACTTAATGCCGCTCTCGTTTTTGTTGTATTTGCCCTGTTGCTTAATGTAGGCATCGATGGCGCTGGTCAAAGCGCTGCGGGCGGCCTTCTCGGGCGAACCGCCGTTCTCGAGCCACGATGAGTTGTGGTAGTACTCCTGCATCATGAAGGTGCGCGAGAAGCACATGCATGCGGTGATTTTTACGTTGTAATCGGGCAGGTCCTCGCGATCGCGACCGCGACGGTCGGCCTCGATAAAGAAGGGGCTCGGTGAGGTAGTCGGTACCGACCTTCTCGAGCACGTAGTCTTCGATGCCCTTGGGATAGCAAAAGTCCTCTTCGGTAAATTCGCCGTCGTCGCCCTCGATGCGCAGGCGGAAGGTCACGTTGGCGTTGACCACGGCCTGGCGGCGCATGGTTTCGCGATACCAATCGTGGGGGATGCTGATGGAGGTAAAGACCTCAAGATCGGGGCGCCACTTGATGGTGGTGCCGGTACGGTCCTCGTCGCTGGGCTCAATCTCGAGTGCCTTCTTTTTGGCGCCGACGACCTTGCCCTTCTTAAAGTGCAGGGAGTACTTGTTGCCGTCGCGCCAAACCGTGACGTCCATGTACTCGGAGGCGTACTGGGTCGCGCAGGAGCCCAGGCCGTTGGTGCCGAGCGAGAAGTCGTAGTCGCCGCCCTGGTTGTTATTGTACTTGCCGCCGGCGTAGAGCTCGCAGAAGACGAGCTCCCAGTTAAAGCGCTTCTCGGAGGGGTTCCAGTCGAGCGGGCAGCCACGGCCATTGTCCTCTACCTGAATGGAGCCATCGCGAAAGGCGGTAAGGGTGATGAGCTTGCCGTAGCCCTGGCGCGCCTCGTCAACGGCGTTGGACAGGATCTCGAAGGCGGCATGCGCGCAGCCGTCGAGTCCGTCCGAGCCAAAGATGACGGCGGGGCGCAGGCGTACGCGCTCCTCGTCCTTGAGCTGGCGGATACTGTCGTTACCATAGTTTGCGGTGTTTTTTGCCATACTCGCTCTCTCGGTGCTCCTTTGCTGCGTTTAAGTCATATAGATAGTCAAGGTAGCATAGCCCAGCCCACAGACGATTCCACCCAACACGAAATCCATCGAACAATCGTTCGGAGTTTCGATGGAGATTCGTTTACTCGGACAAAACCGAGTCGGCTCTGTCCGAGTAAGTTTGAAGACGGCCGAATGTGTCTTGCTGCGTTTGCGGTTGGATACGCTGTCGAAGACATGTCGTGCGGATTGTTGGCGAAAAGACGCCGTGCCAAGCTCGAGGCAGAACTCAACTCCTCTGACGACATCTAATGCGTAATGGGCTGGCTCTGGGTATCCAGAACCAGCCCCTTTTGGTGTTCGATGAGCCGAGTCGGCGTCTCTCACAAAAGTAACTAGGAGCTAGCGAGGCTTATCAGAATTGACCTCATCGGCGGTGTCTTTTTCGAGCGCCGTGCGGCGGGCGCTGTAGGCGACGAGGCCGGCGCCTGCCGCGGCGAGTGCTGCAGCGGCTGCCGTAAGGGGAGCGTTGACATCGCCCGTGCCCGCAAGCGCGCCCGCTTTTCCGGAGCGCTTGTTATTGCCGTGGTCCTTGCCACTGCTGGAGCTGCTTCCGAGCCGGAGCCGCCGCCCTCGTCAGTACCGCCGCCACTCGAGCCACCATCGCCGTCTACCGTCATCGGGGCGTCGTGAAGTCCTGCCGTATCCGCGCTGTCGCATACGCCGACCTGCACTTCCGAGCGTTCGCATGCCGCATCGGACACGTGAAGCTCGTGCAGCACGGCACCCAGCGCTGAGTTTGCGCCCGGTCGAATTTCCTCGAGCGTTATGGGATCGAGTGCCACCAGGTCACGCGCCTTCGCATACAGCGTTACGCGTTTGCCCACTTCGTCGCTCCAACTCTCGGGGATGGCGAAGCTCATGCGGAACTGTGCCGTGCAACCCGGTGCCAGCACGGCGTTGCCACTGTCGGCTACCAGCGGGTGCGTTGCAAAACGTGTGCCCAGCGTCTCGACTGCGTACTTCACGTGTGCCATGTCGTTGGCCGAAGCATCCTCGGCAAGCTCCGGATCGTAGATCGATGCCATGCGTGCGTTCGCGTCGAATCCGATGGATGCGCTGGAGAACGGCTGACTGGAGCCCTCTCGGTACAGATCGGTCGTGCCGGCGGTCAGCAAGGTGTTGCCGTCGTTTCGCACCGTGACCATGAAGGATTCGCCTGCTGCTCCGGGCACCACCGCGCCCGAGGTAGCGACCGCGCCCGTCGGAGTGGCACACGCCACCAAGGGCACTTCGATGCCGTGCAGCTCCGCCTTGCTCTGCTCGGCACTCACAATGTGCGTGGCGAGCGCGGAGAGCATGCTCCCCGACGTCAAAAATGTCGTTATCTGATCGACGGGATGGTCCAGCTCGCACATCACGAACGGCTCCGTGAACAGATCGCCTGCCAAGGTGCTGGCGAAGATGCGGAAGTGCTTGCCCATCACTGCTACCGGGTTGCCTTCTTCGTCGTAGGTTTGTCCCACCTTGCCATCGGTGTTCTCTACATAGAGCACGCACCTGCCGTTGTTGCTTACGCTAAACGATGCAGGGCCACAGCCTGCGGCACCCACGGGCTGCATTGCAAATGCCGATGCGCCTCGCGTCCAAGTAATATGCTGCAGTTGCTCGTTGACGGTAGCCAAAAAGCCCGTGTGCTGCGGCCACGGCACCGCGTGGGTACTGTGGCATCTGGCGACATAACGCCCCAACCCGCGATGGACTGGCCGATCACGGCGTACGATGCGCAGCCACAACCGCTTACGGTCTCGTATGCAACGGGAACCACCATTTTGCCGTTGATATTCTCGGGCGCGCCGAGCTCGATGCTCGACGGTGCCTGCGGAAAGCGGAGAACTTGGCGGAACGTCAGGCTGTCGCCCGAAACGTCCGACCACAGGGTAAAGCACTCCAGCGCAACCTCGGCCTCGCTGCCGAGCGCCTTTTCTGCGGTGGTTCCGCGGCGGTGGAGGTAGGCGCCCGACAGGCGCCCGTTGACAAGTGTCTTGCCCACCGTGATGCGTGGGCACTGCAGGCAATGGTAGCCATCCTCCTGAAGGCGGCCGCGCGAGATGCTGCGCCACGACGTGTGCGATACCACGCGAACTCCGTCGTTGCTTATGCGCAGGCGCACAACGGACAGTATGCCGGCTGTGCTTGCCATATCGAAAAAGGGTGTCGTCGCCGGCGGGGCGCTCGCCCGAGACCAGCAGCACGTAGGCGTCCTGGTTTCCTCTTCCGTCCGTATATTCCACTACGTCGAAGTCGTAATCGTATATGCTGTCGCGCTCCACGTCGCCCTCGCCAAACCCAAGGGGAAAGTCCACAGGCGTGGGAGCGGACCACGTCCCGTTTGCCTTTGTGTGTACCACCAGGCGCGAGCGACCATTGTCGCCGTAGCGCACCGAGGCGATACGGAACAGGCATTCTACGCCGGCAATCATTGCCAGCTTCATGTGGGCTTCGCTGAGCACGCCAGCAAACAGCACGTTGTCGCTCGAGGGCTTGATGCCGCCGCGCTCGTCCTCCGATACGCCGGCAGAATCGGCGTTCGGGTCGGCAACGGTGTTCGTTGCCTGACCGATGTAGGTGTACTCATACATCGGCGCGGCGTTTTCGTCGTTCTCTATCAGTGCATGGACGAAATGCTCGATCTGTCCCGTGTCGTCGCTTTCTGCATCCGCCTCGAGCTCAATGCGCGTGACCGCCCGATCCCAATCGCGCACGACAGGCGCGGCGTTTACGGCAGTGGCCTTAACCTCGGCGCGTGCGAGCAGCTCGGCGTTGGTGACGATGGTGGCCGATGCGATAAATTGCGGCACACCACCTCCCTCGGCGTTGCCGGCCGAGCCGAAGCAGGCATCCAGCGTATAAGGCGTATCTCCACCCAAGGCTAGCTCAGAGCGCTGGAGCACATACTGGTCGCCATTGTTCACCGACATATTCCACGAATCGAGGAGTGTGGGCCACGACCCCGACCAAGCCTTGGTGGTCCACTTGAACATTACGAACTGGAGTATCACATCGACATCGACGTCTGCGCCCACGCGCAGTCGCGGAAGCTGGTGACCGTCCGCCTTCTCGTATCCAATGAACAGTGTGAGGGACGCGGCGCCGCGCACGGCAGACGAAGCGACGCCTGCAACGCCGGCGCCAAAGGTGACGGCAAGCCCGATCTGGATGGTGAACGAGCCCGAGGTGTTTGAATAGTCGAGCGATATGTTTTTGAAAAACGCCGCGCCGCTACCGTGCGTGTGGGCGCCCACGGCGAGCGCCAGTTTTGCCAGCACCCAGGGATTGACGTTTAGGAAAAACGGCACCGGTCCTAGGGTAAATTGCTCGGTCCAATTGAGGTCGGTTCTTACCTGGAAGAGGGCCTTAACATTGCCAAATGCGGGTCGTTGTTGTCACCCCAGGTTTTGCCCACCCAGTCGTAGGCGAGCGATCCGTACAGTTGCGTGGCGATATCCATCGTGAACAGCAACGTGCAATGGTGGCGAAGCAGCTTAGTGTTCCTTGGATCGGTGCCCGAACCGGCACTCATACTCTTGTACTGATTCCACTTCCCCTTCATCTCGTCGAGGTAGCGGTTTGCCTGCTTGGCGCCCGACTCGCGCGGTGACTTCTTCCAGTACTCCGGATCCGGATTGCCCGAATCGTTCATGTAGCCGACCGGTTTGTATCCTCCGCCAAACAGTACATACCCGGCAAACGAGAAATCGAACAAAATGGGGAACGAGGGCATCCAGCACGTGAACTTATTGCCGCCGATGCCGGGAAACGCCGCGGGGAAATCAAACGGAGTGACCTCTTGGTCCATGGTGGTGGGGACGATAGTGGTCGAGCCCGATTCCGCCTTTGCGGCCGGCGCGGTGACAACGGTCATGGGGGATGAGAGCGTGTAGGTTTTGCCCTGGTAGTCGAGCACAAAGCGCAGCTTGCACCCTTCCTTCAGAAGGCCCGAAGCTGCATCGAGGAACTTGTCTTCGAGTGTGAACATCACCAGATTATCCGCGCCCGATGCGCTGGCCTTGACTTGGCCAATCTGCGTGACGGTTTCGGGTGACCTGCCCGCGGCAGGCGTCACTTTGTTGATGTGCAGCGTTGCCTGTCCACCCTGTGGCAGATGTGCCTGCACGGTAAAGGCGTGCGTATCGGGCTGCTCGTTTGCCGTGTCGTCCTTCGGCAATGCCATGAACGTAGCTTCAGCGTACTGGATGTCCCATTCGTCGAATGTGAGCTGGCGGAAGTACGGCTCGCCGTCGGAAAGCGGACGCGTGGGCGCGGTTATGGCAGTGCCGCCTTGGACGCGCGCGAGGGGAATCTCGACATCACGGTAACCCGCCATGCTAATGGAGATGCCGCCGTTAAAGTCGTACGCGTCGAGAAGCGTCGCCTCGTCCACGTAGCCTTCTGAGAGCGGCGCGACCTCAAAGATGGCCGTGCCTTCGTCATCGGTCGTGGCGGTGAGCTGCTTGCCTGCGGCGTAGCGCGATGTGAGCGTGACCTGGGCACCCGTGATGGGCATATTCTTGTTGGCGACGTCGACCACGACCACGCCGAACATGGTGCGCGGGAGAACGAGCACCTTGAAGGGGTCTTCTTCGTCGGCATAGGCCTCGGTGGGGGCGAATGGTAGTATGAAAGCGTTTGCGCTGCCCGGCACGCGAGGCAGCATGATGCCTGCCAGCGAGGATGCTCCGGCGATAAGTAACGAACGGCGATCAAGCATTTTTGGGCTCCCATCCTGCAAATATCGGAGGAAATAATCCAATTTTGTGAGAAGGTGCCCCGTGGCGGTAGTGCCGTTCGAGAGCCAAAATGTCCAATTTGAGTGCGCGAAAGCGTCAGGCCCCGGGAGCGCTTTCGATACGCCGGGCAGTCTGGCCACTAGCGTAACATATGCGCGACCAGCTCGGCGCGTGTGCCGATGCCAAGCTTTGCGTATACGCCGGATAGGCGGTTTTTGACGGTGCCCGGCGATACCCCATATGGCGTGCGATTTCGGCGTTGGTCCACCCACGACAGGCGAGCATGGCCATGGTGAATTCCGTGGTCGTTAGATCGTCGGCAACGTCCTCGCCCGAATCGGGGTTGTGGATGCGCCGCCAGCCGTAGCTGAAGCGGTACGTGATCTCGATGATGCGCGCGAAGTCGTCAGGGTATTGCGTTTTTAGGCATGCCTCGATAAGCCCCTGTAAAGGCCGTGATGCTCGCCAATGAGCTCAATAAGGCCGTCGGGACGCGCAATGTTCCAAGCAACTCCGAAGTGCGTTTTTGCGGCGTCGATGTCCTTGAGGCTCATGCATGCCATGGAAGCTGCCAAGTGCAGGAACAGCTCCGAGATGGGATAACTTCCCTGTTTCATGATCAGGGCGTTTTCCGCCATGCCCAGGCTGCGGCCATATTCGCCGCGCAGGTACAGGGCATGCGCCATCACGTAGCTGGCGAACAGGCGCAGACCTTCGGGCAGATGCGCCGCAAGCGGATAAAACTCTTCGGCGGAATACGGGGAAGGCAAGTGCAGCAGGACGCTCGCGGCCGAGGCGAACAGGATATGCGTGGCGTGGATGGCGGGTGATTCCTCGTCGGCCGGCGTATCGAGGATGTCAGCAAGACAACGGCGGGCGTCGGCGATACGGTTGAGCGACAGACTGGCGTATCCGCAGATAAAGCATGCGGAATAGCACAGCGCGGGATCGGTGGCGTCAAGATAGGGGCGCGCCGTCTTGGCAGCGAGGGCGGCCTGTCCGCGAAAGTACAGCGCTTCTGCCGTGGCAATGGTGCGCGAATCGGGGTCGGAAATGCCTGCAACCGCAGCGTCAATCTGCCCCGGCACAAAGGCGGTGCACATCAACGGCATGGGAACGCATGAGTAGCCATCGCAGTCCATCTTCCATCTCCCAACAGCTGGCAACAATGCAGCAATTGTACTCCTGTTGCTCGGGACTGGAATTTTTGGGTATTGCCTACGATTATGCCGAACGCATAAAGGAAGAGTCTATTGGCGATGCTTCCAAGGTGGCTACCGAAGCCTATCTGACCTTGATATAAGGAAAAACTGCCACCCCTGCAAAAAAGCTCTGCCGCAGCGATGGGAAACGCATCTTCTGGGCATTCCGGCGTCTCCAGCCAGCGCTGGACTGCTGCTGTCGCCTGCGCGTTGGCGAGCGGGCGTGGGGACCGTCCGGCGACCAGCGGTGACGGGCGAGCCCTGCCGCGTGCGTGGGCCTCCATCGGCGTAGACCCATGACCCCTATGGCATCGGAGAAGTCCACCATCGCGTCCAGGACCTTACCGTCCGGCACGCCCAGCCTAGCGGCTCCCTTGAACCCAAGGTTGAAGGGGGGGTGTTGTACAAGGCGAATGGGGCCGAGTGGAAGTGGATCAAAAGAGCGTTACTTGACGTTTCATGCATAATGCCAACCGCCCCGCGATATCACGTTCGCAGCGCGCAGGGGCCGGAGAATCTTCGCGATGAGAGTTGACGTCTAATACCTTGCATCGTATAGTGTGTATAGCATAGTATATGACGAGAGGAGGTGTGCGGATGGAGGCACAGATGAAGCGCGGCTTCCTGGAGGCCTGCGTGCTCGCGGCCGTCTCCGGCGAGGAGTCCTACGGCTACCAGATCGTGAAGGACGTACCGGCGAGCATGGGGCTCACGGAGTCGACGCTCTACCCGCTGCTCAAGCGCCTGGGAGAAGGCCGGGTGCATCACGGCGCGCTCCGCCGAGCACAACGGGCGGCTGCGCCGGTACTACCGCATCACGGACGACGGGCGAGCGCGCATCGAGGAGTTCCTGGCCGAGTGGCCGTCCGTACGGGAGATTTACGCATACGTTGAGGAGGCGCACCATGACGCGCGATGAGTTTCTGGGCCGGTTGGGCGAGCTGCTCGCCTGCCTGCCGGCCGAGCAGGTGGAGGAGACCAAGGCATTCTATGCGGAGGCCATCGCCGACCGCATGGAGGACGGTATGAGCGAGGAGGAGGCCGTGGCCGCCATGGGCACGCCCGGCGAGGTGGCGGAGGCCACGCTCGACGACCTGCCCGCCGTGCCGCGCGCGATCGCGAGGACGCGCCGGCGCAGCACCGCGCTGCTGTGGGTGCTGGCCATCGTGGGCTCCCGGTGTGGGTGCCGCTGCTCGCCGCCTTCGCCGCCGTGGCCGTCACGGTCTATATCTGCATCTGGGTGCTGGCGCTCTGCGTGTGGATCGTCGCGGTGGCACTCGGGGCGTGGGCGTAGTTGGGCTCCTGCTTGCCGTAAGCGGCGTCATCATCGGCCACCCACTTCCCGTACGCCCTCGCCTCGGCGGGCGTGGGGCTCGGCCTCGTCGGCGTGGCGCTCTTCATTGGTGCTGGCGCTTGGGCCGCCTCAAAACAAATTGCGCGCCTCTCGGCGCTCTGGGCGAGGAAGGCCGCCTCGCCCTTCTGGAAGGGTAAGGGCGAAGGGCGGCGCTGCCGCGCATCTCGCGGCGTAGAAAGGAGTGAGTACCATGACCAGTGCGAAGAAGATCTACCTCGCCGTGGCGGGCGGGCTCGTTGCCGCGGGCGTCGTCCTCGCGGGCATTGGCTTTATCGCCTCGGGCTTCGACCCGGCCGTGTTCACGACCCAAGTCGACATGCGCTACAACACCGTCGTCCTCGGCGGCGTCGAGGTGGACGACCCGATGGGCCTCCCCCTCATCGAGCAGCTCGCCAATCTGGGCGAGATCGACACCTCCGGCACCACCGCGTCCGAGTCCCCTGCTGCTCCGGGGGCGCCCACCGCTCCCTAGGCATAGCGCGCCCGGCGCCAGCCCGGGCGGGGCGAGCGGCAGTGACGAGCGCGCCTCGCGGACCCGGTTCTCGATCTCGCGCGGCGTGGACCTCGCGAGCCTGCGCGGGCGGCTACTGCGGTCGGACATGGGCTCTCCGGACCTGCTGCGGCGCAGCCACTTGCTCGCCGTCTGGCGGCTGACGCCCATCTGACGCGCGGTCTCGGCGACGCCGAGGCCGGACTCTATGCGCGCGAGACGAGCGTCTCGCGCCCCCTCGGGGTGAGCCTTGCGTTAGGATGTTGCTCCATGGGAGGAGGGCTCCTCTGCTGTTCGTCTAGACAACTCACAGCATGTGGGAGCCCTCCCTATTTGTCACTACCCGGGTGTAAACAACCTATTGGCACAGAACAGCTAGAACAACCGATGCCGCCTCACTGCGCCGAGAAACCCCGGCGCCGTGAGGCGGGCGGCGGAGTGAGCCAACAGCAAAGCCATGCCGCTATTAGTAGCCTGTCGCCAGCAATCTGCAAGTCACTAGCACCCCACAGCCGTGCCGGCAGCATCCCTTGGTCGCCATATCAGCCGCACGGTATAATCTATCCATCGATATATTGGTTGAACCATGGTGTCTCTGCTGTGACCATAAACTTCCGCAAGACGCTAGGACCTTGTTCTAAGGAGATCTGGTGGAGAAAGGTCAAGAGAACCCACCACAAGACCAGGCGCTTGCCCATAGAGTCAGGTGGGCTGACCTCGACAGCGTATTCGAGCACATGGGCGACAATGCTAGCGTTGGAGAGGCAAGTAACGGCATCCACCTCATAAATGACCGGGAGCACGTCGCCGTGCGCCAGGACCACGAGGTTCGCATCCCCAATGAATACCTGCAGGAATCATACGTCGGACAGCGCGACAGCGACCTGAGAAAAAGCAAGGGAGATGCTCCTTCAGGCCAAGCAGGAGCGCCCTTCCTACAAACCTGACATCCTTTTTAGGTCTTGCGACAACGTTCCTCGGGCTGGTTTCTCGGGGGTTTGTCGTCATCTGTCAATCTCGCATCTTTGCCCGGTATCTTGATGCTCTGCGTAGCACCGTGGGCGCAGTAGGGACTCTTTTGTCGCTTTTTATCTTTATCCGAAAAGAAGAGAAGCAGGGCAAATCTGATCTGGCCGAGCGCGTCCTAGAACACCGGCGGATCCCGATGACAAGGAGACCAAGACCGATGAACATTAATGATACGAGCACGCAGCTGCTCTTTACCACGGTCCCCATCGTGGGCATTACTACCGAAGGCACGGGCGTCTCGGGTACAGGATTCTTCTTTTCCTATGACCTTGAAGACGGGCGAAAAGTGCCCCTGCTCATTACCAACCACCATGTCCTCAAGGATGTGATTCAGGGTCGCTTCGTCATCAATCTAGCCGAAGGTGACGCCCCGTCATGCGAGACCATCAGCGTGAACTTCGACAAGTCATTCATCGAGGGGAAGAAGCTCGGAGAGCTCGACTTGGTTGCGATGCCGGTGGCCCCTGTTCTCAGCATGCTTGAAGAAAACGGGAAGAGGCCCTTCTACCGATCCATCGACTCTGGACTCATCCCGAAGAAGAGTGTGCTGGACAATTTGGCGGCGCTCGAGCAAATCACCTTTATCGGATACCCCAGCGGGCTCTATGACGACTACAACAAGACCCCCTCATCAGGCAAGGCTGGACTTCCACGCCCGCTTGGAACGACTACAAGGGTAAGCGCGAGTTCCTCGTTGACGCATCTGTATTCGAGGGCTCCAGCGGCAGTCCCGCCTTCATCCTCAACCAGGGCAGCTATCCCACGACCGACGGAATTGCCATCGGCTCCAGGCTGCTGTTCATGGGCGTAATCACTCAGACGATTACGAAGGAGAAGAGTGAGCACCTCGATTTAGGTACAGTCATCAGAAGCGACGCGATGCTCGACAAGCTCAAACCTTTCGTGGAAGGTCTACTGTAGCTAAGAGCACCGTCAAAAGCAGTGACGCCCCTTTGCTTCTTTCCCTAGGATGAGGTGACTGAGCTCGGCATGCTGGTTGACATCTGGTTCCCCAACGGCTCATAGTACAGACACATGGAAAGCCTTCGGGTTATGTAAGGGCGGGACCCACTGGGCCTCGTTCTAGTTTTACTGTTCGGTTAACGCTGCGGATCGTTTTGGAAGGCTTACGAGCATGGTGGTCCCGTTCTCGGAACTTGCTTCGACCTCTACCGTGCCGCCGTGTAGGACTGCAATCTCCCAAACAAGCGCTAGCCCGAGCCCTGCGCCGCCGTATGCCCTGCTGCGGGATTTATCCAGGCGAAAAGAACGGTTGGAAGATGCTCTCACGGTACTGCTTGGGTATTCCCGGGCCCCGGTCCTCGACTCGCAGGAACACGTGGCTGTCGCTGTCGCTGATGGAGACGTTGACAGTCGAGCCGGAGCGGCTGTAACGGATGGCGTTTTCGACCAGATTAAACACCAGCCGATAGAGGAGCGTGTCGCTCCCGATTGCTAAAGCGTCTCCAGCACAGTTGAGGGCTATGCTCCTATTTTCGGCAAGTGGCGCAAGGTCAGTGAGGACCTCTTCGGACAAGGGACCGAGTTCAACATCGTCCTCGCAAGGAACGCTGCGGAGCTCACTCATCTCAAGCAATACCTTGGCCATTCGAGACATGCGCTCGGTTTGTTCTTGTAGCAGGCCGAGCAGCTCGGCTGTTTCGGGTTGCAAACCGGAGTGCTCGGAGATGAATAGTTCAATCTGTGCTTGCATAAGGGCGAGCGGGGTGCGCAGCTCGTGTGCGGCATTGCCGGTAAACTGACGCTGTGCAGAGAATCCTTCGCCAAGACGGGCGATCATGTCGTTGAAAGAGGCGCTGCATCGTTGTAGCTCGGTGGGCACATCTTCACTGAGTCTGATTTCGCTTAGGTTGTCAGGCTGCACGCGCTCTACCTGGGCGGCGAAATCCCGTAGCGGTTTGAGTGCACGGCCGCTCACAAAGTATGCCAGCACGCCGCCAAGGAGTGTGACTCCAGCCGTGATGTACCAGGTTGTCGTGCCAAAAGACTCCTGTGCGTCGTTTACGACGATCGTGACCTTGTCATCGGGGACCGCTTTCGTCGGGTCGAACGCCTGGGGCGAATCTTCGCCGGTTGCGTTAAAGGCCGAGATGTTACTGCCGATGGCATCCATGTAGCGCATGCCCGTATAGCCGACCAGGCAGTTCGTCAGCACGCACGCCGCACACGTGAGCAGTGCCGTCATAATCGTTATGCGCCATTGCAGCGAAAGCCTTTTCATTCGCTATCCTCCATAACGTAGCCCTCTCCAATCCGATTGCGAATCGGGTCGTATCCCAAAGCGCTGCGCAACTTTTTTCGGAGCGACGAAATATGAACGCGGGTTGCGTTGCTAAAGCTGTTCACGCTGCTATCCCAAACGTGCTCGATAAGCTCCTCTTGACTTACCGGACGCCCCTGATTAAGCATCAGGTATTCCAAGATTCCCGTTTCCTTGCGCGTAAGAGATAAAGTCTCGCTGTCCACGGAAGCGATGCGCGCCTTGGTGTCAAAGCTGAGCTTTCCGCAGGTTAAAACTACGTCGCTTTGTGTAAAGCGTCTTAGGGTAAGGCTGCGAATCCTTGCCGCAAGCTCGTCCAGATGAAACGGCTTGGTGAGGTAATCGTTGGCGCCGGCATCGAGTCCGGCGACTTTATCGGATACTTCGCCACGCGCGGACAGAATCAGTACCTTAGTCTCGCAGTCAGTTTTCCTAAGTTCCCTGAGCACGGTCATGCCGTCGATGCGGGGAAGGTTGAGGTCGAGTACCACGAGGTCAAAGACTTCGACGCCCAGCAGGTCGAGCGCCTCCTGTCCATCGTGACAGCAGTCGACGCTGTACGCCAAGTTTCGCAAGCTGCGCGCGATTGCGTCGCACAGCGCCCGCTCGTCCTCGACGATCAAAATACGCATAACAGTCTCCTTGCACATTTCAAATCGCGCTTAACACGGATTTTATAGCCGATATGGTCCAATGGTCGCGTAACGAAAGGGGTGGTCAGGTTGTTCAAAGCGGTAAAACCCGTGGTACAGGTCGCTTTGTTGATCGTCGGAATTGCCATGGTGTGCTTTGGCGTTATGCGTGGCGAGGCAGATGCCGTGCTGGCCAAAGCGATTAGGCTGTGCTTGGAGTGTATCGGAATTGGATAAAAGAGAAAACACTGCGTCGCATGTTTTGGCCCGATTTCGAGGATTCATTCAGGCGGCGGCAACACTTATTACCAACATTCACCTGCCAAACTTTGCCAAAGGCGGTATCTATCAGGGCGCGGGAAAAACAGTCTGCGTACCCGGGCTTAACTGCTATTCGTGCCCCGCGGCATCGGGTGCGTGCCCCATCGGGTCGTTCCAGTCGGTAGTAGGTTCATCCAAGTTCAACTTTTCTTACTATGTTACCGGTACGCTCATTTTGCTCGGCGTGCTGCTGGGACGCTTTGTATGCGGCTTTCTGTGCCCGTTTGGCTGGCTGCAGGAGCTGCTTCACAAGATTCCCGGCAAAAAGTTCTCCACGAAAAAGCTCAAGCCGCTCACGTACATCAAGTACGTCGTGCTGCTGTTTGCCGTGGTGCTGCTGCCCGTCTTGGTGGTTAACGACGTGGGCATGGGCGACCCGTTTTTCTGCAAGTATATCTGCCCGCAGGGCGTGCTCGAGGGCGCCATTCCGCTGGCCATTGCCAACGCCGGCATTCGATCTGCGCTGGGGCAGCTCTTTACTTGGAAACTTGCCGTTCTCATTGCCGTGGTAGTGCTGAGCGTTTTGCTCTACCGCCCCTTCTGCAAATGGATTTGTCCACTCGGCGCATTCTATGCGCTCATGAATAAGGTATCCCTACTGGGGATTCGGGTTGACGCATGCAAATGTGTCTCGTGTGGCAAGTGTTCAAGGGTTTGTCAGATGGATGTTGATGTGGTCCGCGCGCCCAATCATGCCGAATGCATCCGGTGCGGAAAGTGCATCGGGGCCTGTCCGTCGATGCCATCAGCTATCGCTATGGCCTTGGATGTGTCGGCGGAAAAGCTTCCCTTGACCGCCGATAAAAAGTAAACAAGCTTCGACAAAACGGAGGAATGACTATGAAGCTTTCTAAGATTGCGGCCCTGTTTATGGTGCCGGTATTGGCCTTGTGTCTTGTGGCATGTTCGGCGCCCGGTGGCAATGTGAGCGAATCTGCGAGCTCCGATCCTAAGATCGCAGAACTCACTGCACAGAAGCCGACCAATGCCGACGAGGCCGCTGAGCTGTATGCGAAGCTCATGAAAAAGGAGAACGATATCCTTTCGAGTGATAACGCGCTGTGGGAAAAGGTATTCAATGCGGCAAATAAAGACTCGGCAATGATTGAGGACGGCAGCAATTACGGCGATTTCCTGCTCAAGACCATCGACGGCGCCAAGGATGAGTTCACGGCGGATGAGCTCAAGACGCTCAAGGCCGGTGCACAGCAGATCAAGGAGATCGAGGACAAGCTCGAGAGCCTGGAGAAGGAGTTCCCCGGCTGTGGAAGCACGCCGAGCGCAGGCGAGAGCGTCGACGCTTCGACCGCTGGCATGACGGCCGGCGCCAATGCTTCGAGCGAGGCGACGAAGTTCCCCAGCTTTACGGGCAAGGACCTGGATGGCAACGACGTGAGCAGCGACGAGCTGTTCTCTAAGAACAAGGTCACCGTCATGAACTTCTGGTTCACCACTTGCAAGCCGTGCGTGGGCGAGCTGGGCGATCTTGAGAAACTGAATCAGGAGCTTGCCGAGAGGGGCGGCCAGGTCGTGGGCGTCAATTCCTTTACGCTCGATGGCAACAAGGGCGAGATTGCAGATGCCAAGGACGTGCTGAGCAAGAAGGGCGTGACATATAAGAACATCTGGTTCAAGTCGGATAGCGAGGCCGGCAAGTTTACGTCAAATCTGTTCTCGTTCCCGACGACGTATGTCATCGATCAGAATGGCAACATCGTAGGGGAGCCCATCGTGGGCGCCATCAGCTCCGCTGAGCAGCGCGCAGCGCTCGACAAGCTTATCGACCAGGCGATTGCGAATAGCGAGCAGTAGAAAACGCGTAAAGCATGGCGATGATCGTGCACCGCTGTGCGGAGTAGTCTGCTGCCTTTCAAGATAATCTCCACCATTTAGAGGTCCCGCTCGGGACCTCTTCTTTTGGACGTCGTCCCGTTCGTTTTTTGATGCGGTTCCCTACATTCCTCACTAGCGCCGGTAAAAAATGGGGATAGAGTAGGACAAACGCGTCGAATACGAACGGCGGGGGAGAGCGGGCGAGTGCGCCCGCGTGGGAGAGGTTGCCGTCCATGCTGGAGCTCAAAGGTATTTGCAAAAGGTACGTTACGCAGTCGTTTACGCAGGTGGCGCTCGACAACGTAAGCCTGTCTTTTCGCGATAACGAGTTCGTGGCCATTCTGGGTCCCTCGGGCTCGGGCAAAACTACGATGCTCAACGTTATCGGTGGGCTCGATCATTTCGATTCCGGTGACTTGCTGATCGACGGTATTTCGACCAAAGACTTTCACGATCGCGATTGGGATGCCTACCGCAACAACCGTATCGGCTTTGTGTTCCAAAGCTATAACCTCATTCCGCATCAGACCATTTTGGAAAACGTGGAGCTGGCGCTCACGCTCACGGGCGTGGGGCATGCCGAGCGCCGCCAGCGTGCGCGCGAGGCGTTGGAGAAAGTCGGCCTGGGCGAGCACGTTAACAAGCGCCCGGGTCAGCTTTCGGGCGGACAGATGCAGCGCGTGGCCATCGCCCGCGCCCTGATTAATGATCCCGAGATTGTGCTGGCAGACGAGCCGACCGGCGCTTTGGATTCAACGACATCCGTACAGGTCATGGACCTGCTCAAGGATGTGGCGCGCGACCGCCTGGTCATCATGGTCACGCACAATCCCGAGCTGGCGTACCAATATGCCACGCGCATCGTCAATCTGGCGGACGGCAAGATCACCGACGATTCCGACCCCTTCGATGTTGCCAAGGCCGCGCGTCGCGAGGCCAAGCCTACGCGCAAAACCTCGATGAGCTTTGTGACGGCGCTGGGGCTTTCTGCCCGAAACCTCATGACCAAGAAGGGCCGCACGGCCATGACTGCCTTTGCGGGCTCGATTGGCATTATCGGTATCGCGGCGATTCTGGCGCTGTCCAACGGCGTAAACGGCTACATCAAAAAGGTCGAGGAGGATACGCTCTCGAGCTACCCGCTCACCATTTCCAAGCAGGATTACGACCTGTCGTCCATGATGGGCGGTCAGGGGGCCACGGGCGACGATACGTCCAAGAGCGAGGATTCGTCCGACGACAGTGCCGGCGGCAAGGCTCAGGGAACCGATAAGATTCCCGTGGTTACGGCCGTAAAGGATATGTTTGCGAGCGTTAAGTCTAACGACATGACGAGCTTTAAGGCATGGCTTGACGACGGTGGCGACGGTATTGACAAAGAAGTCAATGCTATCCAGTACGGCTACGGTGTATCGCCGGTTGTCTATCGTGCCGGCAAGGGCGATGAGAAGCCTGTCCGGCTGGTGCCCAACGCCATGACCGAGGCCATGAGCGGAGGCGCGAGCTCGGCGGCAACGGTGAGCATGGAATCCATGGGAACCTCGGTCTTTAACGAGATGATTGACGACCAGCGCCTGCTCGACAGCCAGTACGATGTCGTCGCCGGTCATTGGCCTACGTCTGCTAACGAAGCCGTGATGGTGCTTTCGAGCCGCGGCACGGTGGGCGACTATACGCTCTATAGCATCGGTGCGCTGGATATCAATGAACTCAACGATCTGGTTAACAGCGCCATGACGGCTGACGGTGGGGTCGAGACGCCCGAGACCGGCGCCGACTTTACCTACGACGATGCGCTGTCCACGACGTTTAAGGTGTTGTCGCCGGCCGATGCCTATCGCAAAAACGAAGAGACCGGCATGTGGACTGACATGTCTGGCGACACCGACTTTATGGCCGCCAAGGTTGCCGACGGTATCGACGTGCACATTGTGGGCGTGGTGCGACCAAACGAGACGGCCAACGCGAGCGCGTTGTCCCCGGGCATTGCCTACACTCATGCGCTGACTCGCCAGCTTATGGAGCGCGCCGCCGATTCGCAGATTGTGCAGGAGCAGCTTGCCCACCCCGAGACGGATGTCTTTACGGGCAAAACCTTCGACGAACTGCAAGGCGAGGCCAAGCAAGGCGTTGATCTGGGCAGCATGTTCAGTGTGGACGAGGCGGCGCTCAAGAGCGCGTTTTCGTTTGATGCGTCTGCGCTCTCGGGTGCGGCCGGCGGTATGGACCTTTCTGGTATCGATTTGTCCGGGTTGGATATCGACCTTTCGGGTGTTGGGAAGGACATCGACTTTGGCGACATCATGGCAAAAGCGCCAACCCCAGATTTCTCGGGTATCTTTGACGGTCTGGAACTCACGCCCGAGCAAATGCAGCAGGTGGGAACGCTTGCCAACCAGCTGTTTGAGGACTTTTTGCAGTCTGATCAGTTTAAGGCGCTGTCGCCCGAAGATCTTAAGGACGCGTCAAAGCTCGCCGCCGCATTCTCGACGTATCTTGAGAGTGATACCGCGGCCCAGCAAATCCTGGCCCAGCTCAAAGCGCTCGGCGGCGATGCTCTGGCCGAGCGCCTGCAGCGGGCGATGACCGACTATGTGCAAAAAGCAGCTGGCTCCGTATCTGCAGCAGGCTATGGACCAGGTGATGAAGTCGATCAGCGATCAGATTGCGGCGACGGTGTCAGCTCAGCTCAAGGCAGGCGCAGCAGGGCTCATGGGCCAGATGGCGACGCGGATGTCGTCGAGTTTTGCCAACTTGGCGAGCGCCATGCACGTGGATGCGAGTGCCTTTGCTCATGCCATTCACTTCAACATGGACGCCGAGGACCTGAGCTCGCTCATGATGAGCTATGCCAAGGCTTCGAAGCTCACCTACGACAACAATCTGACCACGTTGGGCTATGCGGATGAGGCAGACCCCATCTCGGTTAAGGTTTTCCCGCGCGACTTTGAGGCCAAGGAGCGCGTGCTCGATCACATTGACGCGTACAACAAGCAGGTCAAAGCCGCCGGCCACGACGAGCAGGCAATCTCGTACACCGACTACATGGGCATCATCATGGGTTCGGTGACCGACATCGTGAACACCATCAGCTTGGTGCTCATCGCATTCGTGAGCATCAGCCTGGTGGTGAGCTCGATCATGATCGGCATCATCACCTACATCAGCGTGCTGGAGCGTAAAAAGGAGATCGGCATCCTGCGCGCGATCGGCGCGTCGAAGCGCAACGTGGCCAACGTATTCAATGCCGAGACCTTTATCGAAGGCCTCATCGCCGGTGTCTTTGCCATTGTCGTCGTGGTGCTCGTGAGTTTTCCGGTCAATGCCTGGGCGCTTGCGGCCAAACAGGTCCCCAACCTGATGAGCCTGCCCGTGCAGGATGCGCTGGTGCTCATCGCGATTTCGGTGCTGCTGACGGTTGTTGCCGGCCTGCTGCCCGCCCGCAGCGCGTCCAGGAAGGATCCCGTGGAGGCCTTGCGCTCCGAATAATGTGACAAAGGGACAACCCTTTTGTCACGGCTAAAAGCAAGGAAGTCGCAAGGGTTGGGGCGGGGTTGTCGGCGAGTGCCCTCGGATACAATCGAAGCCGTGCTAGAAAGAGGCTTCGATGATTAGAAAATCGTTCTTTAATCCGTTCTCGTCGCTGCTGCTTGCGCTTGCCGGGCTGGCTTTTTTGGTCGATGTCCTGCCGCAGGTGGAAGGCCAGACGGGCGTGTTCGCGCCAGCTGTGCTCTTTTGATGTGGCTGGTGGGCGGCCTGGTGCGCCTGTTTTACGAAAATGAGGCCAAGCGCAACTTTGATCGCCATATGTTTAAAGCGAACCACGCGGCCGTTTGGAAACGCGTCGATGCGTGTTGGATTCAAGTTGATGCCGACCAGCTTGTGCCCGGCGACGTCGTCCGCCTATATGCCGGCATGCTCTGCCCGGTCGACGTGACCCTTTGCCAAGGGCGACCGGTCCTTGTCTCGGAATCGTCGCTTACAGGCGAGAGCGGTCAGACCGCCAAGCGGGAAGGGGAGACCGTTCGCGCGGGAACGACCATTGTCGACGGCAAGGCGTCGGCAACCGTCCTCGCCCGCATTGCCGATGAGCAGCCCGTTTTGCGCCGTCGCGCTCGAATGGGCACACAGTTTGGTGCCGGCGCCAAGAGCATCTGCGCCGCCCTGGTAAGATGCATGCTCATCGTACTGCCGTTTGTCATTATGATTCGAGGCTTTGTGCTGGGCGACTGGGCGCAGGCACTGCTGTTTGCCACTGGGCACGGCCGTGGGCCTGGTTCCCGAAATGCTGCCGGTTGTCACGAGCGTTTGCCTTTCGGGCAGTGCCCATCGACTAAAAAACAAGCAGGTCATCGTTAAGAACGTTGACGCCATGGAGTCACTGGGCTCCATGGACGTGGTGTGCGTTGACAAGACAGGCACGCTCACCGAAGATGCCGCGGTGCTCGAGTACTACACCGATATCCTGGGCAACGAAAGCGAGCAGACGCTCAACCTGGCGTATCTGGAGAGCACGAGCCAGGGGGCCGCTGCCAATCAGCTCAATCGGGCCATTGCCGATGCGTGCGCGGCACCCGAGCTGCACCTTGCCGCGAAAGACCTTGGCCACGCCTTTGCACTGCATGCCTCTGACCCCTTCGACCACGTCACCAAGGCTTCGGGTGTCAAGCTCGACGCCACGCCCGGGGCGCTTGGTTGTTTGGGGCTACAGGTTCGCCCCGGCAATCATCTGACCATCGTAAAGGGCGAGGTTGAAAGCGTGTGCACACGCTGCGCCTGGGCAAACTATAAGGGCGAGCTGGTGCCCATGGATGCCGATGGCCGTCAGAGCGCCTACGAGGTTGCCGAGGACATGCGCGCCGATGGCATCAAAGTGCTCGCCGTCGCCTATAGCACGACGTCGGCGGACTGGGATGACCTGGTGCTGTGCGGCTTTTTGGGCTTTTTCGATCGGCCCAAGGCAAGCGCTCGTGCCGCCGTGCAGGCGCTGTCTAACCTTTCCGTCGAGGTGCGCGTGCTCACGGGTGATTCGGCTTCGGTCGCTCGCTCAACATGCTCGCGCCTGGGCATTCCCGCCGATAGCGTTATCACCGGCAGCATGCTTCAGGCCATGGAGGAATCCAAGCGCTGATCCGGGTGGGGAAAGGCTCGCGTGTTTGCCGAGCTTACGCCCGCACAGAAGGCGCAGATCGTTAGCCTGATTCGCCTCTCCGGCCACATCGTCGGCTATATCGGAGACGGCGTGAACGACGCCGGCGCTCACATCGGCAGACGTCGGCATTGTCGTGGACTCGGCTGCGGCCGAATCCAAAAAGGTGGCCGACCTGGTGCTGCTCGAGCGCGACTTGGGTGTTGTCGCCGAGGGCGTCAGCGAGGGCAGGACTTCGTTCGCCAATGCCTCCAAGTACATCCGTATCGCATCGAGCTCCAACTTTGGCAATATCTGTTCGGTTGCCGCCTCGAGCATTTTCCTGCCCTTTGTTGCCGGCAACCGCTACCCAGCTGCTCTTGCTCAATCTGTGCTACGACGCCACCTGCCTGGCGCTTTCGTGGGATAACGTTGACGATGCAGAGATTGCCCGCCCCAGGGCCTGGTCGGGTAAGGGGCTCGGCAGCTTTATGCTTCATTTTGGCTTTGCGAGTTCGGCCTTCGACATCATTACGTTTGCCATTCTGTTCTTGGGCGTATGCCCCGCCGTCTGCGGCGCGCCCGCTTTGCCGCGCTCGACGCGGCGGGTCGAGCGGCCTTTATCGCGACCTTCCAAGCCGGCTGGCTGCTGGAATGCGCATGGACCGAATCGCTCGTGCTCCTGGTGTTGCGAACGCGCAGTGTCCGCGACGGGGATCGTCCTTGCACACCGCTCGTGGTGATGGTTGCCGTCATGCTCGTTGTCACGGCGCTCCTTGCGCTCAGTCCGGTGGCGCAGCTGTTTGGGCTCGCCACGCTGCCTGTATGGTATCTGGGCATCGTTGCGCTGCTGAGCGTGTTGTATCTTGTTGTTGCTTCGACGATCAAGCGGGTCTATCTGGCCCGCTCGAGCAGCTTGTTCTAGGGCGGTTCTATGCGTACCAACAGAACCAACATCGCGATTACGCCGGCCGAGGCCGCCGAGCTCAGCAGCGCGCTGTTCTCGTCTGGCAGCGCTGCCGCCCTGGAGCTCGCGCCCGTGTTTGCCGATATCGCATCGGGCAAGCTGACTGCTATCGAGCTGGCGGTTGCCGGCTCGCAGGCAAGTGCCGCCACTGGACCCATCGTTATCGGCGAGCTTTCGATCGACCTGGCCTCGCGCACCGTCAAGGTGTCGGACGCGCCGGTCTCGCTCACGCCCAAGGAGTTCGACATCCTTGCCTTTTTGGCGAGCAACCGGGGTACGGTCTTTAGCAAAGAGGAAATCTACCGGGCGGTGTGGCAAAACGAGTATCTGCTCGATGACAGCAACATCATGGCCTTCGTCCGCAAAATTCGAAAGAAGATTGAGCCCGAACCAGACAACCCCCACTACCTGCTGACTGTATGGGGCGTGGGCTACAAAATGGCCGAGTAACGCTTCGGGTATTCGCTCCCATCGATCCAAATAGTCACTTTGACAATCCTTGCCAAATCGCAAGAAAGCCGCAAGAAACCAGCCATGTGCTCGGTCTTGCGGCTTTTCTATTCTGTAGACAGTCGCGGACGCGAAAGAGAGGTGAGGACCGTGAGCGGCAGTGACAGTACCAGTAACGCAGGACGAAGTTGCCGGCGCGGGTCCACTTTGATGGGGGCGCGCGGCTGATTCGCCCTGCGTCCGATCGATAGAACGGAGCGAGGCAATTGAAGAAGATGACTATGCGCCATACGCCGTCTGCGGTTCAGGCGCAAAACGAACTGATGAGGCATCGCGCGGAGGGTCGCATCCAGTATGCGGCGACCATTCCGCTGACGGAGGCCCTATCCTGGGTCGGCTCGAATCTCGGCGGCCTTAATCCCGACGAGGTCGCGCACAGCGAAGCCGACAACGGGCGTAACGTGGTCACGCGTGGCAAGAAGAAGTCGATTGCCCGCAAGCTTGCGGACGCGTTCGTCAATCCCTTCACGGCGATTCTGTTTTTCCTGGCCATCATTTCGGCAGCGACCGACATGGTGTTTCCAGCGTTGTCGATGATGATGGGCAGCACGCCCGAAGACTTTGACCCGCTGACGGTGATCATCATCACCACGATGGTCGTGCTCTCGGGCACGCTGCGCTATATCCAGGAAGCGCGCAGCGGCAACGCGGCCGAAAAGCTGCTCGATATGATTACGACCACCGTGACAGTCACCCGCGAGGATGCCCCTAGGACCGAGATTCCCATCGACGACGTGGTGGTCGGTGACATCGTGCACCTGTCCGCCGGTGACATGATTCCCGCCGATATGAGAATCATTGAGGCTAAGGACCTCTTTGTGAGCCAGGCAAGCCTGACGGGCGAGAGCGAGCCGGTCGAGAAGGTTCCCGCGACGTGCACCGAGTCCGATTCGGCAACGTCGTTCGAGAACATCGCCCTCATGGGCAGCAGTGTGATCTCGGGCAGCGCGACGGCGCTCGCCTTTAGCGTGGGCGAGCAGACCTTGTTTGGCTCTATGGCATCGAGCCTGTCCGAGGATGCCGTAGAGACGAGCTTTTCCAAAGGCGTCAATAGCGTCTCGTGGGTGCTCATCCGCTTTATGATGGTGATGGTTCCGTTTGTCTTTATGATTAACGGCGTCACCAAGGGCGATTGGCTTAATGCTGGCCTGTTTGCCATCAGCATTGCCGTGGGCCTGACACCCGAGATGCTGCCCATGATCGTTACCACGTGCCTTGCCAAGGGCGCGGTTGCCATGAGTAAAAAGCAGACGATCGTTAAGAACCTCAACTCGATTCAAAACTTTGGCGCGATGGACGTGCTGTGCACGGACAAGACTGGCACGCTGACGCAGGACCGGGTGGTGCTGGAGTATCACTGGAACATCGATGGCCAGGGAGGATTGGCGCGTTCTGCGCCATGCCTACCTCAACAGCTATTTCCAGACGGGCTACAAGAATCTGATGGATCTGGCGATCATCAAATGCACCGAGGAAGAGGAGCAAAACGACCCGGAGTCTCACCGACCTTTCCGAGGCCTATGTGAAGGTCGACGAGGTGCCGTTTGACTTTACGCGCCGTCGCCTTACCACCGTGGTGCGCGATCGAAGCGGCAAAACCCAGATGGTCACCAAGGGTGCAGTCGAGGAGATGCTGTCGGTGTGCTCGCATGCCGAGATTGACGGCGGCGTTCACGTGCTGGACGACGAGGTGCGCGAGCGCATTTTGGCAACGGTCGCCGACCTTAACGACGACGGCTTCCGCGTGTTGGCAATCGCTCAAAAGTCCAACCCGTCGCCTGTCGGTGCCTTTAGCGCCGATGATGAGCGCGACATGGTGCTGATCGGCTACCTGGCGTTTTTGGATCCGCCCAAAGAGTCCACGGCCGATGCTATCGAGGCGCTGCGCAACCACGGTGTAGCCACCAAGATCTTGACCGGCGACAATGAGAAGGTCACGCGCACCATCTGCAAGCAGGTGGGACTCGAGGTCAACAACATGCTGCTCGGCAGCGATATCGCCGCAATGGACGACGCCGAGCTCGCTCGTCGCGCCGAGGACGTGCAGGTCTTTGCCAAGCTTACGCCCGATCAAAAAGCGCGCGTCGTGTCCGTGCTGCGTGCAAACGGTCATGTGGTGGGCTACATGGGCGACGGCATCAACGACGCCTCGGCCATGAAGTCGTCCGACATCGGCATCTCGGTCGATACTGCGGTCGACGTGGCCAAGGAGTCGGCCGATATCATCTTGCTGGAAAAGGATTTGATGGTGCTGGAGCAGGGCGCGATCGAGGGCCGCAGGATCTACGCCAACATCATCAAGTACATCAAGATGACGGCAAGCTCCAACTTCGGCAACATGTTCAGCGTGCTTGCCGCATCCGCCCTGCTGCCGTTTTTGCCGATGATGAGCATCCAGCTGATCCTGCTCAACCTGATCTATGACTGCAGCTGCCTGGCGATTCCCTGGGACAACGTGGACGAGGAGTTCCTGCGCGTGCCGCGTACCGACGCTTCGAGTGTTGGCAGGTTCATGATCTGGATCGGGCCCACCCAGCTCCATCTTCGACTTTATGACCTATATCTTTATGTACTTCGTTTTCTGCCCCCTGTTCGTGAGCCATGGCGTGCTGTTCAACGACCTGCGGCGAGCGTCTACTCGGGCGCCGCGCTGGAGCAGATGCAGCTGGCCTACATCGCGCTGTTCCAGGCTGGATGGTTCGTCGAGTCTATGTGGAGCCAGACGCTGGTCATCCACATGATCCGTACGCCTGTTGCCGTTTATCCAGAGCCGTGCCTCGGCTCCGGTGATGCTGCTCACGATGACGGGCATCGCGCTGCTCACGCTGATCCCGTTTAGCCCGCTTGGCCCCACGCTGGGTCTGGGCGCCCTGCCTGTCGAGTACTTCTTGTTCCTGATTCCGTGCATCTTGCTGTACATGGCGCTGGCGACAAGCCTTAAGAAGGCCTACGTCAAGCGCTACGGCGAGCTGCTGTAGTGGGGGATTGATGCAGAAAGGAGCGTTTGCATGAACTGGACGCAGATTTGGATGGACTTGTTTGGCACCACGGAGTGGCTCGGCCTTAACATGGGCTTTTGGGTGGCCAACGGCGTGGTGTTGGTGGTTGTCGTGATTATGAACGTTGTCTTTTGGAGCATGAAACCGCTGCCGAGGGATGAATAACAAGCGAGGGGGCCGCCTGCCGGGCGACCCCCTCGCTGTTTATAAGCACCAGTAAATCGAAGGTGAATGGTTTCCCGAAGTGAACGACCTAATTTGGACCCCTGAAGCACCCACGTTTTTCGACGCTAAAACCGCAGGATTTGAGTGATAAAACCGCAGGAATTGGCCTTCCCAAAGTGTCGATGCATCGAGGGTCCGATTTCACCCGTTCACTTCGCGGAAAAGCATTCACCTTCGTTGCGTAAGGCGACGGATGGAAGGGTGATTATCGTCAAGTAGCCACCTCTGCCTTGTGAATCATCTGAAGCACAAGGCATAATGCATGTAACAAGGGGGGCGGTTCCTTTGTCACATCCGTTGATATGAGAGAAGAGTAGATGATTCTTTCGCTTGCCCCTATGGAGGGGATTACCGGGCATGTGTTCCGTCGCGTGCATGCGGAGTGCTTCGGTGCGCTCGATTGCTATTACACGCCGTTTTTGCCGCCGCCGCGGGTGGGAAACCGCTTTGGCGGCAAGGCGTTTAAGGAGATCGATCCTGCCAATAACCAGGGGCTCAACGTGGTGCCTCAGTTGATGTCCAAGAACGCGGACGAGTTTGTGTGGGCGGTACAGGTGCTCGCCGACATGGGCTATCGCGAGGTCAATCTCAACTTGGGTTGTCCCTCGGGGACGGTTGTCGCCAAGGGCAAGGGCTCGGGTTTTCTGCGCAATCTCGATGAGCTCGAAGTGTTCTTGAGCGATGTGTGCGAACGTTCGCCGTTGCCGGTGTCGGTAAAAACCAGGCTGGGGCTGGAGAGTGACGACGAATACGAGCGCGTGCTTGACCTGTACTGTCGCATGCCGCTGGCAGAGCTGATCGTGCATCCGCGCGTACAAAAGGACCGCTATACGGGCACGCCGCGCAAGGAGCTCTATGGCGAAACGCTGGAGCGTGCGCCGTTCCCGGTCGCCTATAACGGTGACATTTTTGATCTTGAGGACATGGATGCGCTGGTGGAGGCCTATCCCGGCACACGCCATGTGATGCTGGGGCGTGGCTTACTTGCGAATCCCGCGCTCGCTCGCATGGTCAAGGGCGGTCCTGCTGCCACGGCTGCTGAGCTGCAGCGCTTCCACGACACGCTGTTTGCGGCATATGCGGAAGAGATCGGCGGCAATGCGGTCTTTCGCATGAAGGAGTGGTGGTTCTACGCCAAATGCGCCTTCGCCGATCCTGCTACCGTTCACAAGCTCGTACGTAAGACCAAAAAGGTTGACGAATACCGTGCCGCCGTCGAGCGCGTCTTTCGCGAGCAGCCGCTCGCGCCCATAGCCCGCTTCCACGGCTAGTTAGTCATTGGGGACGTTTTTTAACGACTAGTCATTTAAGAACGTCCCCGATGACTACCCACAAAAAGCTGTAGGCCAGCATCCAAAGATGTCGAAAAAATGTCGACTTTGGATGCTGGTGTACATGTTTGGGCCGTATGGGTTGGGGTCTTGGACGGACGGGATGCGCGTGCTAGAGTAGGTTTTCCTGCACCCACGCGATGATGTCGCTCGACTCGTAGAGCGGCTTGCCGTCGATGAACAAGCAGGGAACCTGGCGTTTTCCGCCGACGGCGATGAGTGTCTGCTCGGCTTCGGTATCGGTCGAGATATTGCGCTCGGGAATGGTCACGCCGTTATCGGCCAAAAAGCGCTTGACCTTTATGCAATACGGGCAGCCGGTCATAACGAATAGCGCGAGCTCATGATTAGTAGCCATAGGTCTCCAATCGGTTGCAGTTTTGATTGAAATACCCAAAGCCGCCGCGGTCTATGCGCGGACCAGTGACGACTCGATGGCCTGGACCAGAAACGCCGTGGCTCCGGTGCCCGCAGGGCTTGTCGTAGTAGTCAACAAAGCGCTGGTCGGCCAGATAGCCGTGGGCGAGGCCCAGGTATGCTTCGTCTTGGGGCTCGTGTCCCCAGTTAAGGCCAATCCATCGACGGTGCATCGTGACAAGCTTGCGGGCCTCGTTGCTCTCTGGGTCGCCAATGCCCATGGCAATCGAGAGCTGGCCCAGAATAGCGCGTTCAAGTTCCTTCATGTCGTTCCATGTCTCGGGGTCCATGTCCAGCAGCGCTTCGTTTGCCGCGTCGATGGTCTCGTCGCCATAGCGCGCCCGTGCCTCGGCGCCGTAGCGCTCTTCGTTTTCCTGCACGGAGCGCCAGCGCTCCAGTTGCGGCAGGACGGCGCCCATGAGCGAGACGGCTTCGTCGAGCGACATGCCGGTGTTTTGCGCCACGCGGAGCGCAATCCTCGATCATCGCCTCCATGGTGGTGTCGTAGGCGTACTGGCCGTGGTCGTAGCACCACTTGCAGTAATGATCGGTCGCGGCGCCCGTGGCATCGGTGCCGCAGTCGCCGGGCGTGAGTATCATGCCGCAGCTCTGGCAATAGTGCTCGGGCATTTCGAGCAGGTGAGACAGGGGCTCGCCGGTCACGGCGGCAATGAGCTTCATCATGTCGATGCCCGGTGTGACCTCGCCGCGTTCCCAACGGCTGACGGCTTGGCGTGTGACGAAGAGCTTAGCGGCGAGCTGCTCCTGGGTAAGGTGATGGGCGCGACGAACGGCGATGAGCTTTTCTGTAAAGGCCATAACGGCTCCTTTCTGCTGGTTGATGGCTTAAGCATACGCGGCGGCAGGCGCCCTTCCAAGCAACCGTTGGTTGCACGACGGGAGTCCGCGGCGAAGAATTGCGCGCTGCGCCCCACGCCTTCATGCTGTACAATGGCCGGCATGGAACCTATTGCACACATACATACCGACCTGCCGCAGAAGTTCGGCATTCCGCGCAACAGCTTTTTGGCGCCTCATCTGCAGGGACGCATCGTTTTTGAGCCGGAATTTGCCTCCAACGCAGCAGTTGAGGGCCTGGATTCCTTCTCTCACTTATGGCTGCTGTGGCGCTTCGAAAACGGAACGCCCGGCGGCACGGCTAAGGACATAGCTGCCGATGCCAAGTCGCAGGACAGGTCCGGCACCAACGTCAAGTGGTCGAAAACCGTGCGCCCGCCGCGTTTGGGTGGAGCCGAGCGCGTGGGCGTGTTTGCCACGCGCAGTCCGTTTCGCCCTAATCCCATCGGTCTTACCTGCGTCAAGCTTGATCGTGTCGAGCTCACCGACGATGGCCCCATCATCCATGTGCTGGGGGCCGATCTGCGCGACGGCACGCCCATCTACGACATTAAGCCCTACATTCCGTTTGCGGACTGTCACCCGGATGCAACGGGCGGCTGGATTGAGGATGCTCCGTGGCAAGAGCTCGATGTTGAGTTCCCGCAGGCTCTTCAAGACATGGTCCCGCCCGCAAAGCTCCCCGGTCTGGTCGAGGTTCTTCGCCAAGATCCGCGCCGCGCGGGCAGCAAGCACGAGCCGAACCGCGTTTACCACTTGGCCTACGCCGGGCTCGACATATCGTTTACGGTCGATGAAACCCAGCTAACCGTGGTCGCCGTCAACGACGCGCAAGACTAACCAGCCATTCGTCCGCACCCGTCAAATTAAGCGCCAAACCCCATTCCAAAATCGCCCGTGCTGGTGGACAATAACGCCTACCAAAACAATCACTTTGCACGGGAGCTCAGCATGAAATACGACTTTAGCTCGCTTATCGACCGCCACGGCATGGACTCCATCGCCGTTGACTCTTGGGGCGAGATCCCCGGCATGGCTCCGAACGCACCCGACGAGGGGCTTCGACCGCATTCCCATGTGGGTGGCCGACATGAATTTCGCCACGGTGCCCACGGTCCAGGGAGCACATCATTCAGCGCGCTCAGCATCCCATGTTTGGCTACTTTAACCCGCGCGCCGAGTACTTCGACCGCATCATCGAATGGCAGAGCCGCCGCAATGGCGTCGAGGGCCTGCGCCCTGAACATATCGGCTACGAAAACGGCGTGCTGGGCGGTGTCGTGTCGACGCTGCGCGCGTATGTCCAGCCGGGCGATGCAGTGCTGGTCCATAGCCCCACCTACATTGGTTTTACCAAGTCCATCGAAGCTGCGGGCTATCGCATTGTCCACAGCCCGCTTAAACTCGACGACCAGGGCGTGTGGCGCATGGACTTTGAGGACATGGAGTGCAAACTCGCCCAAAACCACATCCATGCCGCGGTGTTCTGCTCACCGCACAATCCCTGCGGCCGCGTATGGGAGCGTGACGAGATCGAGCGCGCCATGGACATCTACCGCCAGCACGATTGCGTGGTGATCTCGGACGAGATTTGGTCCGATATCATCCTGCCGGGACACAAGCATATTCCGACGCAGTCGGTAAGCGAGGACGCCCGCATGCGCACGGTTGCCCTCTATGCGCCCAGCAAGACGTTCAACCTGGCGGGCCTGGTCGGCAGCTACCACATCATCTATAACGAGACGCTGCGCGACCGCGTGTGCGCCGTGTCCGACAAGACCCACTACAACGAGATGAACGTCCTCTCTATGCATGCGCTTATCGGTGCCTACCAGCCGCAGGGCTACGAGTGGGTGGACGAGCTCAACCAGGTGCTTGCCGGCAATATCGAGTACTTCTGCAATTACGTGGACGAGCATTTTGAGGGCGTGTCCTATTCGCGTCCGCAGGGCACGTACATGGTGTTTCTGGACTGCACCGAGTGGTGCCGCGAGCATGGCCGCGATATTCAGTGGCTGCTCGACGAGGGGGCGCGCGTAGGCGTGGGATATCAGGACGGCCGCCCGTTCCACGGGCCCTGCCACATTCGCGTGAATCTGGCGCTGCCGCTTTCGCGCGTAAGGGAAGCGTGCGACCGCCTGGACCGCTACGTTTTTAATGCACGGTAAGTGAGCACTGCATGCAGGGGTCTTCTGCCAAGTCGGCTGGAAGGCCCCGTGTGGTAAGGCATCTGTAACCATTGGGCGCAGACCTGCTGCGGAGGTTTATTTTTCCTGAATCTGCTTGCCGCAAAGATGCTCAATCGAAATCTCGTAGAGCTGGACGCCCTTAGATGTCCTTGGCGATTTCCTCTTCGACTTCCTCGGCGGAAGGGTAGTACTTAAGGGCGAGCTGGCGGACTTTGTCCTCGATAAACGCGGGGGTGTCATTCGCCAGGCGACAGCGGCCAAAGACCACGGTGCTCATAACGTAGGGAGCCCAGTCACCGTCCTGGTACCACTCGTTGCCGTAAACGGTAAAGCAGACCTTGTCATCGCGCTTGAGTGCGTCGACCTTGTGGCCGGCCTTGGCGCCATGGAAATAAATCTTGTCGTGCTCGGCGTCAAAGAAGTAGTTGACGGGAATGGCGTACGGGTAGCCATCGTCGCCGTTGACGGCAAAGACGCCGCGCTTGCAGGTAGCGAGCAGTTTACGCGCTTCCTCGTCAGTGATGGCGCGTTTCTTTCGACGTAAGGGCCTAAACATCGTTGGCTTCCTTTCTGGTCGTGCGTGGTGGTTGAGCACAAACTATAGCGAAACGGATCCGTTTTTCTTGATGCGGGCGAGTATGTTTTTGAGCTTGTTAAAGTCGAGCGGTTTTGGACAGATGGGCGTTCATACCGGCGTCGTGTGCCGCCTTGGCGTCCTCGGCAAAGGCATTGGCGGTGAGCGCGATGATGGGGATATCGGCTGCATCGGCCTTCTTGCTCAGGCGAATCGCGCGGGGTGCCTCATAGCCGTCCATGCCCGGCATCATAATGTCCATCAGAATCGCATCGAAGCTGCCGGCGGGACGGCCAACGTATAGGTCGACCGCTTCGTTGCCATCGGCGGCGCGAGTTACGACAATGCCTTCGCTTTCGAGCAGCGCCTGGGCAATCTCGGCATTCAATTCGTTGTCTTCGGCGAGCAGCACGTTCATGTTGGCGAGCGAGCAGTCGAGCGCCCTCTCGACCGTATTCGCCCGCGTCTGAGGGTTCTTGTCGATATCGAGCGGAATCTGGACGTTGAACGTACTTCCCACGTCAACCTCACTCGAAATCTCAATCGTACCGCCCATCAGTTCAATAAGCGACTTGACGATTGGCATGCCCATGCCGGTTCCTTGGAACTTGCTGCGCGCATCGTCACCTTCTTGGGCAAACGGCTCATAGATATGCTTTAGAAACTCGGGAGCCATGCCAATGCCGGTATCCGAAACGCTAAAGCAAAAGAGCGCGCGCCCGTTATCGAGTGGCTTGGTCTTTGAACTAAAGGTGACGGAGCCGCCGTGCTTGTTGTACTTAATGCTGTTGTCTAACAGGTTGATCATGACCTGTCGGATATGGGTGGGACTGCCGATCATGTATGGCCCCGTGGCGTACGGCAGACTATTGTCCTGCATTGTGATGCCGTTACTGGACGCGCGGAGCTTGCACAGCACCAGCGTATCGTCACAGAGCTCTTTGAGGTTAAAAGGCGCATGCTCCAGTGTTAGCTTGCGGTCTTCGATTTTTCCCATCTCGAGGATGTCGTTGATCAGCGAGAGCAGGTGATTGGCGGCAACGCGCGCCTTGGCACGGCTCTCGCGGGCGACCTGCATATCGCCTTCCTTCAATTCCTCGATCTCGATAAGGCCCAGGATACCGTTGAGCGGCGTTCGGATGTCGTGGCTCATGCGCGTGAGGAATGCCGTCTTAGCGGCGTTGGCAGCATCGGCTTTTTTGCGCTCGGTTCGAGCGCGTGCGAGCGCCCAGATGAGCAGGACGATGCCGACCGACAACATACCGATGAGGGTAGCTGCAATGGCGGTGCGGTTGCGATAAAGGAATTGAAGCGTGTTGGATTCCTGGGCCGTGTACGACGTGGAGGAGAAATTGCTTGCGGAGAGCGATTCTCCGGCATTGATGATGCCCTTGTTGATGATTCCCAGCAGCTCGGGCTTTCCGCGCGAAATCCAGCACGAGAGCTCACAGGTGTCAGGGAGCTCGACCGTCTCGTAGCCTTCGAGATCATGACGGTCGCCGATGGTTTTTATGCGTGAGCTGGGAGCACGATGCAGTGCGCCGTTCCCTTCCTGAGGGCATCGAACGCTTCATCGTCGGATTGGTATTCGGTTACGGTCGCTGTGGGGAACAGACTTTCAAGTGCATTTTTGTTGACAAACGATGATTTGGTACAGGCGATGTTCTGAAGGTCTTTGTTCAGATTGCCGTCGGTGTGGATGGCGGTGAGGGACATGGTCCCCAACGATACCGACTGCACAACGCCTGTTTGCTCGGCAAACCAGTAATCTCGGTATACCGGCAGCGCAACGTCTATGCTTCCCTTTGACAGGGCCTTTGACATCATCTTGTAGCTATCAAAGGCGACGGTTTTGACCGTAATGCCAAATTTATCGTGTAGCGTCGTCGCAAGCGATGCGAGCGATCCTTCCATTTCGCCGTCTTCGTCCTCGTTGCAGTAGGGGAGTTTGCCCGTAATGTAGCCGAGCGTGATGGTGTTGCCATTTGCTTTGAGCCAGGAACATTCGGGGCCGTTGAGCGATGATGAACCGCTGTTTTGGGCCGAGTAGCTAGATTTGACTTCGTCGTTATAGCGTGGGTTGACGCGGGCGATTGCCGTCATGGCGGCATTGATGTCGTTCATCAGGTCGGGGCGGCTTTTGGGAACGGCAAAAAATAGTAGTCGCTCGAACCAATGTAGAACATGGGGGGAGGCGTTGGGCGACGAGGTTGTGTCGTTCATGATGACGGCATCGACCTCGTTGTTTGCGAGTGCGTCAAAGAGGGCACCGCCAGTGTCGATTTCTTTATAGGTGCAGGTAATGCCTTCGTTGGCGAGCCACTGCTGGCCGACGAGGGTTTGCATGACACCGGGGTTGAAACCGATAGTGAGACCTTGAAGTGCTTGAGGGTCACCCTTTGCGAGGTCGTCACGGTCGGGCCTAGCGTAGATGTAGTAGCGCTCGGTGCCCTCGGGGTTCGAGGAAAAGAGCAGCTTTTGGGCGCGTTCCTCGGAGTAGGAGATGTTTGGCATGAGGTCGATCTCGCCTGCCTCGAGCATGTCCATAAGCTCGGTGAAGGTGCCGGAGACGTATTCGTACCGCCAGCCGGGCGTGTAGTACGACAGGGTCTGGAGGTACTCGTAACCCCATCCCGAGAGACGCTCGCCGGGGGTGCCGTCCTGGAAGCCCTCGTTGCTGACGAGCCAACCAACGCGGACCGTCTTGACTTGCTGACTAGAGTCATCGGCAAAAGCCTGGACAGGCGCGATAGAACTCAGCACGGCAAGCGCGGCAAGCACAATGGTCAGGGCGCGATATATAACTGAACGAAGGACAGTGGCAGCTCTCACGTGCAATCCTAACGAATCGAGACATTACCGCATAAGGATACCAGCTCAGCCTGCCCAGTCGGCAGCTGCACCGCTAAACGCTCCCGCCCGGCAGTTGGGGACAGTCCCTTTCTGCTGGCACAGACGATATGAGCAGGACATAAAAACATTGAGAGCCCCTGCCGCATGAAAGACCGCGGATTAGGCCGACAATGGTGAGTGTCTAATCCAACCGTGGCGGCCACGCCGCATTCATGGAAGGGGCTCCCATGCTCGATACTACCACCTTCGTCGGCCTCGACGTCCACGCCCGCTCGATAAAGGCCGTCTCCCTCGACGTCATGACCGGGGAGGTACGTGCCGCGACCTTCGGCTACGACGCCGGCGCCGTCGCGGAGTGGGTCCGTTCCGTGGACCCCAGGGGCCGTGCGTGTACGAGTCCGGGGTCACGGGCTTCGACCTGCAGAAGAGGCTTTCCGGCTCGGGGGTCGACTGCGTGGTCGGCGCCGTCTCGAAGATGATCAAGCCCAGCGCGGACAGGCGCAGGAAGAACGACCGCAACGACGCCGAGTTCCTCGCCCGCATGCTGTCGGTCGGCAACGTGGTCGAGGTGTGGGTCCCCGACGACGAGTGCGAGGCCGCCCGCGACCTGACCAGGGCGCTCGAGGACGCGAGGGACGACCTCTCGCGCTCGAAGCAGCGGCTCTCCCAAGTTCCTGCTCAGGCACGGGCTCGTCTTCGACGAGAGGACGCCCACCGGCCGCAGGAAGGGCAACTGGACCCGGGCGCACTGGTCCCGATCGAGTCGATAAGGTTCGCGGAGGGGGCCGACAACGACGTGCTCGCCTACTACGTCGACGCGGTCAGGCGGGCGGCGGAGGAGAAGGCGAGGCTCGAGGGGCTCGTCGAGGCCGAGGCCCGCAAGCCCAGGTGGAGGAGGAGGGTCGACTCCCTCCGCTGCCTCAAGGGCGTAGACACCGCGTCCGCCGCCGACCTCGTGTTCGAGGCCGGCGAGTTCTCGAGGTTCAGGAATGCCCGCTCGTTCGCGGCGTGGGTCGGCCTGACGCCCTCCGAGCACTCCAGCGGGGAGAGCGACGCCGCAGGGGCGCGATCACCAAGGCGGGCAACAAGCACCTGAGGAAGGCGCTGGTCGAGGCCGCGTGGCACTACCTGACGTGCTCGGGGCGGCCGAAGGACCTCGCCAAGGGCCAGGCCCCGGACCGGGGCGCCCGGAGGCATGCCGCCAAGGGCGTGCGGAGGCTGGCCGAGAGGCGGGAGGCGCTGCTCGCGCGCGGGGTCCACGGCAACAAGGCGAACGTCGCCACGGCGCGCGAGCTCGCCTGCTGGGTGGGGCGGTCGGCCTCATGGCCGAGGAGGCGTAGGGGCGGTCCCCCGCACATAAGCCGATCACCCCGGAAGCGGTTCGATCCGAAGCCGTTGAGGCGAACCTCAGGTCCCTTTTCTGCGAGCGCCCAGGGCGCCACACGCGTGCACAGACTGTCGGTTCGACGTAGAAGCCTCAGCCGTAGCAACGGATTGCCCAGCGAGAGATCGCCGCGGGCGGATATTAAACTGCAAAGACGAGCGTCGGTAAGACACGCCGAGGTCGCCGCGGACGGGCTGATATAGGGAGAGGGCCTGACCCCATATCGTTGGGGCCAGGCCCGATTTTGCCTCTTGACAATGTCCTGCTCATATTAAAAGGAACGTCCCTAACTGCCGGTTGTGGGACAATACCGAGCGAACGAGATTGGGTGTCTGGGAAGGGGTCGCGATGAACAGGTTGAGGACGCTTGCCGATGTGCTGCGACAGGCTGGCTTTGCACGCATCACGGGCCTGTTTCTTATCTTTTACCTGCTGTGCTCGACGGCTGTCTGGCTGTCCGAGCCTACGACCCTCACCTTTGGTGATGGCCTGTGGTTTAGCTTTGAGACGGTCTCGACGATCGGCTTTGGCGATATCCCGGCAGAAACGCCGGTTGCCCGCGGCATTACCGTCATCCTAAGCGTCATCAGTATCTTCTATATCGCCATGCTTACGGGCGTGGCGGTGAACTACTGCAATACGCTCATCAAGCTGCGCCAAAAGGACACCATGGCGCGCTTTATGGACGATCTTGAGCATTTGGAGGAACTCGATCGTGACGAGCTCGCCGACCTGTCGCGCCGCGTGCGCGAATATCGCCGACGCCAACGCTAGAACGGACGTCGCGCGTCACGACGAGGGGGACTGAATATGAATATCACCGTGTATCTGGGTGCCAGCGTCGGTAATGACCCGGCGTTTCTGCCCGCGGTGCAGGAGCTGGGCAACTGGATTGGCGCCAACGGACACGCGCTGGTATACGGCGGGTCCAAGTCGGGACTGATGGGCGCGCTCGCCGATAGCGTACTCGAGGCAGGTGGACATGTGACGGGTGTTGAGCCGAGCTTTTTTATCGAGGCCGAGTTTCAACATGACGGAATCGACGACCTCATCGTGACGAGCGATATGGCCGAGCGTAAAGCCAAGATGATCGAGCTTGGTGATGCCTTCATTGCCTTTCCCGGTGGGACGGGCACGCTCGAGGAGATTGCCGAGGTCATGTCCGCCGTGTCGTTGGGGCACCTGAGTGCTCCGTGCATCCTGTATAACCCTTGGACGGTTACTACAACGACCTCAAGGCGCTGCTCGGGCACATGATTGATAAAGGGCTTTCGAGCCCGAGGCGCCAGCACGGCATCTACTTTGCCGACGATTTGCGCGAGATCGCCTCGATTATCAACGGATAAGTCTTGAGCCTGCCCCACTATGACTCCCAATGGTGCCGTTTGCAGCGCAGATGGTTGGCTCGTCCGGGCGACGCTCGCTCTACAATAAAACGCATCTATGTCGACTTTGACCGCGGGAGGACCCGATGGATAACCTTGCCAAACCCACAAACCGCGTGCTGTTTTTAGTTAGCGTTGCCGTGACCGGTGCACTCGCGGGCGCCGCGGTCTGGCTGTTCTTTTGCGATGGAGCACGGTATCGACTATCTATGGACCGAGATTCCGCACGCGCTGGGCGTCGCTTCGCCCGAGCTTGCCAGCGGCCCGTTTGGCTTTCTGCCGTACCCGTTTTTTGTCTGCCTGCTGGGCGGCCTGTTAATCGGTCTGTACGAAAAGATGACAGGCACCAAGACCGATGACCTCAACCAGGTGATGGCTAAGGTTAAGCAAGACGGGCGCTACCCGTACGACAACCTGGGCAAGCTTTCGCTCGCGGCATTGCTGCCGCTGCTGTTTGGCGGAAGTATTGGACCGGAGGCCGGCCTGACCGGCGTTATCGCGGGTCTGTGCAGCTGGGTTGGCGACCGCATGCGCCGCTTTGGCGCCGAGTTTAGGGAGCTCACGCTGCTGGGTACCCAGCCGCTCTGACGGCGCTCTTTACCGCGCCCGTGTTTGGCTTTGTGGCGCCGCTTGCCGGAAGCGCTGACGGCCAGGGCGAAGACGCCCACGATGAGTCCGCGTCCGACGAGATCACCATCAAGCTGCCCAAGGCGCAAAAGACGGTGGTCTATGGCATTGCGATTGCCAGCGGTCTGGGTGCCTACCTGCTGCTTGGCCAGCTTGTGGGCGGCGGCATGGGCATGCCCAGGTTCGAGGCTGCCGTGGTGGGCAACCTGGAACTTGCCTGGCTTATCCCCCTGTCGCTCGTCGGTACGGTCTGCGGCTGGCTGTACTTTGTTTCGGAGCACGCGAGCGAGGCCCTGGCGCACGCGATGGGGGAGCGCCCCATCGCCAAGGCAATGCTGGCCGGTCTGGTACTTGCCGCCTGCGGTACGGCTCTGCCCTTCACCATGTTTGCCGGCGAGACTCAGGCCGACGTGCTCATGGAAACCTATCTGACCATTCCCGCCGGCGTGCTCATTGCGACCGGTCTGGTTAAGGCCATGCTGACCCCCGCCCCTCATCAATATGGGCTGGCGCGGCGGCCATTTCTTCCCCGTCATCTTCTCGGGCGTAAGCCTTGGGCTATGGCCTTACTATCCTCACCGGCGCAGATCCGGTCTTTTGCGTCGCCGTCTGCACGGCCTCGACGATGGGCGCCGTTATGCGTCAGCCCGTCATGGTCGTGGGCCTGCTGCTTATGTGCTTCCCGCTCAAGGGCATTGTCTGCATGATCATCGCCGCAGCTATCGCCGCCGGCATTCCGTTGCCCAACCGCTGCGCAAATAGTACGGTGGCTCACGCTGGGGATATGCCATTTGTCACGGATTTACGGGGAGGGGCGGCGATTGCGTCCTTCGTGGATTGAGATACGCGTGGCTACAGATCGCGTGCTCGATAGACCTTGGTGCTGACAGCGCAGCTGATTGCACATAGCGCGAGGGCAAGTACGGCGATGCCTGCGCACAGACAGCCGAGGACGGCAGGGTCGGGATTCGCTCCGGCAATCGACATGAGCCAGTTGCTAATGGGGTTGGAAGAGCTCAGCATTGCCATGGTACCGCAGCCCATCAGGGCAAACAGGCCGACGGAAAAGCGCAGCGCCTCCATGTGTCCAAATCGAAAGAACAGCGGCTGTGCCAAAAACACCATCATGAGGGAGATGAGCATCGATGCGGCGGAGGCTATTGTGATCTCAAAGACGGTCTGTCCCGTCGAGGGAATGCCAGTGTGATCGAAGAACGGAAGGACGATGATGTTCAAAAGCACGGCGGCGCATGCCATGACGGCCGAGAAAGCAATAATGCACAGGTAGCGTGCGCAAATAATGTCTTTGCGCGAGAAGGGCAACGTTGCTCGATAACGCTCCCAGCCGTTTTGATTATCGTAGCCAGCTAGTGAGTTCATGATTATGATGGGTGACATGGCACTGACGGCGCAGGCGCCGGCGCTCATGCCGGAATCGCCGTCTGTCGCGTTGGCAAGGGTCAATACGACGAATATGAACAGGCCGACGCCCGCGATGCTCGGGATGAGTGTGCGAACGATGGCGAGCTCGGACATAATGGCTCGTTTCATTTCGAAGCCCCTTTCAGTATGAGGCGCAGATAGTCATCAATGGTTGCCCGATCGCAGGGAATCTCGGGGAAGGCCTCGAGCGTTTCGCGACGGTTGGGCACGAGCACGTCTACGCTATAGGCGTGGTGGACGGCACGGGCGCCTTCGACGCAAGCCATAAGCTCGGTGGCCTGCGCTTGGGTGCAGTGGGCGATGCCGGCGCGGTCGGTAATGTCCTCGCGCGGCAGGTCAAACACAATCGAGCCGTTATCGATGCAGACGACGCGGTCGGCGGCGCGATCGAGGTCGGACGTAATGTGGCTCGAGAGCAGCACGCTGCGCTGACCGTCGGAAACAAAGGCAAGCAGCTCATCAAGCAGTTCCTCGCGTGCCATGGGATCGAGGCCCGCGGTGGCTTCGTCCAAAACGAGCAGTTCGGCCTTGTGACTGAGTGCGCAGACAAGTTGCAGCTTCATGCCCATACCGCGGGAGAGGTCCTTGACCTTTGCCTTGGGATCGAGGCCAAATCGGTTGATGAGGCTAGCGAAGGTGTCGTGGCTCCAGGTGGGGTACGCCGGGCTTACGAGCGCCTCAACTTCGGTCACCTTGAGCGTGGAAGGGAAGGGACACGTGTCCAGCACGAGGCCGACACGGGCGCGTAGACAACGCTGCGTTTCATCGGGCGCGTCGGCGCCACAGCGCTGCCCAAACAGGTGCACTTCGCCGGCATCGAGCTTTATAAGCCCGAGCGCGGCTCGAATCGTCGTTGTTTTTCCAGCGCCATTTGCGCCCACAAAGCCAACGATCTGGCCGGGCTCCACAGCGAGCGTGACGTCGCGCAGCGAAAAGCGGTCGCTTACAGTGCGTGAGATGCCTTTGAGTTCTAAAAGGTTTTGCATGGTATAGCCTTTCTTGCAGATGGCTACTGCATGGTTTCGGGGGCTACGAGGTCGAGCATCTCGTGCAGCTTGTCACGCGTGACGCCCAGGGCTTCGGCTTGGCTCGCCGCTTTCGCAAGTAGCTCTTCGATATGGCAGAGCTGGTTTTTCACGCAAAAGAGTTCTTGGTTGCCGTCGGCAACAAAACAGCCCTTTGCCCTGCATGGTGCAGAGATAAAGCCGAGTTGCTCCAGATCGGCGTAGGCGCGCTTGGTGGTGATGACGCTCACGCCCGGTCGCTCGCGAGTGCGCGGATACTGGGGAGTTTGGCTCCCGCGGCGAGCGTGCCCGAAAGGATTTGAGCTTTGACCTGCGAGGATATCTGCTCGTATATGGGCTTGTCTCTCGAATTGGATAGGATAATGTCCACACAGCGGCTCCTTAGCTGTTGGGCTACACGTGTATATAACCGGTAAGCACAGTATATATACACTATGCACAGTTACGCAAGAGACAAATTCGGATTGGGCCGGCTACCCGGCCCAACTGATGAATTTGTCCTGATAGGTGCCCTAGAGCGGGATTTCGCGGCTACAATAGTGCGGTTACAACGACGTAATGCACTCAATGCAAGAAAGGATCCGCATGGCAAGCCTGTCGGATGAAATCTCGTCGCGCCGCACATTCGCGATCATCAGCCACCCGGACGCCGGTAAGACTACGCTGACCGAGAAGCTTCTGCTGTATACCGGAAGCATTCAGACCGCCGGCTCCGTGAAGGGCAAGAGCTCGGCCAAGCACGCCGTCTCCGGACTGGATGGACATCGAGAAGGAGCGCGGCATCTCCGTCACCTCCTCGGTGCTGCAGTTCACCTATAACGGCGCCTGCGTCAATATCCTCGATACCCCCCCGGCCACCAGGACCTCTCGGAGGATACCTACCGTACCCTTATGGCCGCCGACGCCGCAGTCATGGTCATCGACGGCGCCAAGGGCGTCGAGGCCCAGACCAAAAAGCTCTTTAAGGTCTGTACACTGCGCCACATTCCCATCTTCACCTTTGTGAACAAGCTCGACCGCGAGGCTCGCGATCCGTTTGAGCTCATGGAAGAGATCGAGAACGTCCTGGGTATCAATACGTATCCCATGAACTGGCCGATCGGCAGCGGTCGCAACTTCCGCGGCGTGTTCGATCGTCAGACCCGTCGCGTTATCGCCTTTGAGGGCGACGGCCACGCCAACGCCACCAAGAAGGTCGCCGAGGTCGAGGCCGAGCTGGGCGACCCCCGCCATGGATGAGCTCATCGGCGAGGAGAACCATAAGAACCTGATGGACGACATCGAGCTGCTCGATGGCGCCGGCGACGAGCTCGACTTGACGCTGTGGCCTGCGGCAAGCTGAGCCCGGCGTTCTTTGGCTCGGCGCTTACCAACTTTGGCGTGGAGCCCTTCCTCAAGGAGTTCCTGCGCCTGGCTCCGACGCCGCGCGCCTATACCGATACGCTCACCAGCGAACCGGTCGATCCCTGCCGCGACGACTTTAGCGGCTTTTGTGTTTAAGATCCAGGCCAACATGGACAAGAACCACCGCGACCGCATCGCCTTTGTGCGCATTTGCTCGGGCAAGTTCGAGCGTGGCATGGACGCCTTCCACGTGCAGGGCAACCGCAAGCTCAAGCTTGCCACGGGCACGTCGATGATGGCCGACGACCGCGCCATCGTGGACGAGAGACGCGTACGCGGGCGATATCGTGGGCCTGTTCGATCCGGGTATCTTTTTGGCATCGGCGACACCGTGTGCTCTGGCAAGCGCCACGTGCAGTATCCGCAGATCCCGACGTTTGCCCCCGAGATGTTCGCTCGCATTACGCAGGTCGACACGCTCAAGCGCAAGCAGTTCGTTAAGGGTATGGAGGAGCTTGCCCAGGAGGGTGCCATCCAGATCTTCCGCGAGCTGGGTGCCGGCATGGAGAGAGCGTCATCGTGGGCGTGGTCGGCGTGCTGCAGTTTGGGTACTCGAGCGCCGCCTCAAGGCCGAAGTACCGTGTTGAGGTTCGTCGCCAGCCACTGCCCTATACGGACATCCGCTGGATCCAGAACGACCCCGACACCATCGATATCCCGCGGCTCACGCGCGACACCCTGCGCGTCGAGGACATGCGCGGCGTGCCGTTGCTGTTCACGAGTCCGTGGAACGTGGACTGGCAACCGACCACAACCCCGACCTTACCCT